>ERZ650304.830-NODE-830-length-13625-cov-4.674282_pt1 | contig 13625 bp, 11 predicted proteins | sample MGYA00376240_ERZ650304 | MGnify/ENA primary metagenome ERZ650304 (study PRJEB26733, sample SAMN07839271) | wastewater metagenome | biome: small river; feature: stream; material: water | place: USA: North Carolina | collected 2016-03-01 ...
TTTCATACCAATGGCTTTGGCCAATTGATTGCGCTTAGCCTGTAACTCTTCTGTACGCGTTTGCAAAGATTTGCGCTCGGACTCTAAGGTGTTGAACTTCTCAACATCCAATTGAAATTTGCGAGTAGCTAAACGGGCAGCAACAGCTGCGATATCTTTGCGGAGTAATTGCGGATCAATCATGTAATGCTCTACTGGTTAGGGTGTAATAGGACTACTGAAACTCTAGTTTAAGCGCAAGACCTCGGCGCCGGCTGGCGGTGAAAAGGTAAAGCGATTGGCGGGTAGGTTCACATTGAGCTGAATCTTATCCAAAGTAACCAACACTACGCTACCTAAGCCATCAATCAATTCAAGTGCTCTAGGTAGACCATTCGTCATTCCGACCGAAATTTTGGTGTATGGCAGATCATTCTTGGCATTAGGGTTCTTTTTTGGCGCTAAAGCAACCCACTTCATTCCTAAGCGCTCTTCGCCTTCAACTAAATCAAAATGCTGATCTAAAGAGGTCTCGCCAAATAAGATTGCCGCAGGGGTGCTGGCAAGAGCTTGGCCAGCAGGTCTAAAAGTCGCCTGGTTTAAATCCTTATCCCACATGATGAGTTGCTTGCCATCGGCAATCAATTTTTGCTCGTATGGTTTTTGGGTATCCCAGATAAATCGGCCTGGACGCTGAAACACAAAGCGTCCTTGTGTTTGGCGAACTACTTTTAAACCTTTGTCTTGCGGTTCACTTGCTTTGGGTGCGCGTAGCTGCTGTTGCACAAATTCACCTTCAGCAGTTTTGGAGTTGCGCACAAACTGACGAAACTGCTCAGACCCACTCTCCCCCTCTGCAAGAGTCAAGCTTGAAGATAAAAGTATTGTGAGCCCTAAAGCTGCTATCGAGAAAAATCTGCGCAAGGGGATCGCCTTATTCAGAAGGGCGATGGAGAATTTCGCGATTACCGCCATTACCCATCTTAGAGACTAAGCCTGCTTTTTCCATATCTTCAAGCAAGCGTGCTGCACGGTTATAACCAATGCGCAAGTGGCGCTGCACTAAGGAAATAGATGGGCGCTTATTTTCAAGAACAATAGCTACTGCTTGATCATATAAAGGATCTGCTTCTCCACCACCTTCACCAGTCAATGCATCAATCGTAGATTCATCGGCACCTTCCAGAACGCCGTCAATGTAATTGGCTTCGCCCTTCTCTTTAAGCCATTCCACTACACGATGAACTTCATCATCAGAAACAAAAGCGCCATGAACGCGAACCGGTAAGCCAGTGCCCGGAGCCATGTACAACATATCACCCATACCGAGCAATGCTTCAGCGCCCTGCTGATCCAGAATGGTACGACTGTCGATCTTGCTGCTCACCTGGAAAGAAATACGGGTTGGCACGTTAGCTTTAATCAGTCCAGTAATGACATCCACACTCGGACGCTGAGTTGCCAACACCAAATGAATACCGGCGGCACGCGCCTTCTGTGCAATACGCGCAATCAACTCTTCAATCTTCTTGCCAGAGACCATCATCAAGTCAGCCAACTCATCGATCACGATCACAATTACTGGCGCTTTGTAAATCGGCTCTGGATCATCCGGAGTTAAGCTAAATGGATTAGTGAGCTTCTCACCTTTCTCTTCCGCTTCTAAGATCTTTTTATTGAAGCCAGCTAGGTTACGCACGCCAAACTTACTCATCAGTTTGTAGCGGCGCTCCATCTCATTTACAGCCCAATTGAGTGCGTTATATGCCTGCTTCATATCGGTAACAACTGGACACAAGAGATGGGGAATCTTGTCATACATGGCCATCTCCAGCATCTTCGGATCAATCATGATCAGACGCACTTCATCAGGCTTTGCCTTAAACAGGATCGACAAAATCATGGCATTGATACCGACGGACTTACCAGCACCCGTCGTACCAGCAACCAAGCAATGCGGCATCTTCGCTAAGTCAGCAACGATCGGGCTACCAGAAATATCTTTACCCAAAGAGAGGGTCAAGTTGGAATGACTATCGTTGTAAACCTGAGAACTTAAAATCTCTGAGAGGTAAACCGATTGACGCGTTGGGTTTGGTAGTTCCAGAGCCATGCAAGTCTTACCTGGAATGGTTTCCACCACACGCATGCTCACTACACCCAAAGAGCGAGCCAAGTCACGAGAGAGGTTAACAATCTGACTACCCTTCACGCCAACAGCAGGATCGATTTCATAACGGGTTACCACTGGGCCTGGATAGGCTGCAATAACTTTGACCTCTACATTGAACTCAGCTAATTTGCGCTCAATAAGGCGAGAAGTGAATTCCAGCACATCTGCTGAAATGGTTTCTTTCGCTTCAGGCACAGGATCAAGCAATGCCAGTGGAGGCAACTCTGAATCCGGAATATCGACAAATAAAGGCTGTTGTTTCTCACGCTCAACTCGAGCACTTTTCGGAATCTCTATTGGGGCTCGAACAATCTGTACCGGCTTAGCAATTTCAACGCGCCCACGGAACTCTTCAACGAATTCTTCCCGCTCTTCAGCAGCTGCTTCACCAAGCTTTCGATCCTCTTCGCTATCGCGACGCTCACGCAAACGGTTATAGGCAAGCTCAAGGGATCGACCTACTTTTTCAGCAACATCTAGCCAAGAAAAATGGAGAAATAAGGACAGGCCAGCGCAGAAGGTAAACAGCAAGACTAGGGTTGAGCCGGTAAAACCCAGACTCATCTGTAGCGGATCGCCAATGAGTTCACCCAAAATGCCTCCAGGAGGCCTTGGAAGCTCCCAGGTCAACGAATGCAAACGAATGGACTCAAGGCCCATGCTGCTCAATAAAGTCAGCCCAAAGCCCAGCCAACGCATTAATAAGGAGTCAGGCTTGGCATCTGGGTCTGGGGGTAAAGGAATGCTCCAGAGCTCACGCCAGCCACTGAGAACACGGCGACCAAAGAGCACAACCCACCAAAAAGCAGAAATACCGAAGATATAGAGCAATAAATCAGCTAAATAGGCCCCAAAACGGCCGCCCAGGTTCTTGGGAACCTCAAAACTGGCATGTGACCAGGCTGGGTCAGCCTTGGAATAAGTCAACAAAATGGCAAATAAGCCCAAACATAAGCCGCAGGATATAAACCAACGGGCCTCTAAAAGGAGGCGGGGCATCCTACCCTGCCCTTGATTCTCTGGGGGCTGGGGGCTTAAAGGGGTTTTGGACTTCGGGTATGCGGTTCTTGCCATGTTCTACCGATTGTAATCAAGCAATCCTATAATTTGGAGATGACTACAAATACTCCAAAACACTCCAAAGTCCTCATCCTCGGTTCAGGGCCTGCCGGCTACACGGCTGCCGTATATGCAGCCCGCGCTAATTTGAACCCAACCCTCATCACTGGCCTGGCACAAGGCGGTCAATTAATGACCACTACTGATGTAGAAAACTGGCCAGCTGACCCAGACGGCGTCCAGGGACCAGAGCTCATGGATCGATTTTTAAAGCATGCAGAGCGCTTTAATACCAACATCATCTTTGACCACATTCATACTGCGGCCTTAACTGAAAAGCCTATCCGTTTAGTCGGTGACTCTGGCACTTATACCTGTGATGCTTTGATTATTTCTACAGGCGCATCTGCTCAATATATTGGCCTTCCTAGTGAGGAAGCATTCATGGGTCGCGGCGTTTCTGGTTGCGCAACATGTGACGGCTTCTTCTATCGCAATCAAGATGTTTGCGTAGTTGGTGGCGGTAACACTGCTGTTGAAGAGGCGCTCTACCTGACAGGTATTGCTAAAAAGGTAACGGTGATTCATCGTCGCGATAAATTTCGTGCAGAGCCAATTCTCAATGACCGCCTGATGGCCAAAGTTGCCGAAGGTAAAGTCGAACTCAAGTTGAACGCGACTCTCGACGAAGTGCTTGGCGATGAAAAGGGTGTTACTGGTGTGCGTATTAAGAAAGCTGATGGCAGCACAGAAGATATCGCTGTTACTGGTGCCTTTATTGCAATTGGTCACAAACCCAATACCGAGTTGTTTGTTGGGCAGTTAGACATGAATAACGGCTACATAAAGACCCACTCTGGCCTGGAAGGTAATGCTACGGCCACTAATATCCCCGGCGTATTTGCAGCGGGCGATGTGCAGGACCATATTTACCGTCAAGCTATTACCAGTGCAGGTACTGGATGTATGGCTGCCTTAGATGCCCAGCGTTACTTGGAGACTTTGGCTTAATAGAAATTCAGTCAGCAAAACAATAAAAAGCCTGGCACTGCTAGGCTTTTTATTGTTCATTCAGTTCGCACGCCTAGGCAGCCAAAGCAAGTAACGCAATCTCAGGAGCCCTATCTAGAATTTTGAGTAATGCTTTAGCTGCTCCCGTGGGGCTGCGTTTACCCTGCTCCCAGTTTCGAATAGTCTCCAGAGAAACTTCAATTCGATTAGAAAATTCTTGTTGAGATAAACCAATCCGCTCGCGCACACCTTTTGCATATTTGGCAGCATCTAGGATTGCCTCGGAATCATCCTGCTGTTGGTGCAATTTAATTAATCGCTCAGAAGTAGCATCAAGCAATTTTTTGTCTACAAACCCTTTTGGGAAACTACTAGGATCATTCAGATCCACCCTAACCCGAGTTATTTTCTTCATAACACCTCACCTCTCTACGATTTGCTCTTCTAGCCGAAATAATTCTGATCGCAGAAGACCTCTTGGTATAAATAACTACAAATATCTTTCCTTGCACGGCTCCTAAAGCTTGATAGCGCTCTTCACCATAATCCCAACGCTGATCTTTCTCTATCAATAGCAATGGATCTATAAAATTGATACCACATATGCAAAATCGAAATTTCGAGAGTTACGGCATAAATCACTTTTTGCCTTATCCCATTCAAAATCCATTACCCCTATAGTAGTTCAATGAACTACCCCTGTCAAGACTTGGGGATGAAAAAAATGCCTAGCAATGCTAGGCATTTTTTTGTTGCATTGAAATATTTTTTCCGCCTAACGACTCACTACTGGTAACAGTGGCACTATCAACAATGCCACGATATTAATAATTTTGATAAGTGGGTTCACTGCGGGACCAGCAGTATCTTTGTAGGGGTCGCCAACTGTGTCGCCTGTAACCGCTGCCTTATGGGCTTCAGATCCCTTGCCACCAAAGTTACCTTCTTCAATATATTTCTTGGCGTTATCCCACGCACCGCCTCCAGTGCACATAGAGATCGCTACGAATAGGCCTGTCACGATTGTGCCCATAAGTAAACCACCCAATGCAGCAGGCCCCAAGATGAGGCCCACCAAGATTGGAGCAACTACAGGTAGCAGCGAAGGAATGATCATCTCCTTAATCGCAGCAGAAGTCAGCATATCTACAGCCTTGCCGTACTCCGGCTTTGCTGTACCTTCCATAATCCCAGGAATATCGCGGAACTGGCGACGCACTTCTTCAACTACTGCGCCAGCACAACGACCAACCGCCTCCATGGCCATAGCTCCAAACAAATATGGAATCATGCCGCCAATAAAAAGGCCAATGATCACCATATGATTTGATAAATCAAAAGACACTTGTTGGCCAATAGACTCTAGTGCATGGGTGTAATCAGCAAAAAGCACTAAAGCAGCAAGGCCCGCCGAACCAATAGCGTAACCTTTGGTAACAGCCTTAGTCGTATTACCTACAGCATCAAGTGGATCAGTGATATCACGAACAGATTGTGGCAAACCTGCCATCTCAGCGATACCGCCTGCGTTATCCGTGATAGGCCCATAAGCATCTAGAGCCACCACTATGCCTGCCATCGATAACATCGCAGTAGCCGCAATAGCGATGCCATAAATCCCAGCTAACCAGTAAGCCGCATAAATTGCAGCACAAACAAACAACACTGGGTATGCAGTCGATCTCATAGAAACACCTAAGCCGGCAATAATATTGGTGCCATGGCCTTTAGTCGATGCTTCAGCAATGTGCTGCACTGGCTTAAATTGTGTTCCAGTGTAGTACTCCGTAATCCAAACCAATCCAGCGGTGAGAACCAAGCCAACTACTGTGGATGCAAATAAACGCCACTGACTTCCAGGTATGCCCAAGGCATCATCTGGCATGATGAAATTAGTCACAAAATAAAATGCTACTAAAGAAATCCCGCCGGCCACAATTAAGCCTTTATACAAAGCCGGCATAACATTTTTCATACCAGGTGTTGCCTTAACAAAAGAGCAACCAATAATGGAGGCGATAATTGACACCCCGCCTAACACTAGAGGGTAAACAATGGCGGACACTGGTGCACTAGTGATCATCAGCGCCCCTAAAACCATCGTGGCAATTAATGTCACCGCATAGGTTTCAAATAAGTCGGCCGCCATACCTGCGCAGTCACCTACGTTGTCACCGACGTTATCTGCGATAACCGCAGGATTGCGAGGGTCATCCTCAGGAATACCTGCCTCTACCTTACCCACTAAATCAGCACCAACATCGGCGCCTTTGGTAAATATGCCTCCGCCCAGACGAGCGAAGATTGAAATCAGTGAGGAGCCAAATGCGAGTCCAATGAGGGGATGCAGTACAGATGAGAGATCCTGTCCAGATCCTGTGGAGACCAAAAACATAAAGAAAAGACCGACCCCTAGTAGACCAAGTCCTACGACCAGCATGCCGGTAATTGCGCCACCCTTAAAGGCCACATTAAGAGCTTCATTCATACCCTTGGTGGCTGCTTCAGCGGTTCGGACATTAGCGCGAACTGAAACATTCATACCAATAAAGCCACAAGCACCAGAAAGGACTGAGCCGATAACAAAGCCCATGGCGGTGGCTACATCCAAGAATAGAGCTATTAAGATCGTGAGAACGATTCCAACTATGCCAATGGTTTTGTATTGACGCGAAAGATATGCGGCAGCGCCTTGCTGAATTGCCTCGGCAATTTCTTGCATCTTGGCATTACCAGTGCTTTGTCGCAGAATCCAGCTACGCATTACAAAACCATAAATCACGGCTAGAACACCGCAAGCCAAGGCAAAATATAAGCCTAAAGTGACATTACTCATGCTTAAACCCCTTAAAATTTGGTTTAAATTGTTTTGCATCTCTTACGTATGTCAGCCCACTTTCCGAAAGCGATAAACTAGAGGCTATATGCGCTTTATCAGTATGTAGCAGAATCACTTCTCTGCGTCTTTATCAAGATCAGGGTATTTACTAATCACTATTTGGAGTTTGTATGAGTCTCGACAAGGTCAAACCAGGCAAGAAAATCCCCGAAAGCTTTAACGTCATTATTGAAATCCCCATGAATGCGGATCCAATAAAATATGAAGTAGATAAAGAGAGTGGTGCAATTTTTGTTGATCGCTTTATGGGTACAGCGATGCACTATCCTTGCAACTACGGCTACATCAATAAGACTATTGCAGGGGATGGCGATCCAGTTGATGTTCTCGTGATTACTCCATTTCCTTTAATTCCAGGGGTTGTAGTGAGCTGCCGTGCAATCGGTATCTTGCAAATGGAAGATGAGGCAGGACAAGATGCCAAGTTATTAGCCGTGCCTGAAGATAAGATTCTATCTATCTATACTCACTGGCAAAAACCAGAGGATATGAACCCATTACGCTTAAACCAAATTCAACACTTCTTTGAGCACTACAAAGACCTTGAAAAAGGTAAATGGGTAAAAGTAAGAGGTTGGGGCGGCGTGGCTGAAGCGCATCAAGAAATTCTTGAAGGCATCGAGCGCTACAACAAAGAAAATAATTAATCATTTCACTGTATTTGAAATTGGGAGTGAGCTCGCAAAAAATCGCCCTAGCGCAAATCAACCCTCTTTTGGGTGATTTGCCTGGCAACGCGCAGCTCATCTCTCAAGCCGCTGCTGATGCATATGCACACGGCGCCTCAGTAGTTCTCACGCCAGAGCTCTCGCTCACTGGCTATCCCCCAGAAGATTTGTTATTGCGTCCTGCTTTGATTGAGGCAGCTGATCGCGAGCTCAGTCGTTTAGTGCAAGAGCTCCAGAAATTTCCAGGGCTGACCGTGATTATTGGTCACCCTAAACAAACTGCCGCTGGCTTGCAAAACTATGCCTCAGTCATTCGTGATGGCAAAGTCATTGCAGGTTATGCCAAGCAAGAATTACCTAATCATGAAGTATTTGATGAGGTGCGCTACTTCACACCAGGTAATGAGGCCTGCGTTTTTGAAAATGCAGGTATTCGATATGGACTCATTCTTTGTGAAGATGCTTGGCATGCGGGTCCTGCTAAACAGGCTCATACTGCTGGCGCACAAGTACTACTAGTTCTCAATGCATCGCCTTATCACCTCCAAAAAGAAACTTTGCGCATTGACGTACTACGCAAGCAGATTGCCTTAAGTAAGATGCCATTGGTTTATGTCAACGCTGTAGGCGGCCAAGATGAATTGGTTTTTGATGGTGGATCGTTTGCTTTAAACAGTACAGGCAAAGTAGTAATGACTATGCCGCAGTTTGAAACTGCTCTTGGCTATGTAGCCGTAAATACATCAGCTGATTTAGATCCGGGAACTTTGGTTGCCCCAGCTAGCGTTGAAGCCCAGGCTTACCAAGCGCTTGTATTGGGTGTGCGCGACTATGTTCAAAAGAATCGTTTTCCAGGAGTCATCATCGGCCTCTCCGGGGGCGTTGACTCTGCACTGGTGCTAGCCATCGCAGTAGACGCCTTAGGTGCCGATAAAGTTCGTACCGTCATGATGGCCTCGCGCTATACCGCCGATATCTCTTGGATTGATGCTAGAGAAATGGCTCAAAATCTAGGCGTTCAATACGACGAGATCCCCATAAGCAATCCTGTTGATGCTTTAGAGCATGCCTTAGCTGAGCAATTTAAAGGCCTCAAACTCGACGCCACTGAAGAGAATATTCAGGCGCGGGTGCGAGGCACCCTCCTGATGGCGCTCTCCAATAAAACAGGCCGTCTAGTTCTGACAACAGGCAATAAGAGTGAAATGGCTGTTGGTTACTGCACTCTCTACGGAGATATGGCCGGAGGCTTTGCTGTGATTAAGGATATCGCCAAAACCTTGGTCTATCGCTTGTGTGCCTACCGCAATAGCATTAGCCCGATTATCCCGGAGCGAATTCTGACACGTGCCCCTTCCGCAGAGTTACGTCCCGACCAAACTGATCAGGATAGCTTGCCATCATATGAAGTATTGGATGGCATCGTAGAGCGTTATATGGAGCAAAACCAATCCATTGCCCAAATCATTGCTGCCGGATTTGATCCTGAAAGCGTAGAAAAAGTAACTCGTCTTATTAAGCTCAACGAATATAAGCGTCGCCAAGCGCCTCCCGGTGTTCGCGTGACTACCCGGGCCTTTGGGCGTGACTGGCGCTACCCTATTACATCCCACTTTAGGGCGTAACTGGGCGTACGTTTTCAGTTCTAGGTATGATTACTGTATTAAGGGGAATATATGAAGCTAATCACATCCATTATTAAGCCGTTCAAACTTGACGAAGTTCGTGAAGCCTTAGCTGAAGTAGGCGTTACCGGACTAACCGTTACCGAAGTCAAAGGTTTTGGTCGCCAAAAAGGTCACACCGAGCTCTATCGTGGCGCAGAGTATGTAGTCGACTTTTTACCTAAAGTAAAAGTTGAAGTAGTTGTTGCCGATGACCGCGTAGACTCTGCAATTGAAGCAATTACAAAAGCAGCGCGCACAGGCAAAATTGGTGACGGCAAGATTTTTGTAAGCCCAATTGAACAAGCTATTCGTATTCGCACTGGCGAAACTAACGACTCAGCAGTTTAAGCATCAGCATTCGATGCGCTAATCCTCTAGGGGTTAGCGCTGCTGAGAATCTGTCCGGTCAACGGGTGAAGTCAGCACCTCAGCAGCTTCCAATACCAAGGTTTTGTAATTTGAATTTGTCAGGCGCACTTTTGCACCCTGAAAGAATATGTCCGCCTGAGCAAGACCGCTAGTCAGCACTTTAAACGGTGGTTTGCCATAAAAAGATGCGCCCACACCAGGCTCAACCATCTTATTTTGCATCTTTCCAGAGGCATCACTAACGCAAATAACTTGCTTTGATTTAACTTGGACAAACACCATATCCGCCGCCTTACGGGGTACATCTGGTTTATAGCTAATGATGCCCTCCTCAGCAGGGCAGGCTGTTGAGACTTCAGCGCTAGTCGCAGGAACTGCCACTACTGGCAATGCTGCAGCTGGAGCGACTGGCGCAGGATCTACTGGAGTTGGCGCAGGAGCTGGCTCAACAAGCTCTTCTTTTACAACAATGATTTCTTCTGGCTTGTCTGCAAAAAAGAGTGGGCGCAAGTTAATTACTGAGAACACGAGTGCTGCTAAAACACTCAGCCACAGGAGGAGCTTCTTGGAGAAGGCAGGCTTTGAGCTTGACGATGTCCCAGAAAAAGGGATTTCTTTTGAAGCAGGCACTACAGGCTCTACTGTTTGAGCCGGCTCTTTTTTTTCCTCTGCCACGGCCAAGGCTGGAGCTTGAATCTCTTCCACTACCGCTTTGGGTGTTACAGCTTCCTTTTTTGATTGCACTTTTTTTGCCGGAGCCTTACTCGACTCTTCAATCTTTGGCGCTTCAATTATTTTTGCTGGTGCTTGAGAGCCATAGTCAAACGCTTCCTCATCACTTAAGTTGAGAAGCTTTGCCACTTTTTTAGCAGCAGAAAATTTGTTTTGGGCTCCGTAGAAATAACTGGACTCACCATTTTCAATTTGAGATATTTGATGGTGCGAAAGACAGGCCATTCCACCAAGGTCTTTCGTGCTCCAGCCACATTTTTCCCTGGCCTTAGAAAATGCCTCTTTACGGATCTCGGGTAGCTTGGCGTTAGTAGTCACAAAAATGTTTTAAGTGCTTTATCTATCAAAATGATGCCCCATCATAGCGCCTGGATAGCACCAGGGAAATTAGCCCAAGAGCTAGTTTTTTTGGAAATTCTCAAGATCAGATTCAAGATATTTTGCGACTAATATTTGGACCGATTCCACGTTCATTTTATCCATCACTCTAGCCTTATGGACTTTGATGGTGGCATCTGTAGTGCCTAGTTTGACGGCAATATCTTTATTTAGCAATCCTTTAACCAGCCAAAAGCAGACTTCCCTCTCCCTCGGCGTAAGGGTTGCATAGTCTTTCTTGGTTTCCACCTCTTTAGAGACTCGTTTGAGCTGACGTCTATCAAACTCAACAGCATCAGCAACAGCCTTCAATAGGTCCTCCAAATTGAAAGGTTTAAAAAGGAAGTCTACGGCACCATGCTTCAGGCTTTTGACGATTTGATGGGGGTGACTCTGACCACTGACAAACACAATAGGGGTTTTGCGACCCAAATGGACTAATTTTTCCTGTAAATCCAACCCAGTCATGTCAGGCATTTGCATATCCAGCAAAATGACTGCAGGTGCCACAGGGACTGAATGCTCCAAAAATGTTACTGCGGAGGAGAAATCTTCCACTATGTAACCTACGTCCTTGAGCATCCGACTCAAAGAGGTGCGCATCGACTCATCGTCGTCAATTAGGTAGATGTGGCCAACTTTAGTCATTGAATTTAAAAGGAAAAGTAATAGATAAGACAATGTACTGCAGCTTTTTTGCGAAGGATATTAGCTCTCAAGCTAATAATGAGGCTGAATCAGCAAATACAATAGAGAAATCTGCTTGTTGCAGTGCACGATAGAAACGCTGAGGCACCTACATAAACCCCTGCGCTCACTGTTGTCTCACGGCACAATAGAGCTTTTCGACAAATTCTTTTCTGGAGTCAATATCAGCATGAAACGCCTCAATGAACGCTCGCGCAATGTCACCGAAGGGGTTGCTCGCGCACCCAATCGCTCAATGTATTACGCGATGGGCTACCAAGAGAAAGATTTTGTTAAGCCGATGGTTGGCGTAGCAAACGGCCATTCCACTATTACCCCTTGCAATAGCGGCTTGCAAAAACTAGCCGATGCAGCAGTAACCGCTCTTGAAGAGGCTGGTGCAAAAGCCCAAATGTTTGGCACCCCTACCGTTTCTGATGGTATCGGTATGGGTACCGAAGGAATGAAGTACTCCCTCATCTCTCGTGAAGTGATTGCTGACAGCATTGAAACATGTGTCAATGGTTTGTGGCAAGACGGTGTTTTGGTTATCGGTGGTTGCGATAAAAATATGCCGGGCGGCATGATGGCGATGGCACGCACTAACGTACCTAGCATTTATGTTTATGGCGGCACGATTAAACCAGGTCATTTCAAAGGCAAGGATCTGAACATTGTTTCTGCGTTTGAAGCCGTCGGTGAATTCACCTCAGGTCGCATGAGTGAGTCAGATCTTAAGGGTGTAGAGCAACATGCTTGCCCGGGTAGCGGCTCTTGTGGCGGTATGTATACCGCAAATACGATGAGCTCTTCCTTCGAAGCTTTGGGTATGAGCCTGCCTTACTCGTCCACTATGGCCAATGAAGATGCAGAGAAGGTTGCTAGCGCGCACGAGTCAGCACTAGTGCTGGTTGAGGCAATCAAGAAAAATTTACGTCCGCGAGACATCATCACCAAAAAATCTATCGAGAATGCTGTTAGCGTAATCATGGCAGTTGGCGGATCAACCAATGCCGTTCTGCACTACCTAGCAATTACCAGCGCCGCTGAAATCGACTGGACAATTGATGACTTCGAGCGCATTCGTAAGCGCGTTCCAGTCATCGTAGACATGAAACCTTCTGGCCAATACTTGGCAACTGATCTTCACCAAGCCGGTGGTATTCCGCAAGTCATGAAGGTCTTGCTTGATGGCGGACTTTTGCATGGCGATTGCATGACTATCACAGGCAAAACTATTGCTGAAACATTAAAAGATGTTCCATCAGTGCCACGCGCTGATCAAAAAGTGATTCGCACATTAGACAATCCACTCTATAAGCAAGGTCACTTGGCTATTCTGAAAGGCAACATCTCGCCAGAGGGTTGCGTTGCTAAGATTACTGGCCTCAAAAATCCATCCATTACTGGTCCTGCTCGCGTATTTGACTCTGAGGATGATGCAATGGCTGCCATCATGGCGCAAAAGATCAAAGATGGCGACGTCATGGTCATTCGCTACGAAGGCCCTAAAGGCGGTCCTGGTATGCGTGAGATGCTAGCTCCCACCTCCGCCCTCGTTGGTCAAGGCTTAGGCGAGACGGTGGGTCTGATCACTGATGGACGCTTCTCTGGTGGTACTTGGGGCATGGTGGTAGGTCACGTTGCTCCTGAGGCGTTTGTAGGTGGAGTGATTGCCCTGATTCATGAAGGTGACTCTGTCACGATCGATGCCCATAAGCTACTCATTCAACTGAATGTGAGTGATGAAGAGATTGCAAAGCGTCGTGCAGCTTGGGTGCAACCTAAGCCACGCTATACCCGTGGATTACTTGCTAAGTACGCGCACCTTGCAAGCACTGCAAGTAAAGGCGCCGTGACAGATCTGAACTTAGACTAAGCGGTAAGCAACAAAAGAAAAAGCCCCTAAGTAAAAACTAGGGGCTTTTTTAATACCTAAGCTATGTGTAATTGAAACCATTGTTTAGTGCTTCATTGCTCCACCATGTCCAGCACCAGGATTG
>ERZ650304.831-NODE-831-length-13612-cov-13.598510_pt1 | contig 13612 bp, 21 predicted proteins | sample MGYA00376240_ERZ650304 | MGnify/ENA primary metagenome ERZ650304 (study PRJEB26733, sample SAMN07839271) | wastewater metagenome | biome: small river; feature: stream; material: water | place: USA: North Carolina | collected 2016-03-01 ...
GATCGAGGCATCCCTTCCTGAGCGGGATCTTGGCCGCGTCCAGCTTCGCGCCGGGCTCGTGGGGGTCGCGGCCGTGCGGGTCGATCTCGCGCGACTCGATGGCCGCCTCGAATTTCACCTGCTCGTCCCACGTCCACGTTTCGTCCCTGTTCTTCTTCAGCATGCTGGCCTCGGATTCATCCATTGCCTGCCGCGCGGCTTCGACCATGGCCCGCTGCACGCCGTCGGCGATCCTCTGCTGCCGCCGCTCCTCGTGCGCCTTCCGAAGGCTTTCCTCGAGCTCGTCCCTTGCCTTCCGCATGTCGTCGGCGATCCGCCGCTCGAGGCGCTCCTCGTGCTCCTTCCAGAGTTCGCCCGAGAACAGCTTCACGCTGGCCGGATTGGTCGTCTGCAGGGGCGGCGGGGGAACCTGCATGTTCTCGGGCACGTCGACATTGCCCAGGCCGACGGCTGGGATGCCCGCCATGGTCTGCGCATTCTCCATCTGCGCGCGCATGGCCCGGTTGATCTCGTCGGCACGCTCGGCCGGCATGACGCCAACGGTGCGCCCTTGCTCGATCGCTTTCGCATGGTGCTCGCGCATCTGCTCGGGGGATGGCATGTGGCGGAAGGTCATCACGCGCCCCCTTCCATGCGTTCCATGTCGGCCATGTCCCCACAGAAGGCCTTCCCGGCCGCGTCGATCTCGTCGTCGGTCACGCCCTGGGGGTTCGCCAGGAACGCGACGGATTCCGATGCCATCTCGTACAGTTGCCTGCTGCTCGGGCTCGGCGGGATGAATCGAACGGCATGCGCAAGCGCGGCCATGATGATCGCCACCGCGCCCAGGGCATCGCCCGCCTGCTGCCCGCTGCGCGCCTTCTTGGCCTCGATCAGTTCCAACATCCTCAGGTCCATCATTTCCCCTTCGCCCGCTCCCGGGCATTGCGTTCGACCGCTGCCAGGTAGGCAGGGCCGTCCCACTGCGATCCGGCCAGGCGCGCACTGATGCGCCCGATCAGTTCGAATTCGTCGTAGCCGGCCGGGATCTCGACCTCGATGAACTCGCCCGCGGCGCGCGATCCGATCACCACTCGGCCGGCGCCGTCCTTGCGCTGATAGGCCACGATCGACAATTCGCGTCCCTCAAGGCCTGCTTTGCAGGCGTTCCATGCTTCGGCGCGGGTCATGCAACCCCCTGCAAGAGCGGCGCATCGTCATGGATGCGCCGGCGCGCCATCTCGGCATAGGTCGGATTCAGTTCGATCAGCACCGCATTGCGCTGCAGGCGATCGGCCACCAGGCCCGTCGTGCCGGCCCCGCCGAAGGGGTCCAGCACCGTCCCGCCCACCGGGCAGCCGGCCAGGATGCAGGGCTCGACCAGTGCCGGTGGGTAGGTGGCAAAGTGGGCGCCCTTGAACCGATCGGTGGCGATCGTCCAGACGCTGCGCCGATTGCGGGTGGTGCTCGCCGCGGCCTTGTTGCCGGTGCTGTCGCGTTCGCTGGCGTGCGAGTTGTCGAACTTCGCGCCGTTGGTGTACTGGCCACCCCGAAACGTCTTGGCGTCGCCCTTGTCTCGGTTGTGGGTGATGGCGTCGTGCGCACCCTCACCGGACGCCCAACCCGCCACCCCTTGCCCGCCCTCGCTCGAGCGCGGCTCGGCGAAGGCCTCGAAGTCGAAGTAATACCGCTCGGACTTGGCCAGGAGGAAAACATACTCGTGGGCCTTGGTGCAGCGATCCCGCATCGACTCGGGCATGGGGTTGGGTTTCGCCCACACGATGTCTTGCCGAAGCCACCAACCGTCGTCCTGCAGCGCGAAGGCAACCCGCCACGGCATGCCCATCAGATCCTTGGGCTTCCAGCCGGCGTAGGCCTTCGCGCTGGTGGGCACCGGGGCGTTGTCGCGGCGCTGCGAGGCGATCGTGCTCGGCGCCACCTTCGTGCCGGCGTAGCTGTCGCCAAGGTTCATCCATAGCGTGCCGTCATCGCGCAGCACCCGACGGACCTCGCGGAACACGTCGACCAGCGCCGCGATGAACGCGGCCGGTGTTTCTTCCAGTCCGATCTGTCCATCGACGCCGTAGTCGCGCAAGGCATAGTAGGGGGGCGACGTCACGCAGCAATGCACCGATCCGGCCGGCAGGGTGCGCAGCACGTCCAGGCAGTGGCCTTCGAGCACTTGGACGGTCACTTCCACACCTCGCTGAATGACTGGGCCAACAGGTCGAGTTCGCTGCCGTAGCGCATCTCGAATCCGTGCCGGTCGCCATGGATCGAGTCTCTTCCGACGTGGTGCTCGGGGCACAGGGGCAAGACCAACCAGTTGGGCGCGCGCTGCGACCCGCCCTGGCCTTCCCGAATGTGGTGGATCAGCGCCGGGGTCTCGCCGAAGCCGCTGTTGCGGCAGACGATGCAGCCCTGTGCTGCAACCCGATCCATGTAGGCGCGCTCACGCTTCGTCGTCATCGCTCCACTCCACTCCGTTCTCTGCGCCGAAGGCGAACATCAGTTCGATCAGGTCACTCATGTCGCGCACGGTCATCTGCGACGTGTAGGCGCCCAGCACCACAAAGCCACCGTCCAGGCCAGGCACGGTCTCGTGGCGCTTCAGGTGCGCGGTCATCAGGCACTTCCAGTCGGCCGGCGACAGATCCCGGTCGCACCACTTCAGTTGCCGCGACAGGTCGGTCAACATCGCCCACATGCGCGCGTTCTGATCAAGCGAACGAGACTTCGCACGGATCTCGACCACCATCCCATCGGGTGCCGCGCGCACCGCATCGATCGCGCGCTGGCGCGCCGTTGCGTGAGCCAGGGTGTATTTCTGCTTCACTTGAGCCTCCGACCTTCGGAGCGCCGCGCCTGGCAGCCGGCGCAGCGCCAGTAGGTGTTGTTTGTCCTTCCGATCGGCACAAGCACACCACCCTCGGGACGACACCACTGGTTGCACGATCGGCAGTGCTTGGACTGGCTGATCGCCGTGGCGCGCTCCGTGAGCGCCTTCGCCTCGGACTGGGTCTTGTGCTTCAAGCAAGCCTCCAGAACCGCACGCCGGTGGTCTTGATCGATGTGCGGACCTTGATCCCCATCTCCTTCCCGGTCCGCCGGCCGGCCTGGCACACGACCCTCAAGCTGGAGTAGCCACCCAGCGGCACCAGAATCGAATCGGTCGTCCCTGGCCGCAAGTCCTTGAGCACCGTCCAGTCGAAGTACGCAGGCTTTCCCCCGGTCTTTCCCAGCGGGTGCGGCATGTCCTCGATCGGGCACTGACAGCGGGCGCACAGCATCAGAGCACCACCACCCGCGCGCGATGCATGTTGCGCTTGAGCCGCTCGGCGGCAACGATCGCGTTGCGCTGCGACTTGTAGCCCTCGCCCGCATCGCCAAGCACTCGGCCATTGGACCCCTTGAACCGGAGAAACCATTGACCGTCCGTACCCTCGTAAATCTCGATCTTCATCATCCCAATCTCCATCGAAGAAAGAACAACCGAAACACCCTTCTCTGCTGGTGGGCAGACCAAGCCCATCCCGGGCTCGCGTCATCGAACTTCTCCACTGGAGCCGCACGACCTGGCTAGCCTCTCGCGCATCGGTGCTGGCCTTCGCCCGCCGATCCCCCTGTTTCAGCGCATTCCGTCCGGTAGGGGGCTCCCCACGCACCGCCGCCGTTACCCTGCCGGTGCGCTGTTCACTGCGGGGCGGCCCTACACCGGCACCTCGAGCTCGGTGCGCGCGCGCATGATTGCCGCGCACAGGGGCATCAATCCGGCGTCCTGATGCCAGTCGTTCGCGTCGTGCCCCACCGTCGGGGCCATGAAATAGGGGCGGCCTATGGCCTTCGCCGCGCGCTCGCCGGCGCCGCTGACGTCGTTGTCGGCCGACACGATCGCCGGGCATTCAACCCCTTCGGCGACGTGAACCATGTTGGAGTCGGAAAAGCACACCAGAATCTCGGCGCGCAGGCGCATCTGATGCACCGCGGCCTCGATGCTCAATCCGGTGGCGAACCCTTCACACAGAATCGTCAGGGTTGTGCGGATGGGCCCAAGGCGCAGCACGGCCCCCTTGGCACGCATGCCGGGCAACATCTTCTTCACCCATGTCGACCCGTCGTAGCGGATCAGTTGGGCGCCCTGAATGCGGTTCGTGCGCGGGCTTCGCATGGGAACCACAAGGGTCTCGTCGTCGGACACCAGGCCGCGCAGCTTGGTGAACCCCTTGAGCTTGAGATACCCGTGCTCTTGCAGAGTGCTCGACGCAATGAGGTCTTCGGCTCGCCTGGCCGCCCGGGCATAGCCGGCTTGCTTTTGGTTCCAGGCCTCGTCTTGCTTTGCCTTCCACGCGGCTTTGTCTTCGTCGGTCCACGTCCGGCCGTCACCCCCGAACCACTGGGTTTCCCCGCCGTTGTCCCATGCCATGCACCATCCACGCTGACCGTCGTACGCATAGGCCCCGTTGTCGCTACGCGGGTGAGAAAGAGTCGGGCAACGGTGGATTTTCCCGTCGTCGCGCAAGCGCCGGATGTCCACCCCGCAGGCGCGGGCGAAGTCTTCGAACCTCATGCCGCTTCCCGTGCCTTCTGCTTCGCCTTGGCGAATGCGATGTTGGCCCGGGTGATGTGGTTCATCACCGCCTTGGTGATCGGCGCGTTCGGCGTGCCGTCAAGGTTCCACGTTCGGGGCGGCGGCCGGCCGACGATGTCCTTGAACAGGTGGAAGGCCCGGCCCTGCTGCTTGTCCGGCGCCGAGTGGCCTCGAGCGTAGGCGCACACCTGTTCCCACAGGTGCCGGTGGTCGTCGGCCAACTTCTTCTTGCCGATCATGACCTCCTGCATCTCGCCCGGCAGGTGCTCGACCTCGGACACGGACTGGCGCTCGAAGCCGCAGGCCATGCACCGCTTGAAGAACGGCGAGTGGCCGCACGACGGGCATGCCTTGGTCTCCTTCTCCTCGTCGTCGCGGCGGATCGCCTTGTCCAGCTTCTCGCCAGCGTCCAGGGCATCCAGGCCGTTGTAGAAGATGGCCTCGAAGTCCTCGGCGAACCGGGTGATGTTGCCGCTGTGATCCAGCAGGATGCAGTCCGTCTTGCCGGTGGTGGGCGAGGCGCGCAGCCCGCGGCCCCACATCTGGATCGCCGTCGACAGGCTCTTGCGCAGCGGCCGGCAGTCGATGACGCACGACACGTCCGGCACGTCGAAGCCCTTCGCCAGCGCCTCGACCGAGACCAGCACGCGCAGGATCGAATCGGGTTTCCTGAACTCCTTCAGGATCTGCTCGCGCTCGGCCGGCAGGGTGTTCGCCGAGAACACGGACGCCATGACGCCCGACTCGTTGAACTGGCGGCAGATCTCCTCGCAGTGGGCGATCGTGCTGCCGAAGCAGATCGTCTTGCGGCCCTCGCCGAACTTCGTCCACTCGGACACGACGTCGCCGATGATCTCCATCCCGCGCTCGGCCGCTGCGCTGTCGGTCCACTCACCGCCGGACGTGGCCGCGTGTTTCATGTTGGCCCGGGTGCAGGTGAACACCCGCATGGGAACCAGCACGCCCGACTCCGTCAGGTCGGACATGGTCGCGGCGTTGACCAGGTTGGAGAACAGCCGGCCCAGCCCAGGCGAGAACGGCGTGGCCGACAGCCCGATCACCATGGCCCGGCAGGTCTTGATGTGCTCGACCCACGCGGACATCTGCGTGTGTGCCTCGTCGATGACGATCACGTCCATGTCCGGCCACTCCCGGCGCGCCACCGTCTGCGCGCTGATGATCTGGAATGGCATGTCCGGCCGGTAGCGCCAGTGCTGCGCCTGCATGATCCCGTGCGCGGTAAGCCCGTAGGAATCCGCGACGGCGCTGGTCTGGTTGATCAGGGTGGTCCGATCGCACACGAACGCGGCCCGCCGGCCCTTGGCCAAGGCCTCGTGGATGATCCGCAGACCCAGATAGGTCTTCCCGCTTCCGGTCGGACTCATCAGCATCTGGCACCGGTGGCCGGCCTTCACGCCCTCGCGCAGCGATTGATGAGCCGCCACTTGAAAATCGCGCGGGTCAGGGAAGGTGGCTGAACCGAACGCGGCAGGCTCAAACAGATCCACGGGCGGCCTCCTTCTCCAACTTGTCGTGCTTGGAGCGCCAGTGCTTGGCCGCGCGCTGCGCCTCGGCGGCGGTGTTCATCGCGCCGTTCAGCCGCTCGCGCAGCACCCGGTTCTCAGCGGTCAACTGCTTGATGACGGCCGCGGCCTCGGCCAACTTCTCGTCGGCCTCGCAGACCTTGCGCAGTTCCATGACCTCGGCCAGCAGCGCGTCTAACTGCTCCGCAATCTCGGCCTCGAGCGAGTGATCCGGCTTGGCGGCCTCGACCGGCCCGGGTTCCTCCGCGCTGCGGTCGCGCGGCGTGGCGACGGTGACTTCGACTGGCGCCGCGGCCGGCTTGGGTTCAGGCTTGGTCTTGGCCTTCACCTGCTCGACCGCCTTGGGCAGGGAAACCTCGCCGCGCGCCACCTGCTTCGACAGTTCCGGGTCCGCCTTGGCGACCTTGTCGGCCATCTTCTGCGTGCGCAGGCTCGCGCCCGATTCGGCCGCCCGGTCCGCCACCCGATCAAGGTGCAACGTTGCACCTTGATCCGACTTCCGGTTGCCGCCGTGCCGCTGCCCCGTCGCCCAGTCCTGCGCGCTGGCGACGATCGCCGCCTGCTGGCCCGGGGTCATGTGGCGCCGGTGCAAGTTCTGGCCCAGCACGAAGGCCACGATGGAGTCGCCGACGAACTCGGTGAAGCGCGGCGCCACACCGGCGGCCTGACATGCCCGGAACCGGTTGCCGCCGTCCAGCACCATCCCGTCCAAGGTGATGATGGGGTTGCGCAGCCCGTGCGCCTTGATGTCGGCCACGAGCGCATCGAACTCCGCGCCTTCCATACGCGGGAACAGGGTGCAGAGAGGGTGCAGTTCCATCATGCCCCCGCGTGTTCAGAAATCGAACGCATGGCCGCTTCGTACTCAGCGGGCGAAGCGGCCGGGTTTGCCACGATCCACGCGGCTTTCGCGGTCTCGTAGGCCGGCCACTGCGGGATGACGCCAACGATCATGTGCATACGGCCGTGCCCAGGCTGGCTGGGCAGCCGCTCCACCAAAAGCGCCGCGACCTGTCGATCGTCCTTCCAGACGCAGGCGTGGTTCTTGTTGAACGAGTCCAGCGCCGCCTTCACGCGGCCGTCCACGTCCTCGGACGATCCCTTGCGCGGGGCGACGCGCGCCAACACCGCCAGCGGCTCACCGTCCATGAACGAGTGGGTGATCCGGGCACGCCGGGCCAGCCACGCCACGTCCTGATAGAACTTCTTGCGCTCGGCCGCTGCCTTCTTTCGGTCCGTCTCAGTCTTGCGCAGCGCGCCGTTCACCAACGGGGCAAGCGGCATGTCGTCCAACTGGATCACCCGATCCAGGCGCGAGGCGAACCACGAAACCGGTATGAAACTGTGAGACACAATCGGGGTCATTCCGTGCCCCCGACTCGCCCCGCGCTGGCCACGCCACGCACGCGGTCTTGGTACATGCTGAGCACCATGTCCTCGCCCAACACCGCAATGAGCGCCAAGTCCCGAAGCCACTCGGACGTGGTCATGCCCAACTCGCGGGCGCGGCGGTCGGCCAGTTCCTTGACCTCGAGCGGCACCTTCGTCTTGAGTTCCTCAGTGCATTTCCCGAAGATCCCGGCGGAACGCGCGAACGGCGTCATGTCAGGTGGCCTTGCGCCGGCGCTTCGCGGGAGGCTTGGCGGCCGCGAACAGTTCTTCGAACACGATCCTGTCGTCGGCGGCGCACAGCTTGAAGGCCAGCGCAGGGCTGGGCATCTTCTTGGTCGTGGCGCACTGGTACAGGTACTTGGCGCTGGTGTCGCACTTGGCGGCAATGGACTCGAGGACCGCCATGCCCTCGGCCGCATACAGAGTTTTCAGGTTCATGGTAGTGACTCTAGCGCGATTCGCTACCCAATGCAACAGTGAATCGCGGGTGTCCGCGTTGATCGGCGTTGAGTAGCCTGCTGAAATGGACAATCGAGCAATACGCGCCGCCCGGCTTACAGAGGCGATCGCAACGGCCGGGGGAGTGGCCGCGCTGGCCGCCCGAGCCGATGTCAGTGAGAAGTACCTGCGCCAGATCCTGGCCGGCTACCAGTCAGCGAAGGACCGCCACCCCCGGCAACTGGGTGACGCGGCCGCGCGCAAGATCGAGACGGGCTTGGGCAAGCCCCATGGCTGGATGGACAGCCCTTCGGCCGCCATGCTCGCGTCATTCAGCGAACCCGCCCCGGCCCCGGCCGGACCCAGCCCGGCAACCCTGGCGGCCGGCCGGGTGATCCCCTGGTCTGAGCCGGCCGACCTGACTGACGAATGGGTGATCGTGGAACGACGCTCGATCAAGCTGGCCGCGGGCAATGGAACGGTGGTGATCGAGCACGAGAAGCTGCCCCCGCTGGCCTTCCGAGACGACTACCTGCGCTCCAAGCGCGTGCGCAACCGCTCCAACCTGGTCATCTGCTACGCCGAGGGCACGTCGATGGAGCCGGCCCTGATGGATGGTGACGTGCTGCTGTGCGACATCGGCCAGACCGAGATCATTGACGGGGAGATCTACGCGATGGACTACGGGGGCGAGCTGCGCGTGAAGCGGGTACGCAAACGGTTCGACGGTGGCCTGTTGGTACAGTCCGACAACGTCGCCCGCTTCCCGCCCGAGACACTGGACGCAGCGCAGGCGCTGCATATCAAGATACTGGGGAGAATCCTATGGCGCGGTGGCTCTGTCTGATCCTGCTGGCTGGGTGCGCGACTGACCCGAATTCGAGCCCGGGCATCATCAGCCGGGCATCAGTGCTGGCGGCCAACGACCGGTCGATCAGCATCAGGCACTCCAGCCGTGGGGAGCCCATAGCGTTCCGCATGGCTGGTGAGCACTGCGCCAAGCTCGGCCGCTCGGCTGTCCACCTTGTGACATCCCCGTCCATAGGAGACCCGACATCGACATGGCGCTGTGAATAACTGTCTCGTTTCCGCCCCACCCGCTTCGGCGGGTATTTTTTTGCCTGCCGACGTAGCGATTCGGTGTTGACTGTATTCCTGCGATTCGCTACTATCGCTACTCCAGTGCTGTTTCACCAACCGGAGATTCCGATGGATCAAAGCGAATGGGGCGCCCGCCAGCAGGCGCGCGATGAACGCAACCAGCCAGGGGGATCGGCTATCGAGACCCGGGCGAACTGGATCAACGCTCAGGGACCGCTGGACGTCTTGGGCGCCCTGGTCTGGCACAACGAAACCGAGTTCACCAATCTGTGCGCGGCACTGGCCGAAGCCGGCCCGACGTTGAGCACGGGTGACGCCCGTCTCATGTACCTGGGCAACGCGCTGGCGTTCCAGGCGCTGCACGCGATGAGCGGCGGCGACTACGAGTGCGCCGGGCAGTTCGTGCGCTCCCTCGACGGGGCGATGGACTACTGCCGATCGGTCCGCGCCTCGATCAAGGACGACTTCCGCACCGTTCTCGTTGCATTCGATGACGCGCTGTGGAAGTCGATCGAGAAAAAAGCCGAATTCGACCTGAAGCGGGGTGCGTGATGGTGGAGCACTGCGAATGGGATCAAGTCCGCCGCGACATGGCGGACGAGGAACAGACCGGTATGCAGTTCGCCACCTGCCTGATTCTGCTGGTGTGCTTCGGGCTGGGGTTTGGCCTGGGCACCGCGTTCTATGCGGTGCTGTGGTGAGCCGGCCCGTGATCGGCCGCTGCACAGACATCGCGCGCACGCACCGCACGCTGGAATCGGCGTTTGGGTGCGGACCTCACAACCGGCCGGCGTTGGGGCGCCGCGCCTCGATCGACATGGAATGGGTGATCGGCGCGGTGTGCGTCGCGATCGTCCTGATCCTGCCCGTTCTCTCTTGGAAAGGAATCATCTGATGGGCGCAGTCTACGATCCGGAACCGGTCATGCCAACGATCGACAAGATCGCGGCGGCACTGGCAAAGGCGCAACCGACGTTCAAGCCGCTGATCAAGGACAAGTTGGCGGTGATCAACAGTGCGAAGGCCAGCTACAAGTACAAGTATGCCGACCTCGCGTCGGTGTTCGACTCGATTCGGGAGTCCCTGGCCACCAACGAGATCGCGATCGTGCAGACGACCACGCCGGCCGAGTCCGGCTACCTTCTGACGACGCGCCTGATCCACTCGTCCGGACAATCGATCGATTCCACGCTGCGCCTGGACAAGTGGCCGGACCCCAAGCAATTCGGCATCGAGATGTCCTACATGCGGCGCTACGCACTGTGTGCGCTCGTGGGCATCGCCAGCGACGACGACACCGACGGTGATGGGGCCGACAGCGGGCCGCGCGGCAACGCGACTAAGAAGGATGCCGACCCGCCTGCGAACGCGCGGCGCGGCCTGGAGGAGAACATCCTGCAGAACGCGCTGGAGGACATCAAGGAAGCGGACACGGCCGAGGAACTGCGCACCCGCTACTCCAAGGCCTACCGGCTCGCGCTTGATGCTGGCGACAACGCGGCCCAGAGCAAGCTGCTGGCCGAGTACCGCGCGCACAAGTTGTACGTCGCGCCGGTCACCACGAAGGGGGCAGTGTCGTGATTCTGACCTTCGACATCGAGACGATTCCCGATTTGCGGCCAGGCGCCAAGGAGAAGTTCGCGGCCACGGTGAAGCCCCCCGCGAACATGACCAAGGTCGAGACGATCGCGAATTGGGAAGCCACGAAGCGGCCCGCGGCGATCGAAGCGGCTTGGCGCAAGACTGCGCTCAACGGTGGCGCCGGGAAGGTGGCCACGATCGCGCTGGCGTTCGAGGATGAGGAGCCGACGTCCTTCTACTCGGACGACTGGGCCAGCGAAGAAGGCGAGCGCGACACGTTGTTGAGGTTCTTCCAGTGCGTCGAAGACCGGCTCGACCTTAATCGCGGTCACGGTGACAGCACGCGCCCCCTGATCGTCGGGCACAACGTCATCGCCTTCGACATCCGGTTCCTGTTCCAGCGGTGCTGCGTGCTGCGCGTGCCATGCCCGTACTGGCTGCCGACCCAGGCCCGCCCCTGGGACACCGATCGGGTGTTCGACACGATGGTCGCGTGGGTCGGCCACCGCGATTACGCCCGCATGGACGAGATTTGCGAGGCGCTGGGGCTGCCGACCAAGGGCAGCGAGTTCGACAACCCTGACGACGAGATCGACGGCGCTGGCGTCTGGGATGCCGTTGCGGCCGGCCGGATCGTCGACGTCGCCACCTATTGCGCGGCTGACGTGGAGCGCACCCGCTCCATGTACTGGCGCATGACCTTCCAATTCTGAGGCACTGATGGAAACCACCACCACCGCGATCGCGGAATACAACCTCGTCGAGGCCGGGCTCGAAGCCCTGCGCGGCCGCTACTCGGACATCGTGTTCGACCTTCGGTCCGTCAAGGGCAACACCGAAGCACGCCAAGCCCGGAAGGAACTGGTGACGCTGCGCACCAGCCTGGAGGCCAAGCGCAAGGAACTGCAGGCCCCGCTGCGTGACCGGGCGGCACTGATCAACGAAGAAGCGAAGCGGATCACCGCTGCGGTTCTGGAGTTGGAGCGCCCGATCTACGAGGCGATCAAGGCCGACGAACTGCGCCGCGAGCGCGAGCGCAAGGAGCGGGATGCCGCCGAAGCGAAGCGCGTGGCCAAGCACCGGGACGCGATCCAGGCGATCACCGAGACCGCGCTGCGTGCGGTCGGCAAGTCGTCGGATGCCATCGCCACCGAGATCGACGCGCTCGAGGCGTTCGAAGTCGGCGAGGACTTCGACGAGTTCCAGGCAGGCGCCCAGGCTGCGAAGGACTCGACGCTGGCGCAGCTGCGCACGCTGCACGGTGCGGCGCTGGCCAACGAGAACGAGGCCCGCCGGCTGGCCGAGGAGCGCGCGGAGCTCGCCCGCCAGAAGGCCGAACAGGAGCGCAAGGCGCAAGAACAGGCCGCGGCGCTGGCCGAACAGCAGCGCGTGGAGCGCGAGCGACTGGAGGCCGAGCGCCAGGAACGGGCCCGCAAGGATGCGGAGGCGCGTGCGGAGCGCGAGCGCCAGGAGCGCGCCGACCGCGAAGCCCGGGCCGAACAGGAGCGCCTCGCCCGTCTGGAGCGGGAGCGCCAGGAACAGATCGCTCGCGAAGCCCGCGCCGCGCAGCAGGCCCAAGAGGACGCGGCACGCGCCGAAGCGCAGCGGATCGCCGCCGAGGAGATCGCCCGCCAGCGCGCCGAACTGGACGCCCAGGCCGAGGCGATGGCCGAACAGCAGCGCGTGGCGGCAGTGGCCAGTCTCGCTGCCCAAGCTGAACAGATCCACGAAGGCGTGGAGGCGGTGGAGTCGTTGGTCGACGACGTTCTGGCCGACAACCGCCCCACGGTGGATGAAGTGGTCAAGGAATTGCAGCGTGCGCTCAATGCGTCCGAGTACGCGGTGCTGCACTGGCTGGTCAATCTGGCCCCCGAGATTGAAGACCGCTTCCGCGCCCTGATTCGGAGCCAAGCATGAGCAACGTAAACAAAGCAATCATCATTGGGCGGGCCGGCCGCGACCCCGAGACCCGCTACATGGCCAATGGCAATGCGGTGACAAACCTCTCGCTCGCCACGTCCGAAACGTGGAAGGACAAGGCGAGCGGCGAGCGCAAGGAGGCGACCGAGTGGCACCGGCTGGTGTTCTTCGACCGCCTGGCCGAGATCGTCAGCGAGTACGTCACCAAGGGCTCCCTGGTCTACGTCGAGGGCAAGCTCAAGACGCGCAAGTGGACCGACAAGGATGGGGTCGAGAAGTACACGACCGAGATCCACTGCTTCGAGATGAAGCTGCTCACCCCGCGCCAGGGCGGCGAGGAGCGCGAGCACCGCGAGGAGCGCCCGGCGCAACGGCCCGCGCAGCGCCAGCAGCCGCAGCGGCAGGCGCCGGACTCGTTCGACGAGGACGGGATTCCGTTCGCCAACCCCTATCGCGGGACGTTCCTCCATGTCATCTAAACCCTGCTTCGTGTGCTTGGCTGTGAAACCGCTCGACCAGTTCTATCGGCATGCGGCGATGAAGGATGGGAGGCTGAACAAGTGCATTGAATGCACGAAAGCAGCCGTCATCCTGAACCGGCTGGCGAAGATCGACCACTACCGGTCCTACGACCGCAGCGTGGCAACTTGCCGCACCGCATCGAGGCGCGCACGCAGTACCAGCAGACCGAAGCGTTTCGAATCTCCCGCGCGGCAGCAGCGAAGCGATGGGCAGTGACGAACGCGATCCGCAAGGCAGCGAGCACTGCTGTCAGCAACGCGGTCCGCGACAGGCGCCTGACCCCCATGCCGTGCTTCGTCTGCGGCGCACGGGCGCAAGCCCACCACCCCGACTATTCCGCGCCGCTGGCCGTGTCCTGGCTGTGCCGCACCCACCACGCGCAGACCCACCGGGAGCACCGGGAGTATCTGCGCAGCCTTCAACCCGCGTAGGAGACCCCAGCATGTCCTTCAACAGCACCATCGACCAGCTTCGCTACGGCGAACTGCACGACGAACTCGACAAGTCGCTGGCGACCCTTGTGGACGCCTGCTCCGACACCGGCAAG
>ERZ650304.832-NODE-832-length-13604-cov-17.162521_pt1 | contig 13604 bp, 13 predicted proteins | sample MGYA00376240_ERZ650304 | MGnify/ENA primary metagenome ERZ650304 (study PRJEB26733, sample SAMN07839271) | wastewater metagenome | biome: small river; feature: stream; material: water | place: USA: North Carolina | collected 2016-03-01 ...
TACCTCGACTCCAAGTTCATCTACCCGAAGCTGTTCGGCAGCGACTCGCCGCAGACCCCGAACAGCCTGCTTGGCCTCGACCAGATGACCGGGGAGGATGGGGCGCCGAGCCATCGGGTGTGGGGTCGGAGCGCCGTCGTCGGAGGTCACTGCATGTTCTTCGAGAACCTGCAGACTTACGAGCGTCGCCTCTCGTCAAAGAAGACCGGGGCCGGAACGACGTTCATCAAGCGCACCGCGCTCGTCGGTGTCGGCTGGGCACACAGCCAGGTCACCGGGATCAGCTCGATCTTCGCCGACCAGAAGAAGTTCTGGATCGACGACTTTGACCAGTATTTCTGGACCGAGTACCGGTGCACGATCGAGCCGAACGGCGGGGCCACGGCCTTGATCGTAACGCCGACGACGAGCGAGGCCGCAGACCTTGGCGCCGGCGGGAACATGTTCCTGGCGGGCGACATCGTGCGCATCTCCAACACGGTGACTTCCGCGTCCACCGGGCTCTGGCGGGTCTCGGCCGTCTACGGGATCGGCGATTCGACCTACCCGTATGGGAGGCTCGAGCTCACACCGCTGCAGGGACAGACGCCAACGTCCACCGACCCAGGCGGCCCCTACTCGCCGATCGAGATCCGGCGCGTCGACGCGGGCATCGCCGGGGTCATGGGCGGAGCTGCCATCACGGGAGGTAGTTTCGGCCTCGGCGCCTACTACGGCCTGAGCCTCTTCGTATCGTCGTCGGCAGTGCTGCCTCGCCTGCTCCCGGCGCAGTGGGCAATCGTCGGTGCGATCATTCGCGTGGCCGGATGCAGCCCGAGCTACGTGAACGGGCGCTATGCCTGCGTCGGGGTGACGGACCAGGGATCTGGTTTCTACACCATCGAACTGCGGGCGCTCGACGGGCAGTCTGGCGCCACGACCACCTCGATCACCAGCCCGGGCGGGGCCACGAACCCGACGCGGGTCACCCGCGAGGACGGCGGCGGCTTCCTCGAGCCGGAAGCCGGGCAGGTCCATCTGTTCTACACCGGCAACGAGACCGACGGCCCCGATCCGGACCTCGCGGCCATCTACGGTTCCGGCGTCACGCACGGATACCGAGGGATCGCCCGCAGCGTGTTTCAGGAACTGAACGTCTCCAACTTCGGCGACCGCGCGCCGCAGTTCAGCGGCACGCTGCGAGCTAGCAACAGGCACACGACGCACGACGTCATCCGCGACGTGATGATGGACGCCTACGACGACGAGGCGTCGTTCGACTTGAGCGGCCTGGAGCCAAATGCGCTGCTCGGCTACACGCAGCGCGGCCTGCAGCAGGGCACCACCACGCTCCAGCCGGTCGCCATCGCCTACGGCATCGAGGCGCAGGACATTGGCGGCACGTGGCGCCTGTTCAAGGGCGTCGACGCCGACCTGCACGTCCTGGAAGAGCGAGAGCTCGGTGCCTACCGGGCCGGCGCCGGCGAGCGAAGGCCGAGGCGGTTCCAGCACCAGCCGCTGCAGGACAAGGACATGCCACGTCGGCTGTCGCTGTTCTACCGCGACCCGATGAACGACAACACGCGCACCGAGAAGCTGGCGCGCACGGCAAACGACGAGGACCAGGCCGGCGAGGACGTGGTGGTCGATCTCGACCCACTGGTGATGTACCCGTGGGACGCGCAGAACGCCGTCAACCGGCTGTTCGCGCAGGCACTGATCGGGCGCGACCAGGGCACCATCAACCTGCCGCCGTCGCGCTGCGACATCCTGCCGAACGACCGCGTCACGTTCACCGCTCTGAACTGGAACGAGGAGACGGCGACCATCGACGCCGGCACGATCGACCACACGACGCAGATCGGCGACATCGAGGTCCAGAGCGTGTCGATCGAAGCCGACTTCGCGCTGGCTGGTCGCTGCCGACTCGTCGACCGCGAGCGCTACTCCGGCTACGGCGTCGGGTTCTTCGTCGGCCACCCGGCCAGCGTGACGCCGATCGTCAACTTCGTCGACTACGCGACCGGCGAGATCCAGTTCATCTGCGGTACTGAGTTCGAGACCAGCCGATCGACCTCGGCCGGCACGACCACCACCCTCAACGACAGCGGCGGCGGGTGGACCACGAACGAGCACGCGGGGCGCAAGGTGCTGATCATGTCGGCCGGCTGGGAAGAGGTGCGCGAGAGCGCAACCATCACCAGCAACACCGCGACGCAGCTGGTGTTCCCCGCCATGTCGACCGCCTACGGGTCTGGCGCGTTCTACATGATCGCAGACGTCGACGCGGACAGCGACTCGATCGTCGAGGCCAGCATCCGCTACGAGTTCCCCAACCCGTGGCGCATGCGCGTGCAGGGCCAGACCTGCCACAGGAACCGCATCTTCGAGCAGCAGCTGGTCGCGGTGGCCGAGCGGTTCCCCGTGATCGGCAGCCCGGTCGAGGTGAACCAGCCGGAGGTCGCGGTGGTTGCCAGGCCGGCCGTGCTCACCACCCACATCCTGGACATCGCCGGCTACACCGAGCAGTTCATCGATCGGCCAGGGGTGTTCTTCGCCGCGGCGCCGCGGCCAGGATCGGTGTGGCGCGGTGCCGGCGTCTACGTCAGCACCGACGACATCTCGTTCGAGCTGCTCGACCAGATCGAGCAGCCGACCACCATGGGCACGGCGATCGACAGCCTCGCAACCGCCGACGTTGGGGTGGTCGACTGGTCGCAGACGCTGTCGGTTCGGCTCGACTACGGCACGCTCGACGACGCGACACTCGACCAGATCGGCAGCGGGTCCGGCCAGAACTGGGCGCTCTACGGCGACGAGATCCTGGCGTTCCACAGCGCGGTTCTCGAGACGGACGGCACCTACACGCTGGGCGGGTTCGTCCGTGGCCTTCGGGACACCGCCGACGCCATCGGCGCCCACGCGGCGGGCGAACGGTTCGTGCTCCTGACCAATCTCGGGGTGCCTCCGATCTCGGGAGCGTTCCACGAGTGGGCGCTGCGCACCGACTTGGGCCGCTCCGTCTACTGCAAGATCGTGCCGACCGGAGGGTCGCTCGACGACTACGACTCCGAGCAGGTGACGTGGGTGGGCGAGAACGTGCGCCCGTTCGCCCCAGCGTCCATCGTGCAGGGGGACCTCGCGACCTACGGCTACAGCGTGACGCTCGACCCGGTCGGCACCTACGACGCCACCGACTGGCTCACGGCCGACGTGGTGGTCCGGTGGTTCCGCCGGTCGCGCGCGATCGCGCCAGCCTTCGGAGCCGGGTCGGCGGCGCCCCTGCTGGAGGCGACCGAGCGCTACTACCTCGAGGTCCTGCGCGACTCGACGGTGGTCCGGTCCGAGGTGATCGGCGGGCCCAACACAGGCAACCTGATGGTCCACCGGACGTTCCGCTACGCGCTGGCCGACCAGGTGGCGGACGGGTTCTCCAGCGGCGACGTCGCCACCTTCACGGTGCGGCAGATTGGGGACGGTGGAGTGAACAAGCTGTCGCGCGCCTCGTCTATCAGCTGGACGGTGCCGTAGTGTGGTGAGAAAGGATGGCCAGGGCCGTCTCGTTGGTCGCCATGACCACGCCCATCTTGGGACTGCCCGAACTGCAGGAGGCCTCGCCGCTCGCGCACATCGTCGCGAACACGAACTTCCGGCTACTCGAAGCGTTCGCCGGCCGGCTGCTGGTCAACATCACGACCGCGACCCCGCCCGGGTCGCCGGCTGAATCGGCCTGCTACTACGTCGCGTCGTCGCCGACTGGTGCGTGGGCAGGGCACGCCGGGGAGATCGCCTGCAACATCCAGGGCGCGTGGTACTTCTGGGATGTCCTGACCGGGCACGCTTACTGGAACCTCGGGACCAGCGCGCTGATTCGCTGGAACGGTAGCGCATGGGTGTGAGGGCCCCTCTCACGGTCAGCGACGACGGTGAGATCCCGTTCGTTGCCCCACAGTCCGGCGTCTACCCGACGGCCGACCAGCACCTCGCGACCAAGGAGTATGTCGACGACGTGGCCGGAGGCGGCGGTGGCGGCGGCGCGCCGGACAATGCCCAGTACCTGGTTGCAGCGACCAACGGCACGCTGTCGGCCGAGCGGGTAGCTACCGACACCGTCACCATCGAGTGGGACTTCGCGACCGCCGGGCAGGCCAAGGCCAATGCGTCGACCGCCGTCACGCTGGTAGATGGGTCGCGCGCGTTCACTGCGGTGGTCGGCGGTGTCGACCCGACGCTGTCGACGCACCTGGCGACGAAGGGCTACACGGACTTCGCGATCTCGACGTCGGCGGCGTCGATCGCCGTGGCGGCCGCGGCGACGTTCCAGCCGCTGAATCAGATCCTGGGGAACCTGTCGAGCTTCCTGCCATCGACAGCGGACCGCATCGTCTACTTCGTCGACACGGTCGGCGGCCTCGCTACCACGCCGCTGACCTCGGCCGCGCGCACCGTGCTCGACGACACGACGGTCTCCGCGATGGTCGACACGCTCGGCGGCGCCTCGAGCACCGGCACCGGAGGGCTGGTGCGGGCGACGTCGCCGACGCTGGTGACGCCTGCGCTCGGCACGCCATCCTCTGGCACCCTGACAAACTGCACGGGCCTGCCGGTTGCAGGCGGCGGCACCGGCCGCGCGACGAGCACGACCGCGTACGGGCTGATCGCCGCCGGCACGACGCCGACGGGTGCGCACCAGACGCTCCCGGCAGGAGCGACCACCGACATCCTGGTGGGCGGCGGCACGTCGGCGCTGCCCGTGTGGACGTCATCGACTGGCTCTGGCAAGCCTGTGCGGCAGACCTCGCCGACGCTGGTCACGCCCGACATCGGCACGCCGAGCACTGGTGTGCTGACGAACTGCACGGGTCTTCCCACCGCCGGTTTGGTTGCAGGCGCTGTCACCTACGCGAAGATCCAGAACGTTTCGGCCACCGACAAGCTGCTCGGCCGATCGACTGCCGGCGCCGGCGTGGTCGAGGAGATCGCTTGCACGGCCGCCGGCCGTGCTCTGCTCGACGACGCCAATGCATCTGCCCAGCGCACAACGCTCGGCGTCGTCATCGGAACGGACGTGCATCCATACTCGTCGCGGTTGGATGACCTCGACGCGAACGTGATCCAGGCCGGCAACCCCGGCATCTACGGCACCGACGGCGGTGGCACCTCGGCGCTGGTCAGTTCTGCAGCGGCGATCGACGATGATCTGCTGGTAGTAGACGGAGCGGCCGGAAGCGGGTTCTCGTTCAAGGACCTCACGACGCTGCTGAACGCCCTGCACGTGCCGCGCCGCACGTGGCAGGAGAACGGCAACCCGGTGCGCACTGTCGGCGCGTCGAGTACGACCGAGGAAACCGTCGTCAGTCAGTCGATCGGCGGCGCGTCGAACGCCGACGAGTGCTGGGAGCTTCGGTTCTGGGGCGACTTCATCCAGAACGCTGGCGTCAGCAACACGTCGCGGATCCGCATCAAGTTGGGCACGACCACCGTGTTCGACAAGGCCAACGCGTTCGGAACGTCGAGCGGGCGCCGGGCCCTGGTTGGTCGCGTGTTCGTCGCGCAGCGCGGCAGCACGAGCCTGCAGCGTGTCAGCGGCGAGATCCTGCTCAGTCAGGCGCTCAACGCGACGAGCGGGTTCGGCGACTTCGGCGCGTTCGCAGCATCTCACGGCGGCGTGGTCTGTGGCGACGCGGCCGAGACGTTGAGTGCGGCGAAGACCCTGTCGGTCACGCACCAGTGGGACGTGTCGAACGCCAACAGCTACCTGCGCATCTACAAGTCCGAGCTGATCTATCACCCATGATCGCACTCCTGCTCCAATCCCCCGCCGACCTATCGACGTTCGAGCGGATCCTCAAGGACTACGGCGGCTGGGGCGCGCTTGCGGTCGTCGTTGTGCTCGCCATGTACTTCGGCGGCTCGGCCATCCTGAACGGCGGGCGCGCGTTCATGGCGCTGGCGAAGAAGTTCAGCGACGACGTGGTCGCAGAGCTCAAGGACATCAAGAACGCGATCCAAGGCAACGAGCGCCGTGTCGACGGGCTGGCCGCATCCGTGCACGAGGTCCGTGCCGAGCAGGCCGAGCAGGGTCAGCGCATCGAGCGACTTCGCGAGCTTGTCGCGAGTCAACCTCACGGATCCAAGGGCTGAACCATGCTGCAACGACTCAAGTGGACGCTTCTCGTTCTCCTGCTGACCGCGTGCGCCGGCACGAAGGCGCGCAGCGAGGTGCTTCTTCCAGCCATCCGCACGGCGTGGGAGTCGGTCCGCGTTGGCGTCGAGCGCGAGGTTGCGGCGCAGCATCACCCGACCGGCGCCACGGAACTGGCCAAGGCTGACGAGGCGCTGGACGCGGGCGTCGCAGCGCGGGTCGTGGCCGTCGACTGGCTGCTGCTCGAGCAGCTGGCGGACGCCGACATCGAGCGGCGAACCGCGGCTGGCGAAGTCTCGGCCGGTGTGGCCGTGTCGCTGCGCGAGCGCATCACCCAACTCAACGCCGCACGGAAGGCCTACGCACAACGATGAACACCTACGCAACCAACCTGCGCGGCGCCCTCGACGCTGCGATCCGAGAGACCGGCGCCATGCTGCGCAAGAGCAGCGCCGACGTGGCGGTCTACACGGCCCAGCGCGCGGCGCACCTTGCCACCATCGTCGGGCAGGCCGGGTTCGACGAGGCCGTTGTCGCCGAGCGTGACGCCGTGATCCTGTTCGCCGGACTGTCGGCGGTGCGGAACGCGGACGCGGCGGACGAGCGCATCGTCGGGCTCATCCACGGCGCGCTGGCGGTCGGCATCTCGGGAGGTGCGTGATGGCAAGCGGCATCCCCAACACGCTCGGCAAGGACGCGCTCGACGCACTGCTGGCCACTGGCACGGTCAAGGCGATGGCGGTGACCGACGCGTCGTTCAACAAGGACTCGTGGACGCGGCGCAGCCACATCACCAACGAGGTCTCGACCGGAGGCGGCTACACGGCCGGCGGCGTCACGGTCACGTGCACGACCGCCACCGACAACACCAACGACCGCACGAGTATGACGTTCGCCGACGCTGTGTGGAGCAGCGCGACGTTCTCGGCTCGCGGCGTCATCTACGTGCTGGTGCTGGGGGGCGCGTCGTCGGCTGACCCGATCCTGCACTTCGGCGACTTCGGCAGCACCAAGACGGGCGACGGAGACACGTTCACGGCGCGCATCACGACGCCGGCCTACCTGAGCAACCCGAGCTAGCCCATGGCCAACGACGTCACACTCCCAGGAACCGGGCGCGTCATCGCGACCGACGATATCGGCGGCGTCGACTACCAGCGCATCAAGGTGGTGCACGGTGCGGAAGGCTCCGCGACCGACACGTCGAGTGCCGCACCGTTCCCGGTGGCGCTGCTCGGTGAGGCGCTCGAAGCCATGGAGTCCATGCGGATGGCGATCAACGCGCTGACCCGCACCATCGGGCAGTCCTTGCCAGACCCGACGGGTCGAGTGCGGTGCCTGATCGACTCAATCTCGGCCTCGCTCACGCTCGCCACCGTATCGACGGTGACCGCAGTAACCACGGTGACCACCGTCACGACCGTTGCCACGGTGACCAACCAGACCAACATCGGCGGCAACTCAGCCGCTCCGGTCGTTCCATCCTTCATGGGCCTGGCTGCCAGCGCCCTCCGCGACCGCATCCAGGTTTCCTGACATGACGACCACGAACGGCACTCGCAAGATTCTCGACCTGAAGGTCTGGCAGCAGGCCTGCGTCGCTCCCGCGACCACCGCGGCAGCCACGTTCATCGTGTCGAGCCGGCACTTCAAGCAGCAGCAGCTCTACATCGTCAACGCCACGACTGCCTACCTCTACAACCCGTATGAGGACGGCTGGGTCCAGGTAGCCTCGCCGGCCCTCGGCGGCACGTTCGGCGCTGGTGCGTGCGGTGTGGCGGTGGCCGTTGGCCCGGCTGGCACAGCCGGTGTGTCGAGCACTGACTCGACCATCGCCACGACGCTCACGCTGGCGCGCGACCTGCGCGGCTACTCGATCCACATCACGGGCGGCACAAACAAGGGCCTCACGCTGCCCATCCTGTCGAACACGGTCGGCGCCAATGCTGTCATCACCGTCGCGCAGCAAGGCGCGGCATTCGACAACACCAGCACCTACAGGTTACTGACGCCGCGATGGTATGTCCTGAACGCGGTGGCTTCTGCGGGCACGACGACGGCCAACCTGTTCAAGTTCTACGACTTCGCGTTGAACACGTGGACCGCGGCCGAGACTGGAGCAACGGACGGCGTCGCCCCTGCGGCGGTGATCGGAACCGATGGGCGGCTGGTGTCCACCCCGTCGTGGATGGATGACGGCTACCTGCCGTTCGCATCAGGCGACGCTGACGCGGGCGGCACCGGCACGCAACTCATCGACGCCACCAAGACTTGGGCCACGAACCAGTGGGCCAACTACCAGGTGCGCATCGTCACTGGCACGGGCGCAGGTCAGATTCGCACGATCGCCAGCAACAACGGCACGACTCTCACCGTGTCCTCGTCGTGGGGCACCAACCCGGACGCAACCTCGACCTACTCGATCGAGGGCAATGACGACTTCATCTACTACACCGGCAGCGGTGGCACGGCGTTCTACCGCTACTCGATCAGCGGCGGCACGTGGACCAGCCTCGCCACACGCACCGCTCCAGGTGTCGGCCTATCGGCGCACTGGATCTGGGGAGTGACCGAGGCCGACTGGACGAACGAGTCGGCGATCCTGAACGGGCGATACATCTACTCGTTCCGCGGTGCCGGCGGCGCGCTGCTCGACCGCTACGACATCGCGGCGAACACGTGGGCGGCGGTCAGCTACGCGCCTGGCGTCGAGACCTTCACGACTGGCACGAAGTACGCATACGTCGCGGACGCGATCTACATCCAGAAGGACGCGACGGGACGCTGGTTCCGCTTCGACGTGGCAAGGCAGTCGATGGACGGTTGGTGCACGATGTCCTACCCGAATGGCACTGCGGTCCTCGGCGACACTTCGTTCGATGTCACCTACCACGACGGCGCAACCGACATCGTGTTCGTCCACATGGTTCTGAACACGTCGACCGTCCATCTTCGCCAGATGGTGATCTAGCCCGATGCTGCTGACCCTGTTCGGGGGCAGGGCCGGCACAGACGCGATCGTCAAGTGGCGAACGCGGTCGGGCATTCGTCGAACGTCGCCGTCCGACACGCTGTCGGTAGACCTCGAAGCGTTCACGAACATCACCACCGAAGGCGGCATCGACCGCGTCGAGTTTTCGATCGTCGAGAACGGCGGCGCCCCGACTGTGGTCACGGTGTCGGCGCCATCGCTGCGCACGCCGAACTACAGCGCGCAGAACAGCTACCTGCCCGGCGTGTCCAGCGGCATGGCGCCGTTCTGGGGGTGGGGCACGACGCTCGACTGCAACACGCTGGCGGCCGGCACGGTGGTGGTGACCGCCGTCGTCCACTCGGTGGCCGGGTGGGCAACGACGGTGCCTGGAAGCATCACGCTCTACAACGACAAGGACGGCACCGACCGGCGGCCGAGCACGAAAACGATCTACTGCTCGCCGACCGGCAACGACAGCAACGACGGACTCAGCCGCGGCGCCCCGAAGCTCTCGATCGTGCGGGCCATCGAAGCGGCGCGCGCTGTTCCTGCCGGCAGTTCCTCGGCCGATCTCGACTGCGGCGGCGCGGAAGTCGTGCTCGTCTCGGGTGCGCACGAGTGGGCCGGTGGCAGCTACTCGGTGGGCGACTGGCACACGTCGGGCGCATGGTGGCTCACCATCACGCTGGAATCGGGCGCAACGCTCACGCCGGCCAGCGCCTACCCTGCCCGCTACCTCACGGCGCGCGGCTACTCTGGCGGTGGCACCTGCCGCATCCGGTTCGTCGGCGGCACGTGGACGGGCGGCGGCGGTGGCGTCATCTACGTGCCGAGCGGCGTGGCGTGCGAGGCATGGGCCGACGGGCTGCTCGGGCAGAGCGAGCACTGGGACGTTGGCCAGCCCTACTCGGTGCGGTTCGCCGAGGACAACGCCGAGTTCTTCACCGCCGACGGGCCTGGCACGCTGACCCGCTACGCCAGCTGCGTGCGCAAGCGCGGGTGCGTGACGGCGTTCCACGGGTGGACCGACGTTCACGATGCCGTCGTCGAGAACTGGATCGGCGTGGCGATGCAGGCGGTAACCGAGGACGGCACCAGCGCGCTCAACATGCTGTTCACCGGCAACCGCTACACCACGGGCGTTGCCGGATGGGCCGACGTGACGGGCGGCGCCAACCTGTCGGTGACGATCCCGAGCGCAGGGCAGATGCGTGTCGACGCTACGGCGTCCATGTCGATGGACTTCGCCGCGGGCTTCGCCGAGCTCGTGGGAACCAGCTACTGGGGCGTGCAGGTCGGCGGCTTCCCGAGCGGGGGCAACAACGGCACCTTCGCCGTCCTTTCGACGGGCACCAACGGCTCCGGGTTCCCTTACGTCGTTCTCGACAACGCCAGCGCCGTCGTCGAGTCCGGTGGTGGTAGCGCCTACCTCGTCACGGCGCGGATCAGCAACGGGGCGATCTACATCAACGCCATCCACGGCGACGTGCTTCAGATCAACACCGGAGCCACCGACTGCATCTACTCGCACTTCCGCGTCGAGGATGCCGAGAACGTGCAGGTGCTGGCCACGAACGGCAACGACCTGACGCGGTGCGTGTTCCACGAGTGGGGCGATGCTGCGGCGTCGGGACAGGTGTGGAACTGCACCCTCTCGTCCTTCACCGACTGCCTGTTCGTCCACTGCTCCACGACGAACCAAGCCAACTTCTCGGCGAGCGGCGAGACCTACACCGGCACCGAGGCCATCGAGTGCGTCTTCGGCTCGACCAGCAACTGGCCGGCCACCATCGCAACCATCGACTGCCACGTGGTCACCGGCAGCGCGATCGGTACGGGTGGCACCACGGGCTCGTGGTTCGACTCCGATCCAACCGTTGACCCGTGGTCGCTGCTGCCAGACTCGGGCAACCTGGACAGCGCCACGGGCGTCGTGCCCTACCCGTCCGAGTGGCGGTGGTCAGGGGCGACCGGCGACACGCGCGGGTGCAGCAAGGCGGTAGGCCTCGGGGCGTGGAATGTCGGCGGCATCCCGATCGAGGGGACGGTCGACCTGGCGTCGTGCACGTGGGTGCCGCTGGCGGGGGCTGCGCGCCTCGCGATCCTGGGGCAGGCCGCGCTGCAGTCGGCCACGTGGTCGCCGCTGGCTGCGGCCGGCCGCGCCGCGATCATCGGCACGACCTCGCTCGTCGGCATGACGTGGTCGCCGCTCGCCGCCGGCACGTTGTCGGGCATCGTCGGCAGCTCGGCGCTGGCGGCCCTGTCCTGGGCGCCTGTGGGGGCCGCTGGTGCGGTCGGTGCCCTGGGGGCTGTCGACCTGCCGTCCATGACCTGGGAGCCCGTGGCGGCCGGCGTGCGGCAGGACACGCTGGTCCTGGTCGACCTGTCGCCGATGTCGTGGACGACGGTGGCACTTGGCGCCGAGATCCGGCCACGCCTGCAGCCGGCGCTGAACCCGCGCTACTCCCGCGACATGCGCCGGCAAGGGGCCACCGCGAGGATCCAGGACCTCGGGCGCCGCGACCAGTGGATCGAGCGGCAGGTGCGCACGCGACCGTGGCTGCCGAGGCAGGGGCGGACGCGCAGCTAGCGGGCCGCCGGGTCGAAGTCGCTGCGGCGCCAGATCGGCGGCGGTGCAGCGCCGGCCGGCGTGAGGTGCACACTCAGCGGCGTGGTGTCGATCTGGTGCTTCGCGCCGCTGGCCGCGTCGACGAACATCAACGGGAACACGACGATGTCGAAGACGAGGAACGGCAGCGGCGGCATCTTGTTCTCGACCTGCACGACCTGATCGTGGTGCCCGGCGGAACGGAGAGTGACGGTCGGCTTCTCGACGCGGCCGAGCTCGAGCACCAGCGGGGTGCAGCCGAGTTCCTTACCGTCCTGCAGCACGGTCGCGCCGGTCGGCACGCTGTCGATCGGGACCTGGAAGCTGGTGGGCGTGCAGACGGTTGCGCACGACGGGAGGGCGGCGGCTACGGCGAGCAGGAAGATGCGCATGCGGCAGGAGCCTACGCCACGCCGGCAATCCCTCAAGCCCCATCCGCCCCGCGCCGATGACGAGGCATGCGAACCGCCATCCTCGCCCTCGCCGGCTGCGCCATCCTGACGGGCATGACCGACCAAGGCCCCGTTCCTCCCGTCCCGCCCCAGCCGACCATCACGATCTCGCCGATCCCGCCCCGGCAGGGCGAGAAGATGACGATCACCTACACGGGGAAGCTGCCGGTAACGCTCGAGCTCGACTGGGACCCGGCAGGAACGCCGTCGTCGGTCACGATCCCGGTGGGCGGGAGCGCGACGGTGACGGTGCCGGGGAACGCCACGTCGCTGATCGTCGCGGACCCCACCCCCGGCGGAGCCTCGCCCGCGTCGACGACCATCAGCCCGTAGGCCATCATCGGCCGAGTGCGACATCGATCGAGTCGAGAGCGTTCCTGGCGTGGACAGCGGTGGCGCCGCCTGCGGCCTCGATGTCGCGCAGGAGTGCGATGGAAGCTCGGACGTCCCGCTGCATCACGACGATCGCGTCAACGCGGCGAGCTTCCAATTCGCGAACATCGCCAGCCACAGCCCTCGCAACGCTTCCAGCGTCTCGCCACCGCATCAGGTCGACCACCAGCTTTGTGGTTGCCGCGAGAGCTGACAGGCAGAGCGCGCCGCCGCCGAGCAGCAGCAGCGCACGTTTCGATCGCGCCCGAATCGCCCAGGCAACGCGCAGGCGAAGCGGTAGTTGGCCCTCACTCATGGGCGCGCCCCCCCTTGCCGAGCTTCCCATAGAGCTTGTCGCGTCGTCGCTGGTAGTCCAGCGACGAAACCACTTCGTAGCGCGGCGGCACCGGCCAAGCCCATCGGCCGCCATCCGGCGGGACCTGCTTCTTGCGGAGCATGTCCTCGCTGTCGCTGTCGATGACCCAGTGGCCTGGCGGCAGGGGTAGCGGCGAGTCCGTTAGCCCGACGAGGTAGTCGGCCGTGCAGCCGAGGGCCATCGCCAGCTTGCGGATGTTCTCGGCGCCAGGCTCGCTGCCGCCGGTCTCCCACTTGCTCACGGTGGACTACGCCGGCCCATCCAATCGGCGGATGAGTTCCTTCTGGTCGATGCCAGCCCGCTGCCGAGCGTCTGCGAGACGCTTCGCGAAAGAAAAGGTGCCGTCCATGAGCAATCACAAGTTTGCCCCCCTTGAACGCTTGCGTCGAAGGTTACCACTGCTCCGCGTTCCAGACAGCGAAAGTGGTTGCAAACAGCGAACGAGAATGTAGAACTCGCCCCCGTCAACCTTGGAAACCCCACATGCCATCGACCGCGCACGACTTTCTGCCGCCTCGGAGCAATCCGTCGGCGGCCCCTCACGACGTAGCCGGCTGTGCGCAAGGGGCAGCTAGGCGGGCCAAGGTTGACATCGCGGCCGTTCATGGCGTCGTGGGAGGCCGGGGCGCTCAGCGCCGTCTCGGTCAACTCCTTCTCGGGGTAGGGGTCCACGTGCAGTCCGGTACCCGCCGCGCGGC
>ERZ650304.833-NODE-833-length-13592-cov-7.845904_pt1 | contig 13592 bp, 16 predicted proteins | sample MGYA00376240_ERZ650304 | MGnify/ENA primary metagenome ERZ650304 (study PRJEB26733, sample SAMN07839271) | wastewater metagenome | biome: small river; feature: stream; material: water | place: USA: North Carolina | collected 2016-03-01 ...
CCAAGAAGTGGCTGACGGACAAGATCGCGTCCCTACCGGCCGCGGCGAAGAAGGTCCTCGGCATCGCCTCCCCGTCGCGGGTGTTCCGGTGGATCGCCGAACGCATCCCCGAAGGGTTCTCGGTCGGCCTGGCCAAGGGCTGGCAGAAGTACGGCACGGGGGCGTCGAAGAAGCTCGTCGCACAGATGGGCAAGGATCTCGCCGCGAAGGCGAAGACCCTCGTCGCTGCCCGCAAGCAGGCCGTCGCTGACCTCGTCGCAGCCCGCACCGACTACGCGAAGGGCATCGCCGACAACGTCCGCGGCGGCGGCGTCACAGCCCTCGCGAACTTGGACGGGGCCGCGGCGACCGCTGGGCCGGACATCCTGCGGAACGCGCTGCAGGCCAGGCTCAAAGCCATCCAGACGTATCGGTCCGACCTGACCGCCCTCGCGAAGCGCGGCATCGGCCGGTCCCTGCTGACGCAGTTGATCGACGGCGGCATCGACGCCGGTGGCGCGCTCGCCGCGTCGCTGCGCAACGCCTCCCCTGCCGTCCTCAAGCAGATCACGGCGTTGAACGCCCAGGTCGAGAAGCAGGCGAACCTGACCGGGGTGAACCTCGCCGGGCAGGTGTTCAATGGCCGGATCGCGACGGCGCAGCGGGCCGCCGCGCAACCCGTCGTGCTGCGCCTCGACACGGACGGATCCGCCTGGTCGAAGCTGATGGTCGCCGAGCTGCGCAAGGCTGTCCGCGCGGCCGGCGGCAACGTCTCCGGGGTCTACGAGCCCGAGGAAGACCCCATGGAGGACCGGGCCGTCAGCAGCACCGTCCTGCCCAACGGCCGGATCAAGTACGAAATCGGCGAGCACGTCATCGAGATGAGCCGCCGCGAGGCCATGCACTCCGGCTGCCTCCTGATCGGCTCCAAGCTCCTTTTCCAGGGCGGGTGATCATGCTGAACGCCATCGGCCACCTGCGCCACTCCCGCGGACACCGCGCCACCGCCGCCCGCCACCGGCAGACCCGGGAAGCCAACACCTGGGTGCGGTACAGCATCACGGTGCCTGAATCGGCCACCCGGGACGACGTCATGCGCATCAACGGGCTGCAGACCGCAGAGCGGGACCGGCCGCCCAGGGAATGGAAGGTGAGCGTCCAGGCCCGCAAGGCGGACAGACTGGTGCTCCCGGCGGGGTCAGTCATCGTGCGCACCGTGGAATGCGGCAACCCCCCGTAGGGGTAGAGCCCAAATGGGCAAAAACGGACCATGCATTCCCATGGTCCAGGCCAAGTCCCCTTCACACTCCAATGCCAGTAGGCAGAAGACCACGATTGAGCAGCGCCGCAAGCTGTTCGTCGAGGCATATCTGTCCAACGGTGGGAATGCCACGAAAGCAGCACTCGCCGCTGGGTTCAGCGCAGGTTCTGCGGCAAAGCAGGGACATAGATTGTCCAAAAATGCCAGCGTTAGGGCAGAAATTGACCGGCGCAACGCCGAAGTCATCGAAAAGGCCCAGCAGGCTACCCAGCTGACCATCGAGCGAGTCCTGCTCAGCCTGGCGCAAGCCTTGTTCTTCGACCCCCGCAAGCTGTACCGCGAAGACGGCAGCCTCAAGCCGATTGCGGAACTGGACGACGACACCGCCCAGGCCCTGGCCGGCTTCGAGGTGTTCGAAGAGTTCACCGGCCGCGGCGAGGACCGGGCACTGGCGGGCTACACCAAGAAGGTGAAGTGGCTGGACAAGAACACGGCGCGCGAGCAGGCCTTGAAACACCTCGGCGCCTTCGAGAAGGACAACAAGCAGCCCGCCCAGGCCATGGCCGACGCGATTGTGGCAACCGCCGGCCTGTCTGAAATCAAGGCGGCATTCGACAAGAAGCTGGGCCGGCGACCGTGAAGCCGCACGACCTGGATCCGCTGCGCGCGGACCTCATGGCCGCGCCCTTCGACAAGGTCTGCGACTTGTGGGAGGAGGTCGAGCGAGCCCGGGGCCGGGAAGGGATGGCATGGCTGGGTCGCAATGACAGGTACTACCTGCTCACGCGCTTGCTGCACCGCTTCGACGCCGTGCACCCCTGGCTCTACGCCCGCTGCCGCGAGGTGGAGGCCAACCCGGACGGATACCTGGACCTGTGGGCGCGCGAGCACTACAAGTCCACGATCATCACGTTCGCCGGGATTATTCAAGAGATCGCTCGTGACCCCGAGATCACGGTCGGGATCTTCAGCCACACAAAGCCAGTGGCTCGCAAATTCCTGTTGCAGATCAAGCAAGAGTTGGAGAACAACAAAGACTTGCCAGCCATCTACCCGGATGTCTTCTGGGCAGACCCGAAGCGTCAGGCTCCGCGCTGGTCCGAAGAAAAAGGGTTGATCTGCCGGCGCACCAGTAATCCTAAAGAGGCGACCATCGAGGCGCACGGATTGGTGGACGGCCAGCCTACTGGCGCGCACTTTGGGCTGCGAGTCTATGACGACGTGGTGACGCTGGAGTCAGTGAACACCCCGGAACAGGTCGCTAAAACGACTGCGGCGTGGGAACTGAGCGACAACCTGGGAGCCCGCGGGGAAGACGGCATGCTTCGCGCCTGGCACGTGGGCACGCGCTACAGTTTTCAGGACACCTACGAAACGATCATCGAGCGCGGCGCGCTCAAGCTGCGCATCTACCCGGCCACCGACAACGGCCTGGCCGACGGCGCCCCGGTGTTCCTGACGCCCGAGGCCTGGGCCGACAAGAAGCTCAAGCAGTCCGCCTCGACGCTGGCCTGCCAGCAGTTGATGAACCCGGCCGCCGGCAATCAGGCGATGTTCCGCAAGGAATGGTTGGAGTTCATCGACATCCGGCCGTCGATCCTCAACGTCTACATCCTGGTAGACCCGGCCCACTCCAAGAAGAAGGACAGCGACAACACCGGTATCGCCGTGATCGGCATCGACGCCACCGGGAACAAGTTCCTGCTGGACGGCATGCGCCACAAGATGGGCCTGAAGGAGCGCTGGCAGGCCATCGCCGGCCTGCGCAAGGTCTGGACCGCCCAGCCGGGCGTGCAGATGGTGCGCATCGGCTACGAGCGCTATGGCATGCAGGCGGACCTCGAATACTTTGAAGAGCAGATGCAGCTCACGAAGGACCACTTCGAGATCGTCGAGCTGAACTGGACCAGCGACGGCACGCGCGCCAAGGAAGACCGGGTGCAGCGCCTGCAGCCCGACTTCGCCAGCCATCGCTTCTTCATGGCCATGGTCTGCCGCCGCCGCGACCCGGCGACCGGGAACATGGTGGAGTTCGAGACCGCCAACCAGCGCAAGGTGCGCGAGGCCGGCCAGGGCTTCAGGATCTTCCGCCCCGTGATGCGCCGCGACCACGAGGGCAACGTCTACAGCCTGAACAAGGGGTTCCTGGAGGAATACCTGCACTTCCCGTTCAGCGCGAAGAAAGACCTGATCGACGCGGCCAGCAGGCTGTTCGATATGAACCCCGTGCCGCCAATCGTGATCGACGAGCGCGCTACCGAGCCCGAAGCATTCCCTGACTGAGGACACACCATGGCCACGACACCGCTCTACAACGCCCCGAGGCCCGACCGCGTTCGCATGAGCGACCGGCTGTGGGACTCCGAGGTGCGCCTGGCCGAGGCCGCCGAAGGCCCGCCGGCTCCCGAGGTGGCCTACGAGTTCAACAACGGGCGCAAGTTCAGGCGCCCGCCCGCCTACGAACCCCTGCCCGAGAGAGGCGAATGAACGACCCCACCGTTGACCCGTCGTCTGTCCTGGAGGACGGGACGTTCCGCACCGGGCACATGGAATACGACGCGCTTGCCCGCTGCATCAAGGACCGCCACAGCTACGACGGGTGGCTGTGGCTGTCCGGCGAGCAGAAGGCATCCCTGGTGCAAACCGAAACCGAACCGGAGTTCTGACCCATGAGCATGGATGCACTCGTCACTGACGCGCCCCAGGTGTCCGCCTTTGAGCTGACGCTGTCCAAGCAGATGGCCGACACGCTGCACAAGGCTTACCCCGGCCACCTGTGGGCCGTTTCCGTGAGCGCGGAGCAGGGGATGGCCGACATCCGCAATCTGGCCCTGTCTGGCAACTGGGGGTTCCGCCTGAAGCTGGTGGACCACTACACCGCCAGCGACTGGGACAGACAGGTGCGCCTGGCTGGTGGCGAACTGCTGGAACGCTACCGGGTGCGCCGTGCCCGCGCCGACATCGAACACCTCACCCACCTGCCCACCGACTTTGCCGGGCGCCACAAGGCAGACTTCTGATGGAAAACACCACCACCACCACGGACGACGCCAAGGAGCAAAGCGCCTATCTCTCCCTGTCGAGAGAGGCGTACACGTCATCGACCAGCTATTTCGACTCGTCCATCCGCAAGCAGGTCGAGGCAGCCATCCGCCAGCACCAGGGCGTGCACCCGGTGGGATCGAAGTACCACTCCGATGGATGGAAGAACAAGTCCAGGCTGTTCCGGCCAAAGACCCGCGCCATGACGCGCAAGGCCGAAGCCGTGGCCGCCGAAGCCCTGTTCTCCACGACCGACACCATCAGTTGCAAGCCGATTGACGACAACAACCGCCTACAGAGCGCCGCTGCGGCACTCATGAAGCGGCTGATCGACTACCGGCTTGACAAGTCCGTGCCGTGGTTCATGGTGTCGATGGGTGCCTATCAAGATGCAATGGTGGCCGGCACCGTCATCAGCTACCAGTATTGGGAGTACGACCTGAGGCGCAAGAAGGATCGGCCGTGCGTCGAACTCCTGCCCCTGGAGAACTTCCGCTTCGACCCGGGCGCCAGCTGGATCGACCCGATCAACACGAGCCCCTACAACATCCGGCTGATCCCCATGTTCGTCAAGGACGTGAAGGCACGCATGCGCCGGCCGGACACGAAGACGGGTGCGCCGAAGTGGAAGACCCTCTCTGACGCTCAGATCCTGTCTGCCATGAACCAGGGGTCAGACACCACGCGCCAGACCCGCGAGCGCGGCCGGACCGACAGTACCCAGAACGCGACCGCCGTGCGTGAATTCGCCATCGTCTGGGTGCGGCAGTACATCATGGACATCGACGGCCAGGACATGGTGTGGTGGACCCTGGGCGACATCGACATGCTGACCGAGCCGGTGCCGCTGGAAGAGGTCTACCCCCATGGCCTGCGCCCCTTCGTGATGGGCTACAGCTGCATCGAAACCCACAAGACCAACCCGGACGGCCCGGTCGGCATCACGCGAGACGTGCAAGCCGAAATCAACGAAGTGGCGAACCAGCGCATCGACAACGTGAAGTTCGCCATGAACAAGCGGTACTTCGTCAAGCGCACCGGCCAGGTTGACCTACGCTCGATCACCCGCAACGTGCCGGGCTCCGTCACGCTGCTGAACGACCCCGAGAAAGACGTGAAGATCCAGGAGACGGGCGATGTCACCGGCTCGGCCTACCAGGAACAGGACCGACTCAACCTCGACTTCGACGACGTGGCAGGCGTGTTCTCCCCGTCCAGCGTGCAGAGCAACCGCCGCTTGCACGAGACGGTGGGCGGGATGAACCTGCTGAGTGTCAACACCAATCAGGTCGGGGCTTACCAGCTGCGGACCTTCCTCGAAACCTGGGCCGAGCCCGTGCTGCGGCAACTGGCCGCCCTCGAAGCGCAGTACGAGACGGACGAAGTGCTACTCAAGATGTGCGGCGAGCAGGCGGGCCTGCCGGAGGAATTCGACATCCACGTCATCGAGCGAGAGCTGATGACACAGGAACTGTCGATCCGCATCGACGTGGGCCTGGGCGCCACGAACCCGCAGGAACAGGTGAACAACTTCCTGACCGCCATGCGGGCACTGAAGGAACTGCTGGCCGATGGAATCTTGGAGCGCTACGGCGTGAGCATCCAGGAGATCATCAAGGAACTGTTCGGCAAGCTGGGATATCGCGATGGCAAGCGGTTCTTCGGAGAAGCCGACCCGGCGCTGCAGGCCGCTCAGAAGACCATCGAGGAACTGCAACAGGCCCTGTCGCAGAAAGTGGACCCCGAACTGGTGGCCGCTCAGGTGCGCAAGCTGGACGCGGAGATCACCGGGCTGGCTGCCAAGACGAAGGACCTCGAAGCGGGGGCCCTGGAAAAGATGTTGCGCGCCATCTTCGCCGGGCACCAGACCGGCCAGATGATCGCCGCCGTCCCGCAAGTCGCCCCGGTGGCGGATTCCGTCATCGACTCCGCGGCAACCATGGTCGGACTGGAGCCCAGCCCTGGCGTGGTGCAGGCGCCAGACGGCCCGGTGGCTGGCCTGGTGCAGAACGACATCAAGGACCGACGCAGCGGCGTGCAGTTCAACCCTGCCGGCGTTGCGCCTGGAGACACCACCCCGAACACGCCAGCCACCCCCGGCCTGCCGGCGACTGGCGCCACGGCGGGCATTGAGACGATGAGGAACGAAGCGTGAGCACTCCCGAACAACAGCAGGAGCAGCGTGAGCTTCAGGACGAGGTGGGCGAGGCCCGCCGGCTGATGGAAATCGGCATGGACGTGGAAGCGTTCATGCGTACCCCGGCCGGCCTCTACATCCAGGCACGGGCAAACCGCGAGCTTGAAGAGGCACAGGACGCCCTGGTGTCCGCCGACGCCTCGGACATGGCAAAGGTGCGCGAATACCAGCTGGAGGCCCGCGTTGCCCAGCGCCTGCTGTCCTACCTGGGCGATGTCGTGCAGGAAGGCCGCAATGCCGAGCGCGCTTTCCGGTCTGCCCACGAATCCGACTGATCGACAACTCACCAAGGAGCCAAACCATGCCCCCCGAAGACCAGACCATCTCCCAGGAAGAACAGAAGCGACTCGACGACGAGGCGCGTGCCCGGCAGGACGTATCGCAGAACCCGCGCATGCAGGCCATGGCCGCCATCGAGGAAGACAACCAGCGCCGCATCCACGAACAGCTGGTGGCCGAAGGCATCGACCCGGGCTTCGTGCCTGGCAACCAGCCTGCACCGCGCGCCGAGGCCACGCCTCCCGCCCCGACGCCGGAGCCGGAGCCGGACGCCACGCCGACCCCGCCCGCACCCACCCCGGCGCCCAGGGCCAAGGCACCCGTCCCGTCGAACCTGCTGGCCCAACTGGGGGACGAGCCTATTCCCTTCGAGGCACTGGATCAGGTCAAGGTCCGGGTGAAGGTTGATGGCGAAGAACGCGAGATGACGCTGCACGACGTGCGCCGCTCCACCCAGCTGGATGGCGCAGCGCAGAAGCGCCTGCAGCAGGCCAACGAGCTGTTGGAACAGGCCAAGCGCGCCGCCAGCGCCACTCCGGCGCCCGCCGCACCCCCCGTAGGGGTAGCCCCGGCGCCTGACTCGCGCGAAAGTGCGCCTGCGTCTACGACGGAAGAGGTCGACAACCTGGTCAGCGCCCTGTTCAACGGGGACGAGGACACAGCGAAGGTGCTCCTGGGGAAGATTCTGGCCGGCTCTCAACAAGCGGCCGACCCCGCGAGCCTCGCGCAGCAGGCGGCCTTGACCGTCAGGCAGCAACTGTCAGTGGAAGAGGCGAACGGCAAGTTCAGATCGGACTTCTCAGACATTGTTGGCGACCCACACCTCGCACGCGCGGCCGACGGCTTCTACGAAGAAGTGATGGCGGAGTCTCCTCACAAGAGCTACGCCGAGGCACTCGAAGAAGCGGGCAAGCGCACGCGGGACTGGATGGCCAGCAAGGGGCTGAGAACCGCCACCGGACCGGCAAGTGGCTCGACACGTCAGGAAAAGCTGGAACGCAAGGAACGGATCGATGAGGTCCGAGCTTTGAACCGGACACCCGCGAATCAGGAAGTGCGTGAAATGACCCCCTCGGAGGTCATCGCAGAGATGCGAAAGGAACGCGGCCTGGTCTAGAGGTGTTCACCGAAACACTTTTTCTAGAGGCACACCATGAGTCAAGTTTGGTTGACGAACACCCTGGGGGGCTACATGTGGTCCCCCAATCTCTCCAAGGTCCTGCGCCATGCGGTGCAACCGATGGTCAAGTTCCGCCAGTTCGCGGACATCAAGGACGCCGCCGTCCAGGGCAAAGGGAAGGGCGACACCTTCCACTGGAACGTCTACAAGGACGTGACCACCCGCGGCACGAAGCTGTCGGAAACGGCCACCATCCCGAAGACGAACTATCGCATCGTGCAGGGCACGATGACGATCACCGAGTACGGCAACTCGGTGGACTACACCGGCAAGCTGGACGACCTGTCCGAGCAGCCCGTGAAGGAAATCGTCCAGAAGGTGCTGAAGAACGACGCCAAGAAGGCCTTCGACGTGGCCGCCTTCGAGCAGTTCAACGCCACCCCGCTGCGCGTGGTGCCCACCGCCGGCACGGCCACCGACTCCGTGGTGCTGACCACCAACGGCACGGCAACCGAGACCAACAACGTGGCCATGGGCACCGAGCACGTGAAGGCCATCGTCGACCTGATGAAGGAGCGGAACATCCCGCCGCGCATCGGCGACGACTACGTGGCGATGGGCCACCCGACGACGTTCCGGAACTTCAAGAACGACCTGGAGGCGATCCACAAGTACACCTCCAGCGGCTTCCAGATGATCCTGAACGGCGAGATGGGCCGCTACGAAAGCTGCCGCTTCGTCGAGCAGACGAACATCCCGAAGGGCGGGGCGGCCGACTCAACCACGTTCAACCCGAACACGGACACGTCCGATGCGTGGAACAACGCCAAGTCCAGCTGGGCGTTCTTCATGGGCGACGACACCGTGGCCGAGGGCATTGCCCAGCCGGAAGAGATGCGCGGGAAGATCCCGGGCGACTACGGCCGCGACAAGGGCATCGCCTGGTACTACGTGGGCGGCTTCGGCCTGGTGCACGCGCTGGACAACTCGGACGGCTCGCGCAACGCAAGAATTGTCAAATGGGATAGCGCTCAATAGTTAGCGTCCGCTAACGCGCGTGCAATGAACTACCAAGCCCATTACGACCGGTTGATCCAGCGCGCGAGAAATCGTGTGTTGGACGGGTATGTCGAGCGTCACCACGTCCTGCCGAAATGCATGGGCGGGAGCGACGCAGCCGACAACCTTGTGCAGCTGACAGCGGCCGAGCACTTCGTTGCTCACCAACTGCTGTGCAAGTTGCACCCGGGCGTGAAGGGGTTGACGTTCGCGGTCGTCGTCATGTGCGGCGATCCATATGGTGCGCGGTCCAACAAGCTGTACGCCTGGCTGCGTGCGCGCGCGGCGATTGCGATGTCGGAGGCTTCGAAGTCTCAATGGTCAGACCCGGAGTTTCGGGAAACCCATCGAGCGGCGATGGCCCTGGTGCACGCAACGCCCGAGTTCAAAGCGAAGATTTCCGCAGCCCACAAGGGCCGAGTGAAGTCCGCCGAGGAACGCGCAAACATCGCCGCTGCCTGCCGCGCGCGCGCTCCCCGCAAGTTCTCTGAACAGGCAAAAGCCAACATGGCAGCTGCTCGCCGGAGGACTTGGGAAGAGCGGCGCGCTGCAGGAACCCATCTCGCCATTGGCGCAAAGGTTGCCGCAACTCGAAAGGCGAACGGCAGCTACCAGTTCAGCGATGAACACAGGGCCAACATCGGTGCATCCGGTCGAGGCCGCGTGCCCTGGAACAAGGGCATTCGTCAATCCATTGAAACCTGATCCTACTTCTCCAAGGAGAAACCCATGACCTACGCAGACCCGAATGCCACCGTCCGCCGCGAGAACTTCGCGGGCGAGGCGGGCGGCGCCGCCACCACGGAATACTGCAAGTTCCGTGTCTTCCAGAAGTCCCTGCTGAAGAAGGCCCACGCTGTCGTGACGACGGCCGGCACGGCAGCCGGGCACAAGCTGGATGTCTACCACGGCACCAGCTCCATCGGCACCATCGCCCTGAGCACCAGCACGGCCGGCGTTAGCGCCACCAGCGCCACCCTGAACGAAGAACTGGCCGCCCTCGACCAGATCAGCGTGAAGACCGGCTCCGACCAGACCGGCAAGGCGCACGTGATCTACGAGTACCAGACGCGTCACGACGCGGTGCAGACGCTGTGAAGACCAACCGCGATACCGCGGCAGGGGGCGATGGTCCCTTGCCTGCGGTTGACTCGGGCGTCATCGGTGGCAGCACTGGTGGCGCATCCATGTCCGAACTGCGGCGCGGCTTCACGCGCCTCGGGGAAGACGAGGAAATGGGCGAGGACGACTGCTGTGAGGGCGAGATGCCCATGCTGGAGCCGGAACCGCCTCACCAAGGCTTTCTTGATAGGCCGCAAGGCTGGGAAAGGTGAATCCATGAACGAGAACGGTGAACAGTACACGCCCAACGGGCAAGTGCAGGGCGATGCCCGCCATATCCCCGACCGCGGCACGGCCGAGGGCGTCACCGACACCTACGGCGCCGACCTGGGCCAAGGTGCGACCAACGCGATGGGCTCCATCCGGGGTGCGACCAAGAGCGACGGGATGGACCCGGCATGAGCGCACTCGACCGCAAGCAGCCCTTCGGCGAAGTCTGGGGCGGTACCGGCCAGGCCCGCTACTACCAGAACGGCAAGTATTTCGACATCGACGGCGCCGAGATCACCTCCGACGCACCAGCCGCGCCCGCAGCCAAGCCGGCAGCGGCGCCCGTCGTTGACGAGGAAGCCCGCGCCCGCGCTGCCAGCGAAGCCGCAGCGGCAGCCCTGGCCCAGCGCCAGAACGTCCTGCTGGTGGAAGCATTCAAGGTCCTGAGCCTGAGCGTCGAGAAGATCCTGGTCGAACTCGACGACCAGAGCGACGAAATGCTGGTGGTGCTGGGCAAGGTGGAGCGCGACGTGAAGCAGCGCAAGCCCGTGCTAGACGCGCTGGCCGACGAAACCAAGAAGCGCGCCGACAAGGCCGCCGAAGAGGCCGCGCGCACGGATCAGCTTGGCACCCAGCTGGCGTAGTCAACGGTGAGCACCATGATGCACCCGGCCATCGACCACAAGTACCAGATCGTGCAGTACACGCGCGGCAACGGTATCGAGGTGGGCGATGGCATCACCGACTTCACTGAGCCGCTGTACCCCCACTTCCGCAAGGATGACCTGGACCGCTCGACGGTCAGCCGCGCGCTTGACTTCGTGCTGGTGGCCGGCCGCGAGAACACCGACCGGCCGCACCCCTTCGACTACATCCCGCTCATCAAGCCGGGCGGCTATCTGGTGAACTCGGAGCGCTCCGGCCTGCGGGTCTGGCGCGTAGTGGAAGGCGAACGGCACCACAGTGGCATCGTCGAGGTTGACCTGACGATCCCCGGGCCGAGTGTCTGCGTGGTTCGGTACGGTGGCTTTGGCGACATGATCCAGGCCGCCAACATCCTGCCGGCGCTCAAGCGTGCCGGCTTCACCGTCTACGTGATGACCACGCCCAAGGGCCGCGAGATCATCGAGCACGACCCCCACGTGGATCACTTCCTGCTGCAGGACACCGACCAGGTGCCGAACGGGGAACTGTCCGCCTACTGGGCGGAGCAGGCCAAGCGCTTCACCAAGTTCGTGAACCTGTCCGAATCGGTGGAGGGCACCCTGCTGACCTACCCCGGCCGGGCCAATCACGCATGGCCGGACAGCGTGCGCCGCAGCGAACTGGGCAGCAAGAACTACCTGGAGTGGACGGCAAAGCTGGCCGAGATCGACTACACCAGCGAAACCAGGTTCTATCCGACGGACGCCGAGCGCGCGGCCGTCGAGCGCTTCATGAGCCGCATCCGCCTGCAGGCCGCCAATGCGCCCGCGGCTGGCCCGGTGAACGCGCCGCCCACCTTCAACATCATGTGGACGCTGTCCGGATCGTCGGTGCACAAGATGTACCCGCACCAGGACGACGTCATCGCCAACCTGCTGGCGGCCTTCCCGGATGCCACCATCACCCTGGCCGGCGACGACCTGTGCCGCATGCTGGAGGCCGGCTGGGAAGACCACCCGCGCGTGCACTGCACCAGCGGCAAGATCGGCATCCGCGAGACGCTGGCCCTGGCCCAGGCCATGGACTGCGTGGTGGGCCCGGAGACCGGCGTGCTGAACGCGGTGGGCTTCGAGCCCATGGGCAAGGTGGTGCTGCTGTCGCACTCCAGCCCGGAGAACCTGACCAAGCACTGGGTCAACACCCACGTCATGCAGCCGTTCACGGACTGCCACCCCTGCCACCGCCTGCACCACGACCGCGCCTTCTGCCGCGAGCACGAGATCAGCGGCGCAGCGCAGTGCGCCTGGGACATCCCACCCTACAGCGTCTTCACCGCCATCGCCCAGGTGCATGGTGAGTGGAAGCAGCTGCGCGACTTGAGGCATGCCGCGTGACTCTGGCCGAACTCATCGCATCCGCACGCGCCGACGTTGACGACGCGGCGGCGACCTACCTGTGCTCCGACACGCGCTTCAAGGAGTTCGCCAACGAGGCAGAGGAACAGGCCGCCCGCCGCGGCCGCCTGCTGCTGGACTCCAGCACGGCCGCGATCTGCCAGCTGGCAGTCACCGCCAACACCGAGTTCGTGGACCTCGACGAACGCATCATCTTCGTGCGGCGCATCCGCGTGGTCGGCCAATCCCGCCCCCTGCAGAAGCTGCCCCTGGCCGACATGGACCAGCAGGGCACCGAGTGGCAGGACGAGACCGGCGAGGTCATGGGCTGGGTGCCAGACATGGAGACCGGCAAGATCAGGCTCTACCGCAAGCCAGATGCTGCCATTGCCCTGCGCCTGACCGTGGTGCGCCTGCCCCTGGTGGCGATGGCGGCCGACGCCGACACCCCGGAGATCAAGCCGCAGTACCACCGCGCGCTGATCCACTGGATGCGGTATCGCTTCTACAGCCTGCAGGATGCCGAGACCCGCGACGAGAAGAAGGCGCGCGAGGCCCTGGCCGAGTTCGAGGCGCAGTTCGGCCCGGCCAGCAACGCGCTGGACGAGGCCTGGATCCACGAGAAGCACGGCTTCGACGAGTACGAGGGCCTGCGATGATCCCGCCCAAGCCCGTCGACCGCTTCCTCGGCCTGAACAACACCCAGGACCCCATCGCCCTGGGCCTGTCCTGGCTGACCACGGCCAACAACGTGGACGTGACCGACGCCGGCAACCTCCAACTGCGCACCGGCTACACCCGGGCCATGGCCGCCACGCCCAGCGGCGCCTATGCCACCCTGGACGAGCAGCGCATGTATCTGGTGGACGCCGGCACCCTCAAGGCCATGGACGCCAACGGCACCAGCGCCGTGACGCTGGCCTTGGGCCTGAGCACCGCGCGCATGGCCTGGGCCGAGATCAACGGGCAGGTTTTCTACTCCAACGGCACGGACAGCGGCATCATCGCCGCAGACAACGAGGTCATGCCCTGGGCCTGGGCCATCCCCACCGCTCCGACCTTGGCCGCCGTGACCGGCGACCTGGACCCGGGCCTGTACCGCGCCTGCATCACCCATCGCCTGCCTGACGGCCGCGAGACCGGCCCGAGCGACGTGGTGGAGCTGGAAATCTCCGAAGGCCAGGCGCTGCAGGTCTCCGGCATCGAGCAGATCGCCGGCCAGGCCACGCACGTCTACATCGCCCCGGCCAACAGCACGGTATTCCAGCGCGCCGGATCGCCCGG
>ERZ650304.834-NODE-834-length-13589-cov-4.602335_pt1 | contig 13589 bp, 25 predicted proteins | sample MGYA00376240_ERZ650304 | MGnify/ENA primary metagenome ERZ650304 (study PRJEB26733, sample SAMN07839271) | wastewater metagenome | biome: small river; feature: stream; material: water | place: USA: North Carolina | collected 2016-03-01 ...
TGACGAGTACCTCGCCAACCTGGCCAAAGACAAAGACGCGTTGAATAATCAGTTTAAGGCGCTATTGCAGGCGGAAAATGCTAACCAAGCAAGCTAAAATTGAACTCGGCGATAGCCGACTGTTTCTTTACGTTGCATTGGACGACGGTACGCGAAACTATCTTGAGGCAATTCAAAAAGAACTCGCCGTCAAGGACGCGCCGGATATTGATCACGTCACGGTGTTGTATTTGCCGAAGTTCAATACGCCACTATCTCCGCACACCAAAGAGGTGGTGCGGAATAAGGTGCGTAGCGCCTGCACCAACACTCCGACGATTAACGCAAATATTCAAGGCTGGGCATACTTCGACGGCGCAAAGAAAGACGGCGAAGCGGTTACCGCTCTTGTTGCTTTGCTCGACGCTCCAGGTCTCGAAGATCTGCACGTTGAAGTAAAAGACGCCGTACGCGCTACAGGGCTTGGAGTAAAGACTACGCACGGCTTCAACCCGCATATCACGATCGCTTGGCTACGTAAGGGCGAAAGGCTAGAGGATTTGCCAATTCTGGATAAGTCCGTGCCGATTACGTCACTGTCTATGGCGACGAACGATATCGAGGAGTTCTCGCTGAAAGGTAGCTTGGGCGTCAAAGCAGCTAGTGTTGGACTGTTTTATTTGGATGTGAAAGAGGCTGCGCACGCGCATGATCGGATTCGAATCCGAACGAAGATCGATCCGAAGTTCGTCAAGCACATGGAACGTTTCTGCAACAAGCATGATCTGCCAAAGATCAAGCTCTACCATCCGTTGATGGGCGGAACGCAGGGCTACATCACGATGAGTCCCATTCGAGGACGGCACGTCGTGACAACGGTGCTAGCACCGCACATGAAGCCCAAGGGTGTGCCGCTGACCTCCGTTACGGATCTGAAGATTCCGGAGCCGAAGTACCGAAAGGAACCGAAGATCAAACTGGATCCGCTCGAAACGGAGCTGTATAAGTAAGTACAAGGAAGCATGCGGAGAATCCTCGAGTGGTTATTCGGTAAGCCGTCCGGCGTTCACTATCAAGGCAATGCGATCTGGATCGATGTGGAGGTGGCGGAGGCTCGCGTGCGCGAGGCGGCAGCACAACATCGAGCGTTGTGGGATCACTGGGCGGAATTGTCACGGAAGAGTGGGGTTACGCGGTAGTTCTGTGGTATAAGGATACGTGTAAATAGCCCATGACTATCCGCAAGAACTTAAGGGATCCTGAAAGCCGAGCATTCTGGGAATCGATCGCCAAAACTGCCGAAGAAGTTCGTAAGTGGCCCGCATGGATGCGTGGAGATTCGGACCGCGTGCGGTTGCGTGAGAAGTGCGAGTCAGAGTCTTCCGAAGAACCTGAATCGTACGTGAAGAGAGATGACGATTAAACGGTCTCAAACGGTTTCAAATCCAGGTCAAGAATACCGAACACTACGCGACGGCAAGCCAACACCTGACGACGCATTCATCACGCTCTGTGTTGGACCGTTTCTCGAGCGCAAAGTAGGTCTCTGCAAGAACCAAGTACCTGCTCTCATGGGCGTGCACGAACCACGGTGCACTTCTTGTTTTGATCTTTATCGCGCAGCGTTAAAAGCTGCTAAAAAGAAACCATGAAACAACTAAACCGCTACCTACTCGGTGCTCCCGGAAGCGGTAAGGGCACACAGACCGCAAGAATCCAATCCCACCTCAACATCGCCAGTATTTCCACGGGCGCACTCCTCCGGGAAAGTTCGCAATACGCTGAGATTATGCGCCGGGGAGGCTTGGTACCGGATTCCGCCGTAATGGAGTTGGTGACTGCCGAGATCGCGAAACCTGAATACGTCGCAGGCGTCATCCTGGACGGTTCGCCCAGAAATATCGAACAAGCGCAGGACACGGATCTGCTGTTCGCGCGCTATGGTCGCAGCCCACTGTTGGCCATTTTCCTGGAGGTGCCGCTAGCCATACTTCGTGCACGGTTGCTAGGTAGGCTGACGTGCACGCGCAAGGATTGCGGAAGAGTGTACCATCAAGTAACATCCCCTCCGAAGCGAGCCACTCGTTGCGACGCATGCGATGCGGCACTCTTTGTGCGAAATGATGATACGGACGAAGCGATACGGACACGGCTACAGGCGTACCAGAAGTCTACCGCGCCGCTGCAGGACTATTACACGAGAAGAAGCCGCTGCTATCGCGTAGATGGTAATCAAGCGCCGGATGCCGTATTTAACCAGTTAAGCATTTTCTTGGAGAAGCTGCATGTTGCCTGATGACGTTCTCGCAAAAATCGAAGCAAAGCTCAACGACAAGCAAGTCGCCGTCTTTCGCGAGTTCGCGAAGCACGACGAAGGTGAGGGCTTCACCTCAGAGGAGGTAGAGAAGCGCTTGAACCTCACCCACCAGGCGGTGAGTCCTCGATTGAGTGAGTTGATGAAGATGGAGCTGTTGGAGGATAAGGGAACTCGAAGGAGAACGACGGCGAATCGACCCGCGATCGTCTATACGCTGAAGCGACCCTAACGCGTTACGAGGCGGGGGCGGCGATCGAGGTCGTGGCCAGCCAGCCCGCGGTGGTCTTCACGATCCGCATGACGGTCCCGTCCACCTTGACCACGGACTGAGTCGTGGCGTTGATCGTAGCATCGCCCAGGGTCGTCACAGACTTCACGGTCGCTGCCAGGCGGGTCACGACGCCCGAGTGGTCCTTGATCGTCACGGTGGCGTTACCGTTGTCGGTGCGGGCGCCAGGGATGCGCTCGAGCACCTCAACATCCGTCGCGCTGATGATCTTGGTCACATTGTAGACGCCCGCACGACTCGTAACCGCATCCGAGGCCAGCGTGATCTGATCGCCAACCACGACGCCAAGCGTGGTGGTGTTGATCGCCGCAATCGACAGACGGTGAAGGCTCTGAATCACAGAAACGACGTTCGTCGCAGCGTCGGGAACGCCGTCCCACACCTCGATCATCTTGCCGTTCGGGAGCATGCTGAACGGACCGGGGAGCATCAGGCTCGAGGCTCCCGCCACGGTCAGCTTGGTGATAACCACATCGTCCGTCGTAGCCATATAATCCGGCGTGGCGAGAACGACGCGGACGTTCGGCGGAACGCGATCGGCAGTGGAGGTAGCGTCGTCCTGCAGGCTGTACACAATCTGCTTGGACGCAGCCGCCGCCACCAGGTACGACTCAATGTTCTGCACCATATCGGAGGTGACAGTCTTCACCGCGGTGGCGCCCGGATCCACCGAAATGCTGAAGAGCGTAACGCCCGAAGGATCTTGTAGGATGAAAGGCCCGGTAGTAAGATTCGTGATCGAGAGCTTCGGCATTAATAGCTTCCTTCCATGGGTGCACTAACGAGGTTCTTGTACTTCGCGTCCTGTTGATTCGCTCTACCTTGGGTGTAGGCGAACCCCGCTCCGGCAGCAAGTCCATAAGGAAGCGCTTTCTGCCAGAGTGGTTTTTTTAGATTCGGCATAGCAGGCAGCGCGTTCGCTACCTTCTCAACAAGATCTTCAAGTCCAGTACGAAACATCGCTTAGCCAAACGCAATCATGCGTACTTTGGCTGCCGCGGCAGTCGTAATCTTGAGCCCCGTGAGCCAGCCCTGGACGGGATTTACGATCAGCGTGTAGCCCTGCACAGTCATAGGCTTGGCGTCTGTATCGTTGTTAAACTTGTAGGAGAAGCTGCCGATGATGCTCTGAAGATAGATGCCCTTCGCGCCGCCGGTAGCCATGGTTCCGAGTCCAACGACCGAATCCGTAACCGGCGCATCGAAGTTGAGGATCTGGTGGCTGAGCTGGCCGAACGACAGCGCAAACCCCAGATCGATGGGAGAGGGAAGACTCAGCTCATCTTCGCCCAGCGGAAACTTGAGAGAGCCAACGACTTTAACGGTTTGCGACATGCGTTATCCTCACTTAAGTATAGTCGAGGGCACTGTCACGTACGAGGTCTCGGCGGGGCGGTTCTGAAAGCGATGAATATGTCCGGCTTTGAGTCGCTTGGCGCCAGGATAATCGGGCACGATTACCTTGAAAACGGCGCCTCCGTTCAGGACCTTTTGGAGGTTCGTGCCATCGCACTTCGGGCACACAGCAACTTCATCACTTGGATGGTGGTGAAAATCAAATTCGTTGTGGCAGGTCTCGCACACGTAGCTCTTGATCACGGTGTTACTCCGAAAAGCTCTTGCATGATTTCTTTTGTTACCGCGGAGATGTCAGGCTTCGCGTTTTGTCTAGCGGCGGACTGCGCAGTCTCGGCGAGCCTATTGAACAATGCCTGGAACCGGTCGAACGCTCGGTCGTATTCTTCTTTTGAGAATACCCCTTTCTTGATGAGAAGCTGTAGCAATGCATGCTGCGTGACTACGGAGCTGCGAATTGCAAGATCATTTAGCTCGGACATATCCGCCCTTTATAAGTTCAGCAGCCAAAGAAGAGATTCGACCACCTAGCGGGTGCATGTAAAGCAGCTCTACTTCGTAGTGCGAAGGCATTCCCGGCGGTCTAACTTTGTGCGGCCTTGCTTCGATTCTCGCATCGAACAGAAGTACCGTGACGATGTCAACACATCGCTGTGCGCGATGTCGCTCAAGGAGGTCATCAGAAGTGAGAGAGGGGAAGGTGACGCCGTAAATAGGCAGAATTTGCGTCGACTTGATGCTGAATCCGAGATCAAGGACGAGTTTGACCTGAAAGTCTTCCAGAAGCTCGATGAATTTAGCCGGGTAGTGGAACATAGCGAATCTTACGCTGCGACACCATGTCAACGATAAAGTATGACGCACGCTGTGGAATAGTCAAGCAAGAACTCATCGAAGTCTTGCAGCTCTCGTACGTCGTCTTCACGTGCCCCATGTCCGGCTCGTTGGTCAGCGCCAGCATGGTGCAAGCAATATCCTGACCGAACGGCCCACGCAGATCCGCCTGCACGCGTACGAACCACGTCGGGTCGGCGTGCATCAGCGCCGAGATCCAGGGCAGAGTCTTCGACTGGCTCGTGCACAGTGTCAGATCCGGAACCTCGAAAGGCACCACGACGTTGAGTTTCCCGGTCCGAATTTCCTGCAGAAACTTCGCCGCATTACTCGTTACGGCCTCGGAAGTACCAACCGAGTTGGAGGCATCCGCCGTGCGAGGAGCCATAGCACTCGCCGCCAGAAGCTGAATCGCGCAGACGATCTCCTTGCCCAGGGCACCACCTGCACTGGCGCCGAGCTTGTACTTCCAGTTCGGATCCGAGCTGATCACGTCCGAAACCCAAGAGGTCACGGGAGCACTGATACTCTCGGCGCTGCAAGCAGCAAACTGCAGACCCAGAGCGGTTTTCTGTGCAGGAGTGAGCCCTGCGCAGGAGATATTGAGGAACATGAGAAAAGTCAGTAGGTATTTCATACGATGATTCTAGCTTAGCACGGAACAAAATCAGGGTCCGGGTTGTTAGTAAACCCTGAGTTTGGGTTGGTCGGATCGTCTGCCGTGATAGGTGTGCCATCCAGGGCGAAGGTGGTAGGTACTGGAGCCGCAGCTACCGCCACACCTACGGGCGTAGGAGTCATATCCGGGTTGAACGCGTAGGTTTCCGTGCGAGTAACCAGCGCATCGATTTCATTTAGAATCGTGTAAAGCGGGCTATCGAACTTGGGTAAGTTGAATAGCGTTTTAAGCAATTCGTACGTGGGCTGCACGTCGGGAATTCGAGGCCCGCCAGCGACGATGACCATTCCGATCACGTATTCATTGCTATCGAATGGCGGACGCCCGTCATCGGACTTATTCGTCAGAAGATTCGATAGCTCGCCTAGCAGAAACGTCGTTCCGCCTTGCCCAAGGAACGCAGTTGAATATATCCCCGGAAGATCACTTAACGCGGTAGCGGAGAACGTCGCGAGCTTCAGTGTCAAGTCGTGCAGACGGTTCGTCAGCTCTTGAAGTGATGCGAGAACGCCATCCGCAGCGGTAGTAATTATGTTCGAATAGGTCGATACGCGCCGCGTAGCAATCGACTCAACTTCGGCCAGCAACCGTTCGAGTTGTTGTCCAAGCACGGGAAAGATCTCGATCGGAGATTTTAGCGCCTGCCAGTCTGGCGGAGTACCCGCCGTCGCACTACTCGGCTTTTTCGGGTTAATCTGGCGCATTGCCGAGATCGCGCCCCAAGGCAGTATCGTCGTTTCATTCGTCTCTTGCACGGAGACCTGCCAGGCAACGCAGTAATAATACGTCTTGCTCGAATCCAGCACTTCGCCATCGACATACGAGTTATTCGACGGAGCACCAATCGCTAGAACCTTACTCTCTCCGTCGATCAGCCCTTGCGTGAGGTTGTTTGTCGTGAAGATATCGAGCACACTTCGCGCAGACATTCCGTCTTTGTTCGTCGTACGAATCACGGCGTACTTGACGACCCGCATGACAATGATGGGGAAGTACGGAGACGTGAATACCGGCGTAGGCGCGTCCCAATCCAGCTTGACGTTCGTAGCACCGACGAGCTTCGCTTTGACGTTCTGCGGGATTGGTATAACCCGCGTTGCCATGTTGATCGTCGGACGAAAGAGCCGATTGAACGCCGTGCTCGCGTTCAAAAGTTCCGTCACAGACGCAGCTCCTGTCATCACGACGGCGCAAGCGATGGCGGCGTCTTCCGCAGGGTAGTTGGGGCGATTCGAGTCTTTCTCATCGAACAATGATTCAGATACCGTACGGAAGAAGGCTGCGTTACCTCCAGTCTGTGCCGTTGCGAGTTGCGTATAACTCGAATTCGCACCCGAACTTAACGCGTCAGCGACTTTCGTGTAGTCGGCTCCGATTACGTTGGCGGTATCCAACAACGTCCTGGGAATCGACGTTAACGCGTTAGACGCCGGAAGGACTTTCGGAATCGGTACAAAGAGGACGTGGATGTACCGAGAATAGAGAAGACTCTGCACTAGATTCTTCAGTGCAGTGACGAGCTGCGCAAGCGCCGTATCAATGATATTCGCACTCGTCGAGACAATACCCGTTACCTTCTTCGCAACGGACAACGCTGCAGTGTACGCGCTGATGAATGATTCGATTGTCGATACCGCCTGATTAATCGCTTCCGGAACCTCCTTCGGGACTACGTCTTGGAGTTTGAGTGACTGCCATCCGGTTCCGATTGGAGGGATCAGGTCGGCCATCGTCTACCTTTTGTGCACGCAGCAGCGTGATATAGCGATCGATTTGTTCTTTGAGCGCGATGCGTTCAAGGCGCATTCTGAGAATCAGAAGCTGGGGGAGCATTCCGATTAACGTGGGTTGGCTCCACTTAGCCATTGCGAACCTTCAAAGAATCGAACTTTCCCGCGGAAAGCGTCGATACGAATTGTGTGAGTTTTGGTAGGGCGGCGTTGAATCCAACGAGCTGCTGGGCGGCGGGAGAGCCTACGGTTCCTGCAGCGAGTCCTGCCATCAAAACAGATAGAAAAGACGCGAATTCAACGCGGAATTCTTGCCACATGGGCAGTGGCGAATTCGCGCCATTCAATTCTACGATACGCCCGTTAATTTGCGTCCGCGTTGAGGACTCGAGTTTGAAGGCGGCACCGCTCTTGAGGTTGATATCCCCCGCACTCGTGGTAACGTTCCACCCCGCCAAAGCGAGAGGGTTCGCGCCCTTCTTAGGGTCGCCGATATCGACGTTCCAGGAGCCATTCAGAATGCTGAGACCGTACGCCACGTTGCCGGGTTTCGCTTCCGCAGTCGCTCCACCTGCAATCACTTCAGTACGATTTCCGCCGATCGAGCAAATGTTATGTCGATTAACGACGAGCCCTCGGTCGTTGCCTACTGTCCCCATGTAGTCTGTGACAACGGTATGTGTCTCAGAGGCTCCGCAGGTTTTGGTTACGTTGCGGTCAACTGTTTCTTTGGACTCACCGCGAATACGCGTCGTAACATTTTTCTGATACGTGTTAACGGTGTTATCACCGCTGGTTATGTCGCAGCCACCGTTTCCGAAGAATTCGATTCCGCCGTCGGCGTTGACATGCATACGGAAGAGCGTATGCCCCTCCGTATTCGTGGTCTCGAAGGTAAAGACATCTCCCTCGGCGCCGAGATCGAGTCGAATCGTCCAGTGGTTCTCGTCGTACCCTGTTTCGGTGGATTGATCACTACCCGCACGCAGAACAAACGATACTTTGCCTTCGTCGTTCTTGATATTCCACGTACCGAAATCCGACACACCCTGCATGCGTTGCCCGATTAACTGCAGCAATCCGGACATGCCGAAGGACCGAAGTTGCGCATTCGGACTGCCGATCTGCGCAACACCACCTTTGAGAATTGAGACGGTCTGATTACGGTCGCCTACTTTGGCGTAATCGCCTGGACCCAGATCCGAAGGCGCGTCCGCAGGTCGATAGTTCGTTGAACTCGCTGCAGGTTGCAGTGGATCATCCGTGCCGGAATCCCCAACATTCGTGATCGACGTATTGCCTAGTGCCGCGAGCTGCTGTCCTACGAGATCCACGACTCCGATGATCAAAGGCATGAAGCCGAGACCCCAGGAGATTACAACAGTCGTGCCAGTGTCCAGCAGTTCGTAATCCCCAGATCCCTTCTTCAGCATCGCTACTTCGAGTAGTCGCCCGCCCTTTCCTAGAGTCCTAACGGACGCGGAATGCGTAGCGGCATGATACGCAAGAACCTCGCCCAACTCCAGCTCGGGATTCGTTCCGCGATCAAGCCCACCGCCTCCTGTGTTGGAGATGTGCGAGCTGGGCGCCAATGGATCGTTCTTGGACCGCATGTTCATTGAGTATAGCAAAATATTGGAGTCAAGTGTGGTATAAGAATATGTAGCACACCGTTAGGTGTGCTGTGGTTTGATTCGCGTTGTGCATTCAAATAAATTCATTTTTTAGGGTATACGGATTAAAGGAGAACTAAGGTGACAACTATCAAAAACCACCCAACTCGATGCCACCCTTTTTCAGAGGTGCAAGAGTTCTATGTGACTGAGCGTATCGGTGTTCGTTCGCGTGGGAGATTAGTACTAGGCTCGGCGCGAACAGCGCGGCGTCGGTTCAGGCCATCGGAGGATTACCGATCCGCGTTGGGTATCGGCGTGGCGTCCTGGATGAGTTTTGCGCAGGCGTCACAGCCTAATCCGCGGCATCCCGCCGCTTCACGGACGATGAGTTTTGCACGGAGGGACGCATGATCCAGTTCCAAGTTGGTGACAAGGCCGTCTACCCCGCCCAGGGCGTCGGCGAGATCATCGGCATCGACGAGAAGTCGGTGTCGGGCAAGACGCACCGGTTCTACTGTCTCCGGATTATCGACACGGACATCCGTATCCTGGTGCCGATCGACAACGCGGAACAGGTCGGGCTCCGCAACGTCGTCACTCCAGACGACATCGAGGGCGTCTACGACGTGCTGCGGCACGCTGAGACCTGCCTTGATAAGCAGACCTGGAACCGTCGCTACCGTGGGTTCATGGAGAAGATCAAGACGGGCAGCCTCTTCGACGTCGCCGAAGTCTTCCGCGATCTGCACCGACTGAAACGGACCAAGACCCTCGCGTTCGGCGAGCGGCGCATGCTCGAGACGGCGCGGAACCTGATCGTCCAGGAGCTGTCCGTTGCGAAGGGTCTCAGCGCGGCGAAGATCGAGGGTGAGCTGAGTACGTTGCTCAGCTAATCGTCGAGGCGCGGAAACGCGTCACCTCGATTTTCTTTAGTATTTGTGGTATACGGAATAAAGAAAGGATGTGCGCATGGAGAGGTTGTACTGTTTTATGCCGGTGGCAATGTTGAGCATGAACCTGGCCAGTTTTGCCAGCGGTCTCATGGAAGGACGCGTCAAGATCAATGCAGCGCGGTTCGCCGTGATGTACGCGCTGACGATCGTTCCGGCGATTCGTGGAGATTATTATCCGTTCATCGGAGTGCTGAGTATGCCTCCGTCGCCCTAGGGCGTCCGGTTTCTTTAGACTCGATGTATTAAAAATACGGGTTAATTCATGGTATATGGATTAAAGGAGAACGCATAGCATGGAAAAGCCTGTTCACTCGACCCTTCCCAACGGTGTCAACGCCGCCCTCCCCCTTAGCCAGTTCCGCCGTATCTGGCAGATCTGGTTCGCCCTGGCACCGATCGCCGCCTCGCGCGGTGAGGGTATCGAGATCACCGAAGAGGCGACGGGCACCTACGCAGTAGCGTCGGTCTACGCGCCGCAGTGGGAGTCTGTCCGCGTCGTTGTTGCTCCCGACGGCACGCCGGTCTGGTGCTCCGAGCAGTCGGCGCCCGACATGCCCAGCGTCGATTTCACCGCGCCACCGCCCCCGGCGCCGTGGGAGAAGGAGGGCTTCGAGGATCGGTGCCGTCGTCGATGGCTGTCGGAGATTCGCGCAAGAATCGTTGCGTCAGTCCGCGAGGGTGACGAGGCGGTGGATGTGCCGTTGATGGCGCTGGGCGTGCTCGCCTTCGGGGAGGCGAAGGGCGCAAGTCCGACGGATGAGCAGCTCAACGATCTTCAGGAGATCTGGCCCATCCGGCAGTAACCGTCGGGGGCGTCACCTGGCGCCAGCCCGGTTTCTTTAGCTTCGAGAGTTAAAATTAACTCGTTATTTGTGGTATAGGGAATAAAGGAGAAACCATGCAGGCAACGGAAGAGCTGCGCGAGATTCTCGAGACTGCGATCAGTATGACGCTGTCGCGGGACCTGGAGTTCACGCACCTAGATTCGCCGGATCTTCCGGCCCTTCGGCTGAAGATCAACACGTTCATCCGCGCCAACAACCTCACTACGCTGGAGGATCTCATCGATGAGTAAATCCTGTAAATTCATCTACGTCGCTCTCGGAATCTGTCCCTGCGGCAGCATCGCTCTGATCGGCATCGAGATCGTCCGCAGCGTCCGCTACGTGCGGGCGCAGCGGGCGGGAAAGGTCGAAGGGCCGGTCCCGTGGATGGTTACGTTGGTCCGGCGGCTGCGCCGGGCGACGTAGTCGTAGCGCCTTCGGGCGCGGGTTTCTTTAACTTCGAGTTATTAAAAATACGCGTTAATTCGTGGTATATGGAATAAAGGAGTATCTAGCCATGCGTGGAAAGTATCTTCCAGGTCTGTCGTACGGCATGAGTGGTGGTCCTCGTCCCCTTTCGTGGGGACCGGCGAGGGCTACGGCGGCGTACATTCGCGAGTGTGAGCCGGGGGCGGGGGAGTACACCTTCAAGTTATGGAAGGGGTCGGTGGTCCTTACGACGGTGACTTTCCAGTCAGCGTCGCTGCGGGCAGCGCAGGACGAGGGCCTGCGTCAGGCCAAGGAACTGGGTGGGACGTACGCCGAAACGGTCTCCTCTCCGCCTGTCGCGGGGGAGTGATGCGACGCGCCTTCGGGCGCGGGTTTCTTTAGATTTCGTGGTATAAGGCCATGGAGGTTACGCATGTATCGAGTGAATGTGATGGGACCTGAAGGAACCGAAGACGCCGTCTACCCACGGGTTCCAGTGGCTAAGGACGTGCTAGCCACAGGATGGGGTGATATGGATGTAATAGAGGTGCGGATGTTCAATCAGCGTACGACTAACAACGGAGTGGCCGCGACGGTGTACGTCGTTAAGCGGGCGACGACGGATTAAAAATACGCGTTAATTCGTGGTATATGGAATAAAGGAGATACTTAACCATGAAGATCAAAGGTTCCTCGGTTGCGGCTATCGGTATCGGTGCGTTCCTGACGGGCGTCGTGGCGGGCGTTGCGGCCTGTCGCAAGGACGCGCTGCGGGCGGCGGGGCAGTTCTTCGGCGGCGTGGTGAGCGGCGCCGGGGCGGTCGCGGTGGCGGTGGCTACGGCGGAGACTCGCACGGCCATGCGCGAGGAGCGGCGGGAGCGGCAGGAGCTGATCCTGCAGTACCTGCGCCTCAAGGAAGCCCAGGCGAATGCTGCCGCGATGACGGCGTTCTGGCTTGGACTCAATGTAAGTGAGCGGCAGTACGTGCGGAGTCGCGTCGGGCTCTAGAGCCGACGGCGCCATTTCGGCGCCAGCCCGGTTTCTTTAGCTTCGAGATATGTGGTATAAGGAGACAGGAGTTACCAATGGCATTGAGAATCGATTTGATGCAAGACCCGACCTTCCGCAAAGACATCATGGACTTGATTGGAGGGATGCTCCGCGATCTGGGCGAGGCGACGATTCGCGCCGTCGTGAAGGAGGAGGGTTGGCTCGAGAAGCGGGTTGACGCGTACGTGTTACGTCATCCAATGGATGCCGTCGTTTGGGACAAGATCGTCCATGCAATTCGCGCAACTCCGGGACCGATTATCGCTGCTGTAAAGGACGCGGTGTTGCCCGAACTTCGCCGTTCGCTGGATAATGTGATTGGGCAACACATGACGGCGTTCAAGAAGGACGCGCAGAAGTGGGTGGAGCAGACCGTCCGTGCGGAGTTGCAGCGGCTGCTGGGGAGTGTGGTAGGGAAATGACAAAGTTTGAACTAGAGAAGCAGGCGATAACCGGAGATCGTGAAGCCACCCTTCAGGTGGTTAGCGATCTCCGTCGGTATCGAGCAGGCTTCAAGAGACTTATCGACAGCCGCTACGCTGACGGGACAGTGGATGGCGCGACCATGGGCATGGCCATGTCTGACGTGGAGGATATTGAGGGAGAGGCTGAGTAGCCTTTTCTTTAGCTTCGGGCAAGAATTTTATTTAGCTTCGAACCTATTTCAGGTATAAAGGGTGTGGAGGTGTTTATGAAGCCTGAAGTAGGTGTGTGCGTGTCCGCTAACCCGCTTAAGCCAGGTGACATTGTTCGACTTAAGTCTGGTGGACCCCTAATGACAGTAACAACGATCGTTGGGTGGGACACGAATTGCACGTGGTTCCCGGTAACGGCACTCGTGGCGCCGTTTGAGCTGTACGCGTTTCCTGGTACAACTACGTTCCCGTTCCAAGCGCTGGAGCTTGCTGCGAAGCCTAGCTAGGTCTCGGAGCATCGGGCGTCGGTTCAGGACCCGGCGCAGGAGGGGGCGGTGGCGGAAGGGGAGGAAGTTCAGCGGTCATTGTCGTTCCTTTCTAGGATGCGCGGCGAAGGACGAACGCAACAAACTGTTTTGCGCTGAAATCACTATTCTCGTTCTGTCGCAGAATGTTGGACACGGTAATCGGCGTGTCGAAAGAGCTTCCATATGGGAAGTTATCCGCATCCAACACTTGAAGAACTACGTCACCAGGGTCCACGCTTAGTGTGACGTCTCCCGCTGCCGCTAGTCCAGCAAAGCCCAGAATTCGCAACGCATCCGACGCGATCTTAGCCCCTGTAACGGCGCCCGCTGCAAGCTTGGCAGCAGTCACTGCGGCAGTACCCAATTTCGACGTAATTACTGCGCCGTCCACCAAGTCGGATGTTGCAATAATTCCGTCTACCACAGCAGACGCGCTTATGGCGTAGATGATTTGCATCGCTACGCTCCTAGAGCCTCAACAAAGCCTGCAGTGACTGCCCAGACGCGATAGTGCGTAAAGCGCAGCCCAGTGTTGTCTTCCCCGTAACCGCTGGACAAATCCAGAACGCGCGAAGTTCCCGCGGTCAGTT
>ERZ650304.835-NODE-835-length-13587-cov-5.162060_pt1 | contig 13587 bp, 22 predicted proteins | sample MGYA00376240_ERZ650304 | MGnify/ENA primary metagenome ERZ650304 (study PRJEB26733, sample SAMN07839271) | wastewater metagenome | biome: small river; feature: stream; material: water | place: USA: North Carolina | collected 2016-03-01 ...
TGCAACCTCTTCAATTAACGATCGAATTTTTGCAGCGAGCGTACCTGTACCATACAATCGGTCAATGAACGCAATCGACTCAATCGACACAGTATCTGCTATGCCGGATTGATTCGAAGTTGCCGCATTAAATAACATTGCATACGGACTATCGCTGCGAGTAACCAACTTAGCGACCTTTGGCAGCAAGAACGTTGTATCCGCCGACGAAATAGCAATCCTATTAATGTCGGATTCAGGTATTGCAGCAAGTCGTGCAGTTAGCTCGTCTTCGAGATTGACCCAATTTTTCTTGGCCTTAACTAGGGATAAGTCCTTCTTACGCACACCGAAGATCGGTATGTTTGCAAGTCGCTTGATTCCGCTCGATATCATCGCCTCTGCAAGATTCTTAGCATTTACTGTGTGCGGAGACTTGCTTGTTACCGCAAATCCGGTCAACGGCAAGTAATAATATGTGTCTGAATCATTGAATTTTGACAATGCTCCCATTTCCTGCCACGAATAATCCGAGACGCTAGCGTAAGAACTATAATTCAACTTTAAAATCGTAGCATTAGCAGCTTGAACTGTTGCCCGTGGCTTCTTTGAAAGTGTGCTTGCTAACCGAACCATAGCTCGATTTTCAGGAGGAGAGTATAGTTCCTCCAACCACTTGTCAACTAGTATCGGTTTGGTTTTGTCAGCTGCATTAAGTATGTAAACGTATCTACCGGTGCACGAATTTACACGAACGTGATATCTTGTTCGCTCAGTTGCACCGGTTTTCAAATCGTTATTTACTAACAGCACCGGTTGATTTAAGTTGAACCCCCAAGTACGAGTTGTCGTTGATCCAGCAACTGAACAATGTACAGTGTGTGACTTACATTTAATTTTGCCTAAGCCCGGAATAAATCCATCTAAAACAATGTTGAACTTCGAAGCCAGGACATCTTCGTTAAAATCAACAGTACGGTACACTAACTGGCGGTATTCTCGAGTCAACAGCGGAAACTTAGTTTCTTCAATGTAGCGATGCACCGCATCGCTCCACAGCGTGTATTGACTTTTGTTACGCAGGTATTCGGCACGCTCCCACACACAGGCATGAGACTCAGCTTCAGTTTTAATGTGCTCAAACAAGGCAGTTCGCAACTGCGAAAGCTTCTCCGAAAGAGCAGATACTGTTGACGGAATATAGCTCAGTCCTTCACGCGAGGCTTGAATATCAAGCTCCCCAATTTCAAATCGCAATTCCAGTCCGGTGCCTAGCAGTGCTACATCATTCGCGTTAGCATTCGGCATTGCGATTGGGTATGCAATGTTCCCCATAACCGCAACGCTTGAATGGCTGCGTTTGAGCAAACTTACTCCCGGAATAATGTTTTCGGTTTCGTAAACTGGGCGAGAAATGTCCAGTTGCGATCCTGTAAATATCGGAAGGACTTCAAAGTACCGATAGACCTTTCCGGCAGCCGTCGCAAATTTCGAAAAATCCCAGCGGTCCTCAACTGGGAACTTAATTTCAACGCCGGGTTCATCAGTTGATGCTTCTTCGCTCATTGCTGCGATGCTTGGCACGCCGTTGTCGTTGATATAAGCCGTGTACACGCCTTTTTTGCCATCTTTAACAGCAACGACTGTGAAATTAGTAGTGTAGCTGAATGGAGTCTTGGATCCAAGACCGAGTGCTCCGATGAAGTCGTTTGACCCGGTCTTAGTTGATTCAAAATAGGTGGTATAGATGTTGACTACTTGGTCGTCGGTGAGACCAGTACCGAAGTCTCGGATCGAGAACCACGGCTCGAGCATTGTAGGAAGGTGGACTTCAAATGGTCGATCCTTGCAACCGGCAGCAACATGACTGTCCTTAGCATTACAACTAAGTTCGCGAACGATTGCGAGGATCTTGTCGGCGTACAAGCCGGCGCTTAAGATTGCGAACGCTTTTGGTGAATTTTTAATCTTAAATTCACCAGTGGAACCAACGTTGCTCAACACTGCGTCATTTTGTGGTCGAGTATCAATAAGCATAATAGCCCTGTGTATGTGTGAAGTTATGCGTTAATTATACAGGAACCTGTAACAAAAGTCAACACATTTGGTTAGTTGTTTGGTTGGACAAACGCGATTACGTCCCCCGCCTTAATGTACCCGTTATGTTCCCAAGTTATTGGGGTTCCTTCGGGCAAGTACCCAACCACCGACTCCATAGTCTGGAGGTTCGTAATCGAATACTCAGTTTCCGAAATCCACTTAACCAATCCGGTGCAAATAGATTTCGGCTTAACGAGGGACGGATACTTAGGCGACGCCGGCTTGATGACCAACGTTGCTGCATGAATTGCAACTGTTGAGATCAATTCTTTTGCAGCAGCGGCGCTTCGATTATCAACCCGTTGGATTCCGTTACACTCGACTGTAAATGCAATTTTGTTCTGTGTTAGCGCATACGATTTCAGGGTAGCAGGAGAACCGTCACTCCACACTAGATACTTAATTCCGTGCGCTTTAGCAAACTCAACGTAACTATTTGCTTGGTCACCTTGATTAATCAATACAAACTCGGTGCAGTTTGGGCTCGAGTGAACGTCGATGATTACGTCGGCTGCTTCAACTTCATCTTTAATCAAATCGATCGGCTCAATAGTTTGATATAATCGATTTAGATCAGTCGGAGCAGAGGCTTCTCGAACTCCCTTAATCAAGCCGTATTCGTTAACTGCATGAAGTACCGTGATTTGCGAGTACAGTTTGATCAAAGTAGAAATGAATTCACTCGACTTGTTTTGGAATAGTTCTGCAACCGTGCTAACGGGAGTGTACTCGTTTCCGTGTAATCCGGAAATAACAAGCAGTTTTTTAGAACCGGTTCCTGGGATAACTTCCTTTTTCATATGCTTCCTCTGTAATACAATTTAATCCGAGAACGTAAACCCACAAGCAACAAGGTCGATATTATCGGGGAAAGTTAGCACTTCTGCAGGCGACCCGTTGTTCATCCAATAAGATTCACTCTCTTCGTCGGATAATTCTCGATCGACGATATCCTTATTTTGATACCATCGAAGTCCACAAGATCCGTCGCCGTAGTCGGTCATTAGCCCGTAGATTGTCTGTGCCATTACTCATCTCTCTCTGCATCTTGTTTATCGATAAATTCAGAAATTGCATTACACAGTACACGGTAACCCTGAGTTTCGTCAGTTTGACTACCTTCGTGTGCTCCTGGAATCCATACCTTTCGAGTTTCGTGCATAAATGCATCAATGTACTTTGCCTTCAAATGGTCGATAATGATCGTTTCTGCTTTTTCCCGATCCTTTTCAATCATAAGCGTATTAATGATTAAATCTTGTACCGAAAGGACATTAAGATAACGATATCGATCACCGCGAATCCATCGTGCAACCTTATTTTTGTCATCGTAATCAAACATCGAATCAAATCCCATTAATGTTGCCATTAATTGCATTCGGTGTTCCGGCGGGATCGCCTTTGTCCATTCAACGGTTGTAGTATCGGTTGGCTTTGACTCGAGAATTGACATGAATTCTGGGAGGTCAGCAACAATATCCTTGAACCCGTATCTGATATACGAGTTATTCCATCCGGAGGTTCCCTGATCTGCCCCTACATAGTCATCACGGTGCCAGTTCGCGAGTATGTGATCAACAATGTCCTTCCGGAACATAACAAACTCGAGCTGTTCTTCACCGCCGAATCGGTTTACTTTAACCTTCAGTCGATGTTCGTGAACTGCTTCGAAAAACAAAGCTTCGTCGAATTTGTCACGAGTTACTGCGATATCATGGTATTCATTTTCACCGACTTCGAGTTCGATTAGGTTCTTTTTGATCGCCTCCATAATCGGTTGGAATCCAACTCCGTGGCTTTCTTCGCCACCACCGTAATCGTCGTAATGGCTATAAAACGGCATTAACAAAGGCTTATAAAAGGCTGTTGAATAACAACGATCAGTGTTATCGGTGTTCTTAGCGAGCACAAAAACATAAACTTCAGTACCGCTATAAATGTGGAGATTGCTTAATCCACACGTCTTGTTCCAGCAACCCATATCTGTATCACTCAGTAGTTAGTTTCAACTAGTATAACTAACTTCAGGCAAAGAAGCAACTATTTTGGCATCAGTCATAAGGTACAATAAGCTCAGCTTTGAGCAATCCTCAAGTTCAACTTGTCGCCACTCGCCAATTTGTGTAAACGGCAAGTGGCGGATTTTCAACTGTCTCACAACTTTTGAAAATTTACGAACTGAAGATTGGTGAACGTGGATCGTTTTACGATCCACACTCCATCTCCGTAATTGTAGCGATGTTTTTACTGTCGATAGTCAATGTGCAGTGCTTAACTTTAATCGAACCCTTAGTTGCAGGATTATCCGGAGTTTCCTTAGTACTCCACCCGACCCGGCAGTCAACGTGGTTAACGTAAAAAGACTCCCCTTTAGTCTTAAGTACCCACATTGGAATAGTAGGATCAGACAACGATGCCTTGTTAAAGTGGAAGATAACTTCCTTACATTGCATTTTCATGAGTTAACTCCTTAGTTGTGACATATTGTTTTGCAGCTTCTTCCTTTGCAGTTTTAAGAAGTTCGAGCATTGAGCGGGCTTTACCCTTCGCATCCCAAAGATTGTAATAAAACGACATGCTTACAACTCCGTTTTTCGATTGCCGGTGTGCTGCTTTTAGCAGATGTTTTGCAGCCCGGATATCTTCACTTACTTTACGGTATTGTGATTTCCATTCTGCACGTTGGGCAAGGTAAGTTTCGCGGTTAGTAAAGGTAAAAGTTTTCATGTTTAAATCTCCAAGAGGTGTTGTTCATCGCGGACGCTGTAAGAAGTTGCAGGGCGATATTTGTAAAGTTTGAGTGAGCGAAAATATTTCCGTTGTTCGACAGTAGACAACGGCTGAGTCGTCAAACTGGTGTAACCACGATTATAATCGGGTTCGAAGAACATATGGAATTTGATGCCGATGTCTATAAGATCACGTGAAATTTTCTTCAAGTGTTCTTCAGATTTTGCCTCAAGAAGAATGAGGTGGCTTGGTTGATCTGGGCGATCGAGTTCTCGTCCGGCCTCTAAAGCAGAGTGTGCGGCTTGAACAAGTTGTGCTTCGATTGGGAGATCGATGCGGATAATAGTGTAAACATGGTTGGGTAAAGAGTTGTTCTACAACATTTTGTTTCTCCGGTGGTGGCTCGTAGTGAGCAGTAGCAGCTGAATTACTGCTAGTGTTATTTATTCATAAAAAACTTTAACACTTTATTATTTTCTTTTAATTTGTCAATTTCTTCTTGGGTGGAGAGCCAATGTAAACGATGGACATGCGAAAGACAGTATTGGCATTGCAGGTATCCTGTTACGGTGTAACCTACTATCACATTGCAATTTTCGCAAACCATCGCAAACATTTCAGACCCTTATATTCTCTTTAGACCCTTTGGATCAAGGGTAAAATCAGAAAACGTATATCTCGGCAGAAGATTTAGCAATGCTCTAGCTTCAGCCTCAGTTAAGAAATTCCGATCCGACACTTTGTAAGACGATCCGACAACCATTGTTTCAAGGTTAAGGAGCATAACTGAATCGGTTGCTGCCGAGCCGACTACTAGCCATTTCTCGTGTCCTGCTTCGACAGTGCTTCCAATTCCGAAATTTGTGACACTCATCGGTGTATTATCGCTTTTAAACATATATCCTCCGTTATTAATTGTAGTCGCACCCTTGGGTCCCTGTGATTCCTCCAAAGAACAGTGCATTGCCTTGCCATCAGCCCACTGAACATTTTGCGCTTTTTCCCGGGTGCTGCAAGGAAAGATCGTAACTTAAGACTACCATCACCGATTAATTACATTAGTTACTTTACTAAAAACCTTATAGGGTCGGTTACTCTTGTCTACGGGCGTCTTTCTTACCGCGCTGTGCTTTTTGACTACAAACTCGTTAAACCATTGTTTTATACAACGCTGCGCTAGCAGAGAAGCCTCTCTTCCACGACCATTCGTCGAGCACTAACTGATTGAAGATTTGATCTTCAAGCTCAATTACTGAATCAACGCTCAATTCAAGCATGCGAATTGCACGAGAGTAGTTATCTTCGTACGATACTGGTAAAGTCGGCATTGGACGAATTTTTTCTAGTTGTGATAACTCACCCGTGTGTGCAAGGTCGTAATTTTCATTACAAAGTTTCTTAACAGCTACCTTGTAATCAGCAACTGCTTCATTAAACGCAGAGACGTGCTTTTCTTTGTTCTCTCGAACAATTTTTAGCAACTCATTTTTATCAAGCTTTACAGTTCGCATTACGTTTCGTTCCTCGAGTCTCATTTTAATACCTTATTTGGTGCGCTAGGTGGAAATCGAACCCACTGTCGTCCGTTTTAGAGGCGGTTGCTATGCCAATCAGCTTCTAGCGCGTATTACTTGTTATTCAACGGAAATAGAGTTAAGTCTATACCAGTCAATCTAACTAACCGATGTGATTCTTGCAACATTGTTCCTTCTTTCCGAGCAATCGGAGCTATTCTTACAAACTTTGGAGTAAATCTAACTCCGACTTCAAATTCTCGATAATGCCGATTAATGTATATAACATGATCGCCAACTTCGAGTTTGTGCTTGAAAAAGTCCTTCTTCATTATTACAGTGCATCGTACAAGTTGAACGCAGATTCCTTAATTCGGCTTAGCGTCACTACAGTTCCGTCAGTAGTTACAAACACAAACTTCCCGGACTGCGAGTCGATTTTCTTCAAATCAACACTGGAAACCTTCACGCCACGCCATTCCCATTCGTGGTCTCCATCTTCGTCCACCTCGGGCAGGATTGCCTTGTAGTCGATTCCGACAGTGCTTTGCAACGGGTTTCCGGTCCAGCGTTGATCGTGCTCTGCCACATCTTCACCGGCAACTTGCAGCTTAACCGTGTACGTCATTTTGCCCGAATCAAACTCTGGCTTTGCGTTCAACATCCGCAACGATTCCTCTGGGGATTCGTTATATCGGTTCATTTCTTCAACAAGGGCCTTGAGCATGTCGAAGTTAAATTGTGAGAACAACGAAGCGATGCTGCAAATCTTGTCAACATGACTTAGGTTCTTCAAGTTATCTGCACAGTACTCACGGATAAACTCTTCATCCAGCCCCTTGAAGTCCAGCATGTAATAGATCCGACCTGGCCGGTTTCGCATGTGGATATCAACGCGCCACTTGTCATTGCAAGTAAGCACGAACAGCTTCTTACTCGGAAAGACTCCGTCGAGCAAAGTCAAAATCTGCTCTTGCTGATCGGTATCGTACACCTTTTCGAACTCATCAAACAAGATGATGCACGGCTGCTCAATACTTTGCAAGAAGCTGTTAAACTTATCGCCGTGCCACGGAGCATTGATTACAATCGTAGGAATATTCGACTGCTCTTTAGCAGTAATCGAAATCATTTTCGCAAGCAACGATTTGCCGGACCCTTTTTCTCCAGACAGCATTGCTCCGGTGCTAACATCACGAGCTTTAAACGTGTTAAGGATTCGCTCAGTGTTACGGATATTGTCTCCATAACGCTTTCCCTTAAATTCGAAGTCATCGATCGTTTCAAGATACATATTACCCATTGGGTCTTGCTTGATCACATAGTTCCCGCCGGGCAGATGTTCGTGCAAATCCATTGCTTCTTTGGAAGAAACTCGGTATGTATTTCCAGCTTTCAAAAAATACGAAGTCATTTTACTCTCTTGTGTGTTAGTTTGTAAGTGCTAATTATAGCGTAGTTTCTAGTAGTTGTCAACTTCTTTTGCATGGTATATAACCAAAGTATCAGGTTAGATCGAACGCAGCAAGTAGGAACAAGGTACTGTCCGATTCGTTTTGAAAAAAGAAGTCACCCGAATAATTAAACCATCGAATGCTCGGTATGTTTCCGAACTGATCAATGCAAAACTGTTGTGCTCTAAGAATTTCTTTGTAATTCACACGCACTGCATAATATGTAGTAGTGTAACCTGTAATTTTGTTAACGCTCATAAGTTACTCTTATTTCGTGTCCCCATGCAAGTAAAACCAGTCGATATCAGCTTGTCGTCGAAAGTAAAAGACGTGGCCGAATTTGAACCACCTCTCGCCGGCTGTTCCAAATCGATTCGAACACCACTCTTGTAACTCCCATTTGGGATCTGTGCTTCCGAGTGCGACTGATTTCCACGGATCTATAGTCATGCTAATTAAAATGTCCATTAAGCTTTGTCCACATGCTTAGCTTGTTCTTCAAGAGCTCTTCACGCTCGTGCGACTCCCTTAGACTTCTTGCTAACTGGGCTTCGTGCATTTCATTTTCTTGCAACTGTTCAGAAACACTGGCAAGTAATTCTGCTATCGTCCGCATACTTAGCTTCCGAACTTGTTCTTCGAGATCTTCAAGTTGCGTAGTTAAGTAGCTAATCTCATTATCCTTTTGATCAATAACATCAAGTATATGATAACCGTCGAATTCAAGTTCTTCAGAAATATTATTTCGTTCTAGTGCAGCAACTAAATCAGAATACTTCCGGCCAATCTCAAGAAGCCGCTTAATGACCGGATCATCGCTACTATAATCAAGATAACTGATTAATTCACGATCAGAATAATTTACGATGCTCATAATATTACCTAAAAAATGCTGCTCCAACAAGGATACCAAGTACAAACGCAATGATTGCAATAGACAACGAGTGATCAAAAATTTCCTGGTTAAGGATCCGAGCTGCATTAGCGTCTTTAGTGAAGAATTCAACCCTGTCTTTAAGTCGCATTACGGACTCCACGGATTGTAGAACAGTGCTTGTACATTAAGCATGATGAACGGCACGTTTGGATCCCGAGTCATGTAATACAGCAACCACAACGGAGTTAATGACCAAAACAGCACGAACCCAATTACAAAAAGCGGCCATTGCCACCGAACAGTTGGATAATTCCAGTATTTCATTTATTCACTACTCCGTTATATTCAACTAAGGTTACATTGCCCCCTGTTGAGATTACTGTTTTTGCAAATTCTGAAAGCATATTGAGAATGCGAATTCGATCGCCGCCTGCTCTTTCCATCCCGATCATCGGGAATCCGAATCGTTTAGACGGGTACTTTACCGCAAGAGATGCAAGAATCGATGCAAACGAATCGTACTCAAACAAGTCAATCATCGCGCCAGACTGGTTATATCGATATTGGGTGTATGCATTAACGACAGTAAACTTGTTAGTTGTTCCTACTTCGGAAAATGTATAGGTGTGCAGCTTGTTAACATCGCCGCGTGTAGTTCTATTGTCTGCTGCATACGCTTGGGGATAATTGTCTCGGATAGTACGAGCAATACCCGAGCCCATTGTACAAAAGCAATTGCACCCATGTACGATTACATCAAAAACACCCGCTTCTGCAAGCTTGATAAGGTCGCCCTTAACAATTTCCATTGTTTGCTCCTAAATTAAGCGTACCATTTGTCAACTTTGTGATATTGTTTAACTACTTCACTAAAGCCAAGGGATTTCAACAACTCGCACAAAATAATGTCTGCGTTACTATGCGCCATTTCTGTATCGTTGTTCGTCTGCTCGACTAGTAGCTCTTTAATTGCTAGTTTAGCTAAAATAGCATGCTTCGCACTTACTAATTCGGTAATCTCAGTTTCTGTTTTCTCGGAAACCTTAGTTGCAAATACATCGAGATTAACTCTCCCTAGCCACAGTTCGCTGAATTCTCCTATGTACATAGGAGAACTTTCTTCTGCAAGACTAATATTGGATTCAATCTCGCAGTGCGCTCCGATAAATTCACGCATCTTTCGGGACGTAACTTAAGGTGCATCCGCAGTTTCGGCAAACTACTTCCTTAACTACGGACGGGTGGGGGATTTGTGAAACGATGCTAACCATGATTCCGCAACTTGTTTGTTCATGTGAGTTGCATTATACATGCTCTTACGTCAAAAGTCAAGCAGTTTAGGACCCAGAGCACTCAACCCTAGCGCCTTTTACGAGCGGAAAGTCTCCAAATTCTGGAAAATCCAGGTTTTGGTACCAGTAAACTTGCCCGTTGATGCACAATCGATACATTGTAATTGGAATGGATTGTTGAGTTTGGAGTTCGGATAGTTTAGCAGCGTCTTCTCGATTCATTTCCAGTTTTTTATTAAGAATGAACTGCATTGGAATGCCGACTAAAAATGTAACGAGCACAGTTACAAATAGTATCGATTTAATTAAGTCTAAGACTTTCATTTAGTGTTATATCTCGCAATGTCGAGTTGATGGGATTCAGGAATATCACCTCTTACAAACTCGTAATTTAGTGATATCGAAAATGATTGCACAGTTGATTCCATTTCAAACCATGCTGGGTCGAAAATTTTAGCAGCTTGCACCCACTTAGTGTTATTAATCGGTGTGCCGAGATGCTTCGATGAAAGATCAGGTTCGGATAGTGCTCCAAACTTAGATAGTGTTAACGATAACGGTCTGCACCAATCTGTAGGGAGAACGATATCAGTGTTGTCGAGTAGCATAATTTGTTTCATATACGACTCCTAAATTAAGTTGTAAGGGCCGAAGCCCTTACAAGTCTTCGGTAACGAGGTAGACAGGCCTCGGCTTAGCAGTTATTACGCTGCGACAGCGAATGCATCATCATTTGCATTTACTTTTTTGCTTCTTCGACCGAAAAATTCAGTCCTACGGGTTTCGCATTCCCGTGTTGCCTTCTTCACTATCTCGCGATGTCGAAACCATATACCGCCCCATCAAAAATGCACTCATCAAATGTATTTTTGGTGGAACGGGGGAGATTCGAACTCCCGTTCACCGCGCCTTCACTACAAAGGATACCCTTTCGGGTTGGGTACAACAATTCTATTATTTAAATCTATGTATGTTGCGTGGTAGCTTGTAAATTGCAACATAATCTTTCTTTTTATCACACCACTTAATTGACGGAATTAAGAAATCTTTAATCGGCATATTGCAATACGTGTCTGTGCAATGTTCTACATCTTGCGGAGGAGCTTGCTCTCCGATTGCAGACTGCACGTATCCCATAGGGTATAATAGCTTATGGAGCTTCTTAAACAATGACATGTTTTAGTTTCTCCGAATCAATTTCTGCAATAGAGAAATTTCAAATTCTGAATTACGCTTGTTCTTCGCTACAGTGTGCTTCAATTGCTGAATTTCAGCTGCCTGCTTTTTTACTATATGTTCAAGTTCGTCAATTCTGTTAGCAGCAGGAATACACAGTGTAGTTGCCTTCCATTCTGGAGTTAAGTCTTGCCTTCTCAAATTACGAGATAGATCATTCACGAATTTAATAACCTCGAGTGCTTACTTAGTTCAAAGTAGTTATCGTGATCCCACGGATTGAACATCGGATTGAACCAGCTTAACCAAAGTGGAATAATTTTAACAAGTACTCCCGGTTTAAGCATTAACCAGCTAATTGTAGCAGCAACATTAGCAATTGTCAACTGATTATTCTTCCGCAGTAGTCCAATATATCGATCGGCGACTGCTAGTGCAAAAATTGCAGTTGCAATAACTAGTACTATTGAACGGAGAACATAAGCTTTGATTTGGCTTTTGATCACATACTCATACTGGTCAAACGCGACTGCTTTGTGTTCAGTTTCTTCAAGTGCATGCCACACCCACAAATCGCGGAATTCCGGATCAGAATCAACCAAACTGTTGATATTTTCCAAAAGCCCTTGCGCGAGAATAGAAGTGATATGTTCAAGGGATACAGTTGCTGCTAAGTTAACCTCCCTCGGAAGCTTAACGGACAACATTTCTAATGCCGTTTCAAGCAATTGTGTGAATCGATAATCAACCAGTGCTTCGTTAAGTTTTTCGTGCTCTCTTCCGTGAAATGCCTCTTGACCGATAAATGACGAGATATCTCCTTTCATAAACAACGGAGTTTCTTCGAGGTAAGCACGAACAGAACGAATAAAATATCGCTCTCCGGCAGGGAAAAATAAGGACATCGCGTTAAAGAATTGACTTACACCAACACCGGCTTGATGCCAGTTGTTAATTTTAGAGTAATTAAGTTTGAACTTCTTGTTGCGTCTGATTAGTTGCATAGTTAGCACTCCCACTAAGTATTTAGTTCATAGTACGGGAGTGCTACATGTTAGCGATTCATGATTGATATTGCGTAATTTGCTAGCTTATCGGCTTCTTCGTTGCCATAGTTACCAGAGTGGCCTTTGACCCAAGTCCAAGTTACATTGTGTCTCTTTGACTCAGTATCAAGTTCCTGCCATAGCTCAACATTTTTTACATTGTGCCAGTTCTTATTTTTCCAGCCTTGTATCCACTGCGTCATACCCTTAACTAGATATTGCGAATCAGAAAATATAGTGACTTCACACGGAACGGTTAATGCTTTAAGACTTTCGATTGCTGCTAAGATTTCCATGCGATTATTAGTGGTAGACTGCATGCTTCCATAAATCCGTTTTTCGTGGCCGTCACAAGTGAGCAGAGCTCCCCATCCTCCGGGACCAGGATTTCCCTTACATGCTCCGTCGCAGCTAATTTCAACTTTTTTCATGATAGCTCACACAATGTATATCATGAATATTTAGTTAACTAAGTCGTGAGTATTCCTTAAGTGTGAATTACAATACGATGGGCAAGCCCATGCTCATTCGCTATCGCTCGGAGCAGCTTTCTCTTCTTTTCTGTTTAATAATAACAAAGTCTAACGTTCTAGAACACATATTCAAAGAGACTCATTCATCTAGATTGTAGAGCGATATGACACTCACTTAAGAGTGTCATATGGAAGTCTTCATCTGAGTTGGCTTCGCTTAACGACAGCAGGATATTATTGGTTTCACACTATTTGGCACTACCCTTACCTTACCTGCGGCGTTTTTTAAGCGTTCCTCGTGTCATTGAACGCATATAGTGTATAGAAACTCTGAAATCTTTGCAGACTCCTTATTAACATTACTGTTAATCAACCTAGTACAATTATACAAACGATGTCTCCCAATGGGGAGCCGTTTTAAGGCATCTTGAGCTGACCTCAAGGTAGTGTATAATAGCCCGATTACAGCGATCGGAATTGGTTACCTTCTCACATCAGAAAGGATTCGCCAACGGTATTACAATCGGCCCGTCAACCTTATGCTGTATATTATGGGAAATTTAAAGTGCCTGGTATTAGCCTAGAACAGCGACGGGACAACTCCCGTCAGTGCTGCATATTGAAACTGCTCAATTACTGAGCAGGTGCATCTGGTGTATCTGTTATTGTAGCATCATTATTAGTAGAAGGTGCAGGAGTTGGACTCTTCTTCGGCGAAACTTTTGCGGGCTGCGGTGCCTGCTGTATAGGAACTTGGACTGCTGGCTTTGAATTTTCAACATTTGCAAGAATTTTTAGCAGTGGGCCGACTTCTACAATATTTCGAATATTTTTCCCAGCAGAAATATACGAGCGCATTTGAATTAAATCAAGTGTCCGCCCGCCGGTTTGCTGATTTGCAATTTCAGTAGTTGGAACCCCGACAATTTTTAATGTTGCTGTATTT
>ERZ650304.836-NODE-836-length-13566-cov-4.396492_pt1 | contig 13566 bp, 11 predicted proteins | sample MGYA00376240_ERZ650304 | MGnify/ENA primary metagenome ERZ650304 (study PRJEB26733, sample SAMN07839271) | wastewater metagenome | biome: small river; feature: stream; material: water | place: USA: North Carolina | collected 2016-03-01 ...
AGCAATTGAACACAATGCGAAAACCTTTCAGTTTTCATAATGGGCTCGCTTAACTCAAGGAAGGACTCAAACGTCTCAGAAAATCCAATAGGAAGATTTTCCAAATCCCGATAGTGTCTATAGCCATAAACGGTACCCGGAAAAGGTTTTTGGTTCTTTAAAAAGAGTAGCTCCAGCATTTCTCCCACCTTAGATATTATTATAATAGTGGAAAGGTTTCCGTTATTTTCCTTACAGGATTCAGTCGCAATTACTGCTTTTCGAAAAGATTTTTGAATTTCCTCAATTCTGCTTTTCCCAGGCTCAAAACTGGAAATATACATCTTGGCAGTTTTTTGTATATCTGAAAAAAGACCTTCCTCATCAACGGCAATCTTCATTATTGAAAGTTCAAAAAGAAGAACGGGATCATCTTTCATTCGCTGATCGAAAAAAAGTCGATTTCTAGTGATCAGTTGTAAATACCATCCCTCTTCTGTCTTTTCCTGATCCCCAACAATCTCCATATTGTCTGAGATGAAAAAAGCTTTTATGGTTTTTGACTCATTGTCCTTTATAAAAGCTGATCCGAGCCAGCCTTCCGCGTAAATTTTTTGTGAAAAATAATCCAAAAAAATTTTTTCGCCCACTTCGGGCGCAATCAGTGTTGCTGTATTCATTTGTGAAAAGTTTTCTAAACTTTAACACAAAAAGATGAAAAATCAATCTTTTGAAAAATCTTTTTTAAACTGATCAGCAAATTGATCAAAATTATCATTTAGAATCGCTTCTCTCGCCTCCTCTGTCAAACGAATAACGAATCGTAGATTATGAATTGAAGCGAGCGTTGAGGCTAGGATTTCCTTTGATCTAAAGAGGTGTGCCAAATAACCACGGGTAAAGTTCTTGCAGGTATAACAATCACAAGTCTCATCAACTTTGTCTTTACTCTCTTTATGAATTGCATTCAAAATATTTATTTCTCCTTCTCTTGTATAAAGACTTCCATTTCTTGCCTTCCTTGTTGGAGAAACACAATCAAAAGTGTCACAACCAGCTCTTATTCCGTCTAAAATATCAAGAGGCTCTCCAATACCAAGCAAGTGTCTTGGTTTATTTTCTGGAAGAATTTCATTAACCCAACCAACAGCCGAACCAATGTCTTCCTTATCAAAACTTCCGCCAACTCCATATCCATCGAAATCCATAGAGCCAAGCTCTCTTGCGCTCTCTTCTCTTAATTCTTTAAACCTTCCACCTTGCACAACGGCAAAAATAGAACGAGGATATTGACCAGGCTCCTTTTCAAAATCTTTTCTTAATTTATTAACTTCATCCAAACTTCTTTTTGCCCAGCGATGAGTTCTGTCCATTGCACTTTTCTGATATTCAAAATCCGCCACCGGACTAGTACACTCATCAAAGGCAAAGAAAATATCCGCTCCCAAGTTCCATTGAATGTTCATAGAAATTTCTGGAGTAAAACGATGGTGACTTCCATCTTTATAAGACTTGAAATCAACTCCCTCTTCATCAATCTTCGCAAGCGGAACATCAAGCCCAGGTTCTGGTTCTACTTCTTCCAAGTATTCACCTTTTGCAATCTTTGAAATCTTTTTTCCAAAAGCAACACCTAAAGAAAAAACTTGAAACCCCCCTGAGTCTGTAAATGTTGGACCATCATATCCCATAAACTCTCCTAATCCTCCAAATTTTTTTACAATTTTATCCCCTGGCTCAAGATACAAGTGATAAGTGTTAGCCAAAACTGCCTGAGCCGAAAGATCTTCTTTTATTTCTTTTGGAGTAAGACTTTTTACTGTCGCCTTAGTTCCAACTGGAATAAAAGCTGGAGTCAAAATATCTCCATGTGCAGTCGAAATTTTCCCCACACGTGAAAGACCTGGACCCTTTTTTTCTATTTTAAAAAATTCACTATTCATAAAAATTATTTTTTGATTGTAACAAAACGCAAAGATTCGATGTTTACGATTGGTTTGGCATAGATTGTTTGAGTTGGATCTCTTGGGTCAAAAGAAATATGAACCACTTCTGCAATTGGATAAAGTTCATCACTTGCTTTAAATATTTTCATTCCAGGGTATGCAGTAACCGCTCTACCAGCTTCAATTAAAAATCCGTTGTTTCCTTTTCCTTCAAGACTTATAGGAGTTCCATCCTCAAGTTTTGCTTCAAAAACTGAAGAAGGCGAAGTATACAAAGTAACTTCAGAGGTACTCTTATCAACGAAAGAAACTCTTCCTATTGGTGAATAACCAACAAAAACTTCTTCGTTAACAAGAACTCCGTCCTCTTCTCCGACAGAGACAATTATAGAACCAAAAGGACTAGCACCGCTTCTTGTTAAAACTTCAGCGGAAATTCCGAAAACAGAATCTTCTTTATATTTTTTCAAATCTAATTCCTCTTCTAAGACAGCCACCTTGGATTTCAACAATTCATTTTCTGATTTTATAGATTGATTCTCATTAAACAAATCTTTTTTTGCGTCAAAGAATACTCCAATATTTTGTAAACTTGTTCTTAAACTATTTCCTATATGTGAAAAAAGTGGAATAGCTCTAAAAATCGGAACTCGAAGAGCTGAGAGAATAATTATTACAATGAAAAATAAAATAACCTTATAGAAAATAGAATTTCTATTTCTTTGTTTTCCAAAGCTAATAATTGTCCTTGCCATCTTCTGTGAAAACTAAAACTTCCCTATAATTTTCAACATCATCAAGAATTATTCCAGTTCCTCTAGCTACAGCAGTAAGAGGATCTTCAGCAACAAAAACTGGAACCTTCATTATTTCAGAAAGTAATGAGTCTATTCCTCTAAGAAGAGCTCCTCCTCCAACCAAAACTATTCCCCTCTTCATAACGTCAGACAAAATTTCTGGAGGAGTTGTTTCAATCACTTCTTTTATTCCTTCAATTAGATTTGTTATAGATGGAGCAATCGCCTCTTTTATGTCAGCGTCTGTTATTAGAACTTCCCGAGGAAGACCACTAATCAAATCTCTTCCTCTAACTGGTAATTCTGAAGCTTCATTTTCAACAACAGTAGCCAGGGCAAGCTTTACAGCTTCAGCTGTTTTTTCTCCAATCAAAAGTTTAAATTCTTCTTTGAGATAAGAAATTATATCTGAGTTCAATTTATCACCAGCAATTTTCAGACTCTTTGAGCGAACTATTCCTCCTAAAGATATAACAGCAATGTCAGTTGTCCCTCCTCCAATGTCTATAACCATAGATCCAACTGGTTCTTTGATTGGCATTCTAATTCCAATAGCAGAAGCCATTGGTTCTTCAACAATATAAACTTCTCTTGCACCTGCGCTCCTTGCAGCATCATAAACAGCTCTAGTCTCTACGTTTGTTATTCCAGTTGGCACACCTACGACAACTCTTGGACGAAGTAATTTTTTTGAAATTTTTTCTGCTTTGTTGATTAGATAAGTAAGCATTTCTTCTGTTACTTCGAAATCAGAAATAACTCCATCAACAATTGGTCGAACAGCTTTTATGTGACCTGGAGTTCTTCCAAGCATTTCTCTTGCTTCGGTTCCTACTGCCACGATCTGATCAGTCTTTGTGTTTACTGCTACAACAGAAGGCTCGTTGATAACAATTCCATGACCCTTCAAATAAACGAGTGTGTTAGCAGTTCCAAGATCAATACCAATATCATTTGAAAATCTGTTTATAAATTTCTTGAACATAAAAAATTAGTAAGCTTTCGCAAAAATTACTCTACCGGATGAAGGGTTTCCTGTCTTAATACAAACTCCTGTTTCTTCCTCTCTGTTAAATGCAATACATCTTATTGTCGCACCTATTTCTTCTTTTATTTTGTTTTCTGTCTCAGAAGTTCCATCCCAGTGTGCCAAAACAAAATTACCGTCTTCAATTTCTTTGGCGAAATCATCCCAAGAATCAACTATTTTTGTTTTTTCTTTTTGGAATTCTAATGCGCGATTAAAAAGATCTGTTTGAATTGTATTAAGAAGAACTGGAATTTCTGTAGATATATTTTTTATCAAAATATCAGACTTCTCTCCCGTGTCTCTACGAACAACAACAATCTTTTCAGCCAATAGATCTTTTGGTCCAATTTCAATTCGAAGTGGTACACCTTTTCTTTCCCATTCATAAAACTTTTCACCCGGTCTAAGATCTCGCTGATCTATTTTAGAACCATAACCAATCTGTTCAATTATATTTTTAATTTTTTGAGATTCTTCTATAGTTTTTTCATCTTCCCCTTTCCCTAAAAGAATTGGAATAATAACAACGGCAGTTTGAGCCATCTTAGGTGGTAGAACCAATCCCTTGTCGTCACTGTGGGTCATTATAAGTCCTCCAATTGAACGAGTTGAAAGTCCCCAGCTAGTTTGCCAACCAAACTTTAATTCGTTGTTTTCATCCAAGTATTTAATATCAAAAGCCTTGGCAAAATGATCTCCAAGGTTATGAGAAGTTGCAAACTGCAAAGCCTTTCCATCTTGCATCATTGCTTCACAAGAATAAGTTTTTAAGGCTCCGGCAAATTTTTCAGATTCTGTTTTTTGACCAAGTATAACTGGAATTGCCATATAGTTCTCAGAAAAATCTCTATAAACTTCTAGCATCATTTTAGCCCTATCATCAGCATCTTTTTCATCTTTGTGAACAGTGTGTCCTTCTTGCCACAAAAACTCTGTAGTTCTAAGAAATAGTCTTGTTCTCATTTCCCACCTAACCACATTGGCCCACTGGTTTATAAGAAGTGGCAAATCTCGATAAGAGTGTACCCAACCAGAAAAAACTTCATACATTATTGTTTCTGAAGTTGGTCTAATTACAAGAGGCTCTTCAAGTTCTTTACCTCCGGCGTGAGTTACAACAGCAACCTCAGGAGCAAAACCTTCTACATGATCCGCTTCTTTTTTTAATAACCTTTCTGGAATAAGTAATGGGAAGTAAGCATTCTCAACTCCAGTTTGTTTAAATTTTTCATCCAAAACTTTTTGGATTCTTTCCCAAATTGCATAACCATATGGTTTTATAACCATTGAACCCTTAGCTGGACCATACTCTGCAAGCTCAGAAGCTTTTATGATATCCAGATACCACTCGGAATAATCTTCACTTCTAGGAGTTATATAAAAGGAGTCCCCGCCCTTTTCTTGGCTATTAGTTTTAGACATATATAAGAAGATATTATCCTAAAAACTCTCTATTTACAATCATTTAGAAACCTACTTGAATTTTTCCTTATTTCTGTTATATTAAAGGAAGTTCCGTGGGATAAATCGGAACCCTCGAAAGAGGGTATTTTATTTCACTTTTTATCTTGTCAGGAAGCTGAAATGCTTATGAACGGAACAACTCTTCAGTCGTGGAGAGTTATTAATTAACAAACAGTCCCTAGAGGACTAAATTTAAGAACAAATTATGCAACACACAGTTGATGAATTGGTTAAAGCTGGTGCGCAGTTCGGATACAAAAAGGCTCGACGCCATCCGTCTATCGCCCCATTTATATACTCAACCAAAAATGGAGTAGATATTATAAACCTAGAGAAGACAATCGAATCTCTAGAAGAAATGAAAGAATTTCTAGGAACACTAAAAGGTAAAAATGTCCTTTTCGTAGGAACAAAACCTGAAGCAGCAAAAGTTATAGAAAATTCTGCAATGAAAACAGGTTCACCTTTCGTTAGCCAAAGATGGGTTGGAGGACTTCTAACTAACTGGAGCGAAATGAAGAAAAGAGTTTCTAGACTCGTAGATTTCAAAGAAAAGAGAGACAAAGGAGAACTAGGTATTTTTACAAAAAAAGAACAACTAGAAATAGCGAAAGATATAGAAAGAATGGAAGTAAACTTCATCGGAGTAGTTGGAATCGAAAAGCTTCCTGACGCCCTTGTTGTAATTGATCCAAAGAAAGAACATGTAGCCGTAAAAGAAGCATTTCAACTAGGAATTCCTGTTGTAGCACTTGCAAATACAGACTGTAACATCCGAGGAGTTCGAGTTGCCGTTGTAGCAAATGACGCCAGTGTCCCAAGTATTGAATATTTTATGAGCATAGTAACTGAGGCGCTTTCTCAATAAAAAAAGCAAATAAAAATGATAACAGCAGATGATGTAAAAAAGCTTAGAGATGTAACAGGAGTTTCTGTTATGCAATGTCGTAAAGCTCTTGAAGAAGCAGAGGGAGACTTTGATAAAGCAAAGAAGATCCTAGAAAGAAACCAAGGAGCAGCTGCAGCTAAAAAGGCTGACAGAGCAACAAAAGACGGACTTGTTGTTGTTTTAGAAAAAGACAACAAAGCAGTAGGAGTTGAATTACTTTGCGAAACAGATTTCGTTGCGCGAAATGAAGACTTCATAAAAGGAGCAAATGACATCGCAACAAAAGCACTTGAAGGAGGAGTTGAAGAAGCTAAAAAATCTGCTGAAGAAGTTATTCCTATGTTGATCCAAAAGATTGGAGAAAATATCCAATTAGGAGACGTTATAGAAGTTTCAGCTGACAATGTTGGATTCTATATTCATGGAGGCAAAAAAGCTTCAATAATAGGACTAAAAGGAGGAAGCAAAGAGCTTGCGAAGGACATTGCAATGCATGCCACAGCGATGGGACCAAGATACATAAGAAAGGAAGATATAAACGAAACAGACAGAGCAGAAATGCTTGCGGTCTTTGAAAAAGAAGTAGAAGGATCTGGAAGACCAGATGATATAAAAGCTAAGATGCTTGAAGGAAAAATGAATACTGACTTCGGAGCATTAACACTTCTCGACCAAGCTTTCATTAAAGATGGAGACAAAACTGTTAAAAAGCTTTTGGAAGAAAAGGGCGCAGATGTAGTATCATATACTTATCTTTCAGTCGGTTTATAAAAAATCAAAATGTGGGCATTTATAATAATCTTTTTAATATCTCTACTTGCTCTTGGACTCTTAATTTGGGTTCAGTCTTTGAAAATAAAAAAAGGGATTATTGTAGACACAAATAACTTTGACCTTTCACAACTAGAAGATAAGTTTTTCAAGAAATCAAAAAAACTTGGAAAAATAACCAAGCTAATAATAAAAGCCTTGGTTATGATGCTAATATTCAAACTTGTAAAAAATTGGGCAAAGTTAGTTGGAAGCGTTAATGCTTATGTAAGAAGAAAATACCCACACATCTCTTATGTTCTAGGAGAAAGACCAAAAACAGACATTGAAAAAACAGCTCCCTCTTCTGAATTCTTAACAAGTGTTAAGGACCACAAAGAAGAGATCAAAAAAGGGATGAAATAATTTCCCACTTGCTGAAAATCGTTTTATGAAATAAAATGGTTTTCAGCCCACGCCACTTTAGCTCAGTTGGTAGAGCAACGCTTTTGTAAAGCGAAGGTCCCCGGTTCGAGTCCGGGAAGTGGCTCCAAAAGATTAAAGTAAATAAAACTAAGATCTCAAAATGGTAAAGGTCCCCGGTTCCCTGTCCGCCTTTGGAGGAGAGTCCGGGAAGTGGCTCAAGGATTAAAAACCCCGCGTTAAGCGGGTTTTTTAATACCAAACAAAAAAGGCCTATTTGGCCTATCTCTTACGAGTTTTTTTGGCAAAAAATCCTTTTCGGAATTTGCCATTTTGAGAATTTTGATTTTTTTTCGGGTTAATTTTTTTGCCACCCTTGTTGCCCTTATTTAAGTGCAACTTCATAAACTCTTTCGTTCTTCCTCCCATTGTTTGAAATTTTTCTTTAATATACCAGAAAATATTGTTTAGTCAAATATATCATTAAACATCTCCATAAAAAGAATTGGGTCTGTTTGCTCCCCGAAAATTCTAATTCCAAAGTGTAAATGTGGACCTGTTACATTGCCAGTACTCCCCGTTTTACCAATCAGTTGTCCAGCGGTCACCCTCTCTCCTTTCTTAACCAGAAAATCAGATTGGTGAAGATAAAAAGAAAGAATCCCAGCCCCATGATCAACCACCGTGGTTCGACCATAACGGAAGAATTCTCCCACCTCAACAACGACTCCATCACCTATCGAATAAATCGGAGTTCCGGTATTTGCAATAAGGTCAATCCCTTTGTGCCACCAAACTTCTTCACCATTTTTTCTTAACTTGGCATACCAAGAATAGATAGTCATCTCAGTAAGTGGGTCAACGAGCCTTCCACTAAATAATGGCTCATATTTATGTACCAAACACAGAGAATCAAAATATCTCTCAACAATTTCTGATTTGATTTCAAACTCAGTTTTTATTGTGTCTTCTTTTGTCTCCCCCGGTCTGTCTAAAACTTCAAACATTGCGATTTCATTTCCCTCTTCATCACAAACATCATAAGAACCAATTCTAGCGTCGAGGTCCGGTGACCAAAAAACATATCTTCCTCCGTTCACTTCGATAATCGGCAAAAAGTCTTCTTCAATATAAATAAAACTTCCCTTGTCCCCTTTTATCTCAATAAGAAGTGGTTCTCCTTGTGTTATTTCTTCAGAAGAAAAATAAACACTCCCACCAAAACAAATCGAAGGCAATAACAACCAAAAAATTATTAGATTTTTCATAGATCAATTTTTCTTTATTATAACAAAAAAAAGCCCCCGATTTAATCGAGGAGCTTTATCTACAAAATACATTTAAATTAACTACTTATTCGTAACCCAAACCCAACCACCGAAGGCCTGAAAAACCCACTTTCCGTTTGTCTCCCCAGAGGGACTTGTGCCGGCTTTAATAAATTTAGCGTTGGCACCAAGATCTGTAAGTGAAGCAGTTTCTTTGTCTACTACTTCATATGAAGTCACAATTGCAACCTCATATGTTTTGAATGATTCAAAACCATCATCTTCCAGGTAAGCTGACCACTGTTTTTTAAGTTTCGGATTCCAGTCAGTAAGAGGATCAATAATTGCCCCCTTTATCATCACCACTTTTCCAGAGTCTGTTGACGACTGAATAGTGTCACGAAGTTTTTGATCATCAAAAATGTAAATCACACCTGTCGCCCTTCCCGGAAAGCCAACCAGTTGGTTGTCTTCCAAAACGGTGAAATAAATTGGTGTAGTTTCATCTTTTTTAAAAACACAGTCCTTTGTGATTTTACCGAACGGTAATTTGTTTTCAACGTAGCTTCCCTGTAAAACACCGGAAACTACAGTCGCCTGTTTTTTCTTGGTTGTTGTTGTTTGGGCAGAAGCAGAGTTAATAAATAATGTGAGCAGCGCGAACGCCGCAGTGATTGCAAAGATCAGTTTTTTCATAGTTTGTATGATTTTTGTATATTATATACTATTTCCAAGCTTTAGTCAATACCCCTTAAATCCCTTTATTTTGGGGCTTTTATTGACTATTTTGTCGAATTACTCTATAGTTTGGTCAAACCTTTGAAAAATGGAAAAATCAATAAGAGAAAGAACTGATGAACTCTACCAACCTCTGAAAAATAAAATCTGGGGTGATAATGGAGAACTCAAACACTTCCAAAAACAAAAAGCGGAGATGTTTGCTTTTAACATCATTTGGGAAATGGATAGGAGCAGAAACCCCACACCATTAACCCAGGAGTTCCTTACCTGGGGATATAAAATGGGTCATTTTACAAGAGACAACTTTGCAAAAAAAGATGTCTTATGGAAAATATGTGTTTTCATTGACTGGAAAGAAAACGGCGAAGGATACCATGATATCAATAACCACATGGTGCTGGCTGCACAAAAGTCAGTGACGAAAAAGATGCTTGAGGAAGCTGCAAAGCATGCCTTAGAGCTTTTGGGAGACGATCCCGAATCTCTAAGTAACGAGGCAAAAGAAGACATTATGGGAGGATATCCCGAACCGGCAAATTAGGCCGGTTTTTTTATTTTACAAATATTTTACAATTTAGTCTTTTCCCTGTTAGCATTTTTACCACGATCGTGGTAAAAATGCTAACACTATTTCGGTAGGGTTTTATTCTATTTCCATCCTGTTGTTCTTTTTTATTATTACTCTCTATTATTGAATATGTCCCTTCCAAATGATTTAGACAAAACAAAAAACACGCAATCAATTGCGTGTTTTTTGTTAAGCTTTTACTTCAAGAGAAGCAAATTGGCTTTCTTCGATTTCATATTCCCTCATATCATCCATGATGGCCATTACTTGGTTTGAGTAATACTTCACAATGTGTTCTGGGTTATATATTTTCAAAATCTGTTCAGTCGTTTTGTCTTTGTAAACTGGAAGCTTTGGGTTTTCACCTCCGATACTTCTAGCTACAACTTCAATCGCATGATCATATGAATCGAAGTTTATTTTACAGGAACCATACCCGAAAGGACTGTATGTCGCCTTTTTACAAGCATGGATTCCTCCAGTTGACTCTCTAACTGCAATCGCTGCGATGATATAAGGATCAAGTCCATATTTCTTCGCTTCGCTTGCTAGCTTCTCTCCATATCCTTCAAGTGGCATATTTCGATCGGCAAAGTAGGCGTCAATCTTTTTTCCCTCAATCGAGATTTCTTCCTGTTTGTTATCAAGAGAAAACGCATCAAGGGGTCTATTTTCATCAGTCGCTAGTACTACTGCAGAGGGTAGACCCATTGGGATCATTGATCCGAATAGGTTCGTTGCTAAAATAGGAATGGCAACGAATGACTGCAGAGATTTTTTTAAGAAATTGCTATGCATATTTGGTAGTTTTGCTCTACCAACCAGTGACAGTATTGCTGACTTCTAGGAAGACCAGCCGAACCTTAGTAAAACTAGGGTTAAAAATCAAAATCCCATGTTATGAAGCGTTTTTGCCAAATATCATGGGACTTCTGTATAGTAGCACGCCCAGCTGAAAAAGTCAATGGTTATACAACATTTTTTACGTGCGTCAAATATAAAAAACCCTTATTTTATAAGGGTTTTTTGGGATTATAACCTTGACTAAAACACCCGAAAATTGTCTTATTTTGTTGTATTTTAAGGGTTTTTAGTGCTTTCATAAAAATTAGCCCCAAAAGGGCTAATTTAAAATTTAAAGTTTAATTATAAGGCCTATTTTCCGTGACAATGCTTATATTTTACAGGAGTTCCATCCTCTTTCTTTGCTCCACAAGGACAGGGATCGTTTCTTCCCACCTTCTCCATCGCTCCACCTGACACAACTGGAGTTTCTATTGGTTTCTCTTCTTCTTTCTCAGAAGAAACCTCCCCTTCCATTCTTTTTTCTACCTTCATTCCCTTTATAAGATCTACAACTTGAGAATTAAAAGCCACTTCCATTTGCTTATAGAGAATAAGTCCTTCCTTCTTGTACTCAACCAAAGGATCCTTTTGACCATAAGCTCGTAAATTTACAGATGAGCGCAAATAGTCCATTGTTTCAAGGTGTTCCATCCATAATATGTCTGTAACATATAAAACGACACGTCTGAAAGATTTTAGTAATGTTTCCTTCCCTACCTCTTTGATCTTTTGATCAAAAATCTCTTTTACTTCATCGTCATTTTTTGAAATAAAATCATTCAAGAATTCTTCTATCTCAGACTCAGAAGCAGACAACATTTTGTTCCTTCTTTCGTAAACGGCCTTTCTTTGGTGATTCAATACATTGTCGTATTCAAGAGTGTGCTTTCTCGCATCAAAGTTAAACCCTTCTATTCTCGCCTGAGCACCCTCCAGAGCCTTTGAGACGAAGCTGTTTTGAATTGGCATATCTTCTGGTATACCAAAGCGTCCCATCATTGTTTTTATTTTATCTGAAGCAAACACTCTCATTAGATCGTCCTCAAGAGAAACAAAGAACTGAGTCTCTCCAGGGTCTCCTTGTCTTCCAGATCTTCCTCGTAGCTGATTATCTATTCGACGAGCTTCGTGTCTTTCTGTTCCAATTACAAACAAGCCTCCAAGAGATTTTATTTCTTCCGCTTTTTCTTTATCCCCTTCTGGTCCTCCAAGTTTTATATCAACTCCTCGTCCAGCCATGTTTGTTGCCACCATAACTGAGCCTTTCCTTCCAGCTTCTGCAATTATCTCTCCTTCCCTTTCATGGTTCTTCGCATTAAGAACTGTATGTTTTATTCCAGCTTTATTTAAGTGAGCAGACAAAAGTTCGCTTTTTTCAATAGAAATAGTTCCGATCAAAACGGGCTGACCTTTTTCATTTAACTCTTTTGTCTTTTTTGCCACAGCTTCCCACTTTCCTTTTTCTGTTTGGAAGATAAGATCTGTTCTATCTATACGCTTTGGAATTATGTTTGTTGGAATAGAAACAACATCTAATCCATACACTTTATAAAATTCTTCTTTTGAGGTTATGGCTGTTCCGGTCATTCCAGAAAGCTTGTCATATAGTTTGAAATAGTTTTGATAAGTAATAGAAGCAACAGTTTTGCTTTCTCTCTCTATTATTGCCCCCTCTTTAGCTTCAACGGCCTGATGAAGTCCTTCACTCCAGCGACGACCTGGTTGCAATCTTCCAGTGAAAGCATCAACAATTATTATTTTCCCCTCTTTTACAACGTAATCCTTATCTTTTTGGAAAAGCGCCTTTGCACGAACAGCAGTCTCTAGGTGATGAACATACTTTATTCCTTTTTCACTATATATATCACTTACTCCAAGAGCGCTCTCTGCTTTATTAATTCCTGATTCGGTTAAAGAAATAGATCTATGCTTTTCATCAACAGTATAATCTTCTTCTTGCTTAAGAGAACCAGCAATCCTAGCAAAAGTTTTATAAAAATCTCCAGATTCTTCTGCTGGAGAAGAAATAATCAAAGGAGTTCGAGCCTCATCAATCAATATTGAGTCCACCTCGTCCACCACAGCATAGTTGTGTTTTCTTTGAACTAAATCTTCTGGCGAATGCGCCATATTATCTCTTAAATAGTCAAAACCAAATTCGTTATTAGTTCCGTAAGTGATATCAGCATCATAAGCTTTTTTTCTTCCTTCAGAGCTTGGTTGGTAATTGTCAATACATTCAACTGTTAATCCATGAAATTCAAACAAAGGAGCTTTCCAAGTGCTATCACGTTTTGCTAAGTAGTCATTTACAGTTACTAAATGCACGCCGTTTCCAGTTAAAGCATTTAAGTATAATGGTAATGTTGCCACTAATGTTTTACCTTCACCTGTTTGCATTTCGGCTACTTTTCCTTCGTGCAAAACCATTCCGCCTATTAATTGGACATCATAATGAATCATATCCCAAGTAATTTCTTTACCAGCAGCACTCCATGAGTTTGCCCAAATAGCATTATCACCATCTAAAGTAATATAGCTTTTAGTAGCTGAAAGTTCACGATCTTTAGGAGTTGCAGTTACAACAAGTTGGGCGTTTTCTTTGAATCGTCTTGCCGTTTCTTTAACAACTGCAAATGCTTCAGGAAGAATTTCCATTAATGTTTTTTCAGAAATATCGTAAGCTTCTTTTTCTAAAGTATCAATAGCGATATAAATATCTTCTCTTTTGTCAATATCTTCAATACCTTCTACTTCAATTTGTAATGAAGCAATTTTAGCATCTTTTTCACTTCGCGCTTGTTTGATTCTTTCTTTAAAGAAAACGGTACGCGCTCTAAGCTCATCATTAGATAACGACATTAG
>ERZ650304.838-NODE-838-length-13558-cov-5.485226_pt1 | contig 13558 bp, 19 predicted proteins | sample MGYA00376240_ERZ650304 | MGnify/ENA primary metagenome ERZ650304 (study PRJEB26733, sample SAMN07839271) | wastewater metagenome | biome: small river; feature: stream; material: water | place: USA: North Carolina | collected 2016-03-01 ...
AAACAAGAATCATCCCAAATAGCTGATCGATTTTTAAAGTTAAATAAAAACAGTACACTGGAAAACCATACTGGAGATACACTAAATCCCACTGATTTGGAATACCGCGCAGTTGCCACATCTTTATTCGGCGACTTAAAAGTTTTTATAATTGAAGATTTTATACAAGAATACACCGATGAATTTTTAAAAATTGTGGATGCTATTGGTGCGTCTAAAAACCTTTTTGTTTTTTATGAAGAATCTGTAATTAAAGATGTAGAAAAGGCTATAACTGGTGCAGGGGGAAGTTTTGTTAAACTAGACGCTCCAGAAAAAGCTAAAGAAAATCCTTTTGCTATAACCGATGCATTAATCGCAAGAGATAAAAAGAAGCTATGGCAATTATACCGGCAGGAAATTGACCGCGGGGAAAGCGCCGAATCCATAATGGGGCGATTCGTTTGGGCTATCAAAACCCTTGTACTAATTCAAAAGAATCCCAAAGATACTGCCGTAACTTTGGGTATTTCACCATTTGTGTACAGTAAAACCAAATCCGCAGGCAAGGCCTGGACTTTAAATGATGCGGAGAATTTCTATACTAATATGCTTTTTGGAATGAAACCAGGGGATGAAATGGAACACCATTTAGAAAAATTAATTTTGGGGTAAAGAATTAGCCTAGTTTAATAATATATCTATTAAAAGGTGTTCCTTTTTGATCTATATCAGTACTTTGTAAAATTCCACCGGATTTTTCAATAACTTTAGCGCTGGCAATATTGTCACTATCACAAGTCATTAATAATTCAGTTAAACCATCATTTTTAGCCTTTTTTATAATTTCTTGCATCATTTGGGATGCATAACCTTTATTTCTTTCACTTGGACGAATTTTATAACCAGCATTTCCTCCACGAAATTTTAAAGCCTCATTTAATATTGGGCGATATTTTATTCCTCCAATATATTTATTTCCTTCTACTAGCCAATATTGAAAATCAGGAACTTTACCACCTTCATTGAGTGTTTTATTATTTTCAATTTTTTCTAAAAATAAATCAAAATTTTTATCTTGATCTTCAATATCGATACTTTGGTCATTATCAAATTCCTTAAACTCTCTCAAAGCCTCAATATATGAAGTTTTATACTTTTCACTTGGTTCTACAAGCTCGGCAGGGGATTTTTCTAGGTTATTTTCCATCTGTTAATAATATCATAAATCTCATGTTATACTACAACATATGACACCACGGCCAGAATCAAGTCAACCAATTCCAAATAATGCCCAGTTAGTGTTTAAGGGTAAGATTTTTGATGTTTATCAATGGGAGCAAGTTATGTTTGATGGAACGATTGCAAAGTTTGAGAAAGTAAAAAGACCAGATACAGCTTTAGTTTTTCCAATAATGGATGATGGTAGTATTTTATTAATACAAGAAGAGCAACCAGGCAGTAAGCCAGTTATTTGCCCTATTGGTGGCCGAATGGATGATGGCGAGGATGCATTAGATGCAGTAAAGCGAGAAATGTTAGAAGAAAGTGGTTATGAGGCTAATGAGTTTATTTTATGGAAAGCAATCAATCCTTTAATGAAAGTTGATTGGGTAAAATATTTTTTTATAGCTAAAGGATTAAAAAAAGTGAGTGAACCCAGTGTTGATAATGGAGAAAAAATATCTTTTAAAAAGGTTTCATTTGATGAACTACTACAACTAGTCTCTGAAATGAATTTCGGCCAAAATGATAAAGAAATAATCCCTTACTTTTTTCAAGCTTTAACCAATGAAGACAAAAAAGAAGAATTAAAGAAATTGTTTAGTATATAGAAATTTTATGAAACTAAAGACTTTACAATGGAATATTGGTGGTGCAAAGATAAGGGGTATTAATTCTGACCCAACACAAGGTCCGGGGTCTTTGAACCCAAGTTATTTAAATGATGATTTAGAATATATTATTTCAAAAATAAAAGAATTTGATGTAGATATTATTACTCTTCAGGAAGCCCATGCAAACCAAAATGTTATTCAAACTAAATTAATTGCTGAAAGGCTAGGTTTTCAGTATTGGGTAAATGATAAATATAGTGAATCTCATATAGAAGATGATCAAGGTCTTTGCCAATCTATCATTTCAAAATATCCAATATCAAATCACTCGTTTGAATTTTTTAAAAATCCTTATTTTAAATCAATACAAGAAAATGGTGATGAATGGATTTCGTTTGATAAGGGTTGTTCTTTTGTGCAGGTTATTTTAACTGATTTTAAAAATATAACTGTGGGAACATTGCACCTTGTTCCATTTCGTAGATTTAAAAAGGAATATAATGATCCTGAAGTCGTTGAGATATTGAATGATGTTTCTTCTATAATAGAACAAAAAATTAAAAATATGACCTTAATACAAGGAGATTTTAATATTAACGATAAATCACTTAAATTGCACTTACCTAATTTGTTTAACCATATAAAGGAAATAAATACTGATGACCCTACAACACCAAAAGGTAGTTGGTATGACCATGTATTATACAAAGGACTACATCTTATAAATTCTAAAGTAGATATTAGTGTACTAACTGACCATTATCCTATAATTTCAGAGTTTGAAATTTAGTATAAAATAATGCAAACTTTAATTATCGATAATCATACAAAACATTTAAGTGAATTAGTCTCACTTTTTCCAAATGTCACAATTCTTAAAAAAGAAGCGTTGTTAAAGGGGCAAAGTTTTGATATTTATGATGCCATTGTTTTTTCTGGTGGGTCAGATGTACCAACGGTACTGCGACACCCCAATGATTATATTTTAGAAATTGAAATTATTAAAAATTCTAAAATCCCAATTATTGGTATTTGTTTAGGTGCAGAAATAATCGTTCAAGCTTTTAGTGGGGAATTGGTGGATTTGGGTATAGAGCATCGTGGTAGTGTGGATTTAGAAATAGTAAATAATGATTTTGCTGAATTTTTAGGAACTAAAAATATTATAGTAAATGAAGCCCACAGTATTGGGATAAATAAAATCCCAAATGATTTTAGCGTTTATGCTGTATCAGACCACGGGGCGGAAATCATTAAACATAAATCTCGTCCAATAATTGGGTTTCAATTTCATCCTGAAATCTCCCAAAATCCTAAAATAATTGAATATTTTTTAAATAAATAGCTCAAAACCTAAACCTTTACTTAATACAATATTTATGGTATTTTTTGATTAATAAATCTTAAAAATATGTATCTCACAGAAGAACAAATTGCAGAAAATTCTATCGTGGTTATAGACCATGAAGATGGTAAACAAACACCCTATTTTATATCTAAAAAGGGTACAGGAACAATATCGAAGGCAACCCTTTTAATAGGATGGAAGCTGGTTGATTTAATTTCAGATCCAAAACCCTTTGTTAAAAAAATAAATACTGAAAGGTATTATATAGGGAACAAAGAAACAAAAGGACACCATAAGGGTGTAAAAGGTTATAGATTCTTAACCCTTGAGGAAAAAACCGATTTAATAATCAAAGTTCAACGGATCGATTCTTTGCAGAAAATTTTTGAACTTTTATCAAAAAATTAAAATATATTTAAAAATTTAAATCATGGCAATATTAACAGATGACGAAAACACCTCTAAAGTCCATTTTTGGATGGAATCTATGGGGAATGGAGATTATTACCTTAACCTTTTAGAAGATGCTAAAAAAATTGGTAAAGGAGATTTAGTTCTAAAAGATGTACGGATTCGGACCACAACCAGGATAAGTACAAATGGTGGAAATCTCAGAAAACACCCCGATGTTCTATTAGCTATTGCAAACCTTTATCGCGCAATGGAAGAAGCCGGGTTAAACAAACACCCTGCAGAAGAATAAAAATATCCTCAAACCCAAAAAATTTTAGACAGGCTGACCTTTACCGGTTAGCCTTTTTTATTGACAAAAAGACTCTTAAAATGTATAGTTTGGTTTAAATAAATAAAAAAATGAATAGTGAATCAGAATTCAAAAAGTACAAAGGCAGAGTTGCCTATGTTGGACCTTCTTGCTATTTTCAAACCGAATTATCTAGCTTTGAAAGATATTTTTTGGCAACAGAAAATAAAAAAGCTGAAAAGATATCTGGTTGGATAGACATAGCCTCAATAGATGAAGTATCTGATGAAGAGCTTATTGCTCTTTGGTCTTATCAAAAAAATAATGAAAGTTATTTAAGATCTCTTTTTGCGGAATTAAATGATAGAGGAAATTATTGGCTCCAGGATGGGTCTTGGGTCAAACCAACAGAAGAAGAAAAAAGACAAGAATCTTTACTTAGTTTTTTTCACGAAGATAACATTAAATTTAAAAAATATTAAACAATTAAATTATCAAAATATGAAAAACTTAAAATTTAAAATGGACTCTTATAGAGCCCTTGATCCCTTTTGGGAAAGATTACAAAAAGCACTGGAAAATTTACCAGGAAACCCAAAACCTGATTGCAAAGGATTTTATTTTGCATGGTATTGCCATAAAACTAATAAAATGGTTTGTGAGAAAATTGGTTTTATTCATCCTGACAAAAAATTCAAATATATGCATTTTTCTTCCAAAAAAGTAACACAAACGTTACTTTTTAAAAAAATACGCTCTAAAGAATTTGAAAACAATGAATTAGAGCAATATCCTGGGGGGATAGACATACTAAATGGATGTGCCGGTACGTCAGGTCATGATTCAATGATAGATGAGGCTATAAGTGTTTTATTTTTAATAGCCGATTCTTTTGTTGCTTTATATGGGTATCCATTTCTTAACACAGAAGAATTTTATGAAAAATTAAACAAAACTGCAATTAAAATTGAGGAGAGATATGCTCCAGATAATCGTTGGATAAGCTTTATCTCAACTTTAATGGAAGAGTATTCTTAAAATCATTTACATCCCAAAAAACTTTTAACAGACTAACCTTTATCGGCTAGTCTTTTTTATTTTATATTTCTTCTTCTATTCCAATTTCTAGCTTTTTGAATTCGATATTATTCTCTGGGAGAATTGTAGATGGTAGTCGGTAAATTGGGCCGGGGCGAGTTTCCACAATCATTCCATCATGAACAGGGAATACAGCACGGGGTTTTAATTCCAATGCATATTTAATCGCATCTTTTATACGCATCCATGGTCCAGCTACTGGCAATGCCAAAATATCAATTGGCATATTAGGGTTAGCAAAAGAATCACCAGGGTAGCAAAGATTATTTATCATATAGCCAGTATTTTGAACTTGGCCAAATTTTTCATAAACTTCTTCGTGGACGTTTCCAAACCCATGTATTTTAACTCCAGCTATTTCATAATCTTGCCCGTCTTCAACAATACTGTATTTAATCCCAGCATCGTCCAGTAATTTACCAACAGCGGTATTTGTAATAATTAAACAATCAGGATTATTTTCCAAAACCTTTTTAAGTGACTCAATATGTAAATGGTCAGGGTGTTCATGGGTAATTAGTACTACTTGTATATTAGTTTCAGTATTTTGTAAATCCGAATATTCTCCCGGATCGGTCATAATCCGTAGCCCTATAACTGGCTCCATAACAAAACAGCAATGTCCTAGTTTTTTGATTTTCATAAATCTATTATAGCACAGCATTTTTACTAGATATCTTTTTATATTAAATGATATAATAACCGCATGAATCAAGACGAAAACACAAACCCCAATATTATAAATAATAAACCTGCTCCGGTTATAGGTTTCGAGGAAGATAATTCTCCTAAAACCGAAACTAGCGTTGAAATAAATACAACCGAAGTTGATACAGTTAATTCTGTAACGGTAGAAACCGATGTAAAAGTCGAATCTCATTCTGTAATCGAAGATGGTAAAGAATATTTAAAAACTCTTGGACCCGGTGTTATTACAGGGGCTGCGGATGATGATCCTTCGGGGATTGCAACATATTCTCAAACTGGAGCAGTTTATGGGTTTAACTTTTTGTGGCTTGCCGCGTGGACATTTCCACTAATGGCTACAATCCAAGAAATGTGCGCCCGTATAGCCTTGGTTACTGGGCGGGGATTAGCCGCAAATATCAAGCACATGTTTTCAAAGAAAATGCTTTATGCTTGTACTATACTTTTGTTTTTAGCGAATGTTTTAAACATTGGGGCTGATTTGGGGGCAATGGCTAAAGCTATACAATTACTTTTCCCTACATTTAACTTTACTGCACTGATTATTGTTATGGGTCTTGTTGGACTTGTTTTACAAATATTTGTGCCTTATAAAGAATATGCTCGTTATTTAAAATGGTTAGCATTTTGTTTATTGTCATATGTTATTACTGGATTTTTAGTACATATGAATTGGTCCGATCTTTTTAAACATAGTTTTGTTCCACATTTTGTGTTTACTAAAGACGCCATCTTAATTATTACTGGGGTTTTGGGTACTACAATTTCACCTTATTTATTTTTCTGGCAAACATCTCAAGAAGTAGAAGAGGAAATTGAACACGGTAAAGTAACTGCTCATCAAAGACGCGGAACAAATATGAGTGAGGTTAAAAAAATGCGTTTTGATGTTTGGACTGGAATGTTTATTTCTAATGTCGTTATGTTTTTTATAATTGCTGTTTGTGGAGCTACTCTTCATGCACATGGTATAACAAACATTACAACGGCAGCTGATGCAGCAGCAGCTTTAAGACCACTTGCAGGAAATAGTGCATATCTATTATTTGCTATAGGTATTATTGGTACTGGGATGCTGGCTATACCAGTATTGGCTGGATCTGCTGCATATGCCATTTCTGAGAGCTTTGGTTGGAAAGAAGGTCTTTATCGTAAATTAAATGAAGCCCGAGCCTTTTACGGGGTCATTATTGTTGCGGTTATTGTCGGGATAGTTATCAATTTTATTGGAATTGACCCTATTAAAGCTTTGATTTATTCAGCAATTGCTAATGGTATCGTGGCTCCTATTATACTTGTATGTATTGTTAGTATGAGCGGTAGCCATAAATTAATGGGTAAATATCGCAATTCTAAATTTGCTAATTTTATTGGTTGGTCAGTAGTGGTAATTATGAGTATTGCTGCATTGGCTGCAATATATAGTTTATTTTAAAATATTAAATAAAAAATAAGCATCTGTAATGGATGCTTATTTTTTATTTATATTTATTTTGCTAATTCTTTTATTTTTGATCTAGTTGCTGGACCAGCTACACCATCGGGTTTTAATCCATTTGCTTTTTGGAATTTTATTAATGCTTTTTTTGTTGAAATTCCAAAAGATTTTGTTTCTTTGCCAGGAGAACCGGGACCTTTTTTTGAAATACTAAAACCTTTCATGTTTAAAAATGATTGAAGTTCTTTAACATCATTACCAGCTAAACCAACACGTAAATTACGATTAAATATACTTTTATTAATTATTGAGACTACTTCTTTTTTTACTTCGGTATTTTTTACCTCAGGTTTTTTCTCTTCTGGAATAATATTTTTTGGGATAGTACTAACAACTATTAAATAAGATTGAGTAGAACCATTAGCAGCAGTTACTGTGTAAGTTACAGGGCTTGAAAAATTTTGAGCTACACCACTATTTGGGTTTACATATGAACCTTCTATAGTTACGCTAGGAGTAAGATTAGTAATGTCAGTTCCAGATGGAACAGTTAATGACACAGTGTGGTTTGTTTCGTTTATTATACCAACAACAGCAGGGGAAATATTATTAAAATTAAACCCTGTTATTGTTTTAGTTGATGAAGTTTTTGGAAGATTAGCTGTTGGGTCAACAACCGGTGTATTAGAGTTAACTACTGGACTGGATTGGTTCGGTGTTGTTGACCCGTTATTAACTGGTGTAGTTTGGGGTGGTGTTACTACTATTGGTGGGTTAATACCTTTTATTCTTTGTAGCGTTGAAGAATTAGAACCAACTGCCATATATAAATCATCTCCTACAAATTCCATGGTAGTAATCCAACTACTTGCTGTAGTATATGAAGTACGGCTACCATCAGCAGGATTAATTTTTATTACTTCATTATTATCACCTACTGTATAAATAATTCCATCACGAGATTTAACCAAAAATTGGTCTGCTCCATTTGTAGATCCAAATATAGCACCTGTTGAAACCTTTGGGGACCATGATGCATGGTTACCATTTGCATCAACTTTGTACATAGTGTAGCTACCTGTATTTGGGTAGTTTTTAATAATTCCAAATATTCCACCATCATTCGTATCAATAATTGTACCTTGATTATCAGACCCAGGTACTGCCGTAAATGATGTTGTTAATGTATTTGTGTTTGTGTTAAAAATAAAAACTTTTCCTACTGTATTAGTACAACCAAATGATCCAGCCTCTCCACTACCTGAATAAGCTAAATTTACACCATCTGATAGTAAAGCAAAACCAGCTGGTGCATCGCAAGTAATTGCATATGAACCTGTGGCCCCAGTATTTGGGTTTATCCAACCAATATCACCTCCACCTCGAGAACCACGTTTATAGTCTGATGCAATATATAAGTTTCCATTTGTTGCTGTTTTTGAATAGTAATGGTATTTACCCATTCCTTGAAAAGCCAAACATGGGTTAGAAGGGGACGAAGTATTACAAGCAGTTCCAGCCCCAGTTATTGACCATGGTAATGTTGGTGTGTATCTATATGTATTCGCGGTATAACCTGAAAAATAAACATATTGTCCAGCCAAAGTCGCTGCATAAGTACTTTGTGTTGTACGCCCAAGTACAGTACTTGAATTACCATTAAATATAGAATTGGGACCATATGTACCAGATACTAAATATAAGTTTGTGTTATCTATAGCTTTAATTCTTTTTATTTGTGAATCGGACATTGATACCTGTTGTGTAACTTGTGTCCAGTTTCCACTACCAGCCGGATAGCGATATGCTAATGTTGAAACCCCACCGTTACTTGTATCAACTTCTATATTTGAAGCGTCAATATCAGCTCCAAAAACAGATACTGCTTTGGCATAAGCATCACCATCTGTTGAATAAACATTTGAGGGATAATACCATGGTTTTAATGATGGAGGGGTCCCTGTTGTCGTTGGGCATTGCCCATTAGTATTATCAATTCTATAGCTTCCACTATTGTTTGTATACCATATTTGAGTTCCATCAGTAGATGCGGCTACTCCACCGGTTGGTATTAAGTTATTCTTTCCACAAGAAGCAGACAAGCTACCGTCACTACGGTTTAAAATTGCAAGCCACCAAGAATTAGTACTAGTGTCGCGCATTAACAGGTATAAATAATTTGCATCAGCAACAACATTACTAACCATTCTAGATGGACACCCAACACATGTTGGGTTACCAGGTGGAGGATCAATAACACCAAAGTCTCTTATAACTCCTGTTGCAGGATCAATTTCATATACTGTAGATTTATGAGCTGTTCCCACATATACCATACCATCAGGTGCAGTATAAGAACTTTGAGCAACAGTAGACAGTCCACACCCATTTGATGAACCTGCTTGTTTTAGTTCTGTAAAGTTACCAGTTGTTATATTATACTCCCATACTGAACATGCATCACCCACAAATACAAAAAGCTTATTTCCCGATAAGGCTTTTGTGCTAGTTCCAAGTCCTCCTTTGCCGGTATTAAAGTATCTTTTTTCACCAGTTTTTAGATTTACATCAATAAATTGAGCCTTACCACTAAAAACCACGAACCAGTGCGGGTCTCCATTTGCATCAAAAAACATTATTCCTGGCCCTGAATTTAAAGCCTGAAATTGTACACCTAAATTTTCAATTGTTGGGTTAGCTGTAGTTGCTATTGAAATTGTAGCTTTTATTATAAAAAATAAAGCAATACTACAAACTAACACATGTAGTAAAATATCAACTTTTTTATTAACTCTAATATTTAGTAGCGGGAAAAGCTTAGAAACTACTTTATTTTCCCCGTTCGTCCCGTCTATAAAATCTTGTTCCATATACTGCAATTGTACTATTTTAAGTATATAGTGGCAATAGAGGGTTATTTAGTAAAAATAGTCCGCAGTATGATATGGGGGAGTATTTGATGGGGATTTTAAAAGAATCGCCAGGAGATTATACCTATTTATTGCAAGACTATTTAATTTTTTTCAACAAAGTCACATAATTCTTGCCAAATTTTTTCAGCAATTTCTATTTCACCTGATTCTTCTACTTGTCTAGCTTTTGCATCACCTTTTTCACCTGGTAAATAAACAATTTGTCCTGGTAATGGTTTAGCGGATTTAACATTATTAATTAATTCTGTACTTCTATTTAAAAATTCATCTTTACCAGCAAGCAACCCTGGGTCAATTGCTATTACAAATGTACCGGACCCATCAGACTCATTTACCCCTGGAGACCCAGCTAATGAAAAAGCACTACCTAGCATTTGTACAAATAATGAAAGAGCAAATCCTTTGTGCCCAGCAAAAGTAGAAATAGAGCCATCTAAAACTTCATTTGGGTCAGTACTGGGGTTTCCATCTTTATCAAACCCAATTCCTTGTGGTAATTCTTCACCTTTTATTTTTGCTTCAACAATTCCAAACCAAGCCATTGCAGCAGTTGCATTATCAAACACTACTTCGCCACCATTATATGGAAAAGCATAACTAAAAGGATTGGTACCAAGCTTTGGTTCAGCAGAACCAGTTGGGGCAACAAAAGAAAATCCTCCATTTCCAACACAAACAAATCCAATGTAACCCGCCTTTGCAATCTTTCTAGAAAAGAAACCAATAGCTCCAGATGAAGAAAAAGTATGGTTTATAGCCACCACACCAACACCATGTGTTTCGGCCAGTTTAACTGCCATATGAGTAGCTTTAACTGTAGACACCATAGAATGTCCTCCTGACAATAAAGCTCCGCATTTATTTTCTTTTACAATTTTTAATTCTTAGACATCGCTAGCTTTTGGAACTCCACCAGTAGCAATTTTAGTAATGCCTTGGTTGTTGCCTCGCATTTCCGCGTACATAAGAGTATCTATAATAGCTTCTGCATCTTGGTCAGCATAACCTAGCTTTTTAACGCCTATTGTTACTTTTTCTTTTAGGTCTGTAATTTTTATTTTCATATTTTGATTATATCATATTGGGGTTTTGGAATCAGTTTACAATGTAAAACTATTTATTTGTCTAACAATTCTGATGCATCAAATATTGCAGCATTTGGAATATTTTCTTTTAACATAAGCTTACGGAATTCGTACATAAATTTTTTTAATTCATTTTCTTGTGGCAAACCATCTATTTGCATTAGCATTTTAAAACCGGTTATGAATTGGCCATGAGTAAATATAATAATTTTATTCTCTGGCCTTTTTTTTATTTTTTTAATAAAATCATCAATACGTAAAAGAAAATCATGGAATGATTCAGCATTTCCTCCGTCATTATAATATGGATCATTTCTTAACCAATATTCTTCAACTAACGGCTTGCGTTCCAATGTATTCATTTTTATACATCGTGCTGAATCAAGATAAGTGAATTCATGCACCATATCCCAAACCTCATGGGGTATTTGAGGCATTTTATTGATAATAGGACTAGCTGTTTGTTGTGTCCGTAAATATTTCGATTTTATAAATATTTCAGGGACTAAACTTATCTCTTTGATTAGATTTTCTGCCTGACTAAAACCCAAATCCGACAAAGGAATACCATCAGGTGGGGTATTTGTTGCTTCACCTTTATTTGCAATGCTTTCAGCATGTCGTACGAGTAATATTTTCTTCATTTATAGAGTATATCATTTTTATTTAGACTTCTGGAATCAGTTTGCGTAGGGGGTATTGGTGGGGAAATAAAAATCCCACCCAAGATAATTGGGTGGGTTATATAATAATTTTGATTAATTTAAAAGGTGTTTATTTATTCGAGTGGAATTCTATAAACAATGCAGGGTGAATTAGGGTATTGTTCTTTATCCCATCCTATATATTGTTTTTTACTAATTTCTACCCATAACATATTGCCTTCTTCAATTGCTTCTTTTTCAGAAATTGATTTAAGCTCTTTGCTCTCCAGGGTTCTGGCGCTACCAATTTCATTTTCAAAGTCATTAAATGACTTGTATTCTAAATACCATTTTTTCATAGAACTCTATTTTAATTTGTTTAATTGTTTATTGAATTTTGTTAGTCTATTTCCATCAAACTGTCCATTTCTCTAAAACCCTCTTTTGCATAAAACAAAGCTTCTTTCTTTGGATAGCCATATAGGGTGTCTAATGAGGATTGGAATAATTCAGGATTATTTTTTTGAACTAATTCCATGTGCATATTTTTAATTTTGCAGAATCCATTGTTTCATAATAATCGTAATTATTATGAACAGGCCAATATTTATAAAACTCTGCTCTGTAGTGTTGAAAATCTGCTTCATTACTTCTAAAGTAGAGTTCTGCGTACAAATTATCAATTTGGGTGTCTTTTGATTCTGAGCTTTTATCTCCATTTTTACATGAAAATAATGAAAGCAATGTTAAGGTAATAATTAGATTTTTCATAGTTTTAAGATTGGTCTATATAATACATCATTATTATATAAAAGTCAATATAAGACATAATATACAAATTTTTTAGGAATATCTTATGATATAATCTAAAAATGGAACCAAAGATAGAAAAACTAGATGCTTCTCATATGGAGATTCGTGATTATGACCCTAAATGGGTAGAAGTTTATAATGAAGAGGCTAAAAAAATTAAAGATTTACTAGGTGATAAGATACTAACAATTGAGCATATTGGTAGTACTTCAATTCCAGGACTAGCGTCAAAACCAATTATAGATATTGCAATTGTTACCCCAACATCCGAAGATGCAAATGATCTTATTAAACCATTAGCAACTATCGGTTATCCTTTTGATTTGGATTTACATATTAAAAATAATTGGACTGAGAGACATTTTTTTAGAAAAGGTGACCCTACAGAATTTCATCTTTCAATTTCATATGCAGATAAAGGAAGCTTTTTAGAGAGGCAGATTTTATTTAGAGATTATTTAAGAAATCATCCTGAAGATAGAGATGCTTATGAAAAATTAAAAAAAGATTTATTAAAAAAATATCCAACAGGTAAAGGGGAATATTTAGATAGTAAAAAAGATTTTGTAATGGGAATTCTAAAGAAGGCCGGGTTTAAAAATCCACATTTTGATTTAAGTAAATATTAAATTAATTTTATTTTTCTTCGTTATCAAAATATTCATAAAAAGTTTTAATTTAAATAATATATTTCTTATTTTAATAATGAAGTATTATAATAATTATGTACTGAAAAAATTAAATAATATTCAAATTGAAGAAATAAATAAGCAACATAAAATTGCATTAGAATATTATAATTTACAAAACATAAAAATTGATCCTCCAATTATTCCTTATCAATACAATAAAAAATATGTATGGTACAAAGTTGATAATTAATTTTAATATTTAAAAAAATATGTATTATTATATATGATATGGTATATCAGTGAACCCAAACGACCAATTAGACGGTTGTTTATAAAAGA
>ERZ650304.840-NODE-840-length-13529-cov-5.460517_pt1 | contig 13529 bp, 22 predicted proteins | sample MGYA00376240_ERZ650304 | MGnify/ENA primary metagenome ERZ650304 (study PRJEB26733, sample SAMN07839271) | wastewater metagenome | biome: small river; feature: stream; material: water | place: USA: North Carolina | collected 2016-03-01 ...
TTGTTTACCGTCCTCCATTTCAACTTCTGTTTCGTGACTGATACAGATAATGTTAAAAGGTGCTTGTTGTACATAGGATAGAAACGTGTCCATCAGCTTGCCCAGGTTTGCCCAGTCATCAAACTCCATCTTGTAATCATCAGTACGGGCTTTGGTAATATGAGCAATTGCGGAATTGGTAAGCTGGGTTAACGAGTCTACAATAACAATTGTATCTAAGCCAATGGAGTTCAGTTCAATGCTAGTAGTTGGCAACAGCTTGGTGCGGCAAAGAGCACACGAAACTTTCCCATGCAATTCGCAGATTTCTACTGGACCGCCTTTGATAACCTTTAGCATGGTTTCAATGGCGATGGGAAATCCACGAGTGTCTGGAATAGAGATTACCTCAATGCGATCATGGCATTCAGGAGGTAGCTTAAGCAACGTATCTGAGCCGTTTTCCAGATCAAATACAATGAGCTTGAATCTAGGATCGAGGGCAACAGATCCAGCGAGCTGAGTTTTACCTGATTTTGGCGGTCCGAACAAAAGGACTCGGTGAGATTTGACTGCTGATTTCTGAGAGAGTTTCATGGGATGTCCACAATTGTACCGTTACGAGGATCAATAAATACTTCTGATTCTAAAGGCAGTGGAGTTGCAAGAATCCTGTTAACAAATGCAACACCTCTTGGAAGAATGCGATAGCCGCATCCGTGATCTGAGCGTTCTGCTAAACTGTGATGAATAAATTCTTCTTTAGCCATCTCATAAATTGGCTTATCAGGGTGTGTGAATGGGGCTGCAATTGAATAAATATGCAGAAGAAGCTTGATTTTAAGCGGTGTAAGTTTGAGTTGAGTCATAGCATTTCATCCAATGTTTCAGTTACCTGTTCAACACCTTGGTTACTGATCTTACCTAGCTGCGATTGCAACAATTCCATCAACGTAATCTGTACTTGATAGTCCGTCTTATCTTCCATGTCCGCAGTGCAAGGTTTGGTAAGATTAATTGTAGACAATGAACATGAGTTAATGTATTCACAATCTCGTCCAAAACTAACACAACTTTCGCCGCGCATCGGGTAGATTTCTGTTGCCTCGTACATCTTAATTGTTTCAATATCTAGCAACAACTCTCGAATCCACAATGCTCGCTGGAGATAAGTTTTAGTGAATGGAATTGGAAAGTATTCACCGGCAGTTGTGGAGTATACTAGATACAATACCTTATAGGATGATAGCTCTGGGTATAGATGATCTAGAACGACGGAATATCCAATAGCTTGCGCAGAGTTCTTATACGTGGTTGGATTTACTGCACGCGACCCTGTAGTTTTGCATTCCAGTACGAGAACTTCTCCACTAGTACGATGGCGAAGCACAGCATCCACAAAACCACGAAGTCTATACCCGTCAGGAAAACTAATGGCGAATGAGAGTTCTGTTGCCGGCCGATCTTGGAAATATACGAGCTCATAATCTCGCAGCACGGCTTCTCGTAAGACAAAAAATCGCTTGATTGCAATAATTGCTGACCAAAGAGACTTGTTAAGTTTTTCATCCTCGTCAAAGATTGATGGACTGTGCCAGCCAAGGAACATAGAGAAAATTACTTCTGACTCAGATTTGCCCGCCAGGGTGCTTGCTATACCTTCCCCAACAACATGTCCATAGCTGAAAGTAATTGTGGACTTAAGAGATTCTGGGGTTTTGGCTGTTGCCCGGAGCTTTTGGAGTTGGAATTTGCGCGGGCAGGAATGGAGGGTAAGGAGACTGGAGTAGGAGAGCTGTCTGATTCTATAATCAATTGTTCCTGCATAGCCAGGTTCGTACCAATTACCGACTGCGTTGTTTTCTCCTGATTCTGCAGAATTGGAATTAACTTCGGAGGATACTGGTGAGGTGCTAAGAAACTCTTCAAGATCGAAATTGCTATCCATAAATCTTCCTCAGGTAATGGGTTAAGATGAGATTCTGCAATCATATACCATCGAACATCATCATAAGATAGAATTGGCTTTAGAGGGGCTAACTCAGTTATAATTATTGATTGTTTAGATAACTTATATTTATGTCTATGAACATCCCAAGCGTCAAGATAAGTAAATAATCCCCAGTGTGTTATCGGAGAAGAAAAATATGCTAAACGTGCTGATAAGTAAATTGCTGTTGCGTGACAAAGTTCGCGTGGTGGATAAGAGTGTTGATACACATTAGGTGGCCTTTACAATTCCAATACGAATGAGGAGATTATAAACAAGGGTAGGTACGCCAGCCACCTCAGATTGAAAATGCGTGCGCGCCTGCTTACGAGTAAGCTTACGAGCGGAATTTGCACGAACAAACTTGGTGGAATTATGCTTACGCCATGCCTTCATAATATACTCCTAGATTATTCTTCAAGACCAAAAATTTCGTCTTTCAGCTCACGAAATTCCAGTGTGATTAGATACAGATTAATTGCAAAAATCAACTGAGCCAGTGATAGGCCGATGATAAGGATAGCAGAAAAATCCATGATATTGAATGTTCCGATTAGATTGCATCAAGGCCTAGTTGGTTGATTTTGGCGGCCACTGATTTGGTAGCTGCCGCGGATTTGCTAGATTTACCAATTGATTGTGCCAAGCTTGTATTAGTTTGCACTTGCAAGCCAGATACAACAATACCGATCTCTTCTTCAGTCATGAGAGTTACGTTTTCTGGTTGCGCTTTAAGTGTTCGCCAGATTTCTTGCAATAAGGTTGGCATTGTAGGATGCCGATCTTTGATCGCAGTATCTAATGCCAGCACCTTCTCTTGCAACTGTTCGTATGGTGTCATCGGACCGCTCCTAGATTAGACCTTTCTGCTTACAAATCCACTCTTTTGCTCGAATGTAGTCGTAGTCATTACCAGAATTTTTTGACCTATGAATTGTAGATACTAGTGACAATGGAAACCACATGTTACGATCACCTCTAGGTACTTCTTTATCTTCCAACCTAGTTTCATTTACTTGCTGCACTTCAATTAGAATTGCTTTGTCAGTTTCACGAATAATGTAACCGTGGATTGTGTGTAGACGGTCACCAGCACGGGCAGATTGCGGTTCTTGTGGGCCATCGTATGCAGTTACTGGCGGCAAATCATCATCCCAGGGCGGCTTACTGCTAGTCATATCAACTCCTTAGTTTCGGAAACAGAAATGCCCTCATGAGAGGGCTAGGAATAAAATCTGCTATACTGACTACAGATCAGATATTGTGATCGCATTACCAATAACATATCTGACTAATCTGAATGTTATGATACTATTAGATCGTTCGTATTCTACTCTGCAATGTTGCGGATAGATTTGATATTTGTATGCAATATCTAACCACTTCTCTTTGATTACAGCTTTAATAATTCTACGGTGCAGAACTCTATTGGCAGTCAGCTTAGCTGTGCCTTTTTGTTTTAATTCCTGCCATATTGGTTCGTAGAGACGCACGCGTTGTTTGCGATGATATTATTAGGTGAGTAGTTTAATGTCATACTCAGGACAGACACATTCAATTATTACGCGTTGGGGTGTGACGAACTCCGCGTTAGCGATCCTACTCGGTACGACTCCGATGTTTCCTAACTAGTCTGCTTCCCCGACTTCTATCAGTCCACTCCGATAAGAAAACTGGTAGATAACGTTAGAAAGGATTGCGTCCAGGATCACATTGATGGCTACGTGTCTGTAGATACTACTAGACATTGTACACGACAGTAGATTACTGTCCTATTCGGGAGCGACCCTAGTACAAAGGTATAGCCATCAATCTGAATCCAGAAGTGAGCAGTTTTACATCGTGCTCAGGATGTTTGCTATATCAGGGAGTTTCTTACTAACGAGCCTACTATTGCACCAGTTTTTATGTGATGCTTGGATTCAGTCCGCGGGCTAGCCAATACAACTGCCAGATGACGGATTCTCATAGCCCAGGAAGTTATCTTAGGTCCTTGAAATAGCTAGGGCGTTCAGAAACTATGACAGGGAGCAAATTTATTTACAGATTCTCAGCGGCAATCACCAGTTCTTCTGCGCTCAGGTAAGCATCAACACGACGCAGCAGGAGTTCCATAACATCGCCGTAGTTCTCCGCATTGGGAGTTTCCATATACATTGCCAGTTGTTCCTTCAGCTTGCTCAGAATCGGCTTGTTGGTCTTAACCATAGCAAACTTCTTCAGGTAGATTTGCGTAGCCAGACCAACCTGCTCAGCAGTCTTGCCAGTCAGGCCAGGCATAACCGCCAGATAATCCTGCACAAAACCATCCCACTGTTCTTGCGCAATAGTAGCACGCTCTGCCTTCGGCATGTTTGCAATAGCAGTCCAGAGGACTGATGCAATTGGGAAATTATCCTGAGAAACATTAGCAGTCTCAGCCACAATCTCACCAGCAACTGACTTAACAACACCATAGATTGCGTCGTTCAGCAGTTCCAGTTCCTTACCGCCAGCCTTGAGAATGTCAACAATGCCAGCAATAGTAGGAACAGGCAGGTTGAGTTCCACGGGCGCACGCTTATTGCCCAGCTTGTCCTTCTTGAAACGGAAAACAAACTTTTGCAGCACGGTGGTTTCGTTGGTGTTAACTTCGTTGGTATCAGACATTTTGGTATCCAGTTGAGGGTAAAGATAGGATTGTGCAGTTGCTTGATTAAATACTGGTGCAACCGCGTTAACCAGTGAGTGCATAGTAACAGGTCGGGGATCGGCTGTCAAGGGGGCACAGGCATGAATCTAAGAATCAGCAGGGTTGTTTAGTGTGATTATAATCTTAGGTCGAAGAAGACTAGATAAGTATTCATATAACTGGTCAATAGTTTGATTGTTATCTGCAAAATACTCTACTAATTCTAGTGCCCCTTTGATTTAATCTTCTGTTGCTTCTAGATTTGCTTTATCTTCACTTAATTTCATGATCTTACATTCCTTTCTGTTTACCTTTGAAAAATTCCGCTTTCTCCTCAAGCGTATTACCTTTCACACGCTGTGTTTTGATTCCTTTCTCCAAACTATCTGGTTCACAGATAATATAGAGTTCCTCGCGCGCACGAGTGATAGCAGTATACAGAAGTTCTCTAGATAACATAACATTGTGAGATTGGTGTAGACAGAAAAAAACTCGGCGCCATTCAGAACCTTGTGCTTTATGTACCGTGAGGCAATATCCATACATCATTGCATTTAATTCACCTGCCGCAGTCAGAGTAAGTTCTTGATCGCTATCATTCATGCGAACAGTGATGATATGAGATGCAGATTTAACTCGATCTTCTTTGTTTTCAGACATCGCAACTTGGCCGAGAAGAAAATCTACATCTTCATCGGAAGTTTTACCATTCTCGGGGCGAGGGTTGTCAGTTGTAGAATCATACCCCCAGTAATCTAATGTAGTTGATGCAGGTAATGCAGGGACGCCGTAGTAAGCTGGGTTCTGCTCGATACGAATGATGGTTGCATCTTCCTTATCTACAAGTACTTTCTCACCTTCTCGAAAATATAAGCGATTGAAACCAGCAACAACTTGGTAGACTATTGATCCGTGTTTCTTAGCTAGATAATTGCCAATCTTTTTATTCAGTTCATCAGTTCCACATGCCTTGTTAAATGGCAGAAGAATCATATCTTCTTCTGGATCATACATGCCTTGATCTAGGAATGTAGTAAACACGCTGCTAAGTGTGAGCAATGCGTTCAGGCTATCAATTTTCTTTTTCCACGGGCGGATGGTCATTTGTCCTGGTCGTTTCCAAGATTCGAATTCGGAACCATCCATCGTCTTACCGGATAAAATTCGATGTGCCAAACTAATGATGGGCGATTCCAAAGCTTGACGGTAAACTTCCGTAAGTTCCACAACTGGAAGTTCGAGAAGCTTAAATCCCAAAATTGCAGGGCCAAATACCGGGGGTAATTGTTGTATATCGCCAAGGTAAATGATTTGTGGTGAATGTGGACAAGCATCAATAATCTCCTGATGAAGATCAGTTCCAAGCATGGAAGCTTCTTCAAAGATAATTGCGGTGATAGTAGCTGGGAGAGGATTCATAGCATTTCTGGTTGCTTCAAATCTCATAGTTGTACGTTCTTTGCCAGTTTCAGGATCAGTTACTTCGTAATAAACTGGCTGATATTCCAGCAGTTTATGAATAGTAATGCAATTACTTTGTAGATTCTCTGGAACATTTTTACGAATATTTGCAACTGCGCGACGCGTATAAGCGCAGATTACGATTCCAGGAGTTCCAGATTGGAGATGCTTATGGCCTCCCGATTGTAAGATTCCTGCTCGACCGGATAATTCCAGTTCTTGAACTACTGCTTTCTGACAGGTAGTTTTACCAGTGCCAGCAGCTCCAATAAGCACGGCAGATTTACCTGATCCAGCCAGTCGAACAAATTCAGATTGTTTGGCGTTTAAAGTAATTAGGTTACCATAGCGATCTAGGATTTGATAGTTGGCAGATGGGATTGGTTCAGTAGAGATTTCCTGCGGAATATCATCAATGATGATTGTATCTGCTCTAGAACCAATTAGTGGCTTAGCGACTGCTGCGGCCTGTGCAGCTTTTTTAGCTCGCAATTGTGCTAGCAATTCATTTAAGCGATTAGTATCTATGGTTGCCATAAGATTGATAAGATTAGGTAGTTACGAGATCAGCCATGAAATCTGGGACTGGACGACCTTTATAGCTCATGCCAGCGCCCTTGTCAAGCAGCCAGTTATTGTGCTTCTTACGATAGTATTGTTTGTAATGTTCAATTGTAGAGCCAGGTCGAATTGAGATAATGGCAGGGCCAGCAAAGATAAATGGGGTGTGGTTAGAAGGTGATGTTAAAGGAAATGCAGTTGGTGACAGATAGTCAGATACTAGTTTGATGATTTCCATTGATGCGTGAGAGCCACAATTGGAAACTGATTGGCGAATTTGATCTAGTTCTGCTGCTAGTTCGCAAATCCAACTAATGTTATTATTACTTGCGGCGGCCCATCTGGTGCATGGATGATTAGGGTGAGTTTGTCTATATAGTCCTGGGATATGAAATCCTCGTTGAATCATTGCAGTTGATACTATCTGCGCAGATTCTAGAACCATTTTATGTAGGTGCTGATCACAGTGGTAAGATGCTGCAATTTTAGGGTCTGAATCAAGGACGAAGATATTCATGATGATATTTAATCTTTGGTAAGAATGTTAGATGATGACGCCATAGATTTCTGATCTTGTGATCTGATATATTCCATCGCATTTTTGGCTGGCGTAACTAAAACATAGCCAGTTCGCATATCAGGTAGTTTACGGAATGACAGAAGAACTACCTTACGACCACGCAATTCTTCTGGATGACAACAATGATAGATGACAAGGTAGATAATGCCTTCTCGAACAATAGGTTTATATGTCCCCCAGGTTGAGAATAGATATTCTGGTGTCCAATGGAGAATGTAGTAATTCGATAGCTTAGGTCTATCAGCCGGTGGAATATACCAATCTAGTTGGATTTGATTATAGATGTTGCGATGTAGATGGGAAGTTGAACGGGGAGGTTGTGGTGCAATTAGTGGTTTGAACTGATTCTGATTGTGGTTATCTGTGGTCATTACAGTTCTCCGCCCATAAGATAGCAATTGAAGAAATCATTCCAAGTCATACCTTCGCTAAATGATCCGTATAGGAAAGCATAAAGAGATTTCTTAGAATACGCACGGAATGAATAGAATGCAGCATTAGTAAACTGAAGATGATAAGGTTTGGTATCCGGCTTAATTTTATGCTCCACTGCATTTCGAGATTGATAGAGAAAATTAAGCTGCAATTGCTGTTCAAATGTTGACATCTGTGCTGGCCTCATCATCATCCTTTGGGGAGTCTTTTGCATATTTCCTAGCCATGTCCCAACGAAGCTTAGCTCGCTGATACGCAAACTTAGATGGATACTCTTCCAATCTAGGTTCGGTGCTAGGTGCAGAATCAATCAATGCTTTCATATTGGCGGATTCTACTGTGGTTGCAGAGGAGATTAGGCTATAGCTAGATTTAACATCTGGATCGCCAATATCTAGGAAAGTCTTCTTTCTATCTTGTGCGCCTCGTAAGATTTTGAATAGCGCATGAGAGTAGATTGAGCCAATTGGAATGTGTTCTTCACAATGCTCCAGAAGCTCCTGTAAGTCAGAATCTGGAATTGAAAAGATATAGTCGTTCTTGGTACAGCGGACAATGATCTCTTTCCAGAATTCTGCGCAGGAGATTTGCTGACCGTAGGATGATCCGAAAGGCGAAGAAACTAGGAATGTCGGGAAATTTCCCGCTGCTGCGGCCCAAATGGAAAGCTCGCCTGAATATGCGGAGATTGGCCGATGCGGATTTTTAATCATCCGAGCTAACGCAGCCTCACGGCGGATTAGGACTGCTGATTCGTGGGCAGAACGATAACCGGACTTATATTCCTCATACGCATGTTGCCAATTCTCGATCCAATAGCGAACATTGGAGAGTGTACGCGTATCTTGGGAGATTGCGTAATGAGGAAAGATTTGATCAGGGTCAGATACAGTGTTGAGTTTGATTACTGTGCGCAGTAACGCTTCCATGTTGTTGGCGACTATGGAATTAGTTTGTTCTGTACGGATAACTGGAACGCGCCAATCAATAAGATCGGAACTACGCAGCAGGGAAAGGAATAGGAGATAAGAATCTGTAGACGTGAGTTCGCCACTAGACCATTTAAATGTTGCTGCCAATAGTTTTTTCTGGGGCAATGAAAAGATTGGATGATGAAGCTCACGAGAATAGAATGTTCCTGGAAAGTGGGAACAATCGAATTCAATACTAGACAATGCACATAGGATTTTCATAATAGAATCTTGATTGGTTAGATGTTACCGATTACATGTTTGTACCGCTGGAGAACATGCTAGCTTCAAATCTAGCTGACTCCTCATCATCCATAAAACCGTTTTCCCAGCGGTATTGATGGATGATAGCTAGCTGGGGCGGGGTTAGGTTAATTGGATTAGTTTTCCATCGTTGATACAGTTCTATCGGTGTTGGTGCGGTTGAAGTAATTGATTGCACTAGTCCTAATCTTTGTTCTATGCTTGGTTGTACAGATATTTGAGATTGTAACAAACCTCGATCAATTTTCACTGCGAATGACTCTAGATAGGCTAGAAGGCTTTGATTGGTGGAAGACGTTTTTACACAGCGGATAATTTCAGTTAGTTCTGCGGTTGTGAAATAGGGACGGAATTTTTGTTCAGTCATTGTTTGATTTCCTAGACATCTTGACAGAAATCATCCCAACCTTCACCAAATGATCCATAAGTGCAGGTGGAATAAATCCAGGATTGGATTGGTAAGTTGATTGTTACTGTATCTCCGTAATCATCAGTTGGATATTCCAAAGATGGGGTGTGTTGAGTGTATGTGGTTAGCATGGCAGATGAACTGTTAGATTTGATTAAAAGATGTTAATGGCCATCCGGGCAGATTTCGCAGATCATGACGATCCTTATATGCAATTAGAATTGCATATGGAGAAAGAATGGATGATGGTAATTGATAATAGGTTGCAATGAATTCTTTCTGATAAAATGAAAGACCGCACCACCATTGAATGGAGATTGCAGAATCTGGGTCTGGTGTAGAAGTGTGAGGATTGAAAGATGATGGTAGATTTGGGGTGTTGGACATGATATAGAATCTCTCAATTAGCTGATAAGGCTTGAAAGGTAAAAAACGCTAGGCAGAAGATAATGGCCACGCCGTAGGCGCACCAAAATCTTCCAGCCGGAGATAACCGACGATGGAAGATTTTGCGGGACATGATTAGTACTGATTAGGCCGGGAAATTTTTCCAGTGGCGACCATCGAAAGACTGGATTGGTGACTCGAAACAATTGAATTGGACAGCGTAATTTTTCTGCCCGCTAGGCGCATCAGGATTAGTGCAAATGATTTGATAGTTTGCCAAATCAAATGCTGGCCTAGGCTCAGATTCCAGCAACAATCGTGAATTAGCTGCGGCCAATTGTTGTGCAGTTGTCGGGTGTACAGGGTGGATCATAGCTATTACTCCTTAGGGTTGATATTCGTTGATACATTGAATGAGAAATCGCTTATTCAGTTCTTTTTGTTTGTTATAAGCAGCAGCATAAGCAGCTTCAGCAGCAGCAGCAGCTTCAGCAGCAGCAGCAGCAGCAGCATAAGCAGCTTCAGCAGCATAAGCAGCAGCAGCATAAGCAGCAGCATCAGCATCAGCAGCAGCAGCAGCATCAGCATAAGCAGCAGCATCAGCAGCATCAGCAGCAGTAGCAGCAGCATAAACATCAAATTTATTGTTTGCCTCCTGCACACTATTTGCGCACATTTGTGCAAATCGCACACAAATTTGAATTTCTTCCTTTCTTTTGCCAAGTAACCAGCAAACATCTGCAATCGAATTGGATTCTAAACAATCCACTAAAGGAAATTGAATGTTGTAATCTTCATCAGAAATTGGTTTACGTGCAGTAAGAATGTCTTTCCAGCCAGATGCACAGGGCTGAAAAGAACGAATCTCTGCAAGACTGGTTGTGAGAATATTGGTGGGTGTCATGATAGAATCTCCAGTTTTCAGCACACAATGCAGATATTTGCTAGATCGAATGATCTTATGTGCTGAAATATGAAGACTGAGAGACCAGATTGGTGCAACCTACAGGACTCGAACCTGTAACTAACCGATTATGAGTCGGCTACTCTAACCAATTGAGTTAAGGTTGCGGCGAAGCCGTGGTGCACCGAACGAGAATCGAACTCGTATGGATTTCTCCGGCAGATTTTAAGTCTGCTGCGTTTACCTATTTCGCCATCGGTGCAGTGGGTTATGGTTGATTACAGATTATCCCAAGTGTAGCAACAATCACAAAGACGGTTGCAGATGGGATCAGCATAAAATGCCATTTCCCAAGATTCAGACCATTCAAAATCGTACTGCTGGTTGATAAACATGATTACATTCTCCAATTTGCGAAACTAACAACAAAACACCTAACTAGACTGCTGGACTGCTGGACTGTGCCCATCATCCACCCTACCTGCCCGCACGCGGGTTGTCAAGCATGCCCGGATATGGAATCTAAGCCATATACTAATCTAACCGATACCTGTAGATAGATTAGCATCGCTCTTAGCGTTTAAAATAGGGGTATAAAATTTTTATGTATATACAATCAAATCTCAAATATTTTGATACCCCTAGAATCTATCATGTGTATATGGGAGAATCTACCGAGTACGCGCTACATGCCCCGTCAGGGGGTCTACGGTCTGACAGTCCTACAGTCAATATTCATAACCCCACGGTAGATTTGATGGTTGTAGGTAGATTTAGGGTGTACCCCGCACCTGCCCTGAGCTACCCCTAACAGTCCAGCAGTCCTACAGTCTTTTAAGCTCAATTCTCAATAGATTCTGAAACAATCAAAACCTATTGAGAATCAGGGCATATTTCAGCCCCGATGGGAATTACAGCGCAGCTGTTATTCACCGATATCCAAAAACTCTTCCACCTTTTTCTTTGGCGTTTCCATTGCAACCAGCCGATCAGTCAGCCGCTGCGCGATGCGATCAGCAGATGCGCTCAAACTAATGGCTTTCTTGCAGCCATTGATTTGTTTGGTTTCCAGAATGGTCTTTCCGCCCGCCAGTGAACCGATCAGTTGCCGGTAGATTGCCACATGCTTATCCACCACCTTCATGTTATCCGTGGTCAACTCGGAGAATCCGAGCTTTTCCGCCAGAAACACAGTGAGATTCTCGGCCACCTCGCTATCGAACCATTGTTCAACCGTCTCTTTCTTCAGCCGATCACCAGCAGCTTCTGTCGCCAGATAGCTGATACATGCGCTGACACTGATGTCCGCATCATCCACCGAAATCAGCGTGTGTCCGGCCGATTCATACAGTGACCGCAAAATGCCATCCTGCGCATTTTCAATCATGGTGCCGATATACGGCAACAAACGATCAATGTTCGCACGGATATCTGCAACCGAAACTTGCGGCACGCTGACGCATGCGCTAGCTGGCGCAACCTCTCCTTTCTTAGTCATCGCTTCCGTTTGCTTATAACCAATCTTTGCCAAACGCTGGCCATCTGCGGGCTTGGATTCGCCAGCAGTGAACAATGCGAACGAGTGACGGGTACCGATGATGGACATGATTAGCTCCTAGAATCTATGGGCATAGCCCAAAATGTGCCGATGCGTAGCACGGTAATTGCATCCAGCTAACCACCATTGAGCGATGGTTAGATAGGGCAATCTAATGGTCAGGCTTCACTAAATGCGGTAGCCTCTGCGTCATTAGGCAATAGCGCAAAAATCTTATCCACGTCCGATTCGTTGCAATGAACTTCAAATTCAACACCCGATGACAATTTTACGTAAATGACGGTTTCCATAATCATATTCTCCAGTTAGTTACCTAGTTTGCTCTTACCTTTGTTTGACACTTGCCAGCTAGATTAGTTCCCTGCCGTTCCCTGCCCTAGCTGGCTTTACAATGTAACTGTATCTCAGCCCAGCGCGCTAACCAATTGGCGCCAAACATGTTGATTGGCATTGTTCATCATCGGATAGCGCGCTTCGCCATACTGGTTTGTTGCCACCACTCGCACGATGCCATTCTTGGCACGGGTAGCGCTATAGGTTTCGCCATCCACCAGTTCATCACATGCCGCGCGCAGAATGTCAAGCTTAGCAGGACCGACAGAAGAAACAAAAACAGCCATAGCAGTCTCCAAGTTGAGGGATGAAAAATTGGTCACCAATCTTAGAGCTAGTTTAGTTCGCTCTAGTTCCTCACTGTTACACACTGTTACATTCTCCACCCTGCACCCTGCATCCCGCCCACTAGCCACCAGCTAGCGCAGCTACGAATCATTCTCATTTGCACCTACATTCTCAACTACCCCCGGGCTAGACCTTTTTTAGGCCTGGCTGGGCGGCTGATCCTATCTGACACATCACATTTTCCTAAACTTTTTCAATTTTTGATCCCCAAGTGTAGCTGAGTTCTAGATGGTGTAATCTATTCATAACATCAGAACTAGCCGGAACCTCACATGCCTCTCGACACCACTGAGTTTGATAAACGCATTCGTGAATCTCAGTTCACAGGTACGGGCGCCACGGGTTCTGTAACTGGCCAAGGTGAGGCAGTTATGCAGTTGGCATTAGAAATTGTAAAAGCTAACTTTCCTGATTTAGTGGCTAGAACTCATTCAAAAGTCTCCTCAAAAGAGCCTACTACCAGAGGAGCAACTGGTGAATATTCCTATGGACTAGCTGTTGGTGAATCTGACGGAATTCGGCTTAAAAACATCGATAGAATGTACCCAGCTACCCGTAGATTTGTCCCTTCTGAAGACGGAAAAAAGCTGCGGAACGAGTCCAAATACCCAAGACCGAAGAGTCCTATCATGCAATTATCTTGGTGGCGGATCCTCCTGGACGAAGCGCAAATGGTCG
>ERZ650304.841-NODE-841-length-13490-cov-7.763826_pt1 | contig 13490 bp, 10 predicted proteins | sample MGYA00376240_ERZ650304 | MGnify/ENA primary metagenome ERZ650304 (study PRJEB26733, sample SAMN07839271) | wastewater metagenome | biome: small river; feature: stream; material: water | place: USA: North Carolina | collected 2016-03-01 ...
ATCACACTACCAAGGTGACGTACCACACGGTTTCGGTGGTCGTCTAGCGAAAATCTCGATTGACTCCCCCCCGATCGATCGCGCTAGTATAGCTCATCAACGTTACTCACTCGGAGCAACCGATGTCCAAGATCACCGACCGGATTCACGACCTGCTTGCCCTCAGCAACTCCTCAAACCCCCATGAGGCGGCGCTTGCAGCCTCCATGGCTCGCGACCTGATGGAGCGCCATGGTATCGAGGCTGCGACGCTGAGCGAGGCTGACGAATCTCCCGTCGAGCGTCGCGAAGTGACTAACGATGACATCACGGGCGACTGGTATCACCTGCTTGTTTCCGCCGTCGCTAAGTCTTGTTTCTGCGAGTCCTACAAGTCCGGTGCTGGTCTGCGCAGCAAGGCAGTCATAATTGGTCGGACCTCCGACATGGAGGCAGCGATGATGCTGACGGAGTGGCTCCGCCTACAGTTACGTCAGATGTGCGCCAAGGCTCGCAATGCGGCAGGTAAGACAGTGCATGGTCGGACCTTCAACAATTCATTCCTGCGCGGTGCAGTTGGCGAAATCTCGCGCCGGTTGGCTCAGAAGGTTGCTGAGCGCTCGCAGAGCAGCGATGCCTTGACTGGTGTCTCTACCGCGCTCACGGTGCAGCAGGCGCAAGGATTGGCCCTCTACCAGCGCAAGACCAGCAGCGCCATTGCAGACTTTCAGCGCAAGTCGGGCATCATCGTCAGGACTACTCAAAGTCGCACACACGTCAACGGCGACGCCTACAGCGCAGGTCGTCAGGCTGGCGCCAGCGTGAGCATGAGCGCTCCGAGTCGGGCGTTGATGGGACGGTAAGTAGCGACGGAGAAGTGATGGAGTGCCAAAAATTGTCACTCCTACCAGCGACGAGAGGCGACGTTTTACGGTCGATCAGGTGACAATTTTTGTCAGTCCCAAGCGGTCGTACCAGTCTAACTCCGCGAAGTCATTGAAGCGAGGTGTTGGCACACGAGTTGCATTGCTTAGGAGGCATAGAGGGCAGCAACAAAAAGGTTGCAACCCCAAACGAAACTGATAGAGTAGAACTCAGGAGAAAGACAATGACCAAGAACACCAAGGCCGTCTACATCGTCTACCGCAAGAGCAACAGCGTCAACGGTCCGGTGTTCATCACGGCCTACAAGAGCATTGAATCTGCGCAGAAGTGCGCAAATGTGAGCGCCGACCGATTCGTCTCTCGCCAGATGGTGAGCGCCATGGATCCGACTTGGAAGATGGCGGTTAAGTAACCTCTTGTAGGAGTCTACCCACATGACCCGCTCTCAGTTCGCTTCCCTCGGTGGTTCCATCTTTGCAGTTGTCGCCAGCAAGCGTCAGAAGCACGTCGCTGCGCGCAAGGAGACCGATCGCCTCATCGACCTGTGCGAGTGCAACCGCGGTTGCAATTGCGCCTTGAAGGCTTCCATCGACGCTGCAAAGGCTGCTGAGAGCGATGCCTACGCTGAACTCCGCAGCGCTGAGGCTGCTTACGCTGACTATCGCGAGGTTCGCAGCGAGGGGTAGGTTGAGGTAGTCAGAGTAGGTTAGACGATCGGCTGAAAATAACTCTTGCAAGCGCGATCGATCGCTGTCATTCTCTATTTCAGCAGCAACCACTTACCGGAGAACTTCCAATGACCACCACTAAGCTTCGCAAGAATGATGTCGCCCCCATCCTGAACCTGCTCGGCAGCGACTACAAGGGCCGCAAGTTCTCCCTGGGTATCCGCGAGACCTACAGCGTCAACAACGGTGATCTGCTCTGGGATGGCGGCAGCAAGACTGAAGTTTCGTTTCTGCGACAGAACGGCGGTAAGTGGGAGATCGTAAGCGCGAGCGACATCCTGCCTTGTGCCTACAGCGAGGGCGCGGCGACGGTCAAGGTGCGTATTCCTGTCGATGCGATGATCGTCGAGCGCTCTTGGTTCTGCGGGACCGACATGGGGTACACCTTCATCGTCGCTCCGGGTAGCACCTTCCTGCCCAAGGCGATCGGTACAGGTACGGTTGCGGGAGCGCTGGCGTAACGAGCGACAAGAAACGTCACTCTGCTCAGCGACGGCAAGTGACGAATTGCGGCTGATTGAGTGACAAAATTTGTCACTGTGATTGGTTCGACCAGTTGTAACCCCTTGATTCTTCGTGTTCGCGCTCTTGGCACGCTCCATGCATTACTCCTAAGACAGGAGACAACACAATGACTGGCAACGGATACCGAGTCGGACAGAAGATCGCAGCCCACACCATGAGCAAGGGCGCCACCGAGGGTCGTGAGTTCGCCGCTGCCAAGATCGTTGCCAGCGACATCAAGAGCGTCAACCTTTGGATCGCCACCGCCGACGCTAAGCGTTCTTGGCTGCTGGTCAATGGTTCGACCTGCCGCGCCAAGCAAGGCAAGGAGTACGATGTCGGTTTCTGGAATGGTGTGAAGGCTTACGGTCTGGAGTGCCTTGAGCCCCTGCACCGCGACCTGACGGAGGCTTATAACATCCTTGGCGAGCGCAAGAGCGCCCGCGTTGTCGAGTTTGTGCGCGACTCTGAGGACGACACCCTGATCACCGCCACCAAGCGCCTGATCGGTCTCGGATTCAGGGTTGAGGGTGGATCGGTGGTGATCGGGTAGCGAGGGCGGCGACGAAGAAATAGACGCAGATACGATTTCTCTTGCGCGATCCTAAGCGATCGCTTAGAGTTTACTCATGCCGACCAACACTGCTACCAAGTCTCTTCCAGCCCTCTCAACCCTTCGCTTCGCGCGCTACTCGACTTACGCGGGTTACTTGTCGGGTAATCGCTCTCAGTATACCACCAAGACGCACATCATCGGCGCGTATGATAAGTTCCCTCGCAATGGCCACTACGTCGCCAAGACGCTGTGCAACAAGACTTACTCCAACATGGAGACTCACGACGGTAACGGGTTGGTTGAGAAGTTGGCGGAGCAGGTCGTCACCTGCAAGGCATGCCTGCGGGAGATCGCGAAGATTCGCGGCATGATCGTTGCTCCTGCCGCCGCTTCTATCTAACCCTCCTCTTCCTCGTCAATCCCAAGATCCAACCCCAGACTTTCGCCCAATCGTCGAATCATCTGCGGCGTCTGCGCTAGCCCCGCCGCCTGCAACATCGGCAGCGCCTTAGCGAAGTTACTAAGCGCCGCGCCGGTCATCTGCCCACGCTTGGCGCGATCGTTCGCCTTGTCCTCTTCCATCTCAGGCTCGCTGCCGTCGAACCACACGTAAGGAGCGAGGTCGAAATCGCCAAAGTTAAAGTAGGCAATCCACTTCGTCAACTGAGTACGCCACACCCCGTCGCTCGGTTCCCAGATGCTTACACGTCGGCTATGGTTGCCGTCTTGCTGCTTGTAGGTCTCTTGTCGGCAGTCGCCGAAGGTGCGAGCGTCTTCCTCGCGCTTATCCCACAGTACCGATTGATGCACGCGCGCCTGCGCATAACCGCCGGTCTGTCCGAGACTGGTCATGTCTTGCCCAAGGAAGTAGAGCAGGATGTTCCTAATCAACCGCTTCTCCGTCGCGTCGAAGGTCTGATAGCCCGCGGCGTCAGCGCGCAGCACGTCCAGATCTACAAGCTTCTTGCCCTCGCTATCGACCATGCACGGCAGCACGCCGCCACCACCTGCTTGCGCCATGCTGGCAGCGCCTTGCAGGAGTTCCTGAACGTTGTAACCCCGCGGATAGTACAACTTCATGATGCCGCGGCCATAGCGGTTCTGGTGCGCCATGTTGTCGTGAAAGTTCTCACTCCATCCTACAAACGACTCGCCAAGCACGCGCACACCACCGCTCATCCATGGGCGGAGGTCCCGCTTCGTGATCAGCATCCATCGTCCCAATCCAGGTTGAACGTGGATAAGACCCTTGTTCATCGTCGTCGCTGTCCACTGCCCACCATCAACCGTTTTGGGGTCGGTCATCTGGATATAGTTGATCAACGACGGTTGCCAAGGCTTGAGGAAGGGCAACCAATACTTAGTGCTACCGTCGGTGCGCTCCTCCCAATCGATGCCAACGATGGAGAAACCCATCATGAGGAAGTGTTCATGCATTGTGCGCAGCGTCGAGAGGGGAACGATATCGTGCCAGATCTCTTTGATAAAGTCGCAGCAGCGACGGCCATCGCCTCGCTTGGAGGTCGGAGTGAACACCTGCGGCAGCGTCGTAAAACTTTCGTGGCGATCGTCGAGACACTTACGGATGTAGGGATTTGCCGCCATGTCGTCGGCAAGCACACCTGGGAAACTGAAGGAACCTCGTGTCAGTTGCGCGAGCGCTTGACGTAGTTCGTTGACGGTCCAGCCTGAGACAGGATCAACACCTTGGATCCATGTGTACTGAGTAACGCGATCGGACTCGCCAGGGGGCGCAGTCATCGCCTCGCCAGGCTGAGGCGCTAGCGATCGATCGGGCGCCGAAGGCTTGCCAGGCTTCCAAGCAGTAGTAGGTGTTAGACTTCCAAGTGATCCTACACCCTCCAATCCACCACCAAGGCTCAGAGCATCGTCGGAGTAGGGCGAGCTAGCAGCGGTGGCGTCAGCGATCTTGGCGCCATTCGCAGAAGGCCCGCTGAGCGGTGTTTGGTTCGTGGGTGATAGGTTACCCGCGCCTGTGTTACCAGAGGGGCTAGCGAGCCCGCTGGGGACGCTCTGAGAGGTGCTAGCGGGGGACTTAGCGCTGGACTTACTTGCTCTGGACGGTCTACGGGCCATTGGTAAGGGTACCGTCATAGGATCGGCAGCGTCGCTGAACCCATCAAGTGACAATTTTTGTCAGGCTGGCTCACTCGACAATTGACAAGAAACGTCACTTTGAGCGACAAAAATTGTCACTCGCGATGGTCCGACCACTGCTAACCCATTGATTTCTCTAGAGCGACCCTCTTGGCACGTCCTATGCATTGCCTTCTAAGCACGGAAGGCGGCGGCGGGCAGGAAAGAAATCGCAGGCAGATGCGAAAAACTTCTTGCAACGCAGAAACGGATCGCCTAGTCTTAGATTCAACAGGAGAACGCAGATGACCACGAACGCCACCGCCTCCGCCAAGAACATCAAGCCCGTTAGTCTCGCTGGTCGCGAGCACCAGTCGGTGCGGGTGCGCATCTACAGCCACATCACCGGCAAGACGACCGACGTTCGTCTGGACTTCATCATGTTGTCGGACAGCCCTTCTTGGGTCGCTGCGAACCGCAGTTCTGCGAAGTTTGGCGCCGATGGCAAGCGCCACGGCAGCGGTACCCGCGGAGAGCCGATGACGATCATCGAGATCCTCTCCTAGATGGTGGGGCGGTGGGCGGGGTTAGCGACTTCTACCCGCTACCCTTACCCATGCCCGATCCCGTATCATGGGAACCCCACGCGCCAGCAAGCGGAGGCGGTGTAACTTCTGTTTCTGCTGCATCACCGCTTGCTTCTAGCGGAGGTACTACGCCCTCAATCAGCCTGACTGGTGTCATTCCTGTTGCGAATGGTGGCACGGGGGTTGCTACAGCGGCACAGAACCGTGTGCTGGCAACTCCTGATGGCTCGACGGGCGCTCCATCATTTAGGGTGTTGGTTGCTGCCGATCTGCCGACTGTCACAGTCGCCAAGGGTGGCACTGGCGCAGCGACGACGAGTGCAAGTTACGCCTTCATCGGCCCCGCTGGCAGCAGCGGAGCGCCTTCGTTCCGAGCACTAACCGCCGCTGACCTACCAGCAAGCGTTCTCTCAGCGTCCTACCTGTTCGTTTCGCCGATCGATCTGGGGACTGGCGTAACATGGAGTCCAATCGCTGGTGATTACGTCTGGGGGACCTCCTGGACGGCCCTTAAAGACACATCGCTGGTCAACGTGCAGGCGTATACGGGCGAGACGACCGGGACGCTGTACCTGAAGATCTGGGTTGGTGGCGTCGCAGTCGCAAGCGGAACCGTGGCGATCTCCGGCGCTGGCGTCTACACGCTTGCCACTCCATTCGCATACACAGCGACGGCTGGCACGACCTTCACCGCGTCTGCCTACGCAAGTGTAGGCGTATATGGCATTCCGTCGTTTGTTAACTCCTACACCAACACATCGTACCCGATCTTGGGATCGCCCAGCCTCATGATGACGAACCCACGGCTGTACGGCAGTGGAAACGTCGAACCTGCTAGTACGTCCTCTAACTACATCTTCGGCGTTGAGCCGGTGATCGGGTAAACGTAGCATGTTGTACTACACTCAGCGGACAATCATCGCTTCGACGGCCCGGATCGACCTGAGCGACGCCAGCGTTTACCTCAAGGGCAGCGAAGCGCAGACCGTCAGCGTCGATGGTTCTGGTGCAGGCGCCGCATCACCTGATGGAGATTGGATCGTGGTGTAGCAAAGTCCTACGGCAACGCCGCCCAGCGCGCCGCGACTAACTGCCAGGCTCCACCTTCTTTTCTTTCCCCGTCGCTAGACAACCGATCTCCTCTGTGCTATGATCCATGAATGCACAGACTCCCGAAGCATTTCACCTACGGCAACGCCACTCAGCGTGCCGCAACGAACTGCCAAGCCATCAGGATCGCAAAGGAATGCGAGCGCGATCATCGCGACGCAACTCCAGCCGAGCAAAACGTTCTGTCGCACTATGTAGGCTGGGGGCAGACAGACGTTCGCGCCAAGGCGATCGCTTGGAACGACTCTCAGTACAGTCGCCCTGACAGCCTGCTTGGCGACATGCGATCTCTCTATGATGACAAACTAATCTCTGACGAGGAGATCGACAGCATCAAGCACAGCGCTCTCAACGCGCACTACACCTCTCCTGAAATCGTTCACGCGATCTGGGAAGCGTTGTACCACCTTGGGCTAGGTGCGGTACCCCAGCCTAACATCCTTGAGCCATCCTGCGGCATCGGCCACTTCATTGGCGCTGGGCCTCAGACTTCGGGGTTGCTGATCGGCGTCGAGAAAGACCCCCTGACAGCACTCATTGCTCGCACCCTCTACTCCGAAGCCGACATTCGCACCGCGGGCTTTGAGGAAGTCGCTCTGCCACGAGTCTTCGACGTTGTGATCGGTAATGTTCCTTTCGGCAACTACGGGGTGCGTGATCCTAATCACCCCGACCATCTGACGGGTAGCATTCACAACTACTTCCTGACACGCAGTCTGAACCTCCTGCGCTCAGGCGGCATCATGGCGCTGATCACGTCGCGCTATACGCTCGACAGCGAGGGCGATCACGTTCGCAAGTGGCTGTGCGAGCATGGCAACCTGATCGGCTCTATCCGCCTGCCGAGCGACGCTTTTGAGGAGAACGCAGGAACGCAGGTCGTCACTGACGTTCTCTTCTTCAGCGCTCGTGAACGCCCGCTTGTGGGGCGCATCGAGCCATGGATCGAGCGCAGCGAAGTGTCGTACAAACTCGGTCGCCCATGGTGCCGCCAGCGCTTCCTAAGCGAAGTCTGCGCGCATGAGGACTGCAAGTACGCCCGCGGTCCTGTGGGGGCGTACTACGATGCCCATCCGTACATGGCTCTTGGCGAGTGGTGCCAGGACAAGCTAGCCATGGGTCGGACCGATGGCAGCGTAGGTCTGCGTACTCCAGATGGCGAAACCCGATCGATCGTCGCGAGGTTCAGCGAAGCGGTTAAGCATCTGCCTGCGATGGTCATGCAGAAACGCGCTGAACCCACCGTCAAACCGTCGGTTGCCGCCGCGTCCACTCTGCCCCCAAGCGCCGCCAAACTCGCCGCCCTGCGACTCCTGAACGCGCTGCGCACCCTTTTGGATTGCGAGCGCCGCCATGCTGACGGTCCCGAGACGCGCACCGCCCGAAACTCGCTTACACTGTCATACAACATGTGGGTCAAGCGCTACGGTCCGCTCACAGCCATTGAAAGTCATGCTCAAGGCGAGGCTGCGAATCTCATCACAGAGTCTTGGTGGCCGCTGCTGCGTAGCCTGGAGACTGCCACGGGTGCCCGTGGTCCCATCTTCGAGCGGCGTGCCGTCACTCTCATTGACCGCAGCGCAACAAAGGATCCGCAAGGCGTCCTCTACCAGTTGCTGGACGAGACCGGCGCGATCGATCCTGATGCCATTTCCCTGCGGTGCGGCATTGACCGTGCCGAAGTCCTGACTGCTCTCGCTGGCGTTGTCTACCAGCAAGGTCCCGGCGGAACTTGGACAACCCGCGAAGACTTCCTGAGCGGCGACATTCGCGGCAAGATTGCGACTGCCCAAACTTGGGCAAGCGTTGACCCAAAGTTCAACGAGTACGTTGAGCATCTGACTGCCGCATTGCCTGAACCGATCAAGCCGGAAGACATCGGTGTTCCGATTGGTGCGCCGTGGGTACCTGTCGAGATCTACAAGGATTTCCTACGTCATCTGTTCCCTCGCTTCGACGGCTGGGGCGTACAGATCGCGCACATCGAAGCCACGGGGGATTGGTCGTTAAACGTTACGAATCGATCGATACTAAGCAGCGTTGAGAACACCTCGCGCTACGGTACTCCGCGCATGCCCGCCGTCGATTTGCTGCGCTGCGCACTGCGACTCAAGGTTCCCATCGTCTACGATGTTACCGAGGACGGCGAGCGCATCAAGAACAACGAAGAGACCGCAAAGGCGATGGAACGCCTCGCTGAGATCCGCCGCCAGTGGGATGGCTGGATCATGCAGAGGGGCAGCGATAGATCGCAGGTGCTTGCCCGCATATACAATGAGAAGTTTAACGGGTGGCGTGAGCGCTCTTGGGATGGGTCGCACCTGACCTTTCCTGGTCTTACAGCGGAGTACAAAGGGGCGCCGCTGAAGTTCCGTCCGCACCAGCACGGCGGAGCGCTGCGTATCATCGAGAAGGGGCAGATTGATGAAAGTGTGCTGCTTACATATGCGGTTGGGCTGGGCAAAAGTCTTACGTTAATCCTCGGTGTAATGAAACGCCTGCAACTCGGACTGTCCCGCAAGGCAGTCGTTGTGGTGCCCAAGCATACACTTGCACAATGGCGCGCGGAGTGGAGGACCTTCTACCCCGGGCACCTGGACTGGTTGCTTTGCGCTACGGATGACTCTTTCGAGCCTGCCAACCGTCGCTTGTTTCTCTCGCGCGCCTGCACCAGCGACGCGAAGATCATCCTGATGACCTATGACCAGTGCAAGGCGATTCCGCTGCGTCCTGCGACGTTTGAGGCGTACCTGAATCGCGAGATTGCCGAACTTGAGAGCAGCATGATCGGCGTGGCTGAAAGCAGCGTCGAAAAGAAGGGCATGGAGCGCGAACTAAAGAAGCGCCAGAAGGCCCTAGAGTCGTTCAAGGTCAAGCAGCAGAAGCGATGGGACAAGATCTGTGCAGGGCGGGATGGCGGTACGCCGATCACTTGGGAAGACATTGATGCCGACATGGTAGTACACGACGAGGCGCAGGCGCTAAAAAATGCACCTACAGCGACCCGCATGTCAGGTATTGCAGGTCTAGCCCGTGCGGAATCTCAGCGCGCTGTCGATAACATGATGAAGATCCACTACATCACTTGTCCAGAACTGTTTCCTGGACTCGTGCGGAACTCCGATCGTGGTGGCAAGGTGATTGGGCTGACGGGTACTCCATTGACCAATACGCTCGCTGAGGCGTGGGTCATGATGAAAATCTATCAGCCCCGTCTACTCAAGCGTCTTGGCTTCTGGCATTTCGATGATTGGGCGCGAACCTTCACGACGCCTATGCAGGATGCGGAGTTTGACGCGGTGGGCAAGTTGCGACTTGCGACGCGGCTCAAGTTTCAGAACATCCCGGAATTGCTTGATATCTTGGGTCAAGCGTGGGACCGCGCTAGCAGCGATGCTGAGAAGCCAAAACTTGTCGGTGGGCGTATGGGGATTGTTGATGTGGCTGGCAGCCAAGAGTTGCGGGAGTATAACAACTCACTAGCGGAGCGTGCTGACGCTGTTCGTCGCCGCAAGGTTGACCCTTCTGAGGACAACATGCTCAAGATTACGCATGATGGGCGGTTGGCTTCCCTATTCAATGGACCTCCCTCTGACTCATGGAAGCCCACCGCGTACACCCCTGTTGACGCATGCGTCGATAAGGTGTGGGACCTGTATTGCCACAGCGACAGCAAGCGCGGGTTGCAACTGATCTTCTGTGACATGCATACCCCCAAGGCAGCGAGCGATGATGACGAGACCGACGATGACGGCAACCACTTGACGCCGCAGGAGATCTTCGCTCAGCAGGGTGTCTACGGAGTCATCCGAGACCGCCTGTATGCGCATGGTGTGATGAACGGCGAAGTTGCCTACATCCACGATGCCGCATCGGACAGTGACAAACTCCGCATGTTTGCTGACGCGAATGCAGGTCGTATCCGCGTGCTCATTGGCTCAACCCAGAAACTCGGCACGGGCGTCAACGTGCAGGAGCGGGCGTTGGCCTGCCATCACCTGACGGTTCCTTGGAGGCCCGATTGGTTGGAGCAGGCCGAAGGGCGTGTGCGTCGCCCCGGCAATCTCTGGTCAGAGGTGTACACCTTCGCCTATCCGACCATTGGGTCGTATGCCGTCGTCCTCTGGCAGTTCATCGAGCAGAAGGCGACATTCATCGCACAGATCGTCAACCGCACCTACAGGAGCCGCAAGGCTGACGACATCGGCGACATCATCATCGATGCTGCGACAGCCAAGGCGATCGCGCTGGGCAACCCTGCCATCATCGCCCGCACCAAGATTGAGATGCGACTACCTAGTATTACACGCTCTTACAACGCTTGGGTTGCCGACTGCCGCAATGCTGAGCGCGAGCGTGACCGGCTACCTCGTGACATCGCAGAGCATAGCAAGGCTCTTGACGCAATCACGGACGCCATCCGTACCCGCGACGCCAATCGCCCTGTCGTGACAGAGACAGGCGGTTTCAGTGTGGCCTTGAATCGCGACCCTGACCTAAGCAAGGGTCAGGAGGTCGTGGAGAGCATCCAGATCGCCCGCATGCGTATCGGATACCTCGCTGATTGCTTTGGACGAGTCCGCGGCAAGGTTGAGACCTTGATCGGGCTGTACCGCGGGCTGACGCTGAGTCTGGTACGCCGCACCGACGGCAGCATTGTGCTGGGGGTTAGGTCTCCCCTTGGTTGGTCGTGGGAGATTCACAACTTCCGAGCGAATGATGTCTTTGTAATCCTTGAGAATAAGTTGAGCAATCTGGAGTACGATGCTCTCAAACTGCGGAATACGTTGACGAATCTCCGCGAGCGTCTGAACACGTTGGAGACCAGTCAGCCGATGTGGACAGAACGCGACAACGCCCTACAGTTGCTGTCGGAGTACCTGCCAGCCTGCCGATCGCTGGCGCAGGGCGGAATTGTCGAGTGTAAGTCCCAGGAATGGTTTGGGGTTTTTAGCGAGTTGATGGCGGAGCATGTGGGTGAGTGTGAGAGGATTAGAGCGGAGCACATGGCAACGGTTGCTGCGCAGTTCGAAAGCGACCCGGCGGAGGAGACACGATCGATCGATGATGTAGGTGACTCTGATGAGTATAACGACACCGAGTCCGACGATTCGGCTGAGGATGTGGTGGTAGACCTCGTGCTGCGCGGAGTTTGGCCAGAATCGTAGACGATCGCACGTAGTTAGATGCGCGACACCTTAGCCGTGCAATAAATCGTCTAGGATCTTCAACTAATCTTCTCCGATCGCTTGACTCTTCCCTGTTACGGTGGTATGGTGTGTCTAGGAGGAAATCCTAGAACAATGACCACCGAACCCGATCAGACCCCCGTTGAGACCCCCCCGATCGTCTCTGAGAGCACCGACGCCAGCGCTGCTGACGCTCTGGAGGCCCTTGCTTCCGCTTCTTCTACCCCTTCCGACGCCCCGTCGCAGGCTTCGCAGAACCCTATCTCTCCCAAGCGTAAGAAGGCTTTCAGCAAGGCGACCATTGACTCTCTCGCCACTGAGCCCCACCGGCATCCAGACGACGTGATTATCCCCGGCGACTCTACCGACGCTGGCCAGCGCTATGCGGGCACTGTGCTCGACGACGGTCGTCAGAACCTGCCTTGGTGCAAGGAACACGAGGACATGCTCGCGGGCTTCCTCGCCGCTGCCGAGTTCGTTCCCCACCCCGACGACAAGGGCGCCAAGATCGCTGTCAGCAAGGCTTCCGCCGTCGCTGTCTACGTTGTCGGCAATGAGGATCATTTCGAGCTTCCGCTTGAGGGCGGGCGGCAGCGTACCCGCGTTGCTCGCACGCTGAATGAGCGCCTGTCTTACGTCGCTGACTGGTGCGCGCAGCACCCTGAGTACACCACGACGCAGGCCCGTCGCAAGTGGTTGCTGACTGAGAAGTCAGACGATCGCCCGTGGATTGACGAGGACTTCGTGCGTCTCGTCTTCGGCACTAGCGAGTTTGGCACGGGCGGCGACAAGAGTTGGATCGTCGTCAAGAAGGACAAGTCAGTCGATCCGCCTACCTCCACCTTCACGCCTATCGAGTTCTGGCTGACGATCAACGTTGCTGGCGTGAACCCCGATCTTGCGGACAATACGGTCCTCCTGAACATGATCGCCCGTCAGGATGGCCGCGTGCCGACCCCGCGATCGATCCGTGCGAACAACGTGCGTCGCCTTCTCGCCAAGGATGGCAAGGGCAACACCCTGACGGGCGACGCGATCGGTAAGTTGCTTGGCATGAGCGCCGATACGGTGCAGAACGACACCCGCTTCCTGATGCTCATTCCCGAGGTGCAGGCGGCGATCGAAGCCGATCGCGTGAGTCAGACCGTCGTGCTAAGCGGCGCTGGGCGCAAGGCTGGTTGCCTCTTCACGAAGGTTGACGGTACGCTGGTACCCCTTGCCGAGGACCAGCAGCGCAAGATCTGGACCGCGCTGCTGAGTGAGTACCCCGCTGACAGCGAGGGCAACGTCCCGCGCATCTTCGGCGATAAGGCCGTCAAGCTGGGCCTGCGTATCCAGAAGACCGTGCTCGACGGTAAGGAGTGGAACGACGACGCCAAGGCGGCGGTAGAGGTGACTCAGGCTCAGGACAGCGACGCTGCTCAGTCCACTGGCAACGCTGCGCCGTCCTCGCAGACCCCCTCTCAGGCTTCGCAGACCACTGCTCAGACCTCTGCTCAGACTTCTGAAACCCCTGCCACCAAGCCGAGCAAGGGCAAGGGCACGAAGATTGACTATGCGCGGTACTATGAGCATCTGGACCGCGCCATCGCCAGCGCTGCGGACCCTACCGAGTCGGGGCTGACTGACTCAATCATCGTCGAGCGCTCCGAGACTCGTGCCGCTCTGACTGCTGCCAAGGCGGTTCTCGCCTTCATCGGTGGTGATCGCAGCGCCCTTCGCGACGTCCCGCCGGTCCTGCGGGATGCTCTGTTGGCCGCTACGGCGGACGCTGAGCCTGTCGCTGCCGCCCCTGTGCCTGCGAACGTCAAGGAACAGGCTGACGATCTACTCGTCGGTGCGCTGCTTGAGGCGG
>ERZ650304.842-NODE-842-length-13461-cov-6.608459_pt1 | contig 13461 bp, 15 predicted proteins | sample MGYA00376240_ERZ650304 | MGnify/ENA primary metagenome ERZ650304 (study PRJEB26733, sample SAMN07839271) | wastewater metagenome | biome: small river; feature: stream; material: water | place: USA: North Carolina | collected 2016-03-01 ...
CGGGGATGTTGACCAGGTAGGTGCCGATGCCGCCGGCCGTGCCGGTCAGCTGCGAAACCACCTGCGTGCCGCTGGCGACGCCAGTGCCGGTCAGGATTGCTCCCGGGACCATCGTGCCGGTGGAAACCGCGGTGATCGTCAGCACGTTGCCGGTGATCGAACCGGTCATGCTGATCGCCGTGGCGGCCGCGATGCTCGACGCGGTGCCGCTGGCGGTGGCGGGTGCGCCCGTCGCGGCGGCTGAAGCCTTGCCGTCGGCGTAGTTCGCGTAGACCTTCTGACCCACCAGCGCTTCGCCGCTGCCGTCGTTCTGGACCCAGAAGGCACCGGCGCTGTGCACGGTCAGCGGATGGCCGGCCGGGATCACGTTGGAGCCTTCGGCCAGGAAGGCGATGATCAGCGCCTGCTGCACGCGGGCCACGAAACCGGTGACCGGCCCGAAGCCCGTGTTCAGGACCTTCGACTGGTTGGCGGGATCCCACCAGGCGAAGCGGCCCACGGTGACGCCGGCAGCGCCGGCCACCAGTGCGCCAGGGCCCGCGACGACGGACACGCGGGGGTTCTTGTCGGCGAAGTCACCGGCAACGGCCGGCGCTTGCACGCCATTGACTTGGGTAGGGAACATGGTTGTGACTCCTGTTTAGTTGCTGGCCAGGCCGGGGAAGCGCGTCACGAAGTCGTTGGCCGGGGCCTGGTCTTGCGCGATGCGGGTGGTGGTGCCGGGCTTCTGCTGGGCGTCCAGCACGGCGCGCAGGGCGCTGGCGTGCACACCTTCGTGCTTCACACCCAGCATGCCCAGCGCGGCGCGGTAGATCGCTTCGCCGCTGTCCAGCGCGACGGCGACGCTGCCGACGTAGGGCCGCACGGCTTCGCGAGCCTCGGCGGCCTCGCGAGCGTCCGCACGGGACTTTTCGACCGCCGCGGCGATCAACTTGTTCACAGCGTCCATGGCAGGAGGCTCCTTCTTTTCCGCCATGGGATCGGCGGGGTTGTCATCGATCGGGGTGTCGGGCGGCGTCGGCGGGAACTCGTCGGCGGCCGGTGCCAGAACCGACTGCAGCTTCTCAGCGACAGCGGCCAGGTCTTCATCGCTGACCTTGCCGCGAAGCATGGCCAGGATCTCTTCGGTCGGGTCGGCGTCGACCGCGTCCAGCATTTCGTTGTTTTCCGGTGCCGGCGGCGTGTCTTCCATGCCCGGGGTGCACGGGTCGAAGGCGTCCAGCAACTTGGCCACGTCCGCGATGTCCGCGTCGTTGGCCAGCTTCGGCTTGATGGCCTGGGTGATGTCGGCCTTCTTCGCCTTCCAGTTCGCGGCCGTGACGCCGGACAGGAGAGCGTTGAAGTCGATCTTCTGGTCGGCGGCGAGGCGTGGCATCACGAGGCCGACCAGGGCCCCCTTCGCCATCGTCGCATGCCGGGAAAGGGGCTTGCTCTTCATTGGTGGATCCTTGGGAAGTTGAGAATCGCCCACGACGACGTCGGGGCCCGCTCGGCCCGTGGCCACAAGTGCCACGTGGTTGCCGATCAGTTGAGTCATGCGCCCGTCGTAGCGCGTGCCCTCATAGGTGCCCGGTTCCATCACCGGGGTGTAGCGGTAGGCGCAGGACAGTTCGCGCTGCTCGCCGTTTTCAATGCCCTTGATCGCGTCCGCGGCCCATACCACCAGGCTGTTCTTCAGGTATGGGGATTCGAAGACCGCGTCGGTGCCGGTGCTGCCCACCACCAGGTCGGGCTGGTGATCGTCGGCAGAGACCGGCCGGTGCTCGCTCAAGACCGGGATGCTGTTGAAGGTGTCCGCGGCCGCTTCCAGTTCCTGCGGGTCGCGCAGCAGCTGGTAGATCTTGCGAGGGTCCAGGCCCAGGTCTTCGCCGCCCGGGATCTCGCTGCCCAGGTAGCCGTTGACCGTGGCCTTGCTGATGTTGGTCAGTTCCACGCGCAGCCGGCCGTCCACGTCGAAGCTGCGCACGCTGGCCTTATCGAAAGCCAAGCCAGGCACGCGCGGACGGATCACCAGGGCTTCGTCGGCGGCCAGGTCCGGCACCGGCGCGGAAAGGCGCGCGAGCTCCGCGGCCGCCTTCTTGGCTTCCGCGTCCGGCTCTTGCTGGCCCAGCAGCGCGGCCATGAGGCCAGCGCCGGCCTTGCTCTTCCAGATGGCCTTCGCGTCAGGACTGAGCATGCAAGTTCTCCAGCACGTCGGTGCGCGAGGCCTGGGGGATCGTTTCACCGAACATATCGGTGCCGCCCTTCTGCGACTCTTCGTAGGCGAAGTTCGCCGCGGCACTCAGGCGCTCGCCGATGGCTTTGGCGCTGCGCGCGTTCTCCGCGAACAGGGCCGCGATCTGGTCCTCGGCGCTGTTGGTCAGCAGGTCGCCCTGCTTCAGGAACTTCTTGATCGACACGCCGGAGCGCACCGCGTTGATGATCTGCTTGGCGGCACCGGTCACCAGTTCGCGGATATCGAGCTCGCCGGCATCCTTCAGCTTGGCCATGGACCCGGCGGCCTTGCTCATGCCGTTGATCAGGTTGCGCGACTCCGGGTCGGTGGCCTGGGCCATCAAACCCACCAGTTCGCTGTCGCCGTAGGCGGCGTGGAACGTGGCGGCCAGCATGCGGTCGATCGCCTGCTTCGTTGGGCGACCGTCGGGCGCCAGGCTCTGCCGCTCCGCTTCGGGCATCGCGTTGATGAAGCCCTTGACGCTAGCGTCGCTGGGCGTGCCGTCATCGTTGTATTCGATGCCGGCCGGGTCGAAGCGGGCCGCGTCGTTCTGGGCCTGCTCGATGGCCGACAAGCTCAGGGTCTGCGTGCTGTTGCTCTCGTCGCCGATGTGTTCGTCCACGTCGGCCGCGTCCATCACGCGCACCAGGACCGGTGCCTTCATGGCCTTGATGTCCTTGCCCGGGATGCCGTGCACGCGCTCGGCCTTCGCGATCGCGGTCTTGTAGGCGTCAGCCGTGCCGCGCGAGTAGGCTTCGATCATCGCGGCCGTGCGGCCGTTGTTGATCGCCACCAGCTTGTCCGGGTTCTTGGCGTAGTCCTCATTCTTCGTGCCGTCGGCGCGGTTCGAAGCGGCCAGCTGGTCGGCTTCCACCACCGCGTAGCGGACCGGGATCTCGCGCTTGCCGGTGACGATCCAGTCGCGGCGCCCTGTCAGCTTCGCAATGCCCTTGCCTTCCAGGTCGGTCACCACCGGGGCGCCGTCGTTCATAGTCGGCGCGGCCATCATCAGCCGCGGGTTCGGGTTCGACGCGATGCGGTTCATCTGCGCCACGCTGGCGGCGCTGGAGCGGTTGCGGTTCTGGAGCGCCTTCGCGATGTCGGCTGACTTGCTGGCCTTGCCGGGCTCCGAGGCGCGCGGCGCGCTTTTGGACTTCGGGTCCAGCACCTTGCCGTTCAGGTTGCCGCCAGCGCCGCCTACCACCACGCCACCGCCGGAGATCAGCAGCGGCGTGCCCTTTCCTTCGCCGCCGTTGACGGTGATCCAGTGCTCTTCGTCTTGAGCAAGACGCCCAGAAACAGAAACGGCACCCGAAGGTGCCGTCTGCTGGTCGTGATAGCCGGTCAGGCCGTCTTGGGCTGTTCGCTTGTCGCGTTCCGGTTCAGGTTTGCCACCAGGGCCGGGCCCAGAGCGCTGTGCAGATCCGAGAAGGCTTTCAGCTTCTCCGGCGTCATGCTCGAGTGCATTGGAATCCGCTTCAGCGAAGCCGCGGTAGGTTTCGTTTGAGATTCGGCCTGCTTCATGTTCACGCTCCAGCGCAGCCCTTACGCGCTGCTCAACGTCATTGTATTGCTGCCGCGACAGCCATGCAACGTCGCGCTCTTGCGCGTTTCCTTTCCCGAGGCCGTTGTCAATGATCCTGATCTGGACGCGAGGATCGCCCTCGTACTCTTTCGCAAGGCGTTGCACCGCTTCGATTGCGCCGACGTGAGTCTTGATGTGCTCTCGGAGCGGCACTGTCCTGCCGGTGCCGAATTTCGCACGCTGGTTTTCGGCGCGCGGCAATGCGCCGTTGACGAGTGCGTCCTCCGGGTCGCGCACCACCATCGCAATTGACACGTTCTTACCGGCCAGCAGTGCTTGGTCGATCTTCTGCTTGCTGCTCTCGAAGCCGTTCATGTTCGTGTCGTACACGACCTGGGCCCGGCTTTTGGTGGCCTCAATGCTCGGGATGTTCTTGATGGCGGTTGACTTACCAGCGCCAGTGCCGCCGGCCGTGAACAGCACCATCGGCTCTTCACCGGGGCCCGGCTCCTCTTGGAGTTTTTGCGCGTACAGCTTCTTGATGAATGCGCTCGCCGGCTCATGGACAGCTGCCGACTTTGTGCGGTCCTTCATGTAGTCCGGTGATAGCTCGCGTGCGGTATCGGTGTTCAGCACCTTCCCGCCTTCGGAATCTTTCAGCGCGCTGTACTCATCGACGCAGCCATTGAAGTCTGCGCTGATCTTGGTTTGCAAGCGTGACTCGATAGCCTTGTCGGCTTCGCTGAGCGCGGGATGCTCTTTCGGCTTTGCGCTGCCGCCGCCGCTGCCAAACTGCCCGTTCTCTGCGCGCGGATGGTCACCCTCTTTCCACTCGGCATCCATGGCCATGCCGGACAGCGCCTGGCGCACGCCAGGGTGCAGCGGCTCCGGCGGCTGGCCCAGCGGCGCCCAAACGTGTTCGGTGTGCTCGCCGTTCAAGCGCGGAGTGAAAGCGTGCTTCACCGGCTGCGCGAACGTGGTGTAGTGCCCGCCGCCCTGCATCGGCGTGTGGGCCAGCAGGCTCCGCGCGCCGTAGGGGTTCGCACCGCATTCCTCGTGCGACTCGCGTACCGCGGCGTCTTCAGCAGTCTCGCCGGCTTCGATGCCGCCGCCGGGGAAGCACCAGGTGCCGGCCGCGTCACCTTCGCCGCTGCGCTTCAGGAACAGGGCGCGGCCGTCCGGGTCCACGTAGGCTATGCCGGCGGCGCGCGATTTCACCGCGGGCTCTACCGGCGCGCGATCCAGAGCCAGGCGCACCACTGCCCCGGCCACCGGCTTCAATCGCTGCGGTGGCACAAGGGCATGACGGGTCATTCGGTCTTCGCTTTCGGTAGCACTGGCCGGCTGAAGCACTTGCAGTTGATCAAGGTGCCGGGCCAGATGTATTCGCCTTCGTCCGGGTCAAACCAGCCTTTGGCCACTTCGAAGACCACCTTGTCTTCGCCGGCCTTCACGTGCGACGGCCGCTTGTGCGTGCTGCCGCGGGAGTGGACCCAGACGGCATGCGTGATGCCCACGGACTGCTGGCGCACCCGCTGGATCATTGCGGTGGCCTTGTTGTTCTCAGTGCGCGCGATCAGTTCGGCGCGGCGCCGGGTGATCGCATAGCGCGCTTCCAGTTCCTTCGCCAGGCCGCCGACATCGCGGCCCTGCTGCACGCTGCGCATCACCAGGCCTTCCACCTGGGTCAGGTGCTGCTGGGCGATGCTCTTGATCAGCGACACGTTCTCGGCCGTGGTGGCCTGCAGGACATCGTTCGCGGCGCGCGGCATCTGGAAGCGCACGCTCAGGCCGGCTTCGCGCAGGATCTGCTCCAGGGCCCGGTCACTGCGCTGCATCACCGACAGGGCGAACCACTTTCCCAGCCGCGGCGCAGCTTCATCGAAGCGCTTTTCCCAGCGGCGCCGCAACTTGTCGACGGCTTCCTGCAGTGTGGCTGCAGGGCTCTTGTCCTGCGCCATTTCCGGCGGCTTCGCCTTGTAGGTAGCGCCGATCCACCACAGCAGGCTGGCGTGCATCTCATCGATCAGGGCCTGCAGCCGCTTGCGGTACAGGGCTTCGATCGCTGCGCTGGGCCGGACAGGCGCCAGCGTGCCGGGCGGCATGGGCCGGCGCTTCACGCCCGCGCTTGTTGGCACTTCCGCAACGGCTCGCGGGTCAGGGGCAGTTTGTGCTGGCGACGGTACTCGACCTGTTTCCGGTTCAAGCCCAGGTGCGCGGCGGCTTCGTTGATCGACATTTCAACCCCGCCAACAGTGACACGCACGGCGTTCAAGCGCAGGCCTTTGACCTTCGGTTGTTTCGCCGGCTTCACGGCGTCCGGTACCTCAAACGGCTTCGGCTGCCACGCGAAGACCTCACGTCCTAGGTTGGTGAAACCGTGCACGTAGATGCAGCCCGAGGCTCGGAACTGCTGCAGGTACTTGTTCAATAGGCCAGACTTCTCGATCGACAGCCCGACCGCTTCGGCGGTCTGCGCCCGGGGCTTCGGCCCCCACATGATGGACGCGGCAATTTCGGCCGCGAACTCCGACGAAGCGCGCTTCGTTTTCACTGCAGCGGCAGCTTCGTTCCAGGCTGCGCCGGCGGCTTGGGTTGCGCAGGCGGCTGGCCGGGCGTGGGCTGCCCGCCCATCATCGCGGCCAAGTCGGCTTCGTCTTCCTCGCCACCAGGTGCGCCAGGCATGCCCGGCTGCGCGGGCGGCTCGATGACCTTGGTCAGGTCCAGGCCGGCGTACAGGCTTTCTTCCTCGCGGGCCAGGCGCTCGCGATCTTCTTCGGCGTCGATGACGCCCTTGTCGATCAGTATGGCCGCGGTCTCCGCATTGGTCTTGCGCACCGTGGCCTTGTCGGTCTCGCTCTTGTCACCCAGCGGCACGAATGTGAAAGTGATCTCCGGGTCAACCACGCCGAACAGGGACAGCTGCACGATGTTCAGCACCTTGGCCAGCGGCGGCCGCAGGTGGCTTTCCTGCTGCGCTTCGATCCAGTCCCAGAAAGCGCGGAGCTCGCCTTCGCTGCTGGCGTTCAACCCCGACGGCGTGATGCCCAGCAGCACCACCAGCGGGATGCCGGTGACGGCGCTCATGTGCTCCTGGGCTTGCGCCTGCAGGTGGTCCAGGCCGGTCAGGGGCGCACTGACGTTCTGGAAGTCCTCTTGTTCCTTGTCCAGAGCGAAGACGCCGCGGTTGTCGCGCAAGCGATTGAACAGGTCCAGGCGCGTGAAGAAGTCGCCGTCGTCCTCGCCCGACAACGTGGCGGCCATGTTCGTCTTCAGCACGAAGACGTTGAAGGCGGCCAGCAGGTCCGACACCGACTGCCGCGTGCGCAGCCAGTTGTCCACGTAGGGCTTCGCCAGCTGCGACAGGCTCAGGCCGCCAAAGATATAGGCCGGCTTCAGCATGTCAGGCACCGGCCGACTGACGATGGTCAGCAGGCGCGAGGCGTGCACCTGGCGGCCCATGACGAACCACGACTGCGGGCGGTAGAAGTCGTCACGCAGCGGGTTCGTGGTGTTGTACTTGTCCGGGTAGGTCCAGAGGGGTTCGATCACCTGCAGGCGCTGAAGCATGCCCTTGGTGATCTTGTCCGCGCTCTGCGACAGCGGCACCTTCAGTTCCGCGTCATCGTCCTCATTGCCGCAGTCAATGAAGATCTGCGCCCGCCCGAAGAAGCCGTCCTTCTCCAGCGCCTGCTTGAAGACATCGCGCGCGTTGATGCGCTTCAGTTCGTCTTCAATGGCCTTGACCTTGTCGGCTTTCGCGTCCGCGTCGTCGCCCGTGGCCTGGATCTTGATCCACTTGCGCGTCATGTTCTGCGCCAGCATCTCGGCCGGCCGGCGGTACTCGGCGCGCTGCGTGAGCTCGCTCAGGTACGGGTAGCCGGGGAAGAAGAGGCCTTCGCTCAGGGCGTCATTGCCGGCCCAGCCGAACAGGTCCGACGGCGCGGAGTCGGCCGCCATCTTGGCGTCCTTCGGGATCACGCCTTGCGGGACGGCTGGCAGCTTGAATGCAGTCTGGGCCTTCGGCAGTGAGGCGCCGAACGGTGTCAGCGGCGCGCGCGTGGCGCCGGCGTTGGCCAGCGCCGTGTCGTTGACGCGCTTGCGGCGCGGCTCTTCCTTCGGCGTCGCAGCTTGGGCCGGCTCTTCCTTCGGCGCAATCAGCCTGGCAACCCATGAGCGGAAACGCTTCAGCATGTCAGAAGGCCGTTTGGTTGACCAGGAACTGGCCGCGTCCGACCACGCTCACACTGCCGGTTCCAAGCCATTCGTACATGTGAAGCCCCAGCTTGGTCGGCGTGAAGTCGCCGTGGAAGTTGCCCTCTGCGTCGCGCACGACGGATCCGGTCATGTCGACCAAGTTGCCATCTGGCTCGCGCACCTTCAGGACAGTGGTGGTCGGGTCGGTGGCGACGCCTGAAGCGATCAGCTTGATGACGACGGACAGGCGGATCGTGGTTTGCGCGGTGTACTGGTTCATGCCATCGTCCCCACTTCTGCCGCCATGAGGGCGTGGTCACTCGTTGTCGCGCTTGCGACCCTGCGGTCTGAGGCAACAGCCGACAGGATCGCCGCGTCGCAGGCCTTCGCGCTGGTGCCCATAGAGCTTTCCCACGCATCGCCCTGCGCGTTGCGGCATGCGATCGAGTTTTGGACGGTCATGGTCGTGTTCCTATGCCCGCGCCAGCAGGGCGGGGTTGATGCGCAGCGGCTCCAGGCCGGGCGCGAAAGCCATCACAAGGGCGTCGGCCAAGTTCGGCGACGGGATGTCGCGCTTGTCCAGGTCTTTCTTGCTCTCGACCTTGACCCGGCCAGCGTTGTCGTAGTCGCGCAGCGGGGTTGCCAGTTCGTCGATCAGCGCCGACAGGTTCGGCATGTTGCTGTCCAGGCTGATCAGGTCCGCGTGGTCGAAGCTCTCGCCTTTCGTCACCGCGTTGTAGGTGTCGCGGAATCGGTCGGCCAGCAGCCACCATGCCTGCGCCTTGATGTTGCTGAACATGTCCTTGTTCTTGGTGCCGGCGCTGTAGACCGCCTCGGGCCTGAAGATCGCGCCGCCCGCGTTGAACTTGGTGTAGGCCACATGGCCGCCGACGGTCTTGTTCAGTTCGCCGAACTTCGCGCCGCATGCAGCGCCGACGCCGATGGAGTCGTAGGTCACAGCGGCCTCGCGGTCGCGTGCAGCGATCCAGACCCGCGTGCAGGACTTCAGCAGTTCGTCTTCGCCGGCCTTCCACAGGTCAGCCCAAGACACCATCGGGCCATGGGCAAAGACCGCGGCGCATTTGTCGGCGCCGGAGTCGGCCACGTCGAAACCGATGCGCTTGCGGCCCGTGACCTGCATGCCCAGCTTCTTGTGGGCATCCACGGAAGCCATGAGCCAGCTGCGCTTGATGATGGCGTTGTCATCATCCTGCAGCGGGTTGCCGCCGTAGACGTGGTCATAGTCCTCGGGGTCGGCTTGGCGCGCGGCTTCGATGATCGCCCGCATCGTGTCCGACAGAAACGGGTTTTCGTCGTGGTTGATCTTCCGAACCACCGTGTTCGGCGGCGGGTCGGTCACGAAGCGCTTGTAGGCAAAGTCAGTTGCCAGCTTCGGATTGAAGACCACCCATATCTGAGAGTGCGCCTTGCGGATCGTCGGCTCCAAGACCTTCCACTGGTCTTCGGTCAGGTTGTGGGCCTCTTCGATCCACAGGATATCGATGCCTTCCATCGACTTGATTTCATCGATGGATCGCCACAGACCGTAGAACAGGAATTCGCTGCCGGTGACATCGTTCAGGATCTTGTCCCGCTGGATGTCGAAGCGCCCGCCCAGCCCAAAGCGCTCGATCTGGACCTTCAGCAGCGAGTAGACCGACTCGGCGATGCGGTTCTGGAACTGGCGCACGCAGAGCACGCGCAGCCGGTACTTGTTCGCCAGGAAGGTCGCAAAGCCCGCGGCGTCCCAGGACTTGGAAGAGGCCCGGCCGCCGTAGAGAACGCGGTTGCGCGCTGGGGCCAGCCAGAAGTCGCGGAGGGCCGGGTTAAGGGAGGCTGGCACCTTCGCCGTAGAAGTGGCCCAGGCCGTCCGGGACTTCGGCGATCTCGGCTCGCTTCGCGCTGTCCTTGTTCGCAGCCAGCAGGGTCAGGCCGGTCTTCGCGGCTTCATTCGCTGCCGCCGTCAGCATCAAGCAGGACTTCACCCGGTCAGCTGTGCTCATCGGTTCGGCGTCGTCCACCTTCTGCGCCTCAGTGACCGCTATCGCTGAGAACAGCGCCGCTACCTTTGCGCCGTTCGATGCAGCAGCTGCCAGCCCAAGCGAAACACCGCGCAGGTGGTCCTTCAGCCTCAAGGCATCGGCTTGTTCGCCAACAGGTAGGGCCTTAAGTGAAGTTTCCGCCGCAAGTAATTGATTCGCAACGGTTTCGACCCTGAGTTTCCTTTCGTCGGCCGGTTTCGATACTCGTTTAGAAACTGCCGCTTTGGAAACTCCGAACTCTTTGCACAGATCGGCCTGACTCTCGCCCATGGACACCCTGCGAATGACTTCCGCCCATTGGGAGTCGGTCAGCTTGGAAGGGCGGCCCATAGCTCACAGTCCCTTGCGGGGGTAGCGCTCGGGCAGGTAGTCCGAGCTGTTCCTGCAGCCTCGGTCCAGCGCCATCAGCAGCAGCAAGGCGCCGAAAGCGATGGGCATCGCCAGCATGATCGCGATGAACCAGACCGGCGGCATGTTCAGGCGGCAGGCGGGTCCGCGGGCGGGGTGACTTCGGCGGCCGGGGCTTCCGGCGGGACTTCGGCCACCAATGGCGGTGCCGGCTCTTCGGTCACGGCGGCCACCACGGCAGGCATTGCACTGGCCTCGGGTTCCGGGGCGGCGCCCGGGTCCAGGGCCGCCAGGGCGGCTTCCAGGAACGCGACGAAGCCGTGCACGTGGTCGCGTGCGCTGTCGTCCAGGCTGACCCAGTGGCGAGCCAGGTAGGCGGCTTTCAGGTCCTGCAGGTTCATGGTCGTTTCCTTTGGTGGTGCCGCCCGCCGTCGTGCCCGGGAGAACCGCGGGGGACTTGTTCCGTTCGCATCGGCACCTGCTTCCGTTGGTCGCACGGTTTGCTGGCCGAGCCCGTGGCCTTGCGCTGGCGCGCGAGGATGGCCGAATGGGCAGTGGGGAAGAGGGCGGCCGGGATGCCCCGACCCGACGCGGGAGTGGCGCGCTTGACCCTCACGGCTGGGCGCCGTCGTGCGTCCTTCGGTTTGCAGCCGCGACATCGGCGGCACGCCCATGCGTGAAAGTTGAGGGTGTCTCCTGGTCAGGGAGAACGGCACCAGCGGCTGACCGGCCCGGCACTCCGCGTCATGTCCACCCTCAAGGGAGCGCCCACCATGCGGGTGCGCGACTACCCAGCGGGCGCGTGGAATCGCGCTCCCTTGAAGGTGCCCGCTGCTTTCCCGGGCTGGTCATTCGGGCCTGGCCACCTGACCCCACGGCGCATTGCCTGACGAGGCTGTTCAACGGTGGCGGCAGCGCGGGTTGCTCGCATCTGGGGCCGACTCCGGTCCCTGGCAGAGGCCTCTGGCATTGCCCTGCGAGTGCTTCGCGCCGGCTGACGGGCCAGAAGCGGAAAGGCCCGCACGTGGCGGGCCAGGAGAAGAAAAGCGGGGCCGGTCGACGTAGGCAAGAGCTCCTTTGAGCCTCGGCCTGGCAGCCCTACGCAGCACCAGGCTCTATGACTTCGACCACGCGCTTACAGCGCGCTTAGGCCCCTGGGGGGGTGTTTCCGTCCACGGATGCGGCAGCCTGAACTCGCGTCCCTTGCGGGATCCGGGGCAGTCCCCCGTCGAATTCCACCGCGAGCGCCGCAGCCCCGCGAAGGCCACACGTTTTTCGTGTGCCGCGGAGTGTAGCGCAGGTCTGGGGCCGGTCAAGCCTATCGCTCCAGCGTCGCAAAGGTGCGCAGCGACATCGGTACCGGCAGCACCTTGGACACTAGGAATCGGAATAGCGCATGCCAGCCGCCCGTGGCCTGGGGCTCGCCATCGTGCACCATGGCCCAGCTGTCCACCCTCGCCCGCCGCTGGCCGCGGTCGCCGGGCACGGCCAGGTCGCGGCGGATGGTCCAGCCGTTGATGGCGTCGTGGACCTCGATGTAGCCGGCGTACTGGCCTGGGCGGCGCTCGGGCGGATAGGCTGGTGCCGGCCCGGCCATGCGCGCGGCATCGCGGCGCTGGCGCCTTTCGCGGAGCACTGCAGCGCCTTGCTCTGGCGGCAGGCGCTTCCAGGCGTTGGCTGGGTGGGCCTTCTTACGCCTGAACTTACTTTGCAACTTCGGCATATCTACCTGTTGGGCGGCTCGCTCACGTCCAGCAGTGGAACCGTGGTGTTCGCCATGTCGTGCGAGCAGTCCGCCAGAAACTGCGCGGCGCCGTCGTTGATCCACGAGTGGCAGCGCCATCGCCGGTCGGCGCCGTCGTACTGCGTCAGCACGCTCGGGCGCAGCGTCGGAGCGTCAGTGCTGCCATTCCATGACCATGCGCCAGTGCCTGCGCGCGTGGTGTTGCCATGCACGACGGGCAGAGTCAGCAGTCCTGTCGGCCCGGGTATCCGCAGCGTCAGGTGCGTTGCCTCGTGCGGCTCGCACTGCACGTAGCCGCCTTCCCCGCGCTTCACTGGTCTTGCCTTCATGCTCATTCCTTCTCGCTTCGGAGCCAGCCGCCCAACAGGCCGTTCGAGCCGAGGCGCGACAGCAGGATTTCGCTTCGGGTTAGTCATCGCGCGCCCGGCTCAACGGCAACGTTAGCCATCAGTAGTCTTCGCATCCGCTGGCCTGCCCGTAGTCAAGCAGCCCGAGCATCAACCCGGCCTGTGCCGCTCCGTACCCTTCCTCTCGGTACGCCCGCACCGTATCGGCACTCACGTCGCCAATTCCGTGGCGGTCTTGCCATTCGATGATCTGTAGCAGCGTTCCCCATCCAATCCGGCCAGGCGTGTATTTCGGGTAGTCAGCAAACAGTTCGTCGGCCTCATGGCTAACAGTTACGTCAACCGGACCTTGCGCCGGCAGCGTTTCGTGGTTCATTTGACCTCCTGTGCCGGCGCAAGGCCGGTTACGTTAGCGTTAGGCCCCATCAATCCCACCCGCGCTCGGGCAGCGGGCCTCTGGCATAGGCGGCTTCGTTCTGCTGCAGTCGCTCCAGGTGTGCTATCCAGTCCGTGTCGCTCCACCCAACCGGGGTTGGCGGCCGGTTCAGTTTGCGCCGCGCATCCACCGCTTCGCCCAAGAACTGGAACGGGTGAACCCATCGCGCCAGCCCGGTGGCGACGGTGTGCTCGGCCAGCCACCGGAAGCGCTCGGCATCCGCCGCGTAGGTCTCTGCAGCCTTGCTCCATGTGTGCGCTTCGCGGACCAGCTTGGCTTTGTCGGTTCGCAAGATGTCGCGCTCGTGCTCGGCCGTCTCCAACTCAATCAGCCGCGCCATCGGTATCGTGATGTGGGTGTCAGCCATTTGCGCGCTCCACCTGTTCCAGAGCCAGCCGCAGTAGCGCCAAGTCTTCGGCGTACATCTGCCCCTCCTCAAGCACATTCCGCACAGCCTGCACCAGCGGCTTGTATGCCGCCACCTGCCTCTCAAGCGCATCCATTCGCGCCGTTGCCCATGCGCTCAGGCAAAGCTCCGCGGTTCGCATGGCTTGCTCGTTGCGCGGCTGCGCCAACTGGATCAGGTCGCCGCCGTCGAGCAAGTGCC
>ERZ650304.843-NODE-843-length-13438-cov-11.207128_pt1 | contig 13438 bp, 16 predicted proteins | sample MGYA00376240_ERZ650304 | MGnify/ENA primary metagenome ERZ650304 (study PRJEB26733, sample SAMN07839271) | wastewater metagenome | biome: small river; feature: stream; material: water | place: USA: North Carolina | collected 2016-03-01 ...
TAGTGCAATATCTGAATCTATAGGCATTTTATTTATGAGTTAACTATATAAATAATGTTCAATTTAAATAAATTGCAAGAATAACAATAGATTATTGTTATTCCGAAGTTAAGTCAGGTGTTTTATCATATGGTTTTTTGTTAGAATATTTTAATAATAAATATAGTGGGGTAATAGAATGAATTATATCAATACATTAGTTGATTTGTTTCCAATTATTATATGTGGAGTATTAATCGGCGTGTTTAAGAAGCCTGTGTGGATGAGTGGTGCATTTGGTGTGATAGCAGCATTGCTTACTGCACAGTATAAATGCCATTATGAATTTAATTATAGTAATTCATTTGAGATAATAAACACAAGCTTTATTTTATCGCTGAGTGCAGTTTTGGTTATTATTCCAGGACTTTATCTGAATAATGTTTTGAAAGTAAGTCATATAATTGATGAAATAATTGTTTGGGTTGATAATATCAAAATAAAAAAAGAAGTTAAAGTTCTATTATTAATTTTAGGTATTTTGCCAGCATTGGAATCTTTAACTGGATTTGGTGTTTCATTGTTTTTAGGCGTTCCATTATTTTTTAGAATGTTTGAAAGCAAGAAAGCCTACAAGCTATCTGTTTTAGGTATGAATGCAATGCCTTGGGGGACTCTAGGTTTAGCGTTAGTAATAGGATCAAAGTTGTCTGGGTATAGTTTAGTTGATATAGCTGCACAGACAGCAATTTTTAGTAGTGTTATATTTCCAGTTGTTGGCTGTATCGCGCTTTATATAGTTGGTGGGTTTAGTTTAATTAAGAGATATGCTTATTTGGCTATTATTTTCGGTCTACTTTTGGGCGTAATGCTTTATGTATTTGCTAAATTAAATATGGTTGAGATTTCTGGTGTTCTTGCTGGTATTTCTGGGACTATTATAATGTTTTTTTTCTTAAGATTATTATTTAAAACTAAACATAATGAGATAGGAAAAGAACATAGATTTTTAGAGGTTATGCATTTTACATTCCCATATCTTTTAGTTCTAGTATTAATTTGTATATTTAAGTTTGTTACACCAGTTAGTGATTTTTTAAATAATGCTATAGTATTAAGATCTGAGCACATGTCATTTGCACCTTTAGGAAGCCCTGGATTAGCGTTTGCAATAGTTGTATTATTCATGCTCTTTAAAAATAGTTCTATGAAATTGGAGCATCGTATCATTTTAAAAAGGGGGTGGTTATCTGGTTTTGGATTGTTCTTATTTATCTTAATTTCTCAAATTATGAGTCAAACTGGTATTATTACGGATATTATTACCATAATTTCTAATGTTAAAGATAAACATATTATTATGTTGATTATGCCTGCGATTGGAATGATTGGTGGTTTTATTACTGGGTCTACAGTTGGCAGTAATGCATTATTAATGCATATACAACAACAAATAGGTAATAACATTGGTTCTGGTTTATTATTTTCCGCAATGCAAAATAGTGCTGGAGGACATTCCGCAATGTTTTCGCTATCTATAATTATAATGATAACAATGATAGCAAAAGACTATATTACTCCACAAGATAAAATTGATAATGAAGCATTTTTATTGAAGTTTAATTTGAAGTGTTTAATGTTATTGTATGTTATTTTAGTTGTAGATTTATTTGTTCATTATTTTATAGGATAATGTAATGAGTGTATTATTAATTGCAGGTACGTTATTAGATTCAAAATCAGGCCGAGATGTTTTTTATAGAAACGGATTATTGGTATATCATACTTCAATAACCAAATCTCAACTGGAAGACAAGATGACAAATTTCAAATAAAGTGGCGCCTTCTAGGAATAAATTATTCTTTTTTTCAAAGAAATAAACGTAATCTTGTTGAAAGTAAAATATTTACACTTAATGAGGCAAGTCGTGGATTAAGTAAATTTAATGGTTCACATATCATAAGAATGGCAAGATCAAGCTCTTTGATAGGTGTTGTGCGAGGTGATCTAATAATAAGGGATGAGCAAGGAGTTGAGACATTCCAAAATATAGACCAATTTTGTTTTTCCCAAACATTAGTTAATGATTTTTGTATTAATCAGGAATTTTCAAACCAACTTATAAATTCACTAAATCAAATAAAGGTATAAAATGCAAACAAAGGTTTCGCTTTTAGCTCCATTAGAAAATATAGATTTTAGGCGACTTTTCTTCGCAAATTTTTTTCAAATATAGGGAATTGGATACAAGTTTTTACGACGGGGTTGGTTGTAGCTAGTTTATCAAGAGACCCAGCAATTGCTGCTTTATCACAAACAGCTACACAACTTCCTATCTTTCTGCTTGCTATTTTAGGTGGAGTTCTTGCCCATAAAGTTAATGTATCTAAGTTTCAATTTATTGTTAATAGTGGCATGGCTTTAATAGCTTGTTTTTTTGTTCTTATTTCATATATAGACCTAAAAGCTCCATATATGTATTTATTATTAACTCTTTTTATTTCTAGTTTTGGTGCTTTATTAGTTCCAGCCAGACAGTCTCAGATGTCATCTTTTGTGCCTAACGATCAAATAGAGGCTTCAGCAACATTGAATGGGTTGAGTAATAATTTGGCATCAGTTATCGGACCAAGTGTGGCATCTTTTGCATTCGCATGTGGTATACCAACTTTATACGCCATAAATGCATTATCATTTGTTTACTCAATGTATTTATTCTTTATGATGAGTCGAGATAAAATTGCAACTAAAGATAAAGCATCACTTTCTGGTTCTTTACTTGAAGGAATTCGTACTGCAATCAAATCTCAGGCCTTCACGCAACATATACTTTTTGCGGTTATAATATTTATTCCAATTTCTGGTTATAATGCTCTTTTACCAATATTTGTAGTGGAAAAAACTGGTAATTCTGATACGACGTTAGCAACAATGATGTCTTGTTTTGGAATTGGTGCAGTTATGTCCGCATTTTTGGTTCAAAAGATACGACATCTAATTAATCGCACTGTCATAATAGCTTGCTGCCTTATTGTGTCAGGTATTTTTTATATCGTTGTTTCAAAGGGGGTATTTAATATACATCTATACTGTTGGTGTATCATCGGTGGAATAGCATGGGCTAGCATTATTTCAACGATGAATTCACACACAGCGAATGTTTCATACCGAACTCCGCTCGCGTTTAATAGGGATTTATATGACTGTGTTTTATGGTGCGTTGACTCTTGGAAGTGCACTTTGTGGTATGGCAGCAAAACAATTCAATATAGAAACAGTTTTATACGTATTGGGAGTAGCTCTCATTTTCATTGGTCTATCAACGCTAGTTGTGAAATTACATAATAATTAATTAAGTAGCATTAATAATAAACTACCCTGACACCATGTTACACATACTAACTTCTACACAGCTAATATTAACCTAATACCAAATCAAATATAGCTTGATACAACAACCGTGACCTACATCTAGGCAAGCATGACTAGCAATCAATCAGTTACATAATATATTCACCATTAATTACCTGAACAGGCTCAGGAATTTGTGGCGACTTAAGCATTTGTAATAAATTTATTTCAATATTACGCGTAATACTGCTAATCGGCACTCCTGATGGGTTATCACTAAATGGATTCATCAAATTCATACCATTAATATGAATCGCATTAAACACAAATCCCATTAGCCACCCCAATACAACTGATAAACCACCAATTAGCTGTGATGTAGACATCGTAATTAAAGCAATAAACAACCAAATAAATAACTGTGTAAAATAAACATAAGTAATCGGATAAACGGTATTATTAATTCGCTCTGATTTACCCATTCCATCACAAAAGTTTTGCAATAAAGTATTTAAATTAGCAAAGACAAATTCCCCAATAGCACCAGATTGATGTAACTCATGTAAATCTGTAGCTTGGTGCTGTAAAATTTGATTAGCGCGATTATATTTAGGCTCTAAGGAACTCAACTCAAATGGCGTCAAATATTCCGCATAACTAGTATCAACTTCATCACGCCTCAATGACGTACTTAATGTGTATAAAAAAGCAAGGTGACGACGAATCATTCTTTCCGCAAGAACTTGATTTGAGCTATATGCAATCAAGCTTCGCGCCCAAGAGCGTGAATCATTAACCAAACCGCCCCAAATTATTCTTGCTTCCCACCAGCGACCATAAGCCTGATTATTATTAAAACCAATGAAAAAAGCAATCGCAGTTCCCATTAAAGATGGATATGCAATTGGCAATACGGTTTCGGTAAAAATATATTGATCAATTACATAAACTAAACTACAGAAAAAGATCATTGAAATATCTATTTTCCAAGTATAACTAAGAACTTGGTAAAAACTTAGATTCTTCTTAACTAACATCAATAACTCCTAAATAAATAATCTACTATCTAATATTTTCATCAGAAAATAACTATAGTTTACAGCAACTTTCTAGACAAAATTAATAAAATGATATATCATATTGCGCTGAATGTTCTCACAACTCTGAAGTATAAATCCTAAATAGAATCAATTATAATAAAATGGAAAACACATGACTCAAACTGCAGATTCAAAATTAGTTAAGCGTATTGGCTGGATTGCCTCAATTATGGCAATTTTAATGTATGTTTCATACATCGACCAAATTATGCGCAATTTAGCAGGGCATAGCGGATCGGTAATTCTACCGATTATGACCGTAATTAATTGCTCATTTTGGGTGCTATACGGCTGGCTCAAACCAAGCAAAGACTGGCCAATTATTTGCTGTAATTTACCAGGCATTATTCTTGGTTTAGTTACTATTGTAACTGCATTACATTAGAAAAACTAAAGTCATAGAATAAAAAACAATCCCGATATAGTGGTAGTAAACCAGAAATTACTACTTCTATTACTATATTTAGAACTAACTACAAAAGCTTATCTTTCAAATGATTGAAGCCTGTATTATAATCGCCTTCATAGCGCCAATAATCAGATACAAATCGCCTAATTTCGTTGTCTTAGTAATGGTAAAAACATCATACAACATAAAATACTGATGATTAAAATACCAATATAGAAGGCACTAACATTAAAAAACTGCAAAATTAACCCACCAACAGCTGGTCCAATCGCACTTCCAAAATACTCAAGATCAATTACTCCAAATGCAATATCACGATACATTTCTGGCGTCACCTCAGTCACTAGAATACTTCCCGTAGGAAAAATCAATATCTCAGCAATAGTCAAACATGTAACAAAAAATACCAACGTAACTTTATTTACAGCTAAAAACACCAACAATAAACTACATAATGAAATAATCACAAAACCACAAAATATTACATAACTTTGTCGACGACTTTTGATTAACTTAAAAATTATTGGCTGCAAAATTACAACTAACAAAGCATTTAAACTCAACATCCAAGAAAAAAATAAAGTTCCATCCACTATATTTTTATTAATTATCAAACCTAAGTTACTAGATAATTGGACATAGATAACATTAAATAAGATTAAACTCAACAGCAACGATATAAATAGTTTATTTCTCATCAACTCAGATAAAGTTTGAATAAACTCTTTAAAGTTAAATCTTGATACCGCGTACTTGATAATTGCTTGCTTATAGTTTTTTAACGCAAAATATAACACAATGGCATAAATAAAATACAATATAGAAGTGATAAGAAATGCCTGATTACTACCTGATAATCCTGCATAAGCTCCAAGTAATGGACCAACTGTACCACCAATATTCAGCGCAAAATAACGTAAGTGTAGAAACTTTATATTCTCTTCAGGGGTTACAGCAGCATCACTTATGATAACCCGTGATACAGGTGAAAAAAGAGCAGCACAAAAACCATTTACCAGATTCAAAAGAACAAGTGCAATTATCTTAAAATCAGCTAGTAAATATTGGCTAACAAGAAAGAAACCCATAAAAACAAATGAGCTAATTAAGATTGAAAACAAAATAAGCGTCTGACGTTTAAAAATATCTGCCAAATAACCACCAATAACGCTGCCAAAACACAGTGCAAATGGCTGTGCACCTACGATCAAGCCGATGGTGATAATTGATAAATCAGTACTTTTATACAAATATAAAGTTAAAAACGGCATACTTAACAGTAACGCCGCTTTTGTCCACATAACTCCACTCAAAATCACCCACAAGAGCAATTTTGATGTTTTAGGTACAATCATAATATTCATAATTTGATGACTATTTTTCACTCAAAATCTAAATCTAACATTAACCCTAAAATCATGACTCGTTAAATTTTAACTATTTAATTTTACAAGCGCACCCACCACAATAAGTTAAATTATTGGTTATATCAATACCATTAATTCGTAAAAACCCATTAAACTCAGTTTGATCACAACCACTTGGGTGCACAAAGTGCAGCCCTATATCACCATTACGGCGCATAACCTTACCACAAGCTTCAACAGTGCTACCCAGAGCATAATTACGGGTGAAGTCATCAATAATGCCAACATCGCGTACACTACCAGCTTGAGCCAAGCTTAAATGCTTATAAAATAAATTATCTACCACAATCTTGTAAGTTTCTCCATTCCCATCACGAATAAAAAATTGCGTATGTGTCATCGGATAATTATTTACATTAAACTTATGTGAAGTATTAAATTTAAATAACGGCTTACCCTGCAATTGCACCAAAGTACCGCTAACTAAGCTACAAGCTTGAGGTTGTTTAACCGCATAACTAGAATTTGATAAGCCGATCACAGCTGTCAATAAAATTGAACGCCAAAATACAGATTTCATCTAAAACAACCTCAAAACACAGTTTTTAAGCCTCAACTCCAGCACGATGCGCTTGCTCATCAGCATGATAACTTGAACGCACTAAAGCTCCCACTGCAGCATGTTTGAAACCAATTTGATAGGCAAATTTTTCTAATTCTTTAAATTCATCTGGAGTCACATAACGTAAAACTGGTGAATGATGAATTGATGGTTGCAAATATTGACCAATCGTAATCATTTCAATATCGTGTTCACGCATCAAAACCATTAAATCTTTAATTTCCTCATTAGTTTCACCAATTCCAACCATAATTCCTGATTTAGTCGGTACATCAGGGCACATTACTTTAAATTGTTTCAATAAATTCAATGAATTTTGTAAATCAGCACCCGGGCGTTGCGCTTTATATAAACGTGGCACAGTTTCCAAATTATGATTCAAAACATCAGGTGGGTTAGCCGCTAAAATATCCAAAGCTTTGTCTAAACGCCCACGAAAATCTGGAACTAAGATCTCAATTTTAGTTTCTGGACGTACTTTACGAATCTCTTGGATACATTCAACAAAGTGACCAGCACCACCATCACGTAAATCATCCCGATCGACGCTAGTAATTACCACATAGCGTAATTTTAAAATATTTACTGAATTAGCTACATGTGCCGGTTCTGTCGCATCCAATGGATTGGGTAAACCATGTCCAACATCGCAAAATGGACAACGCCGTGTACAAATATCACCCATAATCATAAAGGTTGCCGTACCTTTATCAAAACACTCACCAATATTTGGACAACTTGCTTCTTCACAAACCGTGTGCAACTTATGCTCACGTAATAAATTTTTAACCCGATTAAAGTTTTCCCCTGTCGGTAATTTCACTTTAATCCACGATGGCTTCTTTAAAACTTCAGCAAGCGGAACTACTTTAATTGGAATACGCGATAATTTATCTTCATTCCGTAACTTAACACCCTGTTTTTTATTTTCACTCATATTTGCTCCGCTTACCTAAAAATTTAAGTTTAATTTATGATTATAACAAATTGCTTTTAACTAGTAACCACTTTATCAACTCAGGCTCTTGAGTTAATTTCATTAAGCTCACTAAAATCAACAAATACCTCAGAGCGTGGATATTGTTCACCAATTAAAAACTTGATTTTCTGCGATAAATCTTGTACATCCTGACCACTATCGCTATCAAATGGATCAATCGATACAATAATTAAATATTTATTATTTCCAATAATCATCGATTTAATAAAATTAATTTGCTCAATATTACGACAATTCTTACTAATTAACTGACGCAATTTATAAGTTTCAGTCGCACTAAGACTTTCACCAGCCAATAATTTATATAACTCAACTGCTAATAATAACGCTAGCAACCCTAAAATTACCCCAGTAGTAACAGCACCAATTCCATCAAAAATCGGGTCGATCAAATAAGCTAGTAAAATAAATATAAATGAAAAGCCAAGACCTAATAACGCCGCAGTATCTTCAATAATAACTACCACCGTCGCAGAATCTGAGGTTTTGCGTAAATACTTAAAAAATCCATCTTTACTTTTTTTAGCTTTATACGCTTGTAACAAAGAATAACCCTCGACAACAATTGCAAAAACCAAAATAGCCAAAACCCAACCAACATTTCTAATTTGTAGAGGATGTAAAATTTGATGCACACCTTCATAAATTGAAAAAATGGCTCCAAACATAAAAAGAACAATTGCTACCATAAAAGACAAAATAAACTCTTCTTTGCCGTAGCCAAAGTTAAACTTATGATTACCTCGAATCAAAGCACGCTTATTCCCAATAAATAATAAAATCTGATTCGCACTATCAGCAAGGCTGTGAACGGCTTCCGATAACATTGCTGAGGAAGCTGTAAAAATAAATCCAATTAACTTGGCTATTGCAATTAATAAATTACCAATAAAAGCCGTTAAAATGGCCTTACTGGTATGTGTTTCCTTCATTTCTCACCCTAAAAAGTTCATTGTAATAAATAATAGATGTTATTTAGTTTTAAAAACCATCCAATTAATAACGTTATTTGACAAATTTAAATTAAGATTAATTTATAAAATTAAAAGAGGTCTATGTAACCTCTTTTATATGCTTTATTTAATTCACGACTTTGCCGAGTAATCATAATTAAATAACCATTTAATCCCAAATTTATCCGTCAACATACCAAAACGAGCACCCCAAAAAGTATCTTGTAATTGCATCGTTATTTCTTGCGCATCACGTGCCAAAATATCAAAAACTCGCTGTTGCTCTTCAAGTGAAGTTGAATTTAAACTCAAGGAAACCGTGCTACCAGCTGGATTACGCTGCGACGCACCACAACCAGAAGCTGGATCATTTGTAATATCAGATGCCATAAAATGTAAATCTGCTGAACGAAAAGTTGCATGCATCACCATATTATTACAATTCTCAGGAAACTGCTTAGCTAACTCAGGATTTTCACTATAAAAATGTAATTCTTCAACTTTACCTGCAAAAGCTTCTGCATACACCGCTAAAGCCTCTTGTGCATCACCACCAAAATTTAAATAAGGGATTAATTGCATAATTGAGATCTCTCTAAAATCAAATAGTTTTTAAAATCAACTCAGCCACATTTATCCCAGTTTGCTGATAAATTTGCTGCATTGCAGTTGGACTCGTAATATTAACTTCCGTTAAGCAAGTACCAATAACATCAATCCCAGCAATTAAAATTCCTTTTTGCTTAAGCCAAGCAGCAACTTCTGATGCAATTTTGTAATCTGCATCATTTAACGGGTGTACTTCGCCACGACCACCAACAGCCAAATTACCGCGAATCTGCCCATTTTGTGGAATGCGGTACAAACAATGATCAACAATTTCACCGTCAATAATGAAAATTCGCTTATCACCATGAATCACTTCAGGAATAAATTTCTGTACCATAATTGTTTGTGTAAAATAATCTGTCAACGACTCCAAAATCGCACCTTGGTTGGGATCATCATTCGCAATTCTGAAAACCCCACGCCCAGCCATCATATCAATTGGCTTAGCAACGCAAACACCGTGTTCTAAAATAAAATCTAAAATAACCTGCTTATTTTTACTTACTAATGTAGGAGTAATTAAATCAGGAAAATTTAAAATGGTCAATTTTTCATTAAAATTACGTAACGCGCTTGGGTTATTTAAGACTTTAACTCTTGATAATTCTGCTAATTCCAAAATTTGGGTTAAATAATAATATTCTAAATTAAATGGTGGATCATTGCGAACCAAAATTGCATCGAAATAAGTTAAATTTACTCTATCTAAACGCTCAACAACTTGAAACCAATCTTTAGTTGAATAAATTCCATCCAAACCATGAGCTAACTCTAACTCACAAATATTTGCAAACGCCTGATTACCACGCGCATAAATTTCAGCAGGAGCACAGTAGCTCAATTGAAATCCCATATCTTTCGCAGTTAGCATCATTAAATAGGTTGAGTCACCAGCAATATTAAAGTTTGTCAATGGATCAGCAATAATTAAAATTTTTTTCATATTTCATTCTTAAAAATGGTAAAATACAGAAACTAACGTTAAGCCATTATTCGTATTCATCAATGTCTGACCATTATTGGTTACAGCTGTATTCCCAATATAATCATACTCAGCACGAATCCCAACTGAGCTCCAACCATACTCAGCACCAAGACCGACAACAGGTACAAAACTAGATGCGGTACTAGGTAACTGTACTGTGTTTACTCCAGCAGTTCCACTTGAAACCATTGTTCCACCATCAAAACTAGTCGTGGTATAACCCATTGCTAATTTACCAAAAATAGATAATCCACTCAAAGCATTTGCAAATAAACCAAACGGCAAATGACCAATAATTCCCAAATCCAAAATTTGTTGATTGGCATTAATTGAGCTTTGCGCACCAGTCATAGTACTGCCACCTGTAGTATAATTAACATTCGCAATATAGTCATAATCAGCTTGAACACCTACATAGCGATTAAAATCATAACCTACAAAAACTCCACCGGCTATGGTTCCGCCGTCTTTATTACCAGTCCCATCTGAAAAACTAAATCCATTCGTTGCTGAACTATTAATTGTGCCGTAACCAGCGCTAATCCCAATATAAGTACCGCTATCAGCAAAAGCAGCAAGACTAATTATACTGAGTAAAATACTTAATTTTGACCTTAACATAAACTGCCTTTCTTACCAAACAATTAATTACTTGGTGTAAGTTGATTTTCTTCAGGGAACTCTTCACTACTTGCAGCACGAGAGCTAACCGTAGAACTATCAGGTTGATTTGCATAAGCAGCAGTTGAATCTGTGCTAGTATTATTACCACTACTTGCACAAGCAACTAGATTTAATGTAATGAATGCAATTGCAATCAGGTATTTTTTCATAATAAAATTCCTTAGTAATACAATATATCTGTTTAAGCTGTAATTTTACCACTAGTAATGAATAACTCACAGACTAATAAGGTATTATAATTAATAAACATTACTGAGTAAATCACCACGTAAAAACTTACAATACCATATCTTGATAAATTTTTGCTGCTAATTGTCGAGCAAATTCAACCGCAACTGCATTTCCTACCATTTTATAACCATCTGCTATGTTAGAATACTTAAAGATAAAATCATCAGGAAATGTTTGAATTCTAGCGCATTCTCTCACGGTCAAGCGTCTATATTGATCTTCTTGTTCAGGAACAAAAATACGCTTATTCTGCTCGACAAATAACATCTTAGGGGCTTTTGGATGTAATGGTGCATGTCTACCACCAGCTTGAATAGTAAACGAGGGCTCATCCCAACTACGCACTCTATTTCTAGACATGTAAATAGTAGAAAACCCGCCTGTCATATATTCATGATTTGGTGCAAACAAATTATTATCGCCATTAGTATAATTTTTATCTAGAGCTGGCTTAGACTTACGCAATGTCCAAATAGCATCCTTAAGAGTTGGCCTATATACGTTTGACGACGGCGGAATAAATACCTTTCCTAAATCCTTACGATAACCTACAATAATTACTCGTTTACGATCCTGTGGAACATTATAGTCATTGGCATTTAATAAATATCTTCTTACACTATAACCAATGTCTTCAAATTGTGCCAAAATAGCATTAAGTGCATCTGCATGTTTTGGATGTAACATACCAGGAACATTTTCAGCTAAAAAGAATTTTGGTTTCTTTGCTGCTAAGATACGAATATAATCATAAAAGAGCTGTCCACGCGTATCATCAATCCCACGCCCAGCGCCTGCCTCACTCCAACTTTGGCATGGTGGTCCACCAATTATTCCAACACAATCAGGAACTTCATTCTCATTTATGTTAGTAATGCTTCTCTTATCTAAAATAGTTTCTGGAGAATTATAAGAAAAAGTTTCCCAAATAGTTTTGTCATATTCATTTGCCCAGATTGTTTCAAAACCAGCTTGCTTGAATCCTAAATCCAAGCCTCCAGCACCACTAAATAAAGAAACAATTTGATTATTTTTCATAACTAATCAACTTCGCTTTTAATAGTTTGGCTGGATTATTGGGAGATTTAATTTCTATATCTTTAACAACTCCAATTTGTTCCAAAAATAGCCTATCTGACTCTGGAAATAAATTATATTTTTCGTCTAAAAGAATAGCATTTAATGAAAATTCTGCTAAATTATTAATAGCAAAAATATCTTTAAATACTTTCATTGGGCTATCGATATGCCACATTCCACGAACCCGCAAATCAGTAATACCAAGCGGATCAACCTTTTTAACTTTAGCTAACTCATTTGTTGCAACTAATTCGATCCCTTCTATTTCCTGAATGCCTTGGCTAATTTTATCCGCAAACTGAGCATAAACTTCTTTCCTGGCTGCATAGCAATCACCATAAACAAAACAAATTGATTTTAATTGTTTTGTGTTTTTAGGATTATATCCGATAACATAAATAATATCTTTTTCTGCCCATGGTTCATCTTCACAGTTTTTACAATCTACCGTAATTCGGCTATCATCGGCACATAGTTTGCTTTTAGGGTAAGAGCTGTTTAGTGCTATTGCTGAATTTAAACTCTCATTTTTCTTAACTTCAACCGCATCGCCATTTTTTAAAATTAAATCTGGTGGATTATTTGTGTTTCCCAAATAAGAGAAGTATTGTGAGTATTGCTTATCTCGCTCAATATCTGAGAGTGTGTTGTCTATTCCACAAAAAGCATCTTTTACGTATTTTTCAAGAGCATCACCCATATTGTTGGCACGATTGGTACCTTTGTAATATTCAACCAGCTCATTAACTGGATTTTCGATTATATTTTTAATTGCTACTAATAAATTTGTCATTCTATATACCTATTTATTTAATTCTTTAAATATTATTAACTCTTTTATTTCCTTGAGTTTACTACCCAAATCCTCATTAAACTGTAAAGCAACATCTGTAGCAGAGGCTATGTCCTTTTCTTTATAATCATTTGTACCTTTAACTCCAATACATTTAACCGTCAAACCTAAATATTCATTTTTACTGGTTTTAACAAAAACATATTGTCCAATAAAAACTTTAGGGGCTAGACAATCAAAGCGGATTATTTCTAACCAATTTTAATATTATAGC
>ERZ650304.844-NODE-844-length-13435-cov-6.393797_pt1 | contig 13435 bp, 32 predicted proteins | sample MGYA00376240_ERZ650304 | MGnify/ENA primary metagenome ERZ650304 (study PRJEB26733, sample SAMN07839271) | wastewater metagenome | biome: small river; feature: stream; material: water | place: USA: North Carolina | collected 2016-03-01 ...
TTTACAACAAAGGCTTCGTTCACTTGTAAATGGTTTAGGTTGTTTATACTCTCATCTTGAAATGTGTTTACAACAAAGGCTTCGTTCACTTGTAAATGGTTTAGGTTGTTTATACTCTCATCTTGAAATGTGTTTACAACAAAGGCTTCGTTCACTTGTAAATGGTTTAGGTTGTTTATACTCTCATTTCGAGATGTGTTTACAACACCTAATTCGTAGGGGTTATATCAAGGGAAGTTGTTTATACTCTCATCTTGAAATGTGTTTACAACTAATGGCAGAAAGTTTATCTTGAGATGTGTTTACAACACGATACGCCACCAAAAGACAGTCTTGAACGTTTTTTATACTCTAATTTTGAAATGTGTAACCAACTGCAAGTAACATTGAATATCATTCTGTATTAAATTTTTTAAAAAAAAATTTTTTCGGAAAATTTTTTGAAAATAATAATTTGGCAAATTTGAATGTTTTTTGCCAAAATATTAAATTTCTAATTGGAGTTTTACAGTCTTAGTACCGGATTCTGATTATTAATATATTGGTTGAAAAATTCCAGAAAAAATTGGTGAAAAAAATTTGTGTGGGTCTGTGGGGTCTGGTGGAGGGCTAATAATTAGGGGCTTAATTTTTGATACGAGCCTAAAATAGGGGGCTTATTTAGGGGCTTATTATATATTAAGGGTCTTATCATATAGGCGTTAAGCCCCTTACTTTGGGGCTTAATTAACGTCATATCTTGAAGGGTGTTTCTCTTTGCGCTTGTATGCCTTCTTATCGTTGTGTACCTGTACTTTTGCTTTGCCGTACCATCCACCTTCGATTGCCTGCTCACGTACCAATGCTCTGTCCATTGCACGGAGGGTTTCGATTTGTTTATGTTTATTCTGTTTCATATTACAGTTACGAAAGGTCAGTTTAATTTGTTACAATATTTTTGGTGTAGGTGTAGAAAGCCAAGCAAACGTATCCACCCAATACACCCAACATAAACACGAGGTTGAAGAATGTGGCAGTGGTGCGAACAATCTCACCATATTGATTGGCGAAGTTGGATACCTTTTCCATTACCTCTGTGATGTAAAAATCCAACACAATAAAAAGGATAACCGATAGTGCGATAAAGAGTTTCTGTTTCATGATAGAGTTACGAAACTATGTATTGATTTGTTACAAACACAAAGCCCCCGACTGAATCAGGGGCGAAGTGCATCATTAACAACCAAAACCCAAACATATCTTATGCGGCAACCGAAGTAACATCATCCACAATGTAATTTTCGGGGTGCTTAAATTTTTCAGAGAGGAACGCAAGTGCCAACATTCTTGTTTCGCCTTTGGCTTTGCGTTTAAGTTGTTTTTTTGTTTTAGTATTGGTAAGAAAGAAGAGGAAGGTGCGAATCATATCTTTGTCTGTTTATAGAGAAGTTACGAAATGGTGTTCTACTTTGTTACAAAAAAATGTCAAGATGTTCTACTGGAGGAGGGACGGTTCCACCGGGTTACGACAGGGGGATGTTTTAATATATTAGGATATACAACAAAGTTCAGTGAGTTCGGAAAATATTATTTTCCAAGTTGAATGAATATTATTGTATATCATAAACGATTCAGAATCCCCCCAGAAATTCCCTGGTTACGCCAGATGCGGGATTTGAGGCGGGTTATAAAAACCACAACCCCCACCGAGTGAACGATGGGGGTTAATGCAATGATTTTTAGGAGTGTATATTTCACCCTCAGTCGTATTCTACAACCTTTTTTTCGAGGAGGGGAGGCTCTGCGTATCAGGTCAGAGGCTCAAATTTTAGTTAGATGCGCTTCATAACTATGTGCGTTTTAAGGTTTAATTAATATAAATGTTTTTACTTTGAGATTCAGTTACGAAACTTTGTTCTCGTTTGTTACAATGTCCCAAATTGCATTTTATGACGTGCCCGTGCCAAGTCCATTTTATTTACAGAAGTTAGAGGAAAGCGTTGAAGTTTTCCATCTTTACGTGCAGTAACAGTAGTGCTGTTGATTGATTGAACGTGGAGGATTTCACCATTAACTTCCATTGAAGTATGTACGAATCCGTGTCGGGGGATAATGGTTTGTTTCATAATGTAGTTACGAAATGGTGTTTTACTTTGTTACATTTTTTAGATGGTTAGAAATTAATCCTCTCGCCCAATCCATATAATTTTTAAAATCTTCATCAGAGTATGCCCAAACTTTTTCAATGTATAATCCACTCATTACTCCTTCATATCCGAATGATGCAGTACCAACTTCTTCCATTCCACATTCAGCTATTTCAATAAGTCGTTTTCTTGTACGTTCTTTCGGCTTATTATATTCGTAAAAATCAGGACAATCAATATTAAATTTGAATGTTTTTGAGTCTTTATTTACCATAGCAGAGTTACGAAAGGGTGTTTTACTTTGTTACACTCTTGTAGAAAGCCATTTTTTCCAAAGTTTACCATGTAATGCTACTTTCTGAGATTGAGTATTTCCATAGTGGATATTATCAGGATTTGCAATTTGTAATTCAGCAAATGGTTTATCATAGTTTAAAGATACAAATTCCTTTCTGAGTTCATTAGGGATAATGTGACCCGATTTAAAAGTGGTAATTTCAAACCAACTCCCATCCAGTCCCCTTACTGTTTTGATGTATCGTGTTTTAATTTCAACTCCGATTTTTTGAAATTCTTTTTTCAGAGCATCTCCTAATTGTCGTGGTGTTTGAATTTGTTCCATAGTAGAGTTACGAAAGGGTGTTTTGTTTTGTTACAAGACTGTTCTTACGATAGCGTAGTCGCCTGCTGATTTGTAGAAAGTCCCTGAATAGTTTAATGTGTTGATACCTTTGAAACGAATGTTAATTCTTTTATCTCCCATATTGGAGCGAAATTCCCGACCGATTTGAGTAATGTTTCCTAATACTTGACCTGTCCAAGTTGTGACCACTCTTTTTTCGAGGTTCACATAGACAAGGTATTTTTGTGGAGGTTTGATTTTAAATTCCCATGCTTCAATAGCTGAACGAAGTTCATTTGTTACTTCATTTGCATAAGGAAAAGTGTTTGCTATTTCAACGGGGATAGCATTTGTTTTGTTTTTTTTAAGATACTCTTTTGTAACGGCATTGTTTTGCTGATACTTGTGATAAGCATCTAAATATTCAGTATGATTTTTAAATTCAAGGTGCTGTTTCTGTTCCATAAAGGAGTTACGAAAAGGTGTTTTACTTTGTTACAAAAACAGAATTTCACGGTCCCACTTCAGGGGGACCATCTCGTAACCTGAAGCGGTTTTTACATTGATTAAGGTATACAACAAAGTTCAATGAGTTTGGAAAATAAAATTATCCAAGTTGAGTGAATATTGTTGTATATCGGAAAGTAAAAATCCAAACCAAAAAAATGTAACTTTTTTGTTAAAAATTCGTTGTAACAAATAACGATATTATTTCGTAATTATAGTATGAAAGACTTTAAGGTAATAATTAAGGAATTTGTAAAATATGACAGACCTTACATTTATCGTTAAACCTTTGTAACAAACCACAAACTTATTTCGTAACTTATCTATAAACAGACAAAAAAATGGCAACACAAAAAGAACTTATCGAACAAGCAATTGCTGAAATTCAAACAGTATATGGCGTAAGTCGTGAATCAGTTGAGCGACTTATTGAATTGACAAACGGAAATAAGCGTGTGCAATTTGTATCTTTGAAAGGATATAATTCTGACAAATCTCTGAATACAGAGGTTGCAAATCAAGTAGTGAATATCAATGCTTCGTATGAAAATATGCTTGACAAAGATGCACTCACTTTGAACAATGTAGTTTTGAATCGTGATGTTTTACCAATGGTTGAAACATGGAACTACGACCGCTACGACTTGAATGGTGTATCGGTTGCCGACTTCAAAAAGCAGGTAAAAGAAGCACTCGAAATGGCACTGCAAGAACTCCGCAATCCAAAAACAGGTAGTCGTGAATCAAATGATATTTGGTTGAACAAGGCACTCGCCTTCAATACCAATACGCTTCGCCTCTCTGTGTTCGGTGCATCAATCAGCAAAGAGGTTGTTCAAGAGGGTGTTTACAAGAAAGTGAAATCAGCACCTAAAACTGTGGCAAAACAAATCATTCAGAAAGCGGTTGAGCCACGTACTGCAAAACTTCGCAGATTTACAATGGATAATTTGAACGGTATGAAAATGAGTGGTGAAACGCTCGAAATTGGAGGAGGACAAACAGAAGGTGTAAAAATCGACGTGTAACCCGCTCCAAAAAAGTAGAAAGCCTCCGAGAAATCGGGGGCTTTTTTTATGCTCGAATTTTTCCCTCAGCCAGATTTTCTGGTTACGTCTGGTGGGCTTGTTAAGTGTTTAGGATATACAACAAAGTTCATTTTGTTTGGAAAATAGATTTATCCAAGTTGAGTGAACTTAATTGTATATCTCCCTATAACAAAATTCCGGAGCTGTACGGACAGGAGGTTTCGCAGGTAAGAATTATCTTTTGCTGTATGTAACAAATCTCCCTAATGTTTCGTAACTTTGCTTATGGCAAAAGAAGTATCGACAGAGGTATTTGAGGACGTTCCCTACATTCATTTTTATTTGGGTGGCGACTTTATATTCGGTTGTCAGCAATCATGGCTCCCTAATAAAAACGATATATATTTAAAGTGCCAAGACCTTGCAGATATACATGGGGTTTCTACCAATTTGATTGTATGGTCAGATGTGACTGTAAAACTCCCTATAATTCTCCCCAATGAAATAACTTATTGCTTAGGCGTTGCACTATCAAATGAAGGATAAAAGAATTTATAAGCACAAAATGGCAGTTTCACATTTAGAAGATGAAACGGGTAACTATTCGGAATATGATAAATTCGGTAGGGTGGTTTATAATATTACTTCATTTGGTTTTTGGTCGATGAAATTTTATGTTGATGAAGAGTATATAACCACTCCCTATTTTGTTATTCATAAATATAGTGTATTGTATAATACTCTCCCTTTCTACAATCCGATTATTTTGTAACAAATAACAATCTTATTTCGTAATTGTATTATGAAAAAATACATCACACTTTACGGTTATATATGGCTTTCCTTTCTTGTTCATATATTTACTATAATGATTAAAAAAGACGGAAAGGTTTTCATTGGATATGGTTGGTTATTAGCAATTGTATTAAAATACGTTTTGAATTTTAGTACGTTGAATTGTTTCATTATAATATTGTTAATCCCAACAATAATGATTATGTTTTTTAGAAAATTTTTTATGAGACATTGATAACAAATAATATCTTTATTTCGTAATTGTATTATGGTAACAGAGCAGGTTTATATTGAACAAATCAGGGTTGGTGATACAGTATTACATAATGGTGAAGTTTTAACTGTATCGGGAAATAATCTGAAACGTTCAGAATTTATGGGAATTACTTTATTTGGTAATTCTTATAATTTGGGTTATAAATTGGTGACTCGAATTATTACTTTGTAACAAATAACAATCTTATTTCGTAATTATATTATGAGAATAACTTCAGCCCGTATAACTCCATTACCTCGTCCAATGCCTCAAGGAATGTTCGATAAGATGCCGGAGGTTCACGTAAAAACAGACGATGGCAGAGAACATTATTTGTTCCAATATTATCCTGATGAAATCTCCTTTACTGAAAAGGAATTTATAGGGTTGACTTTGGATGAAGCAAGAAGATTGAAATTTAAAAAAGATAAGGCTTATTTGCAGTCATAAAGAAGCAAGTTATAGGTATCGCTTAAACCTAAGAGTGAAACGAAGGCGGTGCGGGTTACCCGTACTTGCCTTTTGTTTTTTGTACTGAATTTATAGAAAGCCCCGACCTCACGGTTGGGGTTTTTTATTTTACCCTTATTATATTTTATCTCCCTCTGTTCGGGTTTACAATTTTAAAAAGGTATACAACAAAGTTCAATGAGTTTGGAAAATAAAATTATCCAAGTTAAGTGAACTTTTGTGTATATCTATAAGTACAAGAAAATCAGATTGCGTAACAGGTGGTTACGGTTTCGTTTGTTTAGGTGTAACAAATATATATTTTATTTCGTAACTTTGAGTATGGAAGATATTAAAATTACCTTACGTGAAGGTGTTGAAGTTGAATCAACTGCTGACTGTGTTGCTATATTAAATGAATACAAAAAAGGCAAATGGAAACGTAAAACAAAATTCAATCTTAATTTACCGTATGAAGGTGTTAATATCGTTCGTGTTTTTCAAAAAGATAATGAATTTGTAACACTTATTCAAACAGAAGAAGGTCTTTTATTTTGTAAAGATTTGAATTTAAGTGAGCAAAAGTCTTTTATTGATAAATTGACTTTACTTGCTAAAAATTACTATACAAGTGATTATGGTGCATTGTTTTATAATCCATTTAAAAAGAGCGTTATAATAGTTGGGGGTGATTCAGGTGTTATATATTGTGAGAAAAGAGGTAAAGAAGCAATAAAAATGGCACTAAAAGAGCAACAATCTCTTTCACATGATGATATTCTACCTCACTTAAAAATAGAAGGATTAACAACGTCCGAAATAGTAGCAGAAGAATCTCCTGAATATATTGCAGAAGGTCAAACAGAAATTAATGAAGAGTATTTGAATTATATTGAAATTGGTTACATTGACAATACTACTTTAGATGAAGTTGTTGAAAGTGATTGGGAAAGTGGTATGTATAATGAAGATGATTTGTAACAAATATAGATTTTAATTTTTGTAACAATTCTCTCCCTTAATTCGTAACTAAGAATATGAAAAAGAAATCATTTATTTTAAAAGTTCAAGTTCCACCTGATGATTATATGATTGAAGGTAGTCTTGAAGTTTCGGCATGGCGAGGTGCAGATATGATTGATGAACATATTTCTGAATTGTTTCCTGAACTTCAAGATATTGGTTTGACTGATTTGATGGAAGGTTCTATGGAATATGCAGGTGAATTATCCCGTGAGGAAATGGTTGTCAAACTTAAAGAATTAGGCTTTAGTGCTATTGCTATTTAATTGTAATAATTCTCTCCCTTAATTCGTAATTGTATTATGTTTAAAATATTAAAATCAATTTTCACTAAAAAACAAATTCAAGAGAGGGATAAAATTCAGATTATATATCTCCCTTCTTGTATCAATGTAAGATTAGGAACTCCTAACCCTTACATTGGAATGTCAGGTGAAGTTCGTGATTTGACTGATACAACTTTTAGTTTGTTTACGGGTAATTCATGGCTTGTTGGTATTAAACTCAAAACAGTTCGCTATAAATTTGTGTAACAACTTCACAACTTATTTCGTAATTATATTATGAAACAGAACGCAGAACGAATTAAATTAGTTGTACTCAACGAGCATACGTTAGGATTCATCTTCCCACGTAGTTGTTATGAAGGTGAATGGAAAGATTTGGTTTATATAAACATTCTCCACGCTTCCATTTTGAAAGGTGCTGTAAATACAACCGGACCAATTTTGGTTAGCCCATTGGACAAAGTGCGTTTAGCAAGTGAAAAAGATTTTGATAACTTCAATGTTTATTTCAAAGGATATGACAATGAGCAAGAATATGAATTTGTAACAAACTATCAACTTGTTTCGTAACTATATTATGAAACACGCAGGACTACAACAAGAAATTGACGCTACGTTAATTTTCTTTATTGAAACCGACATTAACATTTACGGAAAAATCTCCGAAAGTACAAAAGAAGCCTTCAAAGTACAAGGCGTAGAAATCCCTGAAAAATTCAAAAAATACTTATAATGAACGAAATAATTCACTTTCGCTGTTCAAGGACAACTTCGACAACTTCCTTCCCATTGATAAGAACTCAACAGAAGGTAAAAGTATTAAAGAACGGAAAGGTATTTAACGCTATCGCAGCCTCTATATCAAAGAATAATGCACTTGATGTTATGCTGAACGGAAACAAAGAACTATGTATTTGGAACTCATTAAAAGGCTGGGTGATTCAAAACTAAAAATATTATTGACATAATTTTAAGCCCTCTGAATTAATTTTCAGGGGGTTTTTTGCGTTTGGAAGAATTCGTCCCGGCTCCAGGCTGGACTGGTTGGTTTTTTACTTTATCAGGATATACAATAAAGTTCAGTATATTTGGAAAATAAAATTATCCAAGTTGAGTGAACTTTTATGTATACCTATAAGTTTAAAAAAAGTCAGGTTCGTAACAGGTGGTTACGGTTACGTTTGTGCAGATGTAACAAATAACAAACTCAATTCGTAACTTATAAAAAAGAAAAATATGTTTTTTATACTTATACCTGCCTTTTGTGTTAATGTAAAACTCCAACTTTTTACAAGAGAAGAGGGTGGACGTGAAGGTGCTATTTTTAACGGTTATCGTGTTGACCATAAATTGCCCAATTCTGATTTTTTAACAATGGGTCCAGTATTCTTTTTGAACGAGCAAGAAAAATTAGAAACGGGACAATCAACAGAAATGCAAGTTTGGTTTTTAAGTTTATATGATAATGTACCAAGTTTAAAAAAGGGTGACAAATGGAATATATTTGAAGGTAAAAGATGTGTTGGTGAATGTGAATTTTTAGAATTTGTCAGTAATGAAAAAACTGTAACAAATAATAAAACTATTTCGTAATTAAATCATGGTAAGGTCAAAAACATTACAGAGAATTTTAGACTCAATACCACAAGAGGTTGTGGATAGGGTTGATAAATATGCAGATGAACTTATCCGTAAGAGAAAGTATCAAAGATGGATGATGAATCTTCCAAGTAAAAATCCAAGATTAACCAAAAAATTACATAAATGTTTTTGGAAAAATCCTAAATCATTCTATTATGAAAACGTTAGCAGATGGGTTTGAAGTATCAGCAAGAAGCTATTATTACTTACTCGATTGGAATGAAGTAAACGAATGGAAATTTATGGTAGAAACTTTTAATAAAACCAAGTTAAAAGAATTGACACTTTCTGAATATAAAATTTTGTTTTCTCACGCAACAAAAACTGAACTTAATAATTGGTAACAAAGTAAGTAGACATTTCGTAATTGTATTATGAAATTCTACGAAACCATATTAAAAGAAGTTAAACCTGAGGATGTATTAAAAACAGTTTATCCTGAGAGAATAGCTATTCAGCTTACATTAGAAGAAAGATTACCCGAAGGTAAATGTACTGATTGTGGGAAAGATGAATGGATTATTTTACCAAAAGAATCTTCTATGGTAAGTCAAGGTGGTAAACCATACATTGAATGTATTAATTGTGGTCATGTAACTCATTTGTAACAAATAACTCTCCCTTATCGTAATTGTATTATGTTATACAACGGAATTTCAGTACCTCCTTTAATCAGAGTTGATAGAATTATATCAGCTTTTGAAAACGACATTGATGAAGCTAAGATAGAGGAATACACTAAAGTTATGCAGAGAGAAATGCTCTCACATGATTTTCCGCCTATAATGGGTTATCCCTTTATTATTACAGAAGATGATATTGGTAGAATTCTTCTTACGGGGGAAGAAATTGAAGAAGAACATATTGGTTGTTTACTTTGGTGTGTTACAGACGGACATCATAGAAGCATATCAGCAATTAATGCTAATCTACCTCACTTTGAAGTTAAACTTGATTATTCAACAATAACAAGTGATGAAGATTTGAACCAATTTAGTAACAAATAACTCTCCCTTATCGTAATTGTATTATGACAGAAAAACTTTATACTCTCCAAGACTGTATCAATGGGTTTAATGCTCATAGAGGTACATATATGGAAAGTGTTTTCATTCGTAGAATTGAAGTGTTATCTGAGTGGAGGGTTGCTTCTGAGTATTGGAGAAAAATCAATCGTGAATCTGATGCTAAGGCTTGTGAAATGATTGCTGAGGCAACTGAACGAGGTAATGCTTATCGTGCTGACACAAAACATCTCAATGATTGGGTGGATGAAACAGTTGAGCAAGGTATTATGACAAAGGATGAAGCAGTTAAAGTTATCTATCCCGAATTAAATAAAATCTACAATCAACATTTTGTAACAAATCCTGCATAAATACGTAACTTTATATATGAAAAAATTAAACAATTGATACAATGAATGAACCATTATCACAAAATGACCGTGTGCAGTTGAAATCAAGTACTGACCCTGATGCTGTACCTGAAGGAACAAAAGGGATTGTTCAAAATAGCGGAGTATGTGTAGAAGGTCAAATGATATGGGGTGTACGTTGGGATAATGGAAGTACGCTTAATCTCATTGAAGGTGAAGATGAATGGTATCTTTTGTAACAAATAATAACATAAATTCGTAATTGATACATGGAACTAAAACCTTTCCCTGCTGAGAATATAATTGAAAAATTGGGCAATCTGTCCCCAATGTCAAATTTCTTTTTCGGTGGAATTGCAAGGTATAATGTTGAAAAACATTTTTTGAATGCTTTGAAAAAGCACAATGTTGAAGTATCTGAAAAAAACACTTTTTTATTTTACACTTTTGTTATTCATGAATTATTAGATAAACCTACCTTAGATAAAATCAATTCATTTGGTTGTTATCATGACCAATTTGGAGAAGGTTTTGATGAAAAAAATAACGAAGGCAACACATTCAAAAGTTATGCCTTTCAACTCCCCGACAACAGTTTAATTCATGTTGGTTTTGACCACCGAGGGACTATCATAGGATTGCCAAAAGAAACGACAGAAGAAACTTTTGCTGAAATTATACAATGGGCAGTTGATGTTTGTTATGAACATAACAATGGGTTGTTTTATGAATACTTGAAAATTTGTAACAAATAATCATATAAATTCGTAATTGAAACATGGCTTATAACAAATATCCGACACAACAATTACCTGATGGCAATGTCGTAGAAGTTTACTCTGACAATACATTTAGAATCCTTTTCAATGTTAAGGATTTAATAGGTAAAATCGCTCCCGTATGTTGCAATCATTGTGGCAAGGTATATGATTTAACAGAAGTTAAACCTATTCATCGCTATCAAGATTGTGATTTATTTCGTAGTCCATGTTGTAATAAATTGGCAGACACTCGAACTTATAAGTCATTTCCTGACTTTACAAAAGTAAGTTTAGAAGTTACCTATTAAAAAAATTCCTGCTCCTTTCATCTTTTCTTTTTTTGTTAAGACCCCGCTCATTGGCGGGGTTTTTTCGTAATGATAATTTCCTGCCTCGTAACCGGGGATTCCCAGTTGGTTTTTTATTTCAAAAAGATATACAACAAAGTTCAATAGTTTTGGAAAAAAAACATAAATTTGTTTTTCCAATTAGAATGAACTTAATTGTATATCAAAATAAAATGAAAAAAATTACAGTCAACAAAGCAAAAGCAATTGTATTATTTAGTATGATTCGTGACCTTTTTGTATTCTCTTGTTTATTAGGTTCAATTATATATTTTTTATTAAGAATATTAGGATTAGATATTCTATATGATAAATGTTTTTTTACAATTGTTTTGATTCGCTCAATGTATATGGGTATGTTTTTTTATTCAAGTCAAGATAAGATAAACGAAGTTATTGAAAAAACTGTTGAAGAATTGAATAAGAAAGGAGAATAATAATTGTAACAAATTCCGTTTTGGTTTCGTAACTATTTTAAGAAACAAAACAGAAAATGAAAACACTTGCAAAACTCTTAGGACTTAAACCTAAATATCGTATTAATCCCGTAAAAGTTGGTGCACAAACACGCTATCAAATTCAGAAAAGTGTTTTAGGATTCGTATGGGACGCTGTGATTAATCCTTTGGTTATAAACCCACAATCACCTTATGAATATAAAATGTTTGCAGATGCAACCAAAAAGTTGGCTGAACTTGAAAAGAACTGTGCTTAATCATTCATTTTAGTTTTAGACAAGAAAACCCCCGATAAATAATATTTGGGGGTTTCTTGTTTTATGTAACAAACTGTATATTATTTCGTAACTACATTATGGAAATAGGACAAATAATGCAAGTAGAAAAATATAATCAACTTTCTGCTAAACAGTGGGAGTCTGATTATGAAAAGGCAATGGAAGAGTGTAAAAAAGGCAATAGACCACTTGGTTCATTACCACAATTAGCAATGTATTTGTTTTATAATAAACAAGGAAATGTTCGTAAACGTGGATATGTTGCAAGAACTGAAAAAAACACTTTTATTTGCCGTTCAACTAAACGTCAGTGTATTGCAGAATTAAATAAGTAACAAACTGTATATTATTTCGTAACTACATTATGGCAATCATAAATTTAAACAAACATATTTGGGAAGGTTGGACTGTCGGTTCATTCATTAACGAACTTGAACCTACATTCAACATAATTATGAGTGGTAATTCATACATAAAACCTTTTAAGACAAAAGAAGAGGTGAAAAAATGGTGTATGGAAAATCAACCATATTATAAAAAATACATTCCTGACGTTGTAAATTACTTTGTTGAAAAACTAAAACAATATGGCAAAGATTGTTAAAATAGGAAAGGCGGTTGTTGAACTTCATTTACCTCTATTAGCCGAAACTGCCTTAGAAAAACAAGGTATTGAGCCTACGCAAGAAATTGTTGATTGGTTAACATCATTTATGAATTATCAGTTTAACCACAATGTTTCATTTAAAAAATCCGTACTGAGCAAAGCAAATGAAGGTAATTATGGACGTGATTTTTTATATTCATTTGTAGAGCATTGGATAAAAGCAAAACAATGGGAAAAAAATCCTATGACTGAGGAAATGAAAAAATACATTGAATAATGATTTGGATTTATACAGTAAGTCAAACAAATTATATTTGGCAATCGACAATATATTTGTTGTAACAAATTAGTTCTCCCTTTCGTAACTCTATTATGGAACAACAAACAGACGATTTCAACTTAGATTTCTTAGAAGAATCTAACAATAAATTCTTAGAGGATATTGTAATAACAAAAAAAACTGTTGACAAAGAATATCTTCCAGTTGCTTACAAAATTTATCGTTGTGGTATTGGTTTATTAGAAAAACAACCAGTTGATACTTACACTGTAAAGAACGGTTATTTTGAAATGGCGAAAGGTCTTGCTATTAAAAAAGCAAAATTGATTGGAGGTTGCATAGTTGTCGAAATAGTGAATAAATTATTCAAAAATGAATGTGGTTCAATCATTAAAGAAGTAGAACGTACTGTTTATGAAGCATCAAAACAAATGTTGCAATCAAGTACAATAATGTATAAGTCAGGGCACAAAAGAAGAAGAGCAAAAAACTTGTAACAAAAGTAAAAAGAAAATCGTAACTACATTATCAAGACTAAAAAAAAACCACACTAACATGAAAATAACCATTAAAGGAATGGTCGCTAATAAA
>ERZ650304.845-NODE-845-length-13432-cov-7.085894_pt1 | contig 13432 bp, 10 predicted proteins | sample MGYA00376240_ERZ650304 | MGnify/ENA primary metagenome ERZ650304 (study PRJEB26733, sample SAMN07839271) | wastewater metagenome | biome: small river; feature: stream; material: water | place: USA: North Carolina | collected 2016-03-01 ...
GGTTGTTTAAAAGATGCTGCCGAAGCTAGAGCAATCCCATACGGAACAGCAACAAGAGAGATGATGCAGTTAAATGGGATTACAAAAAGTGGATTAATGTATGTTTAAGCCAATAAAAGGCGGGACATCAATAATTGTAGGCGAAGGGTTTAATTGCCATCTTCCACCACCCCCAGATAAGTCCGAAATAATCAATTACGGACTCCCAATAGAAGAACAGTACTGGAAGAGAGAGCCAATACCCAAATGGTATCTCGAGCGATCGCTCGAAGAAGAATACAAACAAGTTCAGGACCAGGAATTAATTCTACGTGGCAAGAAAAAAATCATGTTTGTCGATCCCATGTGTGAGCGTTACCGCAGGAGAGAGTGGAGGCGCAGAATATGGGGAGTGCATATAATGATCAATGGTGAGTTGATTTACCTGACAGGGCATCACTACTGGTATCTCACTTATTGTAAGTTTGACCACAAGGAGAACGATGGATATCCATTCTATTACCGATTCTCCAGAGACAATTTCTACATCCGGCAATGGTGTGAAGAAAACCCTAAAAGCATGGGGTACTTATTCATAGCTTCCAGGGGTACAGGAAAGACTAGCGAAGAGATAGCATGTATAACAAATCGGGCCACAATGCTTCATAATCACCGGGCAGCCCTGCAAAGCAATGACTTTGAAGTTGGTGCTAAAGGTGTGCTAATTCAAGCCAAAACAGTTCCTTTATTCAATGCTTTGCCTAAATTCTTTAAGCCGGAATTTGCCCATGGCACGAACACACAGACAGAACTTGTATTCAGAAGAAGATCCATAAGGGGACAGGGAAGTCTAAATTTAGAGTTTGGGCCGGATGTAGAATTGATAAGCACAATATTTGCCGTAGCGCCTGGAGAGAAAGTACTTGACAAAGAAACTTTAGGAGATGTGCTAGAGGATGAAGTTGGGAAAGTAAATCCAAAAATGGTGGCCGATGTCTATGTCAGGCATGAGACAAACTTAAAAACTGTTTTCCGTAACCATAGAAAGATAGGAGTTTTAAGAAAAACCACTACGGTAGAAGAGATGAATGAAGGTGGTGATGAGTGTCATAAACTGTGGAAGGATAGCGACATGAAGATTTTAGATGGAAACGGATTCACCACATCCAAAATTCACAGACACCTTATTTCCTCATTAGACACAGACACTTCATTAGAGAATTATATAGATGCTAAGGGCAAAAACTATGGTCCGGCATGTGATAAATACGGAAATGTGAACCGTGAAATTGCCAACATCAAAATCCAAAATGACTTTGATGCACTGAAATCTGATCTTAAAAAGTTGGGCAGTCGTATGCGCAAAAGCCCACGGAACGAGACGGAAGCATTTATCAAAGATCAAAGCAAGTCTATTTTCAACGTCATGCTTTTATCTGATCGACTTGAAAAGATAAGGAATCACATGGTTAAACCTCCGTACGTTCGGGGAAATCTGTTCTGGCTTAAAGACAAATTTGGTCCAGTTTGGTGGGAAAGAGACGATCATGCAGGAAGATTCAATTGGGCATGGTTCCCGGAAGAATTCAGCATGATAAAAGAACCTGACAAAGCTAAAGTTCTCAACAACTTTGGCGAAGAGTGGGGGTATGACATGAAGGGATTTTCAAGGAAGATGAAGTTTCCTAAGAACGATCACCTTTTTAGAATCGGCAGTGACCCCATAAAGTACTCAAAAACCAAAGATCCCAGAGCCTCAAAAGCAGCTATGCACGGATTTAGGCTGTATGACGGCATGGCTGACTATGGGAAAGAAAAAAAGGATTGGACATCTCATAATTTCATTTTTGAGTATGTCAACAGACCTGAGGATCCCGAAACTACCTTTGAAGATGCAGCCATGGCATGTATATTTTTAGGGTGCAAGTTACTTCCGGAAAGAAACGTGCCCTCTTTAAATAACTATTTTGAAACTAATGGACTTGAAAAATTCCTAGCCTATCCAAAGGATTTTGTTTCCTCCACAGTAGACTTACAAATTACATCAGATGATGCCGGGTATGCCTCCACGTCAGAAGTCATTGATTACTACACAAGAAGGTTGATAGCCTTTATTAATACCCACATCCATAGAATGCCGTTTGATAACACCATTGAAGACTGGTTGAATTTTGACAGCACAAACCCGACAAAATCAGATGCAACTGTAAGTTCAGGCTTCACGCTAGTTCATGCCGAAAAGATAACAGAAATGGAGCAACAACCTGAGGGTGAATTGTCTGAATGGTTCAACACCTATGATAATTCCTCTGTGAACGGTATCTTCGCACATCAACAAGAAAACCAATAGGCTATGGAATACGATAAAAAGAGTCCTAATTTCCCTTCTGACTTTTTAAGTCCAGCGCAGAAAGCATCAAAAGAATACGCACTCCGTTGGGCAAAAGCCATTGACGGAATAGGGATAAATGGGAATGAAAATGGACTTTTCCCAGGTATGGTGACTACCGGGGATAATCTTCAAATTAATAAATTCGCTCAATGGAGAGCCTACGCCAGAGGGAATCAGTCGATTGAAAAATACAAACCCATTCTCGGAATTTCAAAGAAGGATAGTAGAAGTCCTGTAAGTTACAGGGCTTTAAATTTTGAAATTCTTGACATCGCCACCAAGTATGTGAATGTTCTCATTGGTAAGTTGATGGATCAAAACAATGACATCGGAATCAAAGCAGTTGATAAGAGGGCTCAGGATGATCGGAGAAAGAAAAAGATGGAACTCCAGGAGTATGTTATCAACAAAGAGCATCTTGACAACGTAACCAATAAGACAGGAATTCAATTTGAATCGCCAGTTCAGGATGACATAATTCCAACTCCTGAAAATTTTGGAGAAATTAAAGTCTTCATGGATATGTTCTATAAGGAAGACTATTGCTTGGTAGTTCAGGATTTATTGAAAATAATGAACGAGCAAGATAACTATACTGATATCCTTGCCGAAGTAGCGAGAGACTTAGTAGAAGTGGCTGCAGCAGCGACAAAAACTTATCGAGTTGGTAACAAAGTTGTACGCAGAAGATGTATTCCGGAGAGAATGATAATCTCATCTACACTGAAAAGCACTTGTGATGACATTAAATACATTGGCGAGTATTGGGACTTGACTATTGGGCAGTTCAAAGAAATCGTTGGTGATGAGTTAAGCGAGGCCGACTACAAAAAGATAGCTGAGAAAGCCACCAACTCATCATTCAATAATTATGATGTAGACACTTACTACAAGGATAACATGTGTTACCCTTGGGACAACACCAAGATAACGGTTGGAGATTTCGTGTGGTTTTCCCCGGATTGGGAGACATATCAGGTAGGGAAAAATCAATTTGGAGATGTGGCAGTAAGTCAAAAAGAATTTGACTGGTGGAAAAACCTCCAGGATAAAGGAGTTACAGAGAAAAAATTCAATCAGGTAAATGAATCCCAGGTTATTCGATACTCTTTGGATAATCAATATCAATGCCTTTGGGTAAAGGGGACAGACTATGTTGTGAAGTATGGAAAGAGCAAGGACATGCTAAAAAATGAATCGTCTCTTGGTAAGACAGTAGGTCCATACACTGTCTATAAAATGAAGAAGTGTATTACTGAAAGTGTTATTCCAACGTTTGACAACATTCAGATACAATGGCTACAATTTCAACATCATGCAGCCAAATCAGTTCCAGCCGGACCAGCTATTGAGTTCACATCCCTTCAAGATATTTCTATTGAAGGATCTGGAGGTAAAAAACTGACACCGAAAGAAGCGTTAAAGATATACTTTGAAACAGGTGTTTTACTTTGGAGACGCAGAGATGCTTCGGGCAATTTATCGAACTTCAAGCCTATTGTAGAAATGGCCGGAGGTATATCAAACGCCATGGAGAAGCACTTTAACTTCATGATCCAGGATATTAACTTACTCCGCGATCAGATAGGATTGAATGAGTTAACAGATGCTAGTACACCTAATTCAGAGATGGGTAAAGCTGTAGCAGAGATGGCGAGTGGAGCCAGTGATGATGCGTTACGACCACTACACTTTGCTTTTGACTCAATCAATTTAGGCACTCATCAAAGGACGGTGATGCACATTTCAGGGATGGCAGCAACCGGACTAGCCCCTCAATATACAGAAGCTCTAGGATTACAGGCCATGGCAGTGAATGGATTGTTATCCGATCTAACATATCACGAACTGGGAGTTTATGCCATGAAGCAACCTACCCAGGAGATGAGGTTATGGATTAATGAATACTGTAAAACAGGTATTGCAAATGGATCTCTTTATGAGGAAGAGGCATTTGAAATCCAAGATGAACCAAATATTTATCGCTCCATAAGATTGCTGAAAATGTATCGCCAACAGAAGATCGCACAGAAGCAAAAAGAGATGCAGGCGCAGTACAAAGCAGAAGAAGAAAAAAATATTAATTCTGCAAACGCCACTGCTAAGGCAGCCAGAGAAACACTGGATTATGAGATGCAGGCGAAGCGGCAATTGGCCATGGATGAAGCAGAAGCTCAAATGCTGATAAATCAAAAAGCAACTGAAAATGAGGCTTTTTTAATTAGAATTAAGGCAAAATTGGCTAAAGACGAGGCTCTTTCCATTGAAGAAGAGAGACGCATGACAGAGCTATTAAAAGCCGAAACCGTAGGTAAGTTTCAACTGTTAGCAGCCAAGTCAAAGCCCAAGCCAAGTTCAGCTAAGAAATAAATATTTGCTTAAACGGTTATAAGACTATACATTTGATATGGGGATATTCCCATAAAAAAATCTAAAAAATAAAGAAATGGCAAACGAAGCAGTTAGTTTTCCAGTGACGGCAAGAAAAATTGGGCCGTCAGGAAATGATTTGACAACTCCCAGGGTGTTCTATCTGACCTCAGAAGACATCAAGAAGATTGTAGCAAATCGTAGCACTTCCAAGGGTGGTGCGGTGATCTTTCTGAAAAATCAGAAAGAGAGAAAAATTGAAACCTATGAATCTGCCGATGACATTCGGGCAATGTCGCAAGCTACTGTAGCTGCGGTGAGTGCAGATCCATTGGTAGGGTATCTGGTCAATACGGCTGTTACCGGTATCTCTGGTGGTGTAACAACTACCTCAGTGCTGAACAAGTATTTGCACATTTACACATCGGCAACAGGAGCATCGGCTAATGTTAAGTTACCTCCTCCTTCTGATCGTAACGTGGTAGTTATTGTGAACACGTTATCAACACCTGTGAGTGTGTTCCCTAACGGAGCGTCAGCATACATTGACAACGGAGCGTCAGGAGCAGCAAAGAACTTGCCTGCATTTAAGCGTTTCCACTTTGTCACCTCTCCAACTACGGGGAACGGTGCATCAGCAGTGTGGAAAACAGCACAAGATCGCCAGATGAACGCTCAGTAAGCGTAAAAACTTTACTATATTTGAGAGCCCAGATTTGGGCTCTCATTTTTTTTAACCAACCCCCAGACTACATGAAAAAAATTTTAGTGCATCATCCATCAGAATCGGATGGGACATCGTTCTATCGAGCATTTGGACCGTTTAATCTTTTTCAAAAGATGTTTCCGGATATCCAGATTATCAGTGGGAATGAAACCAACATCAGTTGGGTTCAGATCCTTCAAGTCGACATGATATTCATGCAACGGCCAGCTACCAATTGGCAACGTGATTTAATTATCATGGCTAAAGATTACGGAGTCCCAGTATGGGTAGATTGGGACGATCATTACTTAGACATCCCGGATACCAATAACAGGAAGAAATTCTATACTCCTCATATTGTTGAAACAATTCGGTGGATACTAAAAAATGCTGATCATGTAAGTGTGTCAACGCAACATTTATTTGAAGAGTTTTCAAAGGAAAAGCCAAAGTCTATTTCTCTCATACCCAATGCAACAGACTTGGATTTATTTAACACAGGAGCACATAAATTTTATGAAAGAGACAATCTCATTCTATGGAGAGGTTCAGATACTCATAATGCAGATTTTGATGCCTATAAGAAAGAAATACTTGAACTTATGGATGAAACCCCTGACTATACTTGGGGGTTCTTTGGATATTGGCCACAATGGGCAATCGACCATCTTCCAAGCCATAGGATTAAACTTTGGGCTAGTGATGGCTGTATAGAATTTATCCGTAAAATCATTCATTTAAGGCCTAAATTGATGTATGTACCTTTGGAGGACATACCGTTCAATCATTCTAAAAGTAACATCGCCTGGCAGGAAGGGACCTTAGCGGGAGCCAATATGGTAATTCCCGATTGGGAAGAATGGGCTGACCTTCCGGGATTTCATTACACTAACAACGGAGATTTTAAAGAGACATTTTTGAAAGCTCTTTCTGCAGGTTCAGAACAAGTTGACAAAGCCACAGAACATCTCACTACAAATTTCGATTTAAGATCAGTGAATTCACTTCGACTTAAAGTGTTTGAAAGCATTAAATCAAATGCTGAATATCCAATGATTTTGAATCGCTCTTATGGAAGACATAATTACGTTAAGCTGGAAGATGTCGTTCCATTCACAGACCAACAATTCTTTGATTACAATAAAGTCCATGGGTGGACACAGGATAACCCTGCATGGAATTTAGGTATGGATAAAACAGTGGAATACTGCGTTGACATTTTAAAGGCAAAGTCGGCAGTTGACATTGGTTGTGGATCTGGCGCTTTGCTTGAAGCCTTCCTTCGGAAAGGAGTGGTGGCCTATGGAATTGACTCAAACACGGTTAATAAGGCATATTTTGACGAACGGAATCCGGATGAAGCGTATCGGTTTATCTTGGATTACGCTCAAAATGCAGTCATTGATTCTAAAGTTGATGTGATAACCTGTATTGAAGTCATGGAACATATTCCAGATGAAGCCAACGAGGATATTTTAAGAATCTGGAGAGAGAAGTGTGATTATTTCATGTTCAGTTCTACACCATACACCGATACGCCAGAGTTTGATAAACAGTGGGGGCACATCAATGTAAAGCCAACGGACCACTGGATTAAGTTCTTTGAAAGAAATGGATTTGTGTTGATTCAAAAATTAGATTACCCTTCTCCATGGACACTTTTATTTAAGAGTTGTCCGGTGATTTAAAGAAACATTTTTGCAGTTTGAAAAGCCTGATTTTAGTCAGGCTTTTTTTATGCCTTTAAATCTATTTTTTTTTAAGATTTGTGAATACTTGCACACAATACTAAGAAATTGCTTAATTGCATGAGCAAATATATAACCCCCAATAGATATGCTACAAGATTTAATTAAGGACATGAACGCAAAAGGGAACGAAGAACCCCCTGTTGCACCCCCAACCGAACCAGTTAATCAACCCGTCAATCAACCGATTGACACACCAGCAGCGACAATACCGGTGGCAGAACCACCAAAAGATACTCCAGTAGAGCCCGTAGTGGCAACACCAGCAGCAACTCCTGATTTAGAAATTCCAGATGAAAAATTTTATGGCCGTCTAAGCAAATTGACAGAGGGATCCATAAATACGGAAGAGGAATTTGCAGGCCTGGTAAGCCACTACAATGAACTATTGGAACAAGCCGAACAAGGTTTTCAACCGAAATTCAAAGATGAACGAACAAAGATGGTTTATCAGATTTTGGCAGAGAATGAAGGTCGGGAGCCGGAAGCGGCAATGCGCACACTACGTGCCCTAAATTTCAATCCAGAAGGTAAATCTGCGAAGGAAGTACTATTTGAAGCATACTTGCTCAATCCGATAAATTCGGATTTAGGACCGATTGAGGCTCAAAAGTATTTCGAGGCTGAGTACGATGAAAAGTACCATGACGTTGAGGGAAACCCCATCAAAGAACGTCAACAAGCCCTAGCAGTGCGGGAAGGAGTTGAGGCAATCAACAAAATCAAAAACGGTCTAAAGGCTTCCGAAGCCCCGGCCAATGAGATTTCTGAAAAAGTAGTGAGCGCCATTTCAAGTGCAGTAGATAAGTTTGGAGGATTAAGGCTTGCTTTCACGGATAACCCCCAGGAAAGCGACTATTTAAGTATGGCGGTGGCTCCAGAGGAGCTACAAGGCCTGAAAGAAGATGCCTTACATCCCCAGGAATGGTGGGCTGATTTTCTTTCAAAATTTGAGACGGATAAAGGATTTGATCATCCTGCATTCATCCGGGAATTTTATGAAATGAAGAATCACCAGAAAAAAGCACAACTAGCGTTTCAGCATGGCAAAAAACTTGGTGAATTAGCCAAGATAAATGAAGCCAGAAATGCCTCTGACCCCAAAAGGATTGATCAGGCCCAGCCTGCCGGTCCAGGGAAACAGAGCATTTATGAAGCGTGGGGGAATGCTCAAAAAGGCTAAGTCAATCCTAAGCGGGAGAAACTTAAACTTTTAACCTAAAAAAAGACATAAAATGAGCGCAATAGCAGGAATTCCCAGCGCAGGCTTTCAAGCCAGCGAAAATTACGCTCTGATCAGTGGATATGACATCTACGACAGAGATTTTTATAAGAAACTGATAAAGAAGGTGCCACGTGCGGCTGCTTTACAGTGGATGCGTGTAGTGAAAGGCTACATGTCCAAGAGAAAAGCGATACGCCACACCTACTACTTCCATGAAGAAGGTCAGTGGATGGCAGCAGCAGCGACAATTGCATCGGTGGTTGATAACACAACCAACATCGACATCACTCTGACTGCCGCAGATCACGAAAACTCAGGAGCCCAGTCTTTTCCGGTTGTTGGAAATACTGTTGTTTTTGAAAACGAAGCCTGCGGGTATGTTTATTCTGTGAACAGAACAACTCCTAACGCACACAGCGTCAGGGTTTATCCCTTGGATACCACAGTAAACAACGTTTTGGCTTCTGCCGTTGTTGGAACCAGCATTGTGTTCTATTCCAATGCCCAGCAAGAAGAGTCCAGCGCTACGGAAATCCGTGTGCCTAAGACAGCCAAGGTCACGAATTACATTCAGACCTTCCGTGAAGGTTACAAAGTAACTGACCATGCAAAGCAGAACCAGACGGAATTCACCTACAATGGACAGCCATTTCTGCATCCTAAAGGAATTGATGACATGATGGACCGTTTTGCCCTACAAGAAGAACTTGGTCTTTTGATCAACCCGGCTTCAAGTGGATTGGTAAATGCCGGTTCTAAGTCAATTCAATTGGCGAAGGGACTTATTCCTCAAATCACCGATTCTGGTAATACACTTGAGTATTTCGGTACTCCTGATATGACCACCGTGGATGATGCTATCCTGATTTTGAATCGCTCTTATGGAGTGCATGACTATGCCGTAGGACAGGGTTTGAACCTGAATTTGGGATGGAAAAACTGGCTTATTGACTTTGCAAAAGGTGGAGACAATAACGTCTCTTTCAATCCTTTTGACGGTGGAAAAGAGCAGGCAATTAACCTGAACTTCAAATCCATCATGATCGAGCCGTATTCTTTCCACATGCAAACTTGGGATTTGCTCTCACATGCAGATACCCTTGGAGCAGGAAACATGCCTTACAAGGACATGGCGATTTTCATTCCTATGGGCATGGCTAAGAATCCAGAAGCCGAACAAGGAAACGACTACGAGCCTTACTTGCAGTTGGTTTATGCTGATCCAGGTGGAGCACCAAATCAGAACAAAGGTGACCATGCTGTTTGGAGTGATGGAGCGCTTGCCCCAGGTGGAGCGACCAACGACCAAGCATATTGGAGAATCAACGCCATTTCCTACAAAGGATTGGAAGTACGTTGCAGAAACAAGTTTTTGATCTTGCGTAGAGCAGCTTAAAATACTGGGGGAGAGACTAAAATCTCTCCCCTTTTTAAATTAAACAATTAATCCCCCTAATTATGGCACAAGAAGTTTATAACGATGTAAAGCCCCTAAGCAAAAAATTGGCTGTTGCTCCCCTGAAAGATGGTGAAGTAGCAGTTTTTCGGTTGACAAAAGCATTTCAAAGAGACATTTCGAGAGAAGAGCCATCCTGCCCAGAAGTTGTTCAATTGGCAGGAGTTCAGAAAATCAGTGATCCCGGAGAACAAGGAGCCATGAAATCAAAAAAGATGGCAGCCGGGATTAAAGAGTACAAGCAGATTGGTACATCAGGACAAGTAAAGCCTGTTTTTGAACCACTTATTTTTGTACGTGGAGAAATGAGAATAACTTCTAAGGATCAGGAGAAGTATGTGTTTGCGATGAGGAACCTCAATAACACAAGCAACAGGTTTCGTAAAATAATGGGTGCGACCAATAAGAATGAAACTAATTCATTCTACCTGTTAGGTACAAAAGAGGTTACCAACCTGATGAAAATTTCAGACATGAAATACTATGCTGAAAAAATGGTTAGAGAAGCATCTTTCCAGGTTCTTAAAGAACTTGCTGTTGTGCTGAATGCCAATCCGGATCCTAGATTTAAGGTAAAATCTTACATTGATGGAGCCACTTTGGACACAGAACGCTTAAAGTACGAATTGATACAGTTGGCTCAATTGTATCCAAAGCAGGTGATTTCAGCCTCTCCAAGTGATGCAGACAAGCTGAAAGTGCAGATTTACGATGCTCTTGTTTACAACATATTGACGTTTGAAAAGAACTCGTATTTTGTGTCAGGAGATGATGATTTGATTGAAATATTACAGCCCGAATCCGATATGGACAAGGTTGATTCTTTGATAAAGTTTTTCATGAGTCCCGAAGGCAAAAAGAACTATGCGATTTTTGCTAAAGCACTCAAAAAGGCCCTTCAAGTCAATTGATTTGAAACAATCCGCTTAGGAGGACGAAAGTCCGGGGGTTAGGCGAATGGGGCGTGGGCATCTAGTATGTCGTGGCCCTTTTTTATTTTTAACAAAACAAAACTATGGCATTAACCGTTGCGCTTTCACTCACATTTTCGGCCACAAAAGTAGTATTTACGGATATTACAGGCTCTTATAATGCAGGCACTAATCCAGGTGGGTACGGTGCTCCAAATGCTACGTTTGCAGCGTATGGGCACTATGCCATCATCCGAAAGAAGAACGTCAACTCCGTGGCAGACGTGGTGCTTACGTTGGATGCTTACAATCCTATTACGGACACAGTATTTCAGGCCGATAGAGATACGGATGGCTGGTATGAAGGCACAAAGTTGAATATTCCGGTATGGGATTCGGGCACAAGTTATGTCGCAGGCACATTGACCACTGGAAATGTGGTTGTTGACGATGGGATAATTTACTACTGCATACTCAATAACAGCAATTCAAAGCCATCTCTGAATCCAACAAGATGGACGGCTGTATCGGATCTCACCACTATTGAAGCAAACACGACAATCATCGTGACGGTTGAAGGCCGGGTGACGGTTTACAATGCTGATGTGTATTGGTCCAAGCAGATTGCATCTTTATCACAAAAAGGAGAGTGTGGTATCTGTGAAGACAACAAACTGAAAGACAGACTGGACACAATTTATCGCTACATACAGAATGGGTTAGTAGCCGATCAATTAGGCTCAAATTCAGACGGTGAGTGGGCAGCTTTAAGATTAATAGGTCTTGGGGCTATATGACAGTAGTACCATTCAGTTCAACCTTCATAACCCAATATTCGGATGCCTTTAATGAACTTCTGAGGCTGGGCACACTATCGTCTCAAAAAAAGGTTGAGGGTGAAGAGTCCATTTCCTCTGATGAGACGGCATCGAGGATGCTCACCATCCTGCAGGCGTTGGATAGTCCTGACCTCACAGAAGCAGAAATTGAAGCACTGGAGTATTGTCTTTTGAGGCTGAATGAAAGTTTAGTCACTCCGACTGTAGTTTCACTATTACCACCTGAATTAGTTCCTGGGGAAATTGTAGATTTGCTTACTTTTGAAGTAGGAACAGGCTCAGATGTAGTCGATTCTTTTGGTGAAGGCTCGGACGTAATAGATTCAATAGGGTCATGAAGGTATTAGACTTATCCGCAGTTGTAGAAAATACCAGACGCTTACTAGCGACTAAACAGACTTTATTGCATTTACAAGAAGGGATTACCGAATCCCTGAGCAGGATGATGCTGGGCTTGAATGTACTTGATACGGATGTAACAGTGCTTTCAGGAGTGGTTAATGCTTTAAGTCATCCAAATTATAATATCAGCGCAGGTTCAGCCTATTACAATGGAGAAATCTACGAAATACCAACATGGACTGGTACAGCAGGAGGAGGACAGGTAGCTATTTTAACGCTACAGACCACGTATAGATCGGGCGACCCTGTTATTTATACCGATGGGTCAAGTCAAAATACACACTCGAATAGAAAGTTAGTCTGGTCTTTGGGGACTTCCGGAACCGGGATTAAAGACTATTCACAACTCGTCAGACTCGTTACAAAACTAGATTCTTTGCTTGGAGTGACCTCACAAGTTGCGGCAGCGATAGTCACGGCAAACGCCTACACAGACACGGCAGTTACGGGACTTTGGGATGACAGAGGGTCTTTCAGTGCGGCAGGAGGAGCTTATCCTTCAAGTGGAGGTTCAGGAACAGCAGGAGCCATTTTAAAAGGCGATATCTGGACTATTTCGGTAGCCGGCACACTTCCCACAGGGCAAGTAGTGGAGGTAGGAGATACCGTCAGGGCTTTAATTAACACCCCTGGGAATACGCAGGCGAACTGGGCGATATTACAGAACAACATTGGCTACGTGCCCGTGAATAAGGCAGGGGACTCTATGTCTGGAGCTTTGGCGATGGGGTCTAATAAGATCACCGGACTTGCCGCAGCGACTAATAATGGAGATGCAGTGAGGTTTGAACAGTTGCCAACTACAGCAGCAGGTGGAGATTTAACGGGTTCATACCCAAACCCTACTTTAGCTAGTAAGTACACAAAAGCTGGAGATTCAATTCAATTGCTCACTAAGGTAGTTGACATAGGAGATTGGGATATGATTGCCACTGTATCAGTTGCTTTTGCTCATGGAATCAATCTTTCCAAAATAAGAGGGATTAGTGTAATTATAAGAGACGATTTTGATACAACTTATTATGTCTTACCAAGGGAAGATTCTGGTGGTGGATTTGCTGGTAAAATTGATTATTTGACTGCCAACGTTAGTCTTACAAGAAAGGCAGGGGGTGACTTTGCAAATACTGATTTCAATGCTACTGGTTACAATAGGGGGTGGGCCTTTATAACTTATACAGCGTAAAAAGATGCTTTAAAAAAGCGTCTCTGTTTTTTTTATATATCGAATCATTACTTATTAAGTAAGTATTCATAATACCAATTCCACTATCATCGTGACTTTTGTTCAATAATGTATGTCCCAATTCATGAAATACCAACACTTCATTTTGAATATCAGTGTTGGTTTGGAATGAATAAGTATCTATTAAAACAGTTTTTTGGGAGCCTTGGATAAAAGAG
>ERZ650304.846-NODE-846-length-13425-cov-40.811743_pt1 | contig 13425 bp, 22 predicted proteins | sample MGYA00376240_ERZ650304 | MGnify/ENA primary metagenome ERZ650304 (study PRJEB26733, sample SAMN07839271) | wastewater metagenome | biome: small river; feature: stream; material: water | place: USA: North Carolina | collected 2016-03-01 ...
AGCGCAGCAGCAGCACGCGGCGGTAATCCATGCAGGCCGATTCCAGCAACCGCTCCACCAACGCGCCCAGGGCGGCGTCAGCGGCCTTATGCGGGGCAAGACGGCCGGTTTCCTGTGTATCCCAGACATGGCGCTCGGTTGCGTCGCTGTAGCGGCCTTCCACGCTGCCGCAGCGGTCGGAGGTACGCGGGCCCCATGTTCCAGTCATGACGTAGCTGCCCCAGTTCTCAAGGAGCATTTCCAGAATGTGTTGCGTTACAGCGGTTTTCTTCATGGGTTTTTCCTGCTGTCGGATTCTTGCTTCTGCTGTCGGTCTGCTGTCGGATTACTTTTTCTTTATCTTTCAATACTTTGTTTCTATATCCGACACATCCGACACATCCGACACATGATTTTGTGTGTGTGCATACGTGCGCAGGTGCGCGCCCGCCTGCATGTATGTGCGCACGTTTGGCTGTCGGATGCGTCGGATGCCTTGCGGCGCAACGGTTTTATGATGTCGGTTCATGTGTCGGATTGCTGTCGGATGTGTCGGATTCATGGCGGATTTACTCCTGATCCGGCTGGCGGCGGGCCGTGACGGCGTCACGGAACCTCAAACAGCCCGCTTCCAGGCGCTTGGTGTAGTCCGGGTGGTGCTGGTGCTTGTAGTCGTCTTCCGTGATCCAGACGCGGGTAGTGGTGCGGTTGTAGCCGGTCAGCATGAGGTCATGCCGCCCCTCTTTCATGTGCCGCCTAACCTCAGCCACAAAGTCGCGTTCACGTTTCTTGAACTCGTTGGTGTGCTCGCACCATCGGATGTACTCGCGAAACAGGTCGCCCTTGGCACAGGTGCAGTAAGGCAGGCCCAGATGGCCCTCTTGCCACTCTTGCAGGAACAGCACCGGCGACGGCAGGCTGGCGGCAATGAGGTTTTTCTTGTCCTGGTTGAGCGGCGGGCGGGTATGCGCGTCAAATCCGCTCAGGTCGATGCTTAACAGGTACTGGTAGAAACACTCGATGCCGTTGCCGTTGATCTCAGCAAAAAGGCGGGAAAAATAGCCGGATTCCGGAACCTCTCCGCAGTACAGCACCAGGTAACGCCGGTCGCCGTTATCCAGTTCCAGCGGCGTAGTGGCGTTCGACAGGAAAACAAAGTTGATGTGGTTATGTTCCTCGCGCAGCGGCAGGTTTTTCTCGTTGATCATGAGCGTATGGCCGGTGACCAAATGCTTGAGCTGGCCCTTGTGCTGGCTGCGCTCTGCCCTGCTGACCACCTCTTCGCACAGCGCGAACAACTTGCCAGACTGCCAGCCGGTAAACTGGCTCTCCAGCTGCGCCTGACCGATGGTGGTGGCGTATTCGCCGTAGATGCGGCTGACCACCTGTTCCCATAGGACCGACTTGCCCGGCCCTTCCGCGCCGTACATGATCACGCTGCTGTCCATCTTGGCGCCGGGGTTTTGCAGCGGGTAGGCGATCCATTGCAGCAGGTACTGGTATTCCGGCGACCGTTTGCCGCACAGGTTAAACATGTGCTCCAGTATCCGCCGGCATCCCTCCTTCCCCTCCCGCGCGGGTGTGAGCGGGAAACCCCTGAACAGGTTGATGTAGTGCGGCGGTACAGCTCCAGAGGGTTCGAACGCCAGGCCACGGGCAATCTGGCGGCGCGGATCGTTGTCCCAATCCTTGTACGCGTCACGGCCAACAATGTGGCGCAGGTGCGACAGCCTCATTTGCATGTGCTCGCGGGTGTCCCAGACGGTGTCGGTGCCGTAGATCAGGCTGAAATTGCCCAGCATGTCGTCGTGGCTGTAGCGGGCAAACTGCCCGACATGGCTGGATTCTGGCGCGTTATCCGGTTGGGAGTGGGAAGGTTCGGGTGCGGCTGGCGGCGTGGCGACGGTGACCGGCTGTCGGCCCTCAACGATGTCGGTGAGCTGCTGCTGGACGGATCGCAGGCCGTGCATGACATGCAGGTCGTTCCAGTCGCTGAGGCCGTCAGCAGTGCCGGGGAATGACGGGATAGCCGCCAGCCCGCCTACCTGAGCCGCTGCCCGGCCTGCCGCTTCCTGACCCACGCCGCTGGCGTCGTTGTCGCCGCAGATGACCAGCCGGGATTCCGGGTAGGCGCGGTGGATGCTGTCCGCAACCGGCACCAGGTTGCCCGCGTCAAAGGCCACCACCACCGGCCAGCCCAGCGCCTTGTTGATGCTGGCACCGGTCGCGTAACCCTCGCAGACAGCAATGACCGGCGAGCCTTCCAGCGTGGTCAGGTTAGGGATAACGTGGAAGTTCCCCTTCTTTGGCGTGCCGGTCAAAAACTTCTTGCTGCCATCGGCGGCGATAAATTGCAGGCTGACCAGATCGCCGCCCTGGTTGTACAGCGGCACAATCACGTTGTCGCGGCTGAACCGCACGTCGTAGGCGTTGACCTTTTTGCGGCGCAGGTACGGGCTGGCGCCGGAGTCCGGCAGCTTGCCCCAGATGGTGTTGGCGCGGGTGCGGCATTCCTGGTGCAGGCGGGCCTGTTCTTCCTCGGCTTCCTTGCGGGCGGCGGCCATGCGTTCGGCATAGTCGCGCTTTTCGTCATCTGACCATTCCCGCTTTTCCAACTCGATGACCGCGGATTCCCCGGTCTTCCAGTTGCCGTAGCTGCCGGTGATGACCATGTCGCCGTTGCGCAGGTACATGGTGTGCAGCACGTACCAGCCGTTTTTCTTGCTGCGGCCCTGCCCGTCCACCGGTACGCGGTGGATGCGGCCGTCTATGCGCAGATCCGCCGGGGAGACGTTGATGCCCAGGCGCTGCATTTGCTGGCTGACGTTGTCCAGGTTGTTCATGCGGTTCCTTCCATGCGCGCCCGGGCGGTGCTGATCAACGTCTGGATGGTGGCATGCAGGCGGGCGGCATCGCGCTCCAGCTGGGCAAGCTCGTCCGCGCTGATGTAGCCGTCGGCCATGGCCTCGGCCACGTGGGTGGTGGTATCGCCCACCAGGCTGACCATTTCGCCGACTTGCGCGAACAGGCTGGCGTCGGTGAGGGATGACAGGCCGCTCAGGTCAAACCACGCGGCGTCGCCAAACACATGGCACAGGCTGTCCATGATGCGCGAGTCGCGGGTGTACTCCAGGATGGAGGCCAGCTCGGGCACGGTGAGCACGTGGCGGCCGTCGTTGGTGAGGCTGATTTTGTGCTGCAGGGTGTTGACGTTGTAGCCGTAGGCACCGGCAATGGAGCCCACGCCGCCGCGTATGTCGTGGACAGCGTGATAGATGGCGGCCTTGAGCGGCAGCACTGTGCGGGTGGCGCGTTGTTGTTGGTTCATGGGCATGGGTCCCGTGTTGTTGTTGTGGCAGGCGGCGGAATCATCCGCCGTAGTCAAGCGGCAGCTTCTGTCGCTACGCTGTCCTCATCAGGGGCCGCGATCAGGCCAAAATGCTGGAGAACTTCCAGCTCGGTCACTGCGCCACCGGAGTTGAACGCCAATGCTTGCAGCAAATTGCGCCTAGGAGTTTTCTTGGCATAAACAAGGTGCACGCGCATGTAATCAGGCGTTGTGCCGCAGCTTTCGGCATATGCAGAAAGCTGATCAACAGTCAGGCTTCTTATGTATTCGCGCAGCTTCATCATAACCTCCGGGTTTGACCAATCATAACCTTTACGGTTGTGTCAAACAACACCTTTGAGATAGTTACCTTTAAGGTTATTGGCTGCTAGGATTCCGATATGAACACAATCGATAGCGCGACCATCAGATACAGGAACGCCAAGCACCTGCGCGATTCAGCGGGTGGCGTCACTGGGTTTGCCAACAGAATTCAGCGCAGTCAGGCCCAAGCGTCATCTATCGTTGGAGACAACCCTACAAAAGGTATTGGCGCAAAAATGGCCCGATTGATTGAGGGTGTTTTTGATCTTCCAGCAGGATGGCTTGACATCCCACATCCTGAACATTGGCAACAAAACAGCACAGATCAACACGAGCCCCGCTCACCCAGCGAAGAGACGCACGTCATCATCCCCAGGTACAACGTCCACGCCGCCTGCGGCAACGGACTGCTGAATGATCATGTGGAAGTGAACGGCGGTCTGGCTTTCATGCGCAGCTGGATCCGCGACATGGGGTGGAAAGCCGCCAATCTGGTGGTGATCTACGCGCGCCAGGACAGCATGGCCCCCACCATTACCGACGGCGCCGTGCTGCTGGTTGACACCAGCCAGACCGCGCCGGAAAGCGGCCGGATTTATGTGCTGAACTGGTTTGGCGAGGAACGGGTGAAGCGGCTGCACCGCGTGGGCGCCAGCCGGTACCGGGTATCGTCCGACAACCCCAACAAAGCAGAGTTTCCGGACGAAGTAATTGATTTTGAGGAATCGCCCGATGTGCGGATTATCGGGCGGGTGGTTTGGCAAGGTGGAACGTTATGAGCGACGCCGAACAACCTCAACAGCTCCTGCAAAAGCTGTTTGAAATTCAGCATGAGATTCAGCAACTGTCTTTGCGACACGAACAGCTGACTGCTCAATTGCCTCACAAAAAATCGCATGTAACAACTCGCTACTATCTTGATCTAGCGGCACAGCAAGTGGATAAGAGTCTGCTTGAACACGTAAGGTCTTTGGCACAACACCAACCTCATTATTGACCACAATCCGCTGCGGAATCCTGATCGCTTCCAGCGGCGAAGCCTTTTCCAGTACGGACTCCTCCACCAGCCTCGCATACCCCGCAATGTCATGCCAGCTGTCGGCATGACCTTAGTCCCCGCTTACCAGCCGCCCCATCTTCACCGCAATCATCTCCAGCGCCTCGCGCCGTTCCGCCGGCATCTCTGCCCAGCCTGCCCCGTCCTTGAGCGCGGCCTTGATCTGCTGGATCACATCAAAGGTGCGCGCAAAATCCCCGTAGTGCTGTCCGCGATCGGTCAGCGTGTCATCAACATTTTTCATGGCGTTCTCCTGCCGGACCATCCGACACGAAAAATATAACCTTTATGGTTGTGTTATAGCAACCTTTAGGATTATATTTGCCCAATCGCACAACAACAACGGAGCCGCCGCCATGGCCAGCATCACCCCCATCGTTAATCCCGCCGCCCAGGTCACGCACGACGTGCTGAGCAGCCCGGACCACATTGCCCGCCTGCAGGATCAACTGCACGCCGTCCTCTACACCGACAGCACCGGCCGGCTGCTGGCCGTGACCGTGCACTGAGGGGCAGCCAACATGCAAAAAACCGCCACTCCACTGCCGCTCTGGTATCGCGGCATGGCCGACAAGATTGTGCACCTGCGCGCCCAGCGTCACCGCGACGACATCCACTACAGCGCCGCCATGTTGGCCGGTTATCTGAGCGGCCTGTACATGTGCAGCGTGATCGACAACCCGCAGTTTGATTTGCTGCATGAGCTGATGGAGAACGCCGCCGAACACGCCCTGCGCGACAGCGACCCGGCAGCCATCCGCGCTTTTGCCGCCAGCCCGCAGGCAAGCCTGGTGCAAACGCTGGTGGAAAACATCCGCGACCACCTGGACCGCCTGACCACCGAAACCGAGTACCTGCAACAGCATCAGCAGGTAACGCTGGCGCCGGTGTTTGACATTGCCACGCTGATCAGCATCGAAAACGACCACATTGACCGCTTGGTGAGGGCCGCGTGATGGACCAGATCTATTTGTCCGTGGCGCTTGTCATAACCGCAGTGGCCCTGCTGCTGTGCCTCCATGAACTGCGCATGGCAACCCGCGAACGCCGCCGACTGCTGATGGAAAACATGCAGCTGCACAGCACCAACAACCGACTGAGCTGGGACAACAGCAGGCTGCTGATTGAGCGCAAATGCATGGCCACGGAATACGGCATCAAGCTGCTTCCATGGCGCGCCCCCCGCGAGGTGGCGAGGAGGCCAAGCCATGCGAGTCGGTGATGCGGAGTTTATGGACAGGAGCTTGCGCAAGAGCGTGCCGCTGGCGACTGCCAGACATGCCAACCAGTCCATGCGTCAGGAGCTGGAGCGCGATGTTGAGGATTTTTTGCGCAATGGCGGCAAGGTAACTGTTTTGCCCGGATATACGCCGGCGCCGCTACCGCCGCACCGGGCTCCGCAACAAACAAAGGACTGCGCCCAACAGGATGATGCGGTGCGCGGCAGAGGCAGGAGAGCTATCCCCTGGCCGGAGTCGTTTGATATCCAGCATGACCTATTCAGCGCCCGCCTGACCTACAAGCAGCTGGCCGAACTGACAGGCGTGCCGCGCCTGACGCTGGCCAACTGGTTTCAAAAACACATGATCCCCAGCAACGCCTGGAAGACCCGAATTGCAGACGGTCTGCAAACCCTGCTTGCCAAGCACGGCAAGTCGCACCAGAAAACACAGAGGTGACACCCATGAAACGCCCCGATTTGTTTGTTTCTACCCTCAACCAGCTGCGCTATGGCGCGGCTGCGGAGGAACTGTCAGAGAAGCTGGCCGAATGCGTTGACCGCGCCAGCAGCACCGGCAAAAACGCCACGCTGACGCTGGTGATCAACATCAAGCCCCAGGGCGCCAGCGGTCAGTATTTTTTGACCGACGAGATCAAGCAAAAGCTGCCCAGCTTGCCGAAGGAGCAGACCATTTTCTTCGGCACGCCCGAGGGCAACCTGACCCGCGAGGATCCGCGCCAGCAGAAGTTGCCGCTGGTGTCGGTTGCGGTGGATACCAGCGCCGTGAAAACCGTTGACGCGCCCGCCGGCGAACTCAAGCGCGTTGTTTGACCCAGACCACTTTAACCAACCCCGAGACCATCATGGAAAACCAACCCGATGTTGTGATGCAGCTGCAGTCTGGCCTGAATGCCGGGCTGATGGCCGAGATCGTGAAACCCTTTGAAATTGCCGGTACACCCTGCGTGATTGTGCCCCAGGGCTTCAAGCTGGAGCGTTTCGAGCACATGCGCGAACGCCCGGTGGATCTGCAAAAGACGGTAAACACGCAGTCTGTTCAGAGTTTTATCGAGTACTTCAATCGTTTCTCTGACCAGAACTCCACGATTTTTGTGGACTACGAAAAGCAGCGGATTTTGGGCGTGCTGGATTACCACGAGTCTGACGACTATCCCGGCCAACGCTGGTGCCGCCATGCGGTGGTTTATGACTTTGTGCTGACGCCGGAGGCCGAGAAGTGGGTCAACAGCGACAAGAAGGCCATGGACCAGACCACGTTTGCCAGCTTTATCGAGGACGGCCTGCCGGAAATCCACGCACCGACACCCGCACTGATGCTGGAGATTGCCACCACGCTGCAGGCCAAGACCGGGGTGGATTTCCGCAGCCACATCCGGCTGGAGAACGGCCAGGTGCAGTTCCAGTACAACGAGACTATCCAGGGGTCAGCCGGCGCCAGCGGTCAGTTGCAGATCCCCGTGAAGCTGCAGCTGGGCGTGCAACTGTTTCGCGGTAGTCAGCGCTATGCCATTGACGCCAATTTCCGGTACCGGCTGAACGGCGGAAAAATCACGATGTGGTACGAGCTGATCCGGTTCCACATCGTGCGCGACGACGCGATCAAGGCGGTGATGCAGCAGCTGAGCGAGAACATCGCCACAGACTGCCAGATCCTTGAAGCCAACACCTGACGGAGCTGAAGCCATGGCCGATCTGTTGTGGGTGCCGTTTTCGCCCTGGTGCGTCAAAAGCGCAGATGGTCACTACTCGGTGACCAAGGGCGGGCCGGATTTTGACCGCACCTATTCGGCCTGGTATGCCCAAACCCCGCAAAACCGGTGGGCACCCGGCGTGCTGCTGGAGGTTTACCGGGATGCGGAGGAGCCGACGATGCGCAAGTTGGCCAAGGCGCGGTGCCAGGCGCACGCGGATGAAATGGCGGCGAAGGCTGCCGTAAAGATTGCTGAGAACGAAAATGCTTAATGATCCGCTGAACGATGAACTTTTTGACTCCGATGACAATCTGGATCCGGATGGAGAGGAGTGATGATGGCGACTATGACAATTGATGAGGCGCTGACGCATGCCGATGCTCATGCAGTTCCTGGGCAAGCCATGGCGGTTCTGGCGGCTGAGGTCCGCGAACTTCGTGATTTGTTTGAATGCTCTATCGCGGCCAAAACAATGCTGGATATAGACCTCAAATGCGCCAAGGCCGAGCTGAAGTGCGCGCGGGAGCCTGTAGCGTGGGCATGGGATTACTGCGGGATCAACGTCAGCTACAACAAAGAAAAGCCGTCATTTCTGGACGAAACCGTACTGGCTTGGCCACTATTTCTCGCGCCCAGGGAAGACATAAATGTTGGCATGGATGTTGTCTGGGTGCCTGCTGATGATCTCAAACCCGAGCTATCAGAAGACGTACTGGTAACGATTTTGATCGACGGCATCGACACCGACTGGCGGGCGGGCTTTTGGGATGGCCAGCACTGGTACACCCTGGATACGGAGATTGATGAACCAATCCAGGTGAATGCCGGGTGCAATTTCTTTGTAACGCATTGGGCACGGGTGCAGCCGGCGGAGGTAGTGCGATGAAAACCATTCCTCACCCCATCTACCGCCGCAACCCCCAAACCGCCATGAACTTCGGCGAGCTGCTGATCGACAACTTTGCCGGTGGCGGCGGCGCCAGCACCGGCATCGAGGCTGCCATGGGCCGGTCGGTTGACGTGGCCATCAACCACGACCCCATTGCCGTAGAATGCCATACCGTCAACCACCCCAACACCCGCCACTACTGCGAGTCGGTGTGGGATGTTGACCCGCGCGCGGTCTACCCCGGCCACCAGATCGGTCTGGCATGGTTCAGCCCGGACTGCCGCCATTTCAGCAAAGCCAAGGGCGCAGCACCGGTATCGCCGCGCGTGCGCGGACTGGCATGGGTTGCCCTGCGCTGGATAGCCCTGCGCAAACCGAGAGTGATGGTGCTGGAGAACGTGGAGGAGTTCCAGACGTGGGGCCCGGTGCTGCGTGATGACGCGGGCAACTACTACCCCTGCCCGGCGCGCAAGGGCCGCACCTTTCGCAGTTTCATCAACGCCCTGCGGCGGCATGGCTACGCCGTGGAGCACCGCGAGCTGCGCGCCTGCGACTACGGCGCACCCACCAGCCGCAAGCGCCTGTTCCTGATTGCCCGCCGTGATGGCCTGCCGATCATCTGGCCGGAACCAACGCACGGGCCCGGCCGGATACCGTACCGCACGGCGGCGGACTGCATTGACTGGGCGCTGCCCTGCCCCAGCATTTTTGAACGCAAGCGGCCGCTGGCGGAGGCCACCTGCAGGCGGATCGCGGCGGGCATCATGCGGTATGTGGTGAATAATCCCGAGCCGTTTATTGTCGGCCAAGGCGGGTCCAGATTTAGCGGAAAACCGGTTCGAGTGACCAAGCCTTTCGGCACGATCACAACCGAGAACCATCGCGCGTTGGTTGTGCCAAAGCTGGCACCCATGATCACCGAGCATGCGAACGCCAGCAATCAGCGCAACATGCCCGCCAACCAGCCGCTGCGCACCCAATGCGCCCAGGTCAAGGGCGGACACTTCGCGCTGGTGACGGCATTCCTCGCCAAGCACTACGGCGGCGTGGTTGGGCACGGGGTCAAACAACCGCTGGGCGTTGTGACCACCATTGACCATCACAGCCTGGTGACTTCTCACCTGGTGAAGCTGCGGGGCACCTGCCGCGACGGTCAGCGCGTGGACGAGCCCCTGCACACCATCAGCGCCGGCGGCCAGCATCATGGCGAGGTCCGTGCGTTCCTGATCAAGTATTACGGCAACGAGGCTGGCGGCGTGGACATCAAGGAACCGATGGACACCATCCCTACCCGCGACCGTTTCGGGCTGGTGATGGTGCACGGTGAGCCGTACCAGATTGTTGACATTGGCATGCGTATGCTGGAACCGCACGAGCTGGCCCGTGCCCAGGGCTTCCCGGCGGACTATCGGCTGCGAGATCTGCACGGGCGGCCTCTGTCCAAAAAGGATCAGGTGCGGCTGATTGGGAACAGCGTTTGCCCACCACTGGCCACAGCAATTGTGCGGGCGAATATGTTTGAAAATAAAGAACAGCAGGTGGCGGCATGACATCCATCCAACATGCCCACTGGTGGGTAAAAACCTATTGCCCGCACATGGCCTGCCCCGGATCTGACCAACAGACGCTGGAGCGGATGACCACCGACCAACAGCAAACGGCCAGCAACATGCTGCAGCTGCTTGACGATGCCGGGCTAGTGCTGTGGGACGGATATCAACCCAAAGGCAACCGGCCCCGCAATTTCATCCTGTTGAATCTGGAGGCACCCATGGAATCACAAAACGAATGGCTGAGCGCCGAGAATCGACGGCTAACCGCCCAGGTTGAGCAACTGATGCGGGATTTGCACGCGATGGACGGCCAGCGGGAACGGGCGCAGCAACTGGCGAATAGCATGGCAGCAGCGCAGGATGTGGTGTTGGGGTGTGACTCCTGCGGATTGATTATTGATGATCCTCGGCACTATTCCGGAACGCTAAATGGCGTGGAGTCTGGGCATATACACCTGTGCCAGATGTGCAGCGCCAAATTGCCGTTGATATCCGTCACCACCGGCGGCAAACCGTTTGTTCTGGAGCATTAACATGACAGACCGCATCATCCGCCTGCCTGAAGTGACCAAGCGCACCGGCCTTAGCGTGCCCACCATCTACCGCCGCATCAAAGCCGGCCAGTTTCCTTCTCAGGTCAGCCTGGGCGGTTCCGCAGTCGGCTGGAGCGAGAATGCTGTCAATTCTTGGATTCAAGCAAAGATTGAAAACCGGGCAGCGTAGTGCAACTATACTAATATTGGTATGATGATAAATTAACTAATCTGCAGGCACTGGCCATGAAAACCAAAGTACAGGATTTGCTACTAAAATTAAAAGATGGGCCCATGAAATTGGCAGATGCTGCGAAATTTACCAGCGGAAAAGAGACTATCAGCAGACTCATAAGAGCCGGAGCGATAGAAAAGTATATTGACAAAAATCCAGACTACGCAACCGGTGCCCATGGACAAAGACCTATGTGTACCTATGTGAAAATAGGCCAAAATGAATATAGTGGTAAAGTTATTTCAGAGACGGCATCTGATTCTACTATTGCAATGGCAAAAAAAAATAAAACACATGAACTGCTATTAAAATTAAAAGATGGGCCCATGAAATTGGCAGATGCTGCGAAATTTACCAGCGGAAAAGAGACTATCAGCAGACTCATAAGAGCCGGAGCGATAGAACAGTATATGGACGAAAATCCAGACTACGCAACAGGTGCCCGTGGGCAAAGACCTATCTGTGCCTATGTGAAAATAGGAAAAATTGAATATGAAGCAAAAATTATCTCAAACAAGGCATCTGATGCCACAATCGCAAAAGCAATTCGGCTTCTAGAGCGAAATGGTTATAAAGTTATCCATAACAGTCCACTAGATGAATATAAATCATAAAGTCTATATTTTATTTCGCGCCTTGCAGGCGTCCAGATAGTCCGCCCACCACTGCATCATCACCCGCCGCTCCGGTAGATACTCAGCATGGTTATACGCAGCCCTCACCCGGCTGCGCTCCACATGCGCCAGCTGCCGCTCAATGACATCCGCGTTAAACCCGTTTTCATTCAGTATCGTGCTGGCCGTAGCCCGCAGACCGTGCACGGTGGTCTTTTCTTTGTAGCCAATCCCTTCCAGTATCTTCAGCAGCACATTATCCGACATCGCATCCAGTGGCCGCGCCTCATTCGGAAACAGAAACGGACGGTTGCCAGTCAGCTGCTGGATCTGTTTGATAACCGCCACTGCCTGCTTTGACAGCGGAACAATATGCTGGCGTTTCATCTTCATATATCGCGGCGGAATACGCCACTCCGCACGCTCCAGATCCACATGCTCCCACTCTGCATGCCGCAACTCATACGTGCGGACAAAGGTCAGCATCATCAGTTTCATCGCCAGCCGGGAAATGTACCGGCCGTTGTAGCTGTCGATTGCACATAAAAAACCGGGGAGGTCAGATGCCGCCAGGTGACGGTGATTTGTCGATGCGTGTTGCTCCAGGCCTACATGCAGATCCGCAGCAGGGTTGTACCGGATTTTACCCAGCACCACCGCATAGCCAAAAATGGCAACGCAGCGCTGATAGATGCGGCTGGCGATTGTCAGCGCCCCACGTTTTTCGATAGCCCGGATTACGGCCAGCACCTCCAGCGGCTCGATGCTGGACACTTGCCGCTGCCCGAGGGCCGGGAACACCTCATGCTGCAGGGACTCCCTGATCCGCTCCGCATACTCCGGTTTCCATTTTTTGTACTGTAGCCGCCACCACTCCAGGGCCACCGACTCAAAGCTGTTTTCTGCCGCTACCAGCGCCTGGCGCTTTTCTGCCGCCCGTACCTGCAGCGGGTCCTCGCCAGACACCAGCAGCTCACGGTTAGCATCACGCCTGCGCCGGGCCTCAGCCAGACCGACCTCCGGATAACTCCCCAGGGATGCCCGTTTTGTTTTCCCGCCGAATGTGTACCGGTGCTGCCATGATTTTGCACCGGACGGTAACACGCAGATATACAGGCCTTTTTCGTCCAAAATCCGCTGCTCGGCGTCAGTAGGTTTCAACGATTTAATGCGGATATCGGTCAGCGGCACGTCAGTAAGCCTTAAGCGTCAATTTTGACTGACGATATTACTGACGTTTTGTGATGAGATGCAATGATAAAAGATGATAAGCGGTGATAAGTGTCAGGCGGTCAAAACCGTTGCGGATGAACGGTTTTGATATTTGATGATAGGTGGTGATAGGGCAATGTGGCCTCCCCGACAGAGGCCACAAATCAAGCGCAACTTGCTGTACTCAAATAAAAAACACAAATAACCTCAAATAACTACTGACGTATTTACTGACAATTAATTTGTTGTTGGAAATCACAACCGGCGCCGGTATCATCCGCGCCCAACGCGGCCTACCTGCCGCCTGGATGATATCAAACATGGACGCCTACATCATAAAACTCACAGTCATTGCCGCCCTGCTGATCACTATCCTTTTGCTGATCGACGACCTGATACGGCATCCGGCGCCGGATGCCGAATGGGTTGATACACCTGACGGCATACAGTTACGATTTACACGTCCACTGCCCCGGTAAAATCCGGCTGCGTTTTGATCCAGGCGTATGCCGCCGGCAGGATGTCCCCGGCCGGTAAATCAGCTAACGGGACGACATAGCGGCGCAGATCCACGTTTTGCGTGTTGTCGTCTGGAATCGTTGCGTAGATGGCAACGTCAATCATGACGCGATGTCCGCTACCTAGTTGCCTAGAAATGGCAACTGTAGCAATACGGGCATAAGCGTTTTGAAATCCAACGCCAAGTGGGGTGTTTGTCACATCAAGAGAAACGGCCATATCAACCTCATGCGTAAATAGTTTCAGTG
>ERZ650304.847-NODE-847-length-13421-cov-10.745174_pt1 | contig 13421 bp, 17 predicted proteins | sample MGYA00376240_ERZ650304 | MGnify/ENA primary metagenome ERZ650304 (study PRJEB26733, sample SAMN07839271) | wastewater metagenome | biome: small river; feature: stream; material: water | place: USA: North Carolina | collected 2016-03-01 ...
ACCGCGTTCCCGATGTCACCGCGTTTCGTCGCGTCGTCGCGGGCGTTGACTGGGGTTGGAGTTCGCCAGGCTCTATCGTCGTCGTCGGCGACACAGGCCGTGAGCTGTGGGTGCTTGAAGAGTCGTACGCGACGCATCGGCACGTCTACGATCCGCGGCTGACCAAGGGCACGTGGGTTACTGAGGCACAGCGCCTTCGCAACAAATGGCGCGTCAACATGTTCGTCTGCGACCCGTCGCGCCCCGACGCGATCGCCGACTTTCAGCGCGCCGGACTACCAGCGCACCCGGCCGACAACGACATTCTCTTCGGAGTGCAGCGCATCAATGAGTTTCTCCACTGCGTTGACGGCGCGCCTCGCCTTCGCGTTGGGCCGTGTCCTGAGCTTCGCCGGGAGATGCGCAACTACGTATGGGCACCGGCTGTTGGGCGCGGAGACTTCTCCGAGCTGCCAGCGCCAAACCAGTCAGACCACGCCATCGACGGCAAGCGCTACGCGGTCGTGGAACTGACCCGCTACCAGACCGACGGGACGCGCCCGAGCACCGGCCGCCCTATCCAATAGGACTTTGCGAATGGACCTCGCACGAGCGGAAGAAAAGTCACCGCTCGACGAGGTGACCATTGAATCGCTGGACGCGCGACACCCCTGCTATCAGGAGTGGCACCGCGCATGGGCTGACTACCGTCTGTTGTACGAGGGCGGGCTCAAATTTCTGCGCGCCGCAGGGCAGACGACGGCCGGCTACGGCACCGCCGAGTCGTCGTACTCGGGTCAGTCGATGCGGACGAAGCTGCGCCGCTTCCTCTATCAGCTCGACGGCGAGCCGAACGAGAAATATACGCTGCGGTGGAATCGCTCGCACTACGAGGGGTATCTGCCGGCGATCGTCGACTACTTCGTCGCGTGGCTGTTCTCGAGCCCGCCGATCATTCGACCGCAAGATAGCGTCGAGATGCCGGAGTGGTGGCCTGACTTCGCGGCGGACTGCACCGGGGCCGGCGTCGCATTGCTCGACTTTGTGCGCGGCCGATTCCTCGACGCGCTCATTGTGCAGCGCGCGGGCTGGCTGATTGCCAAGAGCGACACCGGGCTGCCGATTCTGACGGCGTACGACGCGGAGAATATCCTCGACTGGCAGCACGACGACCAAGGCGAGCTCGAGTGGGTTTTACTCCGCCGCTGCGAGGCGTCGCGCGCGTTCCCGGCGAGCCGCGAAGAGACCGAGATTTACACCTACGTCGACCGCAACGAATGGCGATCGTGGCAGGTGCGCGGCGACGGCAAAGAGCAGGCGCAAACGCTCATCCCGATCGACGGCGACGTGCACGGCCTCGGCGTTGTGCCATTCGTTCAAATCGAAATCCCGCCTGGGATGTGGATCGCAAACAAGCTCGCGAGCTGGCAAGTCGACCTGTTCAACAAGGTCAACATGCTGTCCTACGCGCAATTGATGGGCTGTTTCCTTCAGCCGTACATCAAGAGCCCGGAAGACGGCGCGGCTAACCGCATCTTCGGCGAAGGCGTCCTGCTGCATCTGCGTTCCACGGAGCGCGGCGAAGAGGACTTCGGTTGGAAGTCGCCCGACGTCGGCCCGCTCGAGCACCTGTGGGACCAAATCAAAGAGATGCGCGACGAGGGGTATCGCATCTCGCACCAGATGGCGCTCGCGGTGGACGCGACGGCCATCAATGCAGTGGGTCGCTCGGGCGCGTCGAAGGTCGAAGATCGCCGCTCGACGGAAATCATTCTTGGCGGGTACGGCGCCTTCGTGCGCGACGCGATCGTGCGCACCGCGAGCATCATCAGTTTGATCGTCGGCGACGACGTCAAGTGGCAGTGCGACGGCTTCGATAACTTCGACGTCTCGAGCTTGAACGAAGAGCTCCAGAACGCGGGCCTCGTCGACTCGCTCGGCATCCCGTCGCCGACGTTCGAGAAGAAGCTCAAGACGCAGATCGCATACCGACTGCTCGAGCGCGAAGACGAGCAGACGCGCGACGACGTCGCCAAAGAGATCGAAGACGCGATCGACCAGAAGAACGAGGCGCGCGAGCAGTTGCCGCCGATGCCGCCGCTCGGCGAGCTCCCTCCTGAGGGCGGCCCGGTTGAAGAGCCCGACGACCTCAAAGAACTCGAGCGCGTGGCCGGCGTCATCAAGACCGCGCGCGAAGCGGGCCTCGACGAAGACATTGACGTCGACGCCTACACCCAAAAATTGAAACGCAAGGCGAAGCCGAATGTCCAAGGCCAATAGCACCGAGAACGCGCTTCTCCTGCTGATCTTCAACGCGACGACTTGGGACCTGATTGCGGAGAACGACACGACGTCTCCCGCGACCAATCTCTATGTGGCGCTGCACACGAGTGACCCGGGCGAAGCCGGAGCGCAGAACACGAACGAGACCGCGTATACGAACTACGCGCGCGTCGCCGTCGCTCGCAGCGGCGCGGGATGGACGGTTACGGGCAGCTCGGCGGTCAATGCGGCGCTGATTCAGTTCCCGCAGTGCGGCGCGTCTGGCGCGACCGTGACGCACGTCTCGATTGGCACTGCGTCTTCCGGCGCGGGCACGATTCTCTATTCGGGCGCGCTCAACAGCTCGCTCGCGGTCTCGAACCTGATTCAGCCACAGTTCGCGGCGTCGGCGCTGACGGTAACCGAGGATTAGTCAAGATGCTTTACCAATGCGCCAAGTGCAGTAAGCCAGTCACGATGCTGCAAGGCGTCCCGTTCCGCGACTGCCATTGCCCGTCTGACACGCCGATCGTGGCGCAGATGGCGTCAAAGCTCGCGGGCCTCGGCGGCGTCAAAGGCAAGTAGTGGCCGGCTTCCTCAACGTGCGCGACTACGCCTCCGCGGAGGAGGCGGGCCGCACGCATGTTTGCAGCATCCGCAAGGTGCCGTCGCAGGCAACCGTAGCGGGCTGGTGGTGCGACCTCTCGATGGCGGCGGGAAATCCGAAGCCGAACTACTACGCGTCGTCGCCGCTGATTGCCGCAACGCTCGATTCGTACGACGGGATTTTCCACGGCCCGAATCAGTCGCCCGCGTCGAAGCATTTGACGCACCTCGGACTGATGTCGCCGACCGCGGGATTCGTCGGCCAGTTGATGCTGCTCGATTACGTGCTGTTTTTGCCGTTCATCGACGGCGACTCACTTGATGAGCAGGCGATGGACAACACCGTGACGCTGCCGCGGTACGCAACCGGAGAAGGCGTCCAACTGATGGCGGTCAACGTCGCTCCCACGACGGGCGCTGGTCGGTTCGTCGTCTCGTATGTCGACAGCGACGGGAATCCGCAGGTGACCCCGTCTCAAATTTGCTCGACGACGGCGGGAAATATCGCGTCGATTACGACGTCGCAGCAAGCCACGGGCGGCACGGGGCCGTTCCTGACCCTCGCCAGCGGCTCGCGCGGCGTTCGCGAGGTGACGTCGGTAACATTCACGGTCGCCAACGGCGGGCTGATGGCGCTCGTGCTGGTCAAGCCGATTGCGGACATCGCCATTCGCGAGATCAACACGATGACGGAGATGGAGTTCGTCTCCCGACGCCCGGGCGCGCCGCGAATCGAAGACGGCGCCTATCTGAACCTGATTGCAAACACGGCCGCGACGGTCGCAGCCGGAACACTGACCGGGTACGCCCGGTTCGCCTGGAGCGCCTGACATGGGATTTACGTCGCAAGACGATCTGCTCGCCGACATCTCGGCGGGGCAGTACCTGCGTCAAGACGGCTCCAAGCTCACGTCTCCGGTTCACACCGCAGGCGGCTGGCACAATCTGATGACGATGAACGGCTACCCGGTCGCGTCGACGGGTCCCGGTACCACGCTGCTCTGGCAGAACTGCGACGCCAACGTCGGCGACGGTACGAACGTAATCGGCATCAACGCGAGCGGCGCACCGGGCGGCACGGCAACGAAGCACGTCCTCAATGCAGCGGCCATGATGGTCGCTGCCGCAGGCGCTCCGTGGCAGGCCAAGCTCGTCGACCTCCAGGGCTACTACCGACTGAGCGGTACGGATGTTACCGGCACCGGTTCGCGCACGCTCATCAACAGCAACACGTTTACGGCGTCGAGTTCGTCGGGCCTTCTGCTGACGTACACGAACGACTTCGTCAGCGGCACGAAGGTTCGATTCACGACAACGACGACGTTGCCGACGGGGCTTTCGCTCGCCACGGACTATTGGCTGATTCGCGTCTCGGCGACCACCGCGCGCGTCGCAGCGTCCTACGCGGACTACGTCGCGGGCACCGCGATCGCGTACACCGATGCCGGCACCGGGACGCACACGATGACGATCCAGATGCCGCGCTACGCAAACGGCGTCGGCTGTCAGGCGTTCTTCAGCGTTATCACAGCGCCAACGGCGGGCGGCCCGAACCTCTCGGCGTCGAGCTACACGAGCAGCGCGGGCACTCCAGGCCGCGCCTTCTCTGGCTCGCCAACGATGGGCGCCGCGGCGGACGCTTATGCCGGCCGCGTGCTCCACTCAGGTAACGCCGCGGGTCGGTACGGTGCGTTTCTCCCGCTCGCGAGCGGTGACACTGGAGTGGCATCGATTCAGTCGTTCACTTTCTCGGGCGGCACTGCATATACCGGCTCTGGCGTGCTCGCGCTCTGCATCGCGCGTCCGCTGCTCGATCTCGCACTGCCTGTCACCGGCATGTGGTCCGAGCGCGACCTCGTGAATCAGCTCCCCTCGCTGCCGCGCGTGCAAGACGGCGCGTGCCTTGTCTGGATGCTGTTTGGCACTGGCGCGACAACCGCAAGCAGCCCGTTGACGTTCGCCATTGACTACGCGTGGGGCGGCTAATGCTCGTCGGCGCTGGCGTCCGGATGGGCGGCGGGCCGATGCGCATCATGTTCGGCGCCGGCATTCACACGGTCGCTCGCGAGCAGTGGTCCACTTCTGGCGCGCTTCGCAACCAGCAGTACGGCGACGCGTCGATCGCGGGAGTCACCGATCGCAACGGCCTCCCGTCCGGCTATCGTCACCCGGCAACATGGTCGCTACCGCAGAAAGCGGGCGGCCTCGCGTCGCGCGGAGAAATCGCAGGCGGCGGCGCACTCAATAACGCGAATCTCGCGGCCGGCTTCAATCTCGATGCGACACTCGACGGCGTTGGCACGATCTCAAACGCCGCTCTCGGTCTCGTCGTCTCCGCTGTTGCGACGCTATCCGGCTCGGGCGCGCTCACCGGCGACATCGTCGGCGTTATCCAAGGCGCGGCGACGCTGGCTGGCTCTGGCGACTTGACAGGCGCACTCGGTGCACTGGCTGGGCTCCAAGCGACGGTTGAGGGCACTGGCTCACTCGCCGCCACGCTGACCGCGCTCGGCAACATGAGCGCTGACATCCTGCCGTACACCGAGCTCTCACCGGAGAGTCTCGCGCAAGCAATCCTTGACGCGGCGGATGCGATCGAGACGGGTCTTACACCGCGGCAAGCGCTGCGGCTGATTACGGCCGCGGTTGCCGGCAAGTCGCAGGCGAATGGCACCGAGTACCGTGCCGCAGTCGCCGATCACAAAGTACGAATCGACGCCACTGTCGATGGCAGCGGCAACCGAACGAGCATCACTTACGACACGGACGACTAGCCCATGGCCGACGCATTTCCGAATGGGTATTTCCCGTTCGGCTACTGGCCTGGCGATTACTGGGGCGACGAAGACGGCGGCTCGGGGCCAATCGTCGCCGAACTGTCCGCGAACCTCGGCGGCTCGGGCTCGCTCTCGGGCGATATCTCGGCGCTGGTCACGGTTCGACGGCGTGGTGGCTGGATCACCGAGGAAGCGCCGCGGCCGATTCCCGCGCTCCTGTCGGCAACGTTATCCGGCACTGCCACAGTCACAGCGCGACCGCGGGCGATTGCACGCGTCTCGGCGGCTATCGAAGGACGCGGGCGGATTCGCAGCGACATCGCGGCGACGGCGCCGCTCGAGGCAGACATCTACGCAGCCGGCACGCTCCAGGCGCGCGCGTCCGCAACGGCGGCGCTCGTGGCGCGCATTGAGGCGACGGGAGCAATCGCAGCGGCAGTGACCGCAACGGCAGCAATGGGTGCGGTCCTGGGTGGCTTTGGCGCAATGGAAGCGGCGTTGACCGCGGCAAGGCGCTGGCGCGTCGAGGCCGTCAAGCGCGTCTCGGCAGTAAAGCCAGTCGGTCCGGTCACGCGAGCAAAGAGGGTGGCATGACGACGACGCTATCGCTGTCGATGATCGAATACGCCGGGCTGCGCTGGCCTCTTCGCATCGTCTACGTCTACGAATGAACGTTGACCCGATTCGGAAGCACCTCGCCAGGCAGGCAAAGGAGCTGCTCCGATTCCAGGCCAACAGCACGACGCAGTTTCAGCAGATGCTTGAGAAGCTCCAACGGGAGCTATCGGGACGGCTCGCGGATTTGGGCTCCGACGGAAACCCGTTCGACGTCGCGCGACTGCGGCGCGTCGAGGCAGAGACACGCGTTGTCGTCGACGCTATCAAGCGCGGCGCGGCGGCAAGCTTCAAAGGTTCGCTCGACGATGCGGTCGAGCTTGCCACCGAGCACTTCGGCGACGAGTGGAACTTCGTAGCCAAGGCGATCGAGGCGCAGCCGTTCCCGGTGTCGATGTTGGCGCAGCGCGAGATGGTCGACCCGCTCCACGAACTACTTGCCGAGCAGTTCAAGTCTTCGCTCGACCGCTACGGCATGGACGCGATCAATAGCGCGCGTCGCGAAATGTTCATGGGGCTCCGCATCGGCGACAGCACGGGCTCGATCGTCAAGCGCGTCCGCGAAACCGTCGGCGATATGAGCAAGTCACAGGGCGAGCGGCTGGTCAGAACCGAAGTCTCCGAAGCCTACGGCGTCGCCAAACACCAGGTGATGCGGCAGACGCAAAAGAAGGTCGGCCCGCTCAAGAAGGTCTGGATCCACAACGGCTCGTATCCGTGTCCGGTCTGCATGCCGCTGCACGGGACGATGCGCGACATGGACGGGACGTGGACCGTCTACAGCGGGAAGAAGGCGCGGAAGATTGCCCACGCGCCAGCGCATCCAAATTGCTTGTGCAGTTCAACCGCAATGACGCCGGCAATGCGTCAACGACTGATTGACAAAAAGATTCTCGTCCCCGAGTCGGCGGACGACGCCACGAAGGGGAGCAAATGATCGCAGCCGCCGCAGTGTTCAATGACGCCGTCTCGAATACGGCGGTCGCCATCGCCCCGGGCCGCGCGTCTCTGATGTCGCTTCGCCTCGTCAATACGACGGCGGCAGTGGCGTACCTCCAGGTGTTCAACGCGGCGCAGGCCAGCGTGACCGTCGGGACAACTACGCCCGCGTTCGTCGTGCGACTCGGCGCGAACGAGTCTCTCTCGATCGGTCTGCTCGGGCTCCAGATGGCGAACGGCATTTCAATGGCTGGTACCACCACCGCAGGCGGCAGCACTGGCGCCGCGATCTCAGTGCTCGCAGTCATTTCGTAAATCCAAAACAAACGAGGTAGCACATTGAGCGGTAATGCGCCCGCAGGCAGCGGCATGCCTGCAACAGCGGTCTCGGCGTCCGGTAACGCCGAAAGCGGGAACGACGCCGGTACGGTCGGACTTGAGCAGATCGTCAATGAGGCCATCAACAAGGCACTCGGGCCGCGGATTCGTCGCGAGTTCGAACGCTTTGAGAAGCTGTTGGCCGACAAGACGCAGCCTGCCCAAGAGCAAGCCAATGCGATGCCAGAAGCGCCGCAGGGCGAGCGTGGTTCGATCAAACAGCTTGAGCAGCAGCTTCTTCAGCTAAAGCGGGAGCTTGAGGCCAAGGACAAGCAGCGCATCGAGGCGGAAAAACGCGCCGAGGAGACTCGCCTTTCTGGCGATGTCACTCAGCACTTTGCCCGTCACATTGGCGCTGACTCGCCCGATCTCGAGCCCTACGTCAATGCCCACAAGAGCAACTTCCGTATCCGCGACGGCCAGGCGTTTTACGTCAAGCCGAACGAGTACGGCGAGGAAATGTATGTGCCGGCCAAGGATGCCGTCGACGAGCTTTTCAAAAGCTCATTGAAGCATCTCGTCCAGCGCAACAAGACCCCGCAGTTGCCCGGCAATGGAAGTCGCAATGCACAGGGTCGCCCGATGCAACAGCCCCAGCAACCGCAGGGCCGCAACAGCATCTACGACACCGTTGCGCAGCACTTCTCCAATGCCGGCCAGGGCGACGCCGCCGCAGCGTTCGAGCAGGCCGCTGCCAAGCCCAAACCGTAAAGGGGTACTCAAATGGCAACGTTCTCTATGGCGAGTCTCGCCAGCAACTTTCCCGAGCTCTACCGTGAGCTCCGTTCGCAGGTGCAGCGCCGTTGCGTGCTCCTGCGACTGCTCCCGACCAAGCGCTGCATCACCGGCGACACCGAGCAATGGCAGGTCCGTTTCAGCGGCCAGGTCGCTGACGCGGTCGACGCCGACGGCGGTGCGTTCCTCGCGCCGGCCTCCGATCAACTCGTCAACGCGACGCTGAGCCCCGGCACCTACTCGGCGCCGATCCAGGTCACGACCAAGGCGCAGTGGAGCGGGTCGGCGATTTCGATGGGCCACGACTGGCTCGTCAACCTCTTCGATCGCGCCATGACCGAGGCGGTCGAGGCGCTGACGAAGAAGATCCAAGTGGATCTGTACGCCGGCACCGGCTCGGGCAACCGTATGGCGGGCCTCTACCTGGCCGCTGACTCGACGGGCACCTACGCGAACATCGCGCAGGGCACCTACGCGTCGTGGGCCGGCTACGAACTCGGCAACGGCAACGTGCTCCAGAACGCGACGCTGGCGCGCCTCAAGACGATGGCGTCGACGATCTCGACGAGCTCGCCGATGGGCCGGCCGGACGTGTTCATCGTCCGCCCCGCTCTCTTCGATTCGATCGAGAACCTCTTCGACGCGTTCACGCAACTCCACTTCACGCCGTCGACCAACCAGGTCGTCGTGCCGATGGGCGGCAAGAACGAGCGCCTGACGATGAACCCGGCGACGATCTCGACGGCGGGCGGCCAGATCCAACGCACGGGCTTCCGCGTACTGTTCTGGGAGTCGCAGGGCATCTACATCGTCGAAGATCCGGACGTCGTCGATCCAGGCGTGACCAACACGACCAGCATCGTCTACGCGATCAACACCGCGTCGACCGAGCTCGTCTACTGGCAGCCGGCCGCGTCGCCGATGTTCCCCGATCAGAAGATCATGAACGCGGTCGAGGCCGAGCTCGGCGCGATCGCCAACCTCCCGATCGAGCTGCGCTCGCGCGGTCGCACGTCGTTCGCTGACACGTTCGACGCGCTCGCCATGTGCACGCTCAAGGTCAAAGACCGCAACTCGTGCGGCAAGCTGTTCGATCAGCAGTAGGAGATACGATGCCCCGCTACCACTACCCGCTCAAGACCGAGGAAATCGACGCGATCAAATGCGCTGGCGTCGTCAACGGCAAGATCAAATCCCCCAAGGGCTTTGAAGTGCCGTGCTCAGAAAAGGCGCTGTGCTTCTCGGTCGCCGGCCAGTTCTTCGTCGTCGAGCCGGGCGGCCATGCCGTCGTGGACTACTCGGTCCCCGAGTCGGTCGTCAAAGCGCGGGCGCCGCAGCTCCTCACCGAAGAGCAGTACGCAATTCAAAAAGCCGAGCTCGGGATCGTCGACGCAGTCGATGCCCCCAAGCCAAAGAAGGCGCCTGCCAAGGCGCAGGAGTAACCAATGGCCGATTACGACATTTACCCGAAAGCCTCGGGCCAAGATCCGCAAGGTCTGCTCGGCGCATCGCTCGCGTCGTCCGACTACGTGTTGCCGCTGACCATCCCGGCCGGCGCAACCGGCAACGTCGACTTCACCGGCCTCGTGTCGCGTAAGGTCCGCGTGCTCGACGCGTGGCTGGTCAAGACCACGGGCGCTGGCGGTGGCGCCGGCACTGTGCAGGTCATGAACGGCGCGACGGCGAACGCGATCACGGACGCGATGAGCATCAATATCGCGGACACGACGATCGCGCGCGCCACGCAGATCAACGACGCGAACTATGACCTTGCCGCGGGTGCGACCATTCGCGTGACCCGCACCCGCACGGCGTCGACGGCAGAGGACTGCATCATCTACCTCCGCCTCGCGTACGTCGCGTAAGCAATCCGCACTACGGGCGCCGCTGACTTCACGTTGGCGGCGCCCTTTTCTTTCTCGCTAGCTCAAATGGCAGAGCAGCGGCGCGTCCCTCCTTACGCGTCGACGATGCTGGTTCAAATCCAGCGCGAGAGCCTATCGAGGAGTCTGCCCAATGGCGTATCGCCAAGTCGCTTGCGAAGTCGTCGTTGCGGACGACTCGTCGCAAGATCAGATCGTATTTCGTCGCAAGGCCACTGCGTTTCAGACGGCGGACAACGAAGCATTCAACACGGTGGTACGTGTCGCCCCGGCCGCGATCGAGGCGCAAATCGCGCTCGCTCCGGTGTCCACGGGATACTTCGTCGCGCTGTACAGCGACTACCCGGTCAAGGTGCGATTCAACAGCGCGGGCGGCACGCAATTCGTGATGTCGCCTTCGTCGGTCTCGCCCACGTACCTCGGCGCGCCGACGCCCGATCAATGCGTCTTTGTCGCCACCGCGCAAATCACCTCGCTCTACCTCGAGCCGATCGCGAGCGCGACCACGACCGCGAACGTTCGAATCGTCGTGACCGGCGACCCGAGCAATGCCTACTAAGCTCCGTTTCGCCGACGACACCGACGCGCTCCGCTATGAGCCGCGCCTCGACGACGTCATGCCGCGCACTGGCATCAACGGAGAGAAGCTCAACGACTGGGATGTGCAATGGGGGCTCGCGATGGACGAACTCGAGCGCGCGCTCAGGTCGCATCAGCTAACGCCGCGGTGGTTTTCCCTCGGCAAGCTCTCGCCCCGCAGCCGTGACCGTCTCCGTGATGTCGTCGCGTGCTGGTTCCTCTCGTTCGTCTTCCTCGCTGCGGACACGCAAGGGGACGGCGACGGATTCCACGCGCGCAAAAGCCGGCACTACTCCGCTCGCGCTTCGTCGCTGTTCGACGCGGAAGTGATGGCGCTCGATTACGACTCCGACGGCTCGGGTCAGTTTTCCGAATCGGAGACCGACCAACCGCAGCCGCGTCCGTTCATTCGGGGGTGACACGTGACGACCATTCTACCGCAAGAGCTCGCCAAGAAGCTCGGAGAGATGGTCGACGACGAGACGCAAATGACAGACGAGGCGCTGATGCTCCTTGGTTGGGATGCGATCTCGATCATCACGCTGCGCACCAAGGGCGGGCGCGATGCTGACGGCAACACGTTCGTACCGTACTCGGAGCAGTACGCCGCGATGAAGGTTCGCAAGGGCTGGGGCAACACGCCAACACTCGCGCTCACCGGGCAAATGCTCGGCGGTATGGTGCCAGCGGTCACGGGAACCAACGAGGTCGCGATTCAGTTCAGCTCCGAATTCGACGCGCGCAAGGCTGCATGGAACGACGAGACGCGTAACTTCTTCGACGTCCGCAGCGAGGACGAGCTTTCTCTGCTCGCGGAATCGATGCTCGAGCAGGTCGGTAAATGAAGCCGATCGTGCTCGACGTCGACGATCTGTCGCCGACGCTGCCGCTGGTGTTTGACGCAATGGTCGCAGGCTTCAATGGCCGGCCGCTGTCACATGGCCGCTCGCTGACGGCGTCCTCGGCGATGCCGAAGATCGAATCCATTAGCGACGACGTGCTGCCGTACCTGTCGTTGCAAACGGGCAGTCTCACGGTCAACGACGAGAGCGACGAGGAAGCGATCTTCGATCTGACGGCGCTCGGCGTGCTCAAGGTCAAAGCCTACAAAGGGCTCGACGCGGGCAAGATCATCCGCACGACGATTCAGGATCTCGCGACGATCTGTTGGGCAATCCGCGGCCTCTACGTCGACGAGAAATCGAAGCGGCTGCTGAGCTGGTTCAATCGCGACGACTTCGCCAATCGCGGGTGCTCGAAAATGGAAGGGCTGGTCTCGCTCGCGAACTACGGCGGGCCGGTCATTCGCGGCATTCGCGTCATTGAAGTCTCGGGCTGGCCGTACGCGATCGCCGAGCTTCAAATCTCGCTGCGGTTCAAGTCGCGCCTCGAGTGGATGGAATACAACCAGGCGCACGCGGTCATCCTCGGGATGCGCACGGGCACCGAGCTATCCGACGCCAACGCGGATTTCGTCTACACCGGGCGCGCGGTCGATGTGCCCGTCTCTGGCATCGGCGCCGACGGAGAATTGCTCGCGTCGACACCACTGTCCGCACAGCTTCACCGCGTCGCGCCGGTTCCGCAGGCGTTCACGATCGCAACTGCGGCGACGAAGCAGCTCGCCGGTCTCGGCTTCTACGGCGACGGCGCCACGCAGAATTTCACGACGACGGGCACCTGGCAGACCAGCGCAGCCGGCGTCGCCACTGTTTCTAGTTCTGGACTCGTGACCGGCGTCTCTGCCGGCACGGCAACGATCACTCTGACGGTAAACGGCGTCGCGGGCACCGCGACCGTCACCGTCACCTAGCCACACAGGAGCCGCAATGGCGGTCATTGGTTCTACGGTAACGACCCAATCGGTCGGGCCGTCGCAGATTCCCGTTGTCGGGTATTCAAGCGGCTTCTTTGTCGTGCAGGCGCCTCGCGGCGAAATCGGCGTCGTCAAGCGCTGCTCTTCGTTCGCGCAGTTCCTCCGCTACTTCGGCGGCCTCGATCGGCTCGTCACACTGGCCGCTGGTGTCGCTGCCGATACGTGGAGCTACGAGACCAGCGCCGACGTCGTGCAGGGCTACTACGGCATCAAGGCGTTTTTCGAAAACAAAGGCACGGGCTCGCCGGGTATCGCGTACGTCGTCCGCGCGACGCAGACGAACTCGCCGCCGACGGCGGCAACGAAGAACTTCCCCGACGCTGGTGTCAACAACACGGTAATCACGTCGAAGTGGCTCGGCACGCACGGCGGCACCACGCTCGTGACGGTCACGAATCCGTCGCCGGTCAAGGGCTCGGGCTTCGCGCAAATCCGCGTCGAGTTCGCGCGCGCTGCGATCGTCGAGTACTGGGAGATCGCGAACGCGGCCGATGCGGCCGATGCGTCGCGCCGCTCCGAGCTCGTCACGATCACGCTGCCGGCTGGCCTTCAGCTTCCAATCACGGCGGCACAGAGCAAGCTTGGCAACTCGCCGGGTACGCAAGGCACGGCCGACGCCTACGCCGCGACGGCCGCGAACTACATCGGCACGACCGCGTCGTCTGGCGCGCGCACGGGCCTCAAGTGCTTCGAGGCGGACAACACGCTTGGCTCGGGCCAGGTCGCCTTCCCGGGTAAGTACGACTCGACGAGCCGCGCGGCGCTGCTCACGCACGCTGCGACGTATCGACG
>ERZ650304.848-NODE-848-length-13415-cov-9.622979_pt1 | contig 13415 bp, 15 predicted proteins | sample MGYA00376240_ERZ650304 | MGnify/ENA primary metagenome ERZ650304 (study PRJEB26733, sample SAMN07839271) | wastewater metagenome | biome: small river; feature: stream; material: water | place: USA: North Carolina | collected 2016-03-01 ...
TCACTTATTGCGTCCGGTCCCAACATTTTTTCACCGTCAGTTTCGGCAAGGAGCCTTGCCCATGGCTTCGGCCTTTGAGTTCGACCAGGCCATTGCCGACGAGATTTGCAACCAACTCGCCAAGGGTGACAGCCTCCGCAAAATCTGCGGTCCCGAGCGTGACGATTTCATGCCTGGACGAAGCACGGTTCTGAAGTGGCTTGATGAGAACCCGGAGTTCGCAAGCCAATACGCCCGCGCGCGCGAGGCTCAAGCTGACGCCAAGTTTGACGAGGCGTGGGAGATTGCGGCCAGCGCGAACGCCGACACCGTGCAGATCGCGCGGCTTCAGGTGGACGTCATCAAATGGCAGACCGGGAAGCTTGCCCCGAAGAAGTACGGCGAGAAAATCGCCCACGTTGGCGGCGATGATGGCGACCCGCCGATAAAGGGTGAGTTGACGGTGCGCTTTGTCTGAAATCGAGTTCCCGGAGGCGTTCCGCTTCCTGTGGGCCGAGGAGGCAGACGACGGGCTTCCGGTTCGCTACCGCGCTGCGTATGGCGGGCGAGGTTCGGCCAAGTCGCACAGCCTGTGTTCGGCTGCGGTGCTGAAGGGCGCGATGAAGCCGCTGCGGATCGGCGTCTATCGCGAGATACAGCGTTCGATCCGTGACAGCGCCAAGCGGCTCTTGGATGACAAGATCGAGGCCAACGGGCTTTCGGGCTTCTACGAGTCCACCGACACGGAGATCAGGGGCAAGAACGGGACGCTGTTCCTGTTCAACGGGCTGCGAACCAACCCCGACGCGATCAAGTCCACGGAAGGCCTCGACCTGGCAATCGTCATGGAGGCGAACAAGGTCGCGCAACGGTCCTGGGATTTGCTGATCCCGACCGTTCGTAAGCCGGGGTCTGAAATCTGGGCCGAGTGGAACCCGCATCTGGAGACTGATCCGGTAGACGTGATGTTCCGGGGTCCGCATGGGCCGCCGCCGGGTTCGTTGGTTCGCCGGGTGAATTGGGACAGCAACCCGTTCTTTCCCGACGTGCTGAAGGCCGAGCTTGAGTTTGACCGCAAGCGCGACCCTGAGAAATACGCCCACGTCTGGCTAGGCGAGTACAGCCGCAACAGTGAGGCCCGCGTCTTCCGCAACTGGACCGTGGAGGACTTTGAAACCCCGCCTGACGCCGTGCATCGGTTCGGCGCGGATTGGGGCTTCAGCGTTGATCCTACGGTGCTGGTCCGGTGTCACATCGTCGGGCGCAAGCTGTTCGTGGACTATGAGGCCTATCAGGTCGGTTGCGAGATCGACCATACGCCGGCGCTGTTCGACACGGTTGAGGGCTCCCGCAAGTGGACGATCCGGGCTGACAGCGCGAGGCCGGAAACGGTCAGCTACATGCAGCGCAAGGGCTTCAAGATCATCCCTGCGATCAAGGGGCCTGGCAGTCTTGAGGACGGCGTGGAGTTCCTGCGCTCCTACGACATCGTCGTCCATCCCCGGTGCAAGCACGTTGCCGATGAGCTGGCGCTGTACAGCTACAAGACCGACCCGCTGACCGACGAAGTTCTCCCCGTGCTGGAGGACAAGTCGAACCACACCATCGACGCCCTGCGCTACGCCCTGGAGGGCCTGCGCCGCGCTCCGTCGCCAACCGTCGTCACGCCATCACGTAACCCGCCCGATCTATGGGGGCGCCCGAAGGGGGAGGTCAGCAATTGGAAGACGGCGTGACCGAACCGGCAGAAGCGGAAACCAAAGGCCCCGACCTCGCGGCGCTCAAGAAGATGTTTGAGGATTCGTCCTCGCTCACGCAGGTTGCGCGTCGCCAGTCGGAGATCGACCGGGACTATTTCGACGGCAAGCAATGGACCGCCGAGGAGCGTAACGAGCTAGCCAAGCGCAAGCAGCCCGACAACGTCTTCAACCGCATCCGTCCCGCCGTTGAGGGCGTGATTGGCGTTATCGACCAGGGGCAGGCTGATCCGAAGGCCTGGCCGCGCAATCCGGGCGATGAGCAGGCCGCCGAGGTGGTCACCAAGACGCTGCGCTATGCCGAGGACAAGAGCCGGCTCGACCGCACCAAGATGGACTGCGCTGAGCAGTTCTACGTCGAAGGGACGTGCGCGGTTATCGTTGAGGTTGACGAGCGCCGGGACATCATGCCCGCGCAGGTCCGGTTTGAGGAGTTCTTCTACGACCCGCGTTCGCGCCGCAAGGACTTCAAGGACGCCCGCTATATGGGCATCGCGAAGTGGCGCTGGGCTGACGACGTGATTGCCGAGTACCCCGACGAAGCCGACGCTGTGAAGCTGACGCTGGCCGGTGCTGCGATGGGCGACCAGTCGTTCCAGGACAAGCCGATAGAGGGCGCGCAAGCCAACGTCGAGTGGGTCGATGGCAAGCGTCGCCGGGTGATGGTGGTTGAGCTTTACCACCTTGAGGGCAAGGTCTGGCAGCGTTGCGTGTTCCACTCGGGCGGGGTGCTTGAGGCGAGCGTCAGCCCGTACCTCGACATGTACAAGCAGCCCAAGTGCCCGATTGAGGCGGTGAGCTGCTACGTGGACCGCGACAACGCCCGTTACGGCAAGGTCCGTGACATGCGCGGGCCGCAAGACGAGATCAACAAGCGCCGCTCCAAGCTGCTGCACATGATCTCGGTGTCGCAGATTCAGGCCGTGGACCCGTCAGCGCAGGACGTGGACGCTGACACGGCCCGGAAGGAAGCGGCAAGGCCTGATGGTGTGATCCCGTTCGGCTGGCAGAAGGTCAGCACGGCGGACGTTGCGTCGGGTCAGGCCAATCTGCTGACCGAGGCCAAGGCCGAAATCGAGCGCATGGGACCGAACCCCGCCATCCTCGGACGGCAGGGCGAGGGGCAATCGGGCAGGGCGAACCTTGTCCGTCAACAGGCCGGGATGACCGAGCTTGCCCCGTCGATGGGCGTGTTCGATGACTGGATGCTGCGGGTTTATCGCGCCATGTGGGAGTGCGCGCGGCAGTTCTGGACGGCTCCGATGTTTATCCGCGTCACGGATGACGAGGGTGCGCCGGAGTTCATCGGCATTAACCAGCCGCCGAGCAAGCCGGGACCGGACGGCCAGCCGATGCAGGGTCAGCCGATGGCCGATCCGAACGCGCAGCCCGGCCCCGATGGCAAGCCGCCGCAGATGATGCAGGACAACAAGCCCGCGTTCGTCTTCCCCGATGGCTCGATGGTGTTGGGCTACGAGAACAGCGTTGCCGAGATGGACGTGGACATCACGCTGGAGACGACGCCGGATACGGCGAACGTCCAGCAGGAACAGTTCATGGCTCTGGTGGAGCTAGCCAAGTCCGGGGTGCAAATCCCGCCGCAAATCCTGCTGAAAGCGTCGTCCCTCCCCGAGAAGCAAAGGCTTCTGGAGGAAATGAAGACGATGGCCGAACAGCCCGACCCACAAGCCGAGATGAAGTCGAAGATCGCCATTCGTGGCGCCATCTCGGAGATCGAGAACACGGAAAGCTCCACGGCGCTCAATCTCGCCAAGGCGCAATCCGAAGGCATGAAGCCTGAGATCGAAGCTTACAAGCTCGCGCATCAGGTCAATGCCGCCCCGCCGCCGGGGGAATTTCCGGGCGCATCGCCATTCGCTGGGGCGTGATCCAGACGACAGGCCGCCGCTGAACGGGCGATCCGGGCCGCCTCCGTAAGGGCGAGGGTGAACATGGACAATCTGGACTTTCTTGACGGGCAAACGCCCGAGCAAACTGCTGCGCCTGAACAGGCTCCCGAGCCTGTCGCCGTAGAGGCCCCGCAACCGTCCACGGACGGCCCTCCGCGTGGCCCTGACGGCAAGTTCGCGCCCAAGGCTCCGGTTGAAGCGGCTTCCGTCGCTCCTGCCGAACCGCAAACCCCGGCAACCCCGCCGGAAGCGGCTCAACAGCCCCAAGCGCCCGCACCCCACACGCCGCCTGACGGGTTCGTCCCGATTGGCGTCGTCCAGGCCATGCGGGAAGAACTGAACGCGCTGAAGCGTCAGCCGCAGCAACCGCCACAGCCTGCCCCGGACCCTTACGAGGACTTCGAGGCGTACCAGGCGCATCAGGAAAACCAGCAGGCGCTAGAGCGGGCCGAGTGGTCCCGCCAACTGGCCGAAGTGAAGTACGACCCGGAGACGGTTTCCAAGGCTCAGGAATGGGCTGCGGGACGGTTCGACGCGGACCCGGCCTTCCGTCAACGCGCACTGTCCACACGCGACCCCTACGGCTTCGCCATCGAGGAGTACCAGCGCGATCAAGCGTTGTCGCTCCTGTCTGACCCGAGGCTGCTTGAACAGTTCCGCGCTTGGCAGTCGGGCAATGCCCCGATGCCCACGTCGTCCGCGCCGATGTCGGTCGCGGCTCCCCCACAACCGCCAACGCCTCCCCGTTCCCTCGCCTCCGCACCCAATGCGGGCGGCGGCAAACCCGGCATCACGTCGGTCGGGCCTGGGGATGCGTTCGCCTCCGTTTTTGGAACCTAACCAATGGCTGAAGTCGCCCTCAATTCGGCTCTTGAGAAGTCCGTCTGGCTCAAGAGCTATTTCGCCGAGTACGTCCGCGCCTCGGGCTTCAAGCCCTACATGGGCCGTGGCGATGGCTCGATCATCGTCGCCAAGTACGAGCTTCAGGAAGAAGCCGGCAAGACGATCAACATTCCGCTCATCACCCGCCTGACCTCGGCGGGCGTGACCGGCTCGACCGTGCTGGACGGCAACGAAGAGGAGCTGGGCAACTACAACTGCGCGCTCTCCGTCGATTGGCGCCGGAACGGTGTCCGCGTTCCCAAGTCGACTTCCTACAAGACGGAAATCGACCTGTTCGGCGCGGCCAAGACCATGCTGAAGCAATGGGAAGCCGAGCAGCTTCGCGACGACATCATCAAGGCGATGAACTCCGTCGTGACGACCGGTGACACCACGGTGGACATGGCCAGCACCACGGCTGCGAACCGCAACGCCTACAACGCCGCCAACTCGGATCGCCTGCTTTTCGGCAAGCTGGTGTCCAACTACTCGGCCACCTGGGCGACGGCTGTCGGCAACCTCGACACCACGGACGACAAATGCACCGTGGCGGCCATGTCGCTGATGAAGCGCATCGCCAAGGCGGCTGACCCGCACATTCGTCCGTTCAACACGGAAGATGGTCGGGAGTACTACGTGGCGTTCCACGGCGGTCGCACCTTCCGCGACCTGAAGGCCGACACCACCATGACGGCGGCCAACCGTGAAGCCCGCGCCCGCGACGTTGGGTCGAACCCGCTCTTCCAAGACGGCGACCTGATCTATGACGGCGTGATCCACCGCGAAGTCCCGGAGATCGACGCCATCGCCGCCAACGGGGGCGCTGCCTACACGATGAACAGCATCGGCAACTCGTCTGCGGACGTGCGCCCGGTGTTCCTCTGCGGTCAGCAGGCCGTGGGCATCGCGTGGGGCCAAGAGCCGACCATGCGGACTGATCTGGTGAAGGACTACTCCTTCCGTCCGGGCGTCGCCGTGGAAGAGCTGCTGAAGGTCAAGAAGCTGGCCTTCAATGGCAAGCAGCACGGCATGGTCACCGGCTACTTCGCCGCCGCGTCGGACTCGTAACCCCCACAACCCCTGACATGAGCGAGCGGGCGTCCTTCGGGGCGTCCGCAGCTTAGGAGCATCATCACATGGCTACCCTTACGGCGGCACGCGCCGCTTCCACCTTCCCCATCGGCGGCTATGCCGGTGCGGGCGTTCTGAACGTCGCTTATGGCACCTACACGCTGGCGGCCAACCCGACCGCTGCGGACATTCTGCAAGCCTGCCGCATCCCGGCGGGCGCTACCGTCCTTGGCGGTTGGGTGCGGGGCGAGGACATCGACACCGGCACGGCTGCGCTGGACTTCGACATCGGCTGGGCCGCGAACGCCGGCACCGGCGTCGGCGCCACGGCGGACCCGGACGGCTTCGGCAACTTCGGCACGCTGAACGGCACGGCGGTCACCAACTACCTGCCCGAAGGCGGCATCCTTCTGCCGCTGCATGGCACGCTCAACACCGGCCCGAAGTCGTTCGACGCCGAAACCACGATTCAGATCGTCTTCAACACCCCGGCCAACGCCGGTGGAACGGGCGCCCTGACCGTCGTGGTCTTCTACGTCTTCAACTAGCCCGATCCTCCCTGACTTGGGGCCGCTCTTGACCGGGCGGCCCCGCCTTTTTGGAGGCGCAGACCATGGCGACCTGCCGGGACATCATTGAGGGCGCGGCCATCGAGCTTAACGCCCGTTCGCTTGGCGAGGCGCTGAGTGCGGCTGAGATAGACCGTGGTCTGACCCTGCTTCAGTCCATGTACCTTGAAGCCGTGGACAAGGGCGTGTTTGGGCGGGTGGAAGACTACCTGGCGACGGGCGCTTACGAGGCCAAGGAGCAAGAACGGGTTTATTCCGCCGGTTACACAATCACCATTCCCACCTCGATTGACGATGAATTCACCGGAGAGGCGCGACGCCCGCAAGACCTGACGATGATCCAGGTGGTGAATGACGGGTCGGCCCCGGAAATCAGCGTCTATGACGCCCACTTTGGCGATTGGGTGCGGCTGGACAGCCTGACCCTGACGACGGTTGCGCCGTTCAGCGCCCGTAACCGGCATGGGCTTGAGTGCGCGTTGGCGCGTCGCCTTGCCGGAACCCTCCGCAAGCCTGTCCCCGACACGACGGCGGGCTACGCGAACGGGCTTGGCAGCATCTTCTCCAGTCACCTTTCCGCGCCGCGCACGACGACGGCGACCGAGTACTACTGAGGAACCCCCATGGCAGATAAAGACATCTACTCGGCCACCCAAGGCCGGGCCGTGACACCGACTGACAACACCGCCATCCCGGTTACGCGCGCCCTGTGGGTGGGTGGAGCGGGCAATCTGGTGCTGAAGTTCGCGGACGTGGTTGACGTGACCACGGCGGGCAACACCGTGACGATTACGGGTGTGCCTGCGGGGACGCTGCTGCCGTTCGCGGTGAAGTGCGTCAATTCCGCCAGCACGACCGCCACCAGTATCGTCGCCCTCTACTAGTGCGCCCGACCTTCCTGCCCCGGCGTCTGATCCAGATCAACAGCCGCTACGATGCGGTTCTGGCCGAAGGCTTCCCGGTAACGCTGGGGGGCAACGACGAAACCCTGCAACTCGCCCGCGATGTGGACCGCACCAACTGGCTGACGCTTCTCGGCATCTGCGACGAGGCGATGGCGGCGGATATGGGCGACGTGACCATGCCGGCAAAGGTCCAATGCACCTCGGGCAATGAGTACGAAATGACCTTCGCCGAGGCGGGCTGGATGATCCGTGAGCTTCGGGCGTGGGGCATTGCAGCAGACGCCAACTGGCGGCGGATGGTGAAGCTGGCGAAGGCCGCGCGCAATGACGACGAGCTGCGCGCTATCGACCTCTCGGAAGGGTGGCCCTGATGCCTGAGGCAGCAATCAGCTTCGGCGCCCATGAGCGCACCGGCAACCCGACGCTAGCCGCTCTCAACTGCTATGCGGAAGAGTATCCCTCGGCTGGCGGAAAGCGCATTGCGATGCGCGCTCGGGCTGGCCTTGAGGCGTTCAAGACGGTGGGTAGCGGCCCGATCCGTGCGGCGCACCAGAAGGACGGCATCTTCGCCAACGCGGCCCTGATCGTGTCGGGAACGGGCGTCTACCTGCTGGCCGCAGACGGAAGCCTGACGACGCTTGCGGGCTCCATTCCCGGCGATGACCCGGTTGACGTGGACAGCGGGCAGGACGCCGACCTTGTGTCGATGGCTTACGGCGCGACGGGTGAAGGGCTCTACCTGATCCAGAACGGCATCGTCAGCCGCGAAGCCTTCCCCGATGCGTCCGACGATGTAGGGGCGACCTCGGTTTGCTACCATCGCGGCTTCTGGTTTGCGACGAAGGCCGGAACCGATCAGGCCTATTACAAAATCCCCGGTGATACGACGTGGGCGCCCCTGTCGTTCGCCTCGGCTGAGTACAAGCCCGACCCGCTGGTTGCCATCCGCTCTCGGGGTGACCAATTCGCGCTGCTGGGTTCTTCGACGTTTGAGGCGTGGGCGCTGTCTGGTCAGGCCGATCCGGCGATTGTCCCCTATGGTGGCCTGAACTTCGACCACGGATGCCGCTACGGCGCGACGGCGGTCAACTGCGACGGCACGCTGATGTACGTGGACAACCGCTGCCAGGTGCGGGCGTGGGCGGGTGGTGAGGCTCAGGTTGTGAGCGGCCCCGGCCTTGCCGAACTGATCCGCAAGGTTGACGCCACCGACCTTCGCGCGTGGACCTTCGCGGCGGACGGACACCTGTTCTACGTCCTGACGCTGGGGGCCAACTCGACGTGGGTGTACGACCTCAACGGGGCCGGTGAGCGTTGGACGACGTTCGGAAGCATCGGTTACGACTACTGGCGCGCTCACCTCGGATGCTCGATTGGCGGGACGGTTCTCGCCGCCGACCGGATCAGTTCGCAAATCTACCGCCTCGACCCTGACCGCAGGACGGACGGGACGGATCAGTTCATCGTCGAGTTCTGCGCCATGATTGAGGGCGCGGATATTCCTCAACCGCTGAATAACGTGGCGGTGCTGTGTGACCTTGGCGACGTTCCCCGCGATGGGCAGGGCTCCGAGCCGGTCATTCAGATGGCGAAGTCCGCCAATCAGGGGAAGACCTTCGGCGAGTGGCAGGAGCGTCCGCTAGGCCAGACGGGTGACTATACAGCGGTTCCCATCTGGAACGCGATTGGTGAGGTTCCGCGCTATCTGGGGGTTATCCTCAAGTTCCGCGTGGCCGATCCGGTGGGCCGCATCTTCAAGCGCGTTTTCGTCAACACATGAGCGCGAATTACGCCGCGACGCTCTGGATACAGGGCGGCAAGCCTTCGCCCCTCCTGCTGGCCTTCTGGCGCGAACGTGAGCCCTCCCGGTCCCTACAGGCTGGGATTTCCCTGCTGGACGATGGGGGAACCGCAAACCTGACGTTTCAGCAGGCGTGGCGAGCCGCTTTCCCTGACCGTGGGCCGCTTCCTGCCGAGCCGGTGGCGACGCCCGAGGGCCGTGGAACGCGCGAGTTCTGGAAAGCCTTCGCTTGATCCGCGAGAGCCGGGATGTGGAGTTCTGGAATGGCGTTTATGAGCATCCCGAGGTCAAGCCTCACGTCTCGCTTGGGCATGAGCTGGACATCTCCGAATTGCTCAGAAACCCATGGATCACCCCGCTTCGGGCGGAACATGGCGGGTTCTGGTTCGTTCGCCTCGACAACCTTGGCCGGGTCCATGAGTTGCACACCCTGTTCACCCCCGAAGGATGGGGCCGCGAAGTCCTGAACGCCCTGAAGGAAGCCGTGGAGCACATGTTCCAGAACGGCGCCCAGATCATCACGACATACGACGTTGAGGGCCACTGGCGCTCGCGTCCGCCGAAGACCTTCCGCTTTGAACCCGCTGGCGACTTCGCCCCGACCGACCTTGGCCCCCGCCTGCGGTCTTGGGTTCTGACCCGCAATGCCTGGGACAACTCTCCCGCCCGTCTGAGGATGGCCCAATGCCTCTAGCTGCTGCAATCATCCCCGCCGTTATTGGAGCGGGAACCTCTGTCTACGGAGCCTCGCAGGCCAAGAAGGCCAACAGCCGAGCTGTCGCAGCCCAGAACGCCGCGACCGACAAGCAGCTTGCGGCGCAGCAAGCCAACCTTGACCGGATTCAGGGCCTCCAGCAGCCGTTTATCAACGTCGGCTACTCGGCCCTCGACAAGATCGCCGCCAAGTACGGCCTGCCCACGTCCAGCGGCCAAGCGGCCACACCCGCGCGCACGTCGTCCTATGTCTCGCCCACCTACAACCCCGGTGCGGCCAAGGCGGCTGCGCGGACGGACGGCAACTCGACGCTTGCCGGCACGTCTCCGATGGAGGCCGCTGCGTCGGGTGGTGCTGCGCCGTCTGCGGCTGGTGGTCAGGACGGCCCCGATTGGGGCGCGTACCTCAACAGCAATCCCGACGTTGCGCAGGAGTTCGAACGCCTGAACTCCACGCCGGAAGGCCAGGCGACGCTCCAGGCCAACGGCATCACCTCGCCCGACGACTACGCGGCTCACCACTACGCCACGGCAGGCCAAGCCGAGGGCAGGGCGGTCACGCAGTACGCGCCAGAACAGGCCCCGCAAGCCCCCGCCGAACCGGGCCGTCCGACCTTCAACACGCCGGAATATACCCGCCCTGACCAGCCTGTGTGGCAGGACATGGGCAACGGCCCGTCGTCGGCGGATTACCTGGACCCGTCCAAGTTCACCACGTCCCCCGGCTATCAGTTCCGGCTCAACGAGGGCAACCGCAACCTCAACGCCTCCTATGGCGCAAAGGGCCTGCTGAAGTCGGGCGGGGCGATCAAGGGCTTCACCGACTACAATCAGGGCATGGCGTCGAGTGAGTTCGACAAGTGGTTCCAGCAGGGCCTTCAGCGCCTCAACTCGGATCGCGGCCAGTTCAACGCCGACCGTCAGGCCAACTTCAACATCTTCAACACGAACCGCAACAACACGAACGCTAACTTCGACACGGATCGCCAGGTCGGTCTGACGCAGTTCAACAACGACCGTGGGTTCGCGAACAACAACTTCGAAAGCGACCGGACGTTCAACACGAACCGCGACGACACGGCGACCAACAATCTTTTCCGCCTGACCGGGATTGGAACGAACGCGGCGGGCTCGGTCGGCGCGGCTAGCACGAACAACGCCAACAACGTCTCCAACATCTACGGCGCGCAGGGCGACAATAACGCGGCCTATGCGGCGGCGAACGGCGCTCAGAACGGCAGCGTCATCAACGCTATCGGGGGCGCGGCTTCCAACATCTTCAGCCGGTACGCCAACGGCGGGACGGGCTCGGGTCTTGGTGCTGGCGGTTCGACGGTCGGGCAGGCGTGGGATAACTACACCGGCGGCGGCTTCGTGCAGCCAACGAGCGCCAACTTCGTCAACCGTGGCATTTCGGGGGTTAACTTCTGATGGCCTTCAACATCTTCAACGCCACGATGGACGTTCTGGACAACAACCAGCGTACCTACGACGCCTCGTACAACCGCACCGACAAGGCGTTCAAGGACGTGGCCGCCCGCAAGGCGGGGATGGCCCTGGCCGCTGGCGACCGTCAAGGTGCGATGCAGGCCATGGGCGGGGAGGGCGAGCTAGACGCCGTTCGCCAGATGCAACTCGACCAAGGCCGCGAGGATCAGCAGGCGTATCTAAACAAGCGGCAAGGCGAACAAGACGATATCGCGGAGCAAAAGCGCAAAGCAGAAATCATGATTGAGGCTGTGCAGGACTTGTCAAAGGTCCCGGAATCAGAGCGGTCAGCAAAACTGGATCACCCTCTATGGCAGGCTCTCGGAATGACGCCCGAGATGAAAGCGCAGATTAGGGCGGACCCCAATTCCCTGACCGATGCGGGTATCGCGGCTTTCATTGAGCCGGTGAAGAAGTTCGTCCAGACCTATCAGAACGATAGCGGCATCTACGGCGTCACCTCCGGTGGAAAAGTTGAGACGCTTCAGGAATTTGAACCAAAGCCGACAATTGTTCCGCAAGGCTCGGTCGCCATCGGGCGTGACGGAAGGCAGATGTTCACCAACCCGAAAACCTTTGCCCCGCCCCGCCCGCGCGCTGCGCCTGCTGGCGCTCCCGCCGCTGGGCCGTCCACTGGCGGCGTCTACACCGGCCCTGTCACTTGGGGAGGCTCTAAGTAATGCCCAAAGAAGGCGACATCGGCACGACGCCGGATGGCCGCAAGGTCATCTTCATGGACGGCGCAGCCCGCTTCATGGACGAAGGTGGCTTTGCCCACATGGGCGATGGATACCGGAAAGACCGTCAGGGCCGCGTCTACTACCCCGACAAAAACGGCAAGCCGTCACAGGTCGGCGGCCCGACTGACGGCCAAATCACGGATGCGTTCAAGTCGAACAACACGTTCAACAACGCGCTTGCGTCGCTGGACCGCGTGGACACCATCGCCACGACCAAGAAGCCGAAACAAGGCCCGCTTGGCAAATACATCGCGAACCAGAACGACTTCGCCCAGCTTCAGGCGGCGGTGAAGGATTATCAGATTCAGATGAAAGAGGCCTACAACCTCGGCGCTATCACTGGTCCTGATATGCAGTTCATCGACGCGATGGCGACGGACCCGAAAAGCCTGGAGGCGGCTTATCTGAGCGGCACGCTTCGCACAAAGCTGACTGAAGTGGCGCACGCCCTCGGAACCCGTTCGCGCAACAACCGCGACACCTTCGGCGGGCTTGGCGGTCGGTCGGTTTCCATGCCGAACATCTACCGTTCCCCCAACTCCACCTACACCCCCGAAGAATGGGGGGCGGACGCCCGCGTTCCAGCCAGCGTTTATGGTGGCGAGAGGGGCGCGCGCCGTTCAACCGCCCCGATACGTCCCGGCGCAGCCGCCGCCGCCGCCGCCGCAAAAGAGTACACCTACGACGCGCAAGGACGCCGCTCACGATGATCCGCGCCAAAGCCGCTGACGGTTCCATCCACAACTTCCCGGACGGGACGCCGGATGCTGTGGTCGATAAGGCCATGCGTGAATATACGCAGCGTTCGACGCCCGGTTACGCAAAGGCGCGCGAGCGTCTGAAGGCTGAAGACGCGCGATCAAAACCCCCTGCGGGCCTTCCTGACATTACCGGATTTGGCCGCCGCGTAGCCGGGACAACGGGCGCGGCGGACGATGTTGGCGGCGCTGTCCGGTTCGGGCTTCAGGGCGTGGAGAACATTTATCGCCGCGTGACCGGACAGCCCATCGAGACAACGGCAGGACAAGCTTACCTCGCGGCGGCTGATAGCGAGAACGAGTGGCAAGACAAGTTTGTCAAGGAACACCCCGTCCAGAACGTGTTCGCTAACGTAGCGGGCATTGCTGCGACGGGCCGACCGACTGGCGCCGTTGCCATTCGCAATCCCTTCCGCGCTGGCGCGGCGGTGGCTGCTCAAAACCTGCCGTTCGCCTACACGCGGCAGGAGGGGACGGTAGGCGAGCGACTTCCGGGTACTGTGGCAGAAACCGCCGTGGCGTTCGGCACAGGCTCGGCGCTCACGGCTGGCGGGAACTACGTTGGACGCCGTGCCGCTGCGGCTCGCGCTCGTCCTCCGTCACCGCAGCGCCAACTGTCGCAACAGGGTGTGAATCTGACGCCGGGGCAAATGGCTGGTGGCGTGGTGCAGCGCACAGAAGATGCGCTGACTAGCCTGCCTGTCGTGGGGGATTCCATCCGCGCCGCACAAATCCGTGGCCTTGATGACTTTGGCCGTGCGGGGGCAAACCGCATCTTGGCTCCCATCGGCGCGACGCTCGGTCCTAACGTGCGTGGGCGGGAAGTGGTGGGCGAAGCGGA
>ERZ650304.849-NODE-849-length-13403-cov-17.083608_pt1 | contig 13403 bp, 20 predicted proteins | sample MGYA00376240_ERZ650304 | MGnify/ENA primary metagenome ERZ650304 (study PRJEB26733, sample SAMN07839271) | wastewater metagenome | biome: small river; feature: stream; material: water | place: USA: North Carolina | collected 2016-03-01 ...
GGCTTGCCGCCACCACCCGCGCCGCTTCCTTCAAACAGCGAGGGGAAATTCTTGATCGCGTCCTTGACGAGGTCGTCGAAAGTGGCAGTGCCGTTCGCGCCGCCGCCGATCATCGGAGTCTTGCCGTCCGCCTGCATGATCGTGGTGGTGAATTCGCCATTCACGAAATCGGTTTTGACACGATCCCCGAGCAGCTTCGGAAGGGCCGCGAAACCTTCTGCTGTAGCCTTGGCACTGGCAAGCGCGGACTTGAGGTTGGAATCCACCACGGCGGATCGTGCGACGTTCAGAGCACCGTCACGTTCGGATTGAAGCGTCGTGCGTTCGCCATCCCATTTCGTCTGATGCTGTTGCAGGATGCCGTCGAAATCCCCTGCCTTGCGCGCCGCGTCGGTCGCAGCAGCTTCGGCGGCGGCAGTGAGTTCAGCGATTTCAGCCGGTGACTTGCCGAGCGCCTTCCACGCCTTCACATCCTTTTCAAGCTGTTTGCGTGCGGTGCGTTCGGATTCAAGGGCAGACTTGAGTCCGCCGGTATCCTCAACCTCGAAATCAGCGCGGTACGTGCCATCATCCTGCTTGATGTACACACCGCGATGGGTTTCCGGAATTGCTTCGATGTTGTCGGTCGTAAGTGGCAAAGCCATTGTCAGCATCTCGCTGTTAGAAACGGCATCCCGCCGTCAGGGTGGTGATCATCAGGCGGCGTATTTGCGCCGCAGTTCTTCGGTTGTGAGTGGCCGGCCGTTCTGGTCGAGCAGATCGCGGAACGTGATCTTGCCGTCGCGCCAGAGTTGCGCCTTGCCCGCGCCAAGCACGGTGTCTTGTCGCTGCACGCTCTGTTTCTTGAGCCACTGTTCGAACGTCATCGCGGCCGGCACCTGGCCGTCCATGGACGCCCGTGTCGTCTCGGGAATCTCGTCCTCGTCAATTCCCAGGTCGCGCCAGCTTTTCAGAACCGGCACGCTCGTGCTGCGGCAGCCCCAATGGATCTTGCCGGGGCCTTCCAACCACGGAACGGTGTGTCCCATCGGCCGGTGCTCTTTCGGCGTGTACTTGAGTCCATCACGCACGATGCACCAGGGCGACGTGCGCGTGTCCAATGTGGCCGACCATTCGAGCGCGGAAATCAGGTCCGCATTCTCGTCGTAAGTCGCTTCGCGCGCCGTGTTGGCCGCAGCCTGCACCGACGCGCGCACCAGGCGCTCCGCCGACGACCGGGCTAAATTCATGATGCCGGGCTGACCAGTCTTGCCGCGCACACGCTCGATCAGCTTGCCATTGGTTTCGCCCAGCGCCATACCTGCGCGCATCTGGTCAGCGAACTTGTCGGCCAAACCGCCAGCCTGACGGCTCCACCAGTCCTTGCTCGCCGCGCCTTGAATGAGCACGTCCGAAACAAGAGTGTTGAGAAAGCCTCGCGTCAGCCCTGCGTCAACGAACGATGCGCGAGTAGCGGCGTTGATCGCGTTTCCGGTCCATGTCGCCTCTGCGTCGATAATCTCACGGATTTCGCGAGCGAGCAGGGTGGACGCATCCCGATACGTGCCTCGGATGGTGCCTTGAACTTCGGCCAAAAGATCGGCCAATCGCTTTTTCTGCCGGGCGGCGTCGGGCGTTCCGGTCGGGTCAATCTTGGCGACCAGCCCGACTAGTTCGCGTTCCAACTCGGCGAGGAACACGAGCACCTTGTCGCGGGTGCCCGCCTCCAAGCGCAGCAGGTCAATCGCCCGCTCCATGAACATGTCGACCAGCTTTTCGTTGGCCGACAGATCACTTTGCGGGAGGAGGACCACCATCGAGGTTCATGCCCTTTCCGGCGCCACTGTCGAGTTCCGGCGCTTCCTCGGCGATGCGTGCCTTGGCCTTCGCGGGATCGAAGGAGTCGGAGAGAATGCCGCGGCGCTTCCATTCCAGCCAGAACGTCTCTTTGTCGATCTGGCCAGCATTGACCGCGTCGAGCAGCATTTGTGCGTCTTGCGATGCGCCTGCCTGCACGCCGAAATCGGTGTTGACGATAATCGACCCGCCGCCGTCCTTCTTTTTCCAGTTGACGCCCTTGAATTCGGCCATGAAGCCGAACGCCTGTTCGAGCGCGTCCTGTAGCGCGCGTGCCATCATGGCGAGCGGGCTGTTTTCTTTGGCGTCGTCCCGCATTTCTCCGGTTGCAGTCTTGCCGCCGGGCTGCGGAATGAGCAGTTGGAGGCCCATCGTCTGCATCTGGAATTCGAGACGTTCCAGATCCTTTTCGCCGCTCTCGATAGCCTGTCCAGAGTGCTCGACATACTCCATCTTGGCATCGGGGTTCGACGAACGCACCGCTTCGGATACGCCGATCTTGACCTGGTCGTCTGCCTGAAAGCCCGCCATATATAGAATTGGCACGCGAGCGACATGGAGAATGTTGCGCTGGTCACTTGACGATTGCCAGTGAGCGACATTCAACTCTGCGATCTTGGCGAGCGGCGGTGCGCCTTGCATAAACTCCGTGCGGTTGATGTAGACAGGGGCAAGGGGAATTGCCTTCGGCCCCTTGATGGGCTTTGGTCCTTGGTGCGAAATCCAATCGTCAGGCGCTTTCGGATCGGCCGATTTACGGAAGGTCTGCCATTGCAGACCTTCCGCGACGAGGCTCACGACGCGGACTTGGTCAACTTCCTTTTCGTGAAAGTCGCCATCGGGTTCGCTCACGCATTCCTTGATGCGAATTTGCGTGAGCGTTTCCACGCCGCCGATTGATTCCGACTTCCAGCCGATCAGCCTTTCCATTGGAATGTAGGTCAGATAAGGACGGAGTCCGGCCTCCTGTTCCTGCGCAAGTGTCGGTGCGGACCCGTCTGCGTTTTCAACAGCAGGCGGCATGTCGACATAGATGTAGCCGATGCCGGGCTGCATCGTGTCCGCGAACACGTCGCGAGCGAACACGTTGAGGTGTCGACCGGTCAGGTCAATGTTCTCGGCGAACGCGACCAGTTCGGCGGGAACATCTTTTTCCAGTACGATCGGCTTGGTGAAAACCTTGCCGGTCATATCGGACACAGTCTTGCCGGTTGCGTTGAAAAGGACCGAGCGCAACAGACGCGCCTTGTACGCTTCCTGACTTTCCGCTTCCGCTTTGGGCAGATACTTCTCGCCCGCCGCGCGCATGGCGGGCGTCCCGCCGACAAGGGTGCGGACAATTTCCGATTCCTGCACCATCTTGGACTGCGCCTTACTGGCCGTCGCAACCTTGCTCTGGCCAGTGGCTTCGGTCATAATCGCAGTTCTCCCCGTGTCACCACGTTTGCACGCCGCACGTTCTCCAAGGCATAGCGAGCCGAGTCGATCGTGTGGTTGTCCTTGTCCTCAAGGTCGGTCGTGATCGCGCCGGTCTTTTTGTCGACCTTGTATGCAAACAGCGTGAATTCGGCGAACGCGTGACGGCAATCCGGGTGGATTACGACGTCATACGATTTCAGAAATTCGACACCGTCCTCGACTGAACCCGGACCTTTGATGGCCGCGGTCATGCGCGGAAAACCGTTCCGCTGCATGTAACTGATCGTCTCGGGTCGCGCGCTGTCAGCCACGATCGGGATGCGGCGCGCGAGCGACTTCCATGTTGGATCTTTGGCGCGAGCCGCAGTCCAATCCGGATCGAGCTGGTCGAACAGGGCAGGCGTCCGGTCGATTTCGCAACCGATCGCCCAAACTTCGCGCCAGATGTAAAGCGTCCGACCGACAACGAAGCAAATCAAGCCAACGGTCGGGTCGACCGAGAAACCCCAATCGCCGCCGCCGTAAAGCGTCGTCCCGGCAGGCGGCGCGTCGAAACGCTCCACTCGCCAGTTGCGGAACACGCGCGCTTCAGAGTTCTTGCGGTAGCCACCGAGCCAGATGTGACCGTATTTGTCCGGATCGCGGAGTCGATCGCGCTCCATGTCCTTGCGCAAGTCATCCGGAAACCATGGGTTGTCCGGATAATTGACTTCGACACAGACGAAATCGGGGTCGCCTTCGTTCTCGCGAAAGAACGTGTCCACGGGGTCCGTGGGCAAGTCGGGGTTCCACGAGAACCGCTGCTGCGTGCCGGGCGTTCGGAACGTGGGAATCGCCAATTCAAGCGAACGCTTGGTGAGGCTCTGCGCTTCCTCGTACCAAGGCCGGTTAAACCCTTCCAACGACTTGATCGACGTCGCTGTGTGGTTTTGCAAACCGCGGAAGATTGCCAGGCTGTCCGTGCTCGGGCACACAATCTCGCGCTCGGTGATCTTGAACCGATGCGAAACGCCAAAGCGCCGAATGCTGTCCTCGATCAATTGCTTGACCGAGTCCTTGATGGAGTTCTGCACCTCGCGCACGCAAGCGGCGCGCGTGTGCTGCGAAATCATATCCTCAACGAGCAAGTCCGCGAAGAAACGCGACTTGGCGCCGCCGCGACCGCCCTTCGCCCCTTGGAAACGATGATTTCCGAGCAGGGGGACGAACGCGCGCGGCGTCGGAATGTCGAGCGTGCGCCCCTTCATGCAGACACCGGAGCGGGGTCTACAATCGTGCGCGTGATCGCGGTGACTTCCTCACCGCTGGCCGGCGGCGAACCCGCACCCGGCTTTCCGCCCTTGCCCGACACCACGCCCAATTCCTCGGCGATCTGCCGGAACACGGTGCGCTGTTCGGCGGGCTGCCGGTTGTTGCCGTAGAATTCGGCCTGGTTACTCAAGGCGATCAGACGCGCACGCTGGTCGGCGAAGGTCGCCGAACGCGGGTCGATCAGAATGCGCTCGCGCTCCGCCAGGAACATGGCGTGCAGTTCAGGCGAGACGACCGCAGTGCGCGGATCGTTGGCCAGGATATCGTTTTCGTTGCAGGACGCGCCGGGGAACACGGCGGCGAGGGCGGCGGCAATGGCCTGCGGCGGTTCGAAAGCCGCGAGTTTCTTGACGATGAATTCGCGCTGCGCCTGCGTCAGTTCGTTGCGCTTGAGGCCGGGAGCAGACATTAGCACATACAGAGCATCCCGCTCCGCCCTTCCTAACCGAGCGCCAGTAGCCGCGCGCAACTCGACACCGCGGCGCCCACCCTCGCTACAGCGGAGCCGCACGCGGCTACTGGACCTGAAATGATGACCCCACGCCCGTTAGCCTCACGGATCGTCGCGTGCTCGCGACTGGTGATGCGGTCGACACCGGGTAACTAGCGTTCCGGCTGCTCGGTCCCGTCCGGGGTCTTGTTACCGTTAAGCGCTCTCGTCCGACGCTGACAATCGGCGACGCGCTCACCCTAATTCTGACTTGGCGGTGAGGTCGTCTTGGAACAGCGGCGGGCGGGAATGTTCAACAAAAAGCCCGCACGGAGGGCATCCAATGCGGGCTAGAGGGGAGGTTTACGAATTGGAAAGGCGCGGGATCACTTCATGGGAATTGCTCCTCGGGCAACTCGCCCTTTCTCACGTCTAGAGCATTTATACCCTAAGCGACCCCCGGAGTCAATAAGCTGACTGTCAACCGATCAGGTTAACGCCAATTCGATGCCGGCGCGAACGTCCTTGACCCGATTCAAGTCGACCGCCGTCTGACCGGCTGCCTGCTGCCGCTCGATCCAGAGGCCGACGAGCGCGGCGACTTCGGCGGCAATGTCACGAGATTTGGCCGCAGTGTCGGTCACGGCCTGCGTGGCGGGCTTCGGACGATCCGCGAGGAATGTTTCGGGCGCCGACAGATATTCCGCATTGCCGTTTGTCACGATCGCTTGCGCCAGAATGAGGCCGTTGGCCATTCCGAGCATGTATGGGGTCGCGTGAGCGTTGCCGGGGTTGGATGCGATCGAAACGACGTTGTCAAGATGCCCAAGCATCTTCTTACGTTCTGCGCGTTCCTTCGGTGTCATGCTGCTTTATCCTTCTTCGCTGGTGGTGAGGGGACATACTTCCAGTCTCGAGCGCCGCGGGGCACGTTACCGCGCAGAGCTGCGAAATGCTTCAAAGCGGTCGCCAGGTGCTCGCGTGCGGTGCCCTTGCGCGCCTTGGCGCGGGCGTCCAGTTCGGACAGCGGCGTTTCGGTCATCAGCACCGCATCGACCACAGACAGCGCCGCCGTGCCAGCCAGATCGCGACGCCAGCCGAGATAGACGCGCACAAGGTCCGTCACCTTGGCGGCGTGTTCGTCAGCCGCATCGAACCGCAGCGGCGAAATGGGAATGTCCAAGTCCGGATCACGCGAGACGGGCAGGCCGTTCGCCATCCGAAACGCCGCAATGATTTCGTCGGCGGCGGTGAACTCGTAAATGTCCAGTGAGTTCTTGAGCCGGGACAGCGGCGACGCGGACAGCCGCGTGCGTGTCGCGCCGGGAGCGTTCCGAATGCGCTTGGATTTTTTGGGCTTGCTGGTCACGCGGCCTCTCGGCGATCAATGGTCAAGTCGATGAACAGCGATCCCCAACGGGTATAAATCCAGACACGAGAGTGCGTGGTGGGATTGTCTCGCGGACTGCAGTCGACCAAGGAAAGAGAGCACAGACGCCACCAACGCCAGTATGACGGGCGCGGCGCTTCGTCGTGCTGCACGCCGCGGTAACGCAACGAGCCGTCCTCGTGGAAACCGTCTGCGGTCCAAGGCGCTTCACCCCAATGCACTGCATTGATTTCGAGGTGAACCGGATAAATATTGGTCCAACTTTGCGGGGTGCGAAACTTCACATATCGTCGGTATTTGCGGTCGTGCATCATTGCGCAGAACCGCGCCAGCATTTAATCGCGTCGGAACACGTCGTCTGCACTGACACGGCGACCGCGATCAAAATGTCCAATGTGAAAGCGATGGGAAATGCGACGACAAGCACCGCCCTGCGAACATACACGTTGTTGATTTCTCCAATCACGCGCGCACCCGCATCGTTCCGCGCAGCAAGTTTTCGCCGAGGATGACAGGAGGCTTGCCATCCACCATATTGCTGCGCACGTCGAAATCGTTCGACCCCGGCCGCTGCACTGGATACGCGACAATTCCGGCCACGCCTTGCTCGCGCCAGTAGGTGTTGATGTGGTCGGCTATGGCACGAGCGCCCCGTGCGGTGAAAAAGTCGGTATGGTCTGACAGCATTGCGTTTCCTTGGTTCGGCGCAGACTGAATGATAATAAGCCGACTGTCAACTTAAATCGGCACGCAGAAGGCGGGCTAGTCGTGCACGTCAGGACAGTATGAATTCAAATCCGGCTCCCAATTACACTTTTCACAGATGACACGAGGCTTTCCCGCATTGTCCGTGCACAGCATCATTCGTTCACGATTGCACATCGGACACTCTTGTCCCGTGTAATCGCCATACGCCCACCAGTGATGCTCCGGCTCAAGTATCACGCGCTTGTCTCCCCCAACACCCGATAAACATACGTCCGGCTGCATTCATTGGCCAGCAATTCCGCGATCCGGCCCGGCTCGATCCCCGCCGCCCGCAGTCCCAATATCTTCGCGCGCAACGGACTGTTCCGAGGTCGCGGCTTCCTGGTGCGGCCGGGGCGCTCGCGCCGCAGAACGCCGTGGACGTAGCCGAGCGAGACAGACGCTGCGCCTGCGATGGCGTCGGGATAGTGGCCGGCGTCGTGCAGAGACAGGATTTGGGAGAGGGTGGTGGTCACGGGGCGACAGCGATGGCCGCGTCAACCATCTCTCGCAGTTTCAACAGATCGTCTCGTTCGAAGACCAGAAAGATCGCAGGGGGATTCTCGTGACCGAAAAGACCGTCACGCACAACGGCATCTTCCATCGGGTAACTCGCGCCCGTTTTGAGCATGTCGTCCAAGCGACCGAAAGAGTCGCCATAATCTTCGCTCTGTGGCCAGCACGGGTTGAGATGCCACCAATCGTCGTTCGCCGTTTCGTGCTTGATGGTCAATCCATCGAACGCCCACGGCGTACCTTTCGCATAAATCGTACCCTCTGGAAGGGTCAGAAAGGTTGTTCGGTCAACGAGGCGCATTGTAATTTTCCCGTGACGGCGAGGGCGACGGAGGATCGCACATGAGAGCGTAACCGCCACCATAATTATGCTCGGCGAGAAATCCGGCAATGCCGTTTTTGTGTCCACTGGCGATCGCCACCAGTTCAGACAGCCACGTTACTGGAATCTCTTTTCGATGCACGATGACGCATGACCAACCCACATCGAGACGTGCCATTCCTTCGGTTGCTCCCGATTCGATTTCGAAAAAGCACCCGCCGCGTGCGCCTTCACCATGATAACGAACGGGACAGGTATGCTTGGCCATCGGGTCAACTCCTATTTGTGGCGACACTAGCACTCGTAAGCCGACTGTCAACTTAAAAGTGAGCTACGCCGCCGCCTCGACCACGCCCGGCATGGGGACAATCAAGAATTCCCCACCCAAACCGTACTGCCGCACACTGTTCCGTGACGCCCCGTTCGGCACGAGCAGCCCCGCCAACGCCCCTTCCGACACACGGATCCAGCGCGCTCGCTAAGATGCAGGTTTAGGTTGCCAGTCTTTTCGACCCGTTTTCGGATCGACCGTTTCGACGACCACGTGCGGGACGCCGAGCGTTTCGGTGAGGAGGGCGGCGGCGTGGTTCACGTCGCGCCGCTGCGCTTTGCGCCGAACCTTATTTTTGTGTTTCTGGACTCTGCGAACGGGGAGCGTGGTTTTTAGACGGAGGCATTCGACGCAATGTCCACCGTTCGTCATCCGCTCTGCGACGTGACCTTTAGGGCAGGGAATGCCTGTGAAATACCGCGTTTGCCCCGCCTCCGCAGCGGACCGCCTAGCCCCAACATCGCGTCCGAGGACCATGCGAATCGGAGCACCGCGCGCACGTCGCTGTCGTGATTTCTTGGATATGTCACAGCCGCAGCACTTTCCGTCGCTTACCCGACGCTCCGCCACATGCCCGTTCGCACACGCCACGCCTGTGAAATACCGCTTCAATCCCTGCGCCTGCGCATCCTGTCGAGAAATCACGCGGCGTCCTCCATGAGCACAGGCGGCATCGGAACCACCAACGCTGTTCCGTCCGCTTTCACTTGCAGCACCGACGTGCGACTCGCTCCGTTCGGTATCAACAGCGCCAAATCGTCGGTTCGGATCCATTTTGCTTTTTCTCCAAACTTCACCAGGTATTCGGGCAGATCGATCCGCTGCTCGTCCGTGTCAACGGAGATTCGACCATCCTCGTGGCGATAGGCTTTCCGGATTGCGACCCATCCACCTTCGCGGTCATGGTTCTTAGCGAACGCGCTTATCAGCGCCGCACCGCTCGGGGTTTCCAGCAACGCAGCAGCCTTGCGCGGCTCGCCGCCAGCCACCCGCATGTCATGCTGGCAATGGAGACAGTCCAAAGTGCCTTTTTGAACCGGCTCAAGACAAGCCGGGCAGAGTTTCATCATAGGTTCGTCGCAGGACCAGCAGTTGCGCGCCGCGACAGGGTTACGGTTGCCGCACGCGTCGCAACTGACCAGCGATGCCTTGGTTTCTTTCGGGCGGAGGAAATCAAGAGGACCATGTTGGTCAATATTTCCAGCAAAATCAACGACTAAGCCGTCCGCCTTGCCGCGCAGGATGCTCATGTCGATATGCCCGCCGATCGTGCGCAGCAGCCGGCCGACCATCTGAATATACAGCCCGAGCGACTTCGTGCGGCGGCGCATGACGAGCATGTCCACCTCCTGCACGTCGAAACCCGTGGTGAGCGCAGCCACGTTGACCAGGCAGCGCAACGCGCCCCGTCGATACGCCGCAATGGTCGCCGCGCGCTCGCCCGCAGGCGTCTCGCCGAGCACCAGCCCGGTCGGAATGCCCCATGCGTTCAGGCGCTCGGTCATTGCCTTCGCTGCCTTCGTACTAGCCTCGAAACAGAGCCACGCGCGGCGCTGCGCTCCGTGGTGGATCATTTGGGCGATGTGCGAATCCATGAGCGCGAGCATCTGCGCATCCTGGCTGTCCGCCGTGTACTCGCCTTGCCGCGTTCGCAGCTTGTCAGGGTCGATCTTGTCAGCCGCAGGCGCGGAGAACGCCGGCACAAGATAGCCATCGCGGATGCCGTCTAGGATGCCGTAACGATAGACGACCTTTTCGAACGGTGCGCCTTCGCCCTCGACCAGCGAGCCGCCTTGCAGCCGGAACACCGTGCCAGAGAAGCCCGCCGCGCGCTGAACACCAAGGTCGCGCACGAGGCCGCGGTACATTCCCGATTCGGCGTGTGGCCACAGATGCGCCTCGTCGCCGAGGAACAACTGGACAGGACCGAAATTGTGGGCGTTCTTGTAGACCGACTGGATCGCTGCGCTGATGACCGGCGCACGCCAGCATCGTTCGTTCAGGGCTGCGGCATTGATGCCGACTTGCAAGCCGAGGTCACGGCAGGCGGTCGCGTTCTGTTCGACCAGCTCGCGCGTATGGGCGCCAATGATGACACGCTCGCCGCGCACGATCGCGCGCCGCGCCAACTCCGCCATGGTGAGCGATTTGCCGGAGCCAACGCAGGAATCGACCAGTGGCCGATTGATGCCGTTGCGAAATGCATCTTCGACAGCGTCAGCCGCCTCGATCTGATTGTAGCGTAGAGTGACGGTCACGCAGCACCCGGAAACGACTCTTTCCAGTGCTTCTCCATGATGACAAGCATCCGCGATAATGCCTCTGCCTTCCCAAGGCGTTTGCTAACTTGGACTCCGTTCGGAAAATAACCGTCCGGATAAATGACGCGATAGTGCGTACTGGATTCCTCGAAGCGAAAGCACATACAATGCGCTTTAACCGCATCAAGTGCGACACGAACAGCCTTGATTGCAGCCTGTACTGTCACGCCGCCACCTGTCGCCCGATCGCTTCAAGATGCCGAAGCTGGCGCGCATGCTGAATTTCACCCATGGCAACCTGCACCGATTTGCGATAGGGCTCAAAAAACTCACGCATGCCCTTCGGCGGACGCCCGACCCATTTAGCAATCGGCTGCCACTTCACATTCGCGCCGATCTGGCGGAAACGATACGTGACGATGCGCTTGCTGCTGCTTTGGTTCACGGTGACATGCCACTCGTGGCCGTCGATCGTGACGTTGGGTGAGCGATAGAGGAGGGTCATTTCAAATGCACCCGCAGGCGGTAAATACGACGCCCGCCGAATAGGCGTTCGTTCGCTGCTGCACGCATGTCCGACTCCGCAGCACTCAGGCAATTTACGCCGAGGTCAGACGTACCTTGCGCAGTCGGCGGATACACGTTGATGTAGTACGTCATCGCGTCAACTCCCGCGCCAATTGCTCCGCCTCGCCATAGGCCAGCCCTGCGACGAGCAACTGCATCAGGAGACTTTGAAAGGTGCGTTTCACGGCTTTACGCAGCCATCTGGAACGAATGAGGCCACAGATGCGCCTCCCGTCCCTCGGCGGTGAGGCGATACATCGTTCCGCCCGAAACGTCCTCGCGAACCACGAGTCCCATGCGTTCCAATCGGTTAAGAGCGACAGTTGCCTGACGGTACGACGACCAATGAGAGTCGCCCTTGAACGTGAAGCCGGTGCGGAAGATAATTTCGAGGGTCGCTTTGTCGGTCTTGGTCATTTGCTTGGTCCTTGTCGGCGTTTCGATGTCCCCACAATAGCGGCTATAAGCCGACTGTCAACTTAAAATCGCACGCTAACGGCGAGAAAAGCGATCCGGCGCGAGGGCGGAGACGAACCGATTAGAGCGGGCTGCATCCTCGTCATGGGCGCGGGTCGCCACGACAGGAGCCAGCGGCACCTCGCCGGGGCACACCATCACGTCGTCGCGGTCCCATACGGCATTGCACTTGACGCAGCGCATCTGGCCGGCGGAGTCGGAGCGGGCTTGGCAGGTCATGACGCCACCAGATCGGATTGCGCTTCGTTGAAAATAGCCTCTGCGGCAGTTCTCGCGTCTGCATGGCTATCGAACAAAGTGCAGTAAATGTCCTTGCCGTAGCGTGACATGGTGCGGGTCTGTTCGTTCCAAATGGAGCACTGCGCACGCCATTTCGTGCCGCGTTTCGGCTTGCCGTAATTCGTGCGATCCGGCGTCGCCACCAGTGTGACGTTGCCGACTTCGGCGACATAGCCTGCGTCGCGCTTCTGCCAATCGAACCGCATCACGCGGCCTCCTGCACAAGCGAGTTGTCGATGATTGCGACGTAGGCAACACGAACGCCGAGTCCGCAAGGATCGGAATAGTGCCGCATGTACGATTCGGACGCGCGCTGCGCGTGCGCTTCACTCGGATATTCGCCGTCGAGGTTGACAGTGAAACCGTCCGTGAGGGTAGAGCGAAGCGAGAAAGACTTGGCCATGGTGGGTCTCCCTTGGGCGTGATTGCCCTTTTCTGTTCGCCCCTCGGCTTTGGGTTGCCAAGGTAGCGCCGGATGTGCCCCGATCCGGTAGGGAGAAGCGGTAACCGCCTCTCGTGAACACAACCTAGCATCAATAAGCCGACTGTCAACTTAAAATCGAACTGTTTTCCAACTATTTTGACCCCGCCCTAAAGCGCCACAATCAATCCTATGTTGGCGAGCGCGTATCCGCTGAACACGGTCGCTTTGGAGAAATTGCCTTCCCACAGGGACGCGCCCGCGATGGCTGCATAAGCCAGCGTCACGGCGACTAGGATGGCGTTTAAGGCCGATCATTGCGCGGGCACCTTGTATTCGTACTCGCTGCCATCCGGCTCGATCACGATATGCCGGCACAGCGGGCAGCCCTGCTGCGCGTTGCGGATCGCCTCGTCGCCTTGGAAAAGGCATTGCGGCGGGCCTTGGCAGCACACCACCTCGCCGCCTTCCTGGTCGCCGGTCATGGCTTCTCATACCCCACGCCCCACGCGATGACCGGATGCACGTCGAGGAAAATGTGTAGGAACAGCGGCTCGCCTGCGTTCAGCTTTGCCAGTTCCGCAGGACTCGGCGTCCAACCTGACACCCACGCGCCATCGCGACGCCAAACGTCGAGCGTGTGACAAATGCCGTCCGTCTCATGGTTCCAGTTGGCGGGTGCACCAAATCGAACATCGGGCTTTTCGAGGGGAATGGATTTCATGCGTCCTCGCCAATCATCAACTCATTGTTGCGAAACGTCTGAACATACTCGACGGAGAACTTGCCATCCGGCAGTTGGAAAATGATCCCCACGGCAGCATCAACGTCATGGGTTGTTTCGCCAGCCCCGTCCAACATCTCGACCACCGGCAAGGTGGTGTCATCATCGAGCAGCACATACCTGCCTTTAAGGCTCAATCCCGTGGCGGATAGTGTCATACTGCAACCTGCGGAGCGTGAGCGCGACTCAGGATTGCCAAAGCCGCATTCGCTGCGCGCGTCTGTCCGATCGCATCATTCAGCGCGATGTGCGGCGGCGGAACGGCGTATTCTTTCGGGTTGATTCCCGCGAGGTCGTACAGCGTGCGCGTGT
>ERZ650304.851-NODE-851-length-13363-cov-9.819958_pt1 | contig 13363 bp, 16 predicted proteins | sample MGYA00376240_ERZ650304 | MGnify/ENA primary metagenome ERZ650304 (study PRJEB26733, sample SAMN07839271) | wastewater metagenome | biome: small river; feature: stream; material: water | place: USA: North Carolina | collected 2016-03-01 ...
AGTGCAGTCAAAGTGACTCCACTTGAGAACGTCGGAACACCCAGAGTGACCGTCAGCCCCAGTCCCGTTGTTGCAATTGATTTGCGATTAGACGGGGTCGCAATGGTCCCCGAGAGAGACGGGGCTGTGGTGCCGACCGTCTTCACGACAGTGACTCCTCCCAGCCTCAGTCTCCCCCGGATCGCACTGAGCGAGTAGTACGGCCCCTGGTACTCACCATTGACCGTAAGTGTCCCCAGAACAAGCGTTCCATGAGGAGCGGTCGTTGTGGCCCCTGTGTGCAGCGTTACCGTTCCCGTGGCAAACGTCGCATACGGAGCGGTTGTTCCAATTCGCTTGCTATTGCTGGGGATGCCTGCGTAGATCGTTCCAACCAGAGCGGTTGTCGTGATTCCCCATGCCGTTGTTACCGATCCGGCAATCAGCCTTGCACGCCTTCCGGTTACTGTAGTCGATTTGACTACAGTTGCGGTCCCGGTGGCCAGCGTGCCGTAGGAGTACCCGATCGTCGCCAGCGTTGTGACGCTTGGGGTAGGGATCGTGAAAGAGCCAGCCAATGCCGTCACCCCCACACTCTTGCTCAGAGTTGGTGTTCCCACAGTAAGTGAGGAGGTGAGGGCACTGACGGTCTTGTTCCATGATGTGACCGGAGATCCCGTCGCTAAAGCCGCCGAGAGTGAGTCCATCACGAAGAACTTGCCGAAGAAAACTCCAGCAACCCCGTACCCAACATCGAGTGCTATCGCACTGGTTGTGGTGCCCTTCGCGTGGCCACCAGCAACCGCACTTGCACCCAGACTGACCGCTGATACCGAAACACTCTTCACAACAGTCGGGGTGCCAGCCCCAGCCGTCAGTACCGCAGCAGTCGTTGTAATTGAATCGTAGTAGTCGGCGTCAGCCGTGTAGCCCGCCAGAACAGCCGGAGCCACAACCACAGTCTTCGTGACCGTGACAGTTCCCAATGCCAGCGATCCGGAAACCGCCGTCGTGGTGGTATCGACACCGCCAGAAATGAAGAACTGTAAAAACACTGGTCATTTGTCCGAGACTACGAATTGCCGTATTTACCCATGATCTGAATGGCCGCACCGTTCGATGGAGCAGCGGGAAGTTCCGCAAACGTCAGCTTCACCTTGCTGTTCGTGTAGGCGTAGGCAGTGACGATGCGAGTGATCCCGGTGGACTCGAAGAAGATTGCCTGGTTGAGATAGGCGTCTTCCTCATCCACTGTCGCAGAAGTCTCCACAGCAGTTGTCGTCGGCGAGAACGTGGAGTCGTCAACCGTGATCCGTCGAACCCCACCCATGAACTGACCCAGCCGAGTTGCCGCTGTCGAACTGCTCCCAATCGAGGTGGCATTCGCTTTGACAACCCCGGACGTAATGTCCAGTTCCCCGGTTCCTGTGCCAGACTTGATCGTCACCTTTGGATACCCAGCCGTGTCCGTGGCAGCAACCGCCGTCCCGCTCCACTTCGTTGTGTTGGCATCCACCACGCCTGCAGACAGATTGAGTTCACCTGTTCCAGTCCCGGACTTCACAGTGACCTTCGGGTATCCGCTCGTGTCTGCAGTCGGAACCGAGTTCCCCTTGTAGTACACCATATTGCAGTCCCAGTAGGTGTAGACCTGAATGGTGACTGGAATGGCTCCGGACCCCACGAACGTAAAGGCGATGTGCGTGTAGTTGGTTTCGGCCTGCGTCGGAACGTAGGAGTGGTAGCCACCCCCCTCGTGCGTACACGCTCCAGACCCGGTCCCACCCGCCGCCTGTGTCCCGTTGTTTCCGGTGACGTAGACCGTAACCGACCCCGTGAATGCAGATCCGTCAGTTGCACTCACCATCTGAGCGCCGATCCACTGCGATGCGACGTTTGCTCTCATTGACTAAAACAATCCGGGACAGAGTAGTTTGTCAGGGTTTGGTGCCGTGTACCATGCAGCTTGAAAAGACGAGCTAACGGTGTAGTGAATTCGCATTCGGATGTAGTCCACGACAGCGTTGCGATTCTTACTCCCCTCGTCGTTCTTGGCAGAGATTGCCACTCCGAACGTGGAACCTCGAACATCTGATGCTGTCGGGGTGGCACTCCAAAGGTTTGAAGCGCCTCCGAGCGTGATGACAGCATCTCCAAGCGATGCAGCCCCCCAGTTCGTAGATGGCATTGACGGGACATCGGACCCACCGATAACACCACCAATGACCAGCCGGGCAGCGTTGAACCGAACCAGGTAGGTGTTGACGCTGTAGGTATCAACCTCGACTTCGATGCCATTGATCGTTGCCCCTGACGGCACAATGTCGCCAGTTGCGAAATTGAAATAGGCTCTTAGCCAGCGGCTTGCACCACCTGGAGGAATCGTTGTCGCCGATGATCTCGTGCCGTCGTCCGCATGAATGTTTGTTGGACTGGACCAGTCAATAGTTCCAATCCCCGTTACATTCGTTCCCGTGTTTGCAAGCACCCAAGAGGTCGTAGCCATTACAGCCCCTCAAGAACTGCTCGGATCTCAGTGATGAACTGTGTGTCGCTGCCGGTCTCATGCTCCAGCAATGCACTCAGCGTCGATGCTCGCTGAAACTCGTCAGGTCGAGGCCAGTTGTTCTTGCAGTTTTGGCCATCAAGGGTTGTCGCTGGAATCTCGTCGAATCGGGCAGTCGCCCACGCATCGAGAGCCGCCAGCCCTTCTTCGCCCACAACCGCCCCGCGACAAATAACCCACATCTTGTCTTGAGTCGGAATGTCGAGGTTCAGAATATCCAACGCAGTGATCGCACCTTCCCCGAGCAGGCCCACCAGCACAGGCCTGTCATAGCCTGAGCAGGGGTTCCACGAGAGAATGTCGTCGATCGTGAACGTCGGGAGCGTCATTGAAGATTGGCCTCCCGAGCCAGCAACGCCTCTGCAATCGGAGAGACAAGATCAAGAAACGCCTCATGCGTCAACGTCTGGGCATTGGCAGCAGGCATCGCTTCGTGATAGAGCTTGCTGATTCCCTCGACGACGTTGAACTTGCCGAACTCTGCACGAGCCGCAGACACCTGTTCCAGAGTGGCTGCTTCGATCCCGTTCTGATCCAGAACAGAAACCTTCCACATCCCCAGATTGGCAATGTCCTTGGCAACAGCCTCGTCAACCTTGCCAGCCCCAATTGCCTCTTGGATCAACCGCTGAGACGTTTCAGTGGAGAGGTCAACGCCATTCCCGACAACGGCTCGGTAGAACACGTCGGCAAGAGTGTTTGTCTCGGCGTACCCACGGATCTTCGAGATGAAGTCCTTGGCAGAATCCAGTCCGACAGCACCGGCGAGATCATCGAAGTCCCGCCGCTTGCTGCTGGTTTTTACGAACCCTCGCTCAGAGATCTTGTCAAGCACCTCTTGGTCCGATACGTCAGGCGGAAAGTCCTTGACAATCTCCATGAGATTCCGGAGTTTCAGGAGTTCACTCGACATCCTTGGCCTCCTTTTCGCTTCCGAGGGTCACAGTCGCACCACCAGGCATGATCGTCACCAGCTTTAATGGACGTTCCACCACGATGTCGGGAGTTAGCATGGTTGGGATTGCGACCCACTCTGCCGTCCATCCGTCAGGAACATCCCCCGAAACAGCCTCTTGGTTGAATTCCACGTTCTCCTCAGCCATGTTTTCTCCTTAGGTCAGGTACAGAATTCCGTTGGTCCCGTCCCACGAAACCGTGAAGTCGGAACCGTCAGCCGTCTTGTTTGACGAGAACTGGATGAACGCCACAGGCACAGACGAGTTGAAGTTCGTGATGTACTTGTAGATCAGCACGCCCTGAATCGCCCGAGTGCTCGCACCCAACGCAGTCCACGTCAGGTTGGCAGCAGTCCACTTCGCAAGGTCGGAAGCATCGACCTGGGTGACTGCCAGCGTCCCAAGATCCTTGGTGACATAGTTGGCACCGTCACAGATGTCCGGAGTTCCGAACTCGGAGTTCGTGTCGATGCCGTCGTTTTCCGTGTCGCAAGTCGTGTTGGACATCACGAGGTCGGCCTTGAATGAGCCGCCATCGAGGTCCATGTTGCCCTTCATCAACTCCGTCTTAAAGACGTTGGGGATGACAGATGCCATGTATGTGAATCAGTGCCACAGCGTTCTCCTCGCCGCAGCGGATCACCGCCTTTCAGTGCTAAAGTTCGACGTATGTAATCGTTCCGCTGACCGTGATTCCACCCACTGAACTCGCCAGCTTTTCCCCCTTGACGGTCTCGAACCAACCTGCATCCCCGTAAGGAAGCACGATGGTCCCAGCCGCCTCAGCCTGTACCACTCCAATCGTGGTGGACGCAGACTTGAACGTGATGGTGCCAGCAGCGGAGAAGCGGAGTTGGGCGTTAAGCACCCTGAATGACTTCGCTGGATTGGCCGTGAGCAGGTCTGCGTCTCCGGTGGTACTGAGTACCAGCCGCTTGACGATGCCTGGGGCACGGTCTTCCCAGCCTGTTGAGATTCCCATGAGCAAACGCCCCTTTCAGATCAGCCGTAATTGCCGGTCGCCAGAACAGTACCCACCTGAACGCCAGTCCCGTTGAGTAGGTCAGCACAGGGGTAGAAGGCGGTTTTCGCCGTGTCTGTGATCGCCAGCGTGTAGGTGCCGTTGTCCTTGGTCTGAACCAGCAACGCCTTCTTCGAGGTCAGCGTGGCAAGGTCGGTTCCACTGGCAGACTTGGCAACCACCGTTCCAGAGGCACTCGTCGCAGTCAGCCCTTCGCCGTCAGCAGCGTCGGACAGGAACACCATCAGAGTGACGGGCTTCGCCATCGTGGTTCCATTGACATCCTTCACGGTGAACGTGACTTCGGTGACATTCGACCCACCAGCCGCAGCGGAGGTCGTGACGGTCATCGCCTGACCGGAGAGCGAGTTGATCAGGTCGCCCAGTTCCTTGCCGGAACCCTCTGAAGCCAACGCAACTGCAAGGTCTCGACGAGCCTTTTGAGAGAGAGCCATTATTTATTTCCTTCTGTCTGACTGAGATCGACGGGCTTGCGAGGATCTTCCTCAGGTGCCCGCTGTTTAACTGAAACTGCTGAACCGTCGGCGGTTCCCCACCCACGTTCCTCAAGAACCTTCTTGGCCTGTGCTCGCCCACCAGAACGAGAGATGAATGCTTTCGGATCTCCCGGAAATGCTGCGAGTGAATCGCAGTAGTAGTCGTTGCTGTTCGGCTTGTATCCGTGACGCTCAGCCTCGGCGGTGATGTAAGCCAACTGGCTTGGTCCGTCACCACCGGAGAACTGTGTGTCGAGAGTCCCGATTCCCGAGAAGAACACGTCGTCCGTCATTCCCCGAGGAGCCTGCTGCATCGCCAGCATCTCTGCCAGCAAAGCGGATTCACCCCGCCGAATGCACCCGACGTAGATCTCAACGGCTCGGTTTCCTCTGGCTCGAACTTCTGCCGGAACCTGAACTTCTTGGGTTTCTCGCACCTGCACTCCTCGCTTGTTGCTTGGCGATCTGGTTCTTGGTCTTGGCCGCTTCCTCTTGCTGCCTCATCCCAAGAACGTGTTTCTCTCTGGCCTGCGTCAACTCCATGCCAGCCTTGGCCGTGTCCACCTGCATGTCCTGCTGGGCACGTTCCATGTCCATCTGCATCTCAGCCTGCTTGAAGGCAAGATCCGCTTCGGACATCTGCTGCTTGACCTGGGCATCAAACACCTTGACCTGCATGTCCATCTGCTTTGCCTGCAGATCCATGTCGGCCTTCTGCATCTCCATCTGATGCTTGTCAGCCTGCATCTGTGACTGCTGCTCGGCTTGCATCTGTTGCTGCTGCATCTGCATTTCCTGCATCTGCAACTCTTCAGGAGACGGACCATTCGTTTCGGGAGGCTGAGTCTGGAACTCGATCTTCGAGACATCCATCTCGTTTGCTTCGCCCCAGACCTTCAGCAGTTCGTTCATCTGGGTGTTGTCACCCGTGGCCTGAGCGTATGCCTGGAAGATAGGCAGGAAGTATTGGATGACGAGATTGATGTTCTCGGAATCCTTGGCTTTGTTCGGTTTACGCGAACTGTTCGCCACTACCCGAGCCTTCATGTTGCGAACAACAAGCTCAGGGTCTTCGGAGACGATCATCTTGTCCCACATCTGGGAACCCCACTGGCCCAGCAGCGGAGTCAGGTCGTCCCCTTTCACAAACCAGCGAGCAGCAAACTTCTCGACATCAGCACCGTCGATCATCCAGTCGTCAACGCAACTCGCCATGTAGTCAGGACGCAGCGAACTGTACTTCGCCTTGTTCTCGGCATCGGTGGCTGACCGAGACTGCACACCACCGGGATTCAACCCGTAGAGCAGTTCCGTTAACCCGACCCGCTTGTCGAACATATCCGACACACGGTCGATGATTTTCCACACGTCAAAGTTGACCTGCGGGAACTGGAGAACCTGAATCAGTTCGTTGAGGTTCTTATTGAGCGTGTCGTTGAAGGGCAGGATTTCGAGGTCTTGCCCGTTCTTGAGCCGGTCGGTAATGTCCTCGACGGCAGACTGAGCCACCGCAATGAAGTCCCGAGAACTCGACCAGATGCGTCCGGCAAGGTGTGAGATCATCACGTTGAGGAACATCAGTTCCCCAAGTCCCGGAGCCAGCGGAGCCATCGGCCACGCCAGGTCGGGGATCTGGTAGAAGTCCAGACAGACGACCGGCCACTTGTTGTCAATCCAGTACGGGCAAGGCCACTCGAACGCCTTGATCATCTGGTCGGCGTCCATCTGCTCGACCTCAGATCGGTGAGCATTCAGAGGATGGTTCACCCCTTCCATCAGACAGAGGTAAGCGTAGTCACCCACCGTCTTCTCGATGGCATCGCCGATCTTGTCCAGTTCCGGGAAGGTTCCCTTCTGCATGTCTCGCAGACGATACCCCACCCCGCACTTGCTCCAGACTTCGTACCACTCGACGAGATCGTATGTCCCACCATTCTTGCGTGAGTCCTTGTCAGGGTTGCGTCCCTGCGAATCAGCACTCTCCGATGTCTCCTTGTGACGCAGAGCACCGGGCTTGTATCCGAACTTCTTCTCGATCTCCCAGCGAGGAGAGAGATGCTTGCGAGCAATCCATCGAGCATCCGACAGATCGTTCATCTTGGCGTCAGGGTCGATCAGCAGATTGCGGTTTGAGTCGTAGAACAGGCCTGTTAAAGTCCTGTCACTCCCCGGATAGCGATACTCCTCCGCCCACAGACACCCTCTTCCCGAGATCAGACACTCGGTAATGGCGAGCTTGGCCTGTGCAGCCAGTCCGCCGTTCGGTTGCTCATTCGGGGTGTAGTTCAGGTAGAGTTCGATCAGTTGCCGACGCAGATCCTCATTGGCATCCTCGATGGCTTGCTGCTGAGAGAACTGCTGGTACGCCATCTCAGCCATTTCCCCGTACTCAAGGAAATGCTCGGGCTGTACCGTCAGCTTCTTGCGAGGGCGAAGTTCTCTGGTAGGGTTCTGCCAGAAGAGAGTCGGGCCAACGAGTGCCACAAACTCGAACGCCTTTGCGATCGTAATGCGGAACTTCGGAGCCTTGCCGTCCATGAACGTCTTGCGGAAGTCTTCCTTCCACATGAAACCCGGCTGGGCCGAGTAGAACTTCATGCACTGGTCATAGACCGAGTTGAACCATTTCTTGCTCTCTTCCGCCTTGCGAATAGCCCCCAACCATCCAGTAACAACCGGACGCAGGAACTCTTGCTCGACGGAAGGGTCTTGGTTCAACGGCATTACTTACGGCCCTTGGGCTCGGGGAGAGACTTCTTGGTCTCGGGTTCCGGCTCAGGCTCACTGATGGGAACCACAGATGCGACAGGGGGAAAATCCCATGCACCGCACTGCTTGCTGATCTCGGGGTGCGTCTTGTGCCACTCGTCGTCAACATGGCGAACGCTGGCCCGGGCCAGTATCTCTCCGCCAAACTTGGGGATCACACCCAGAGTTGCGATCCCTTCTTCGTTGCACTCGGTTACGATGCCCGCTGCGGGGTCGCCATCCTTGTAGCCGGTCTTGAAGAACTGGACGACCTGTCCAACGGGAATGTCAAACTTCAGCATTGCGTCTCCTCTCAGGAATACTGCGGACCACAAGTCACTGTCTCGTTGGTCTTCTTCTTGCCCGTCCAATCAAGGAACGCCTTGTAAGCTGTCCCCAATTGGCTGTACCTCTTTTCAGGGCGTCTGTACTGCGGGTTGAATGCAGCGAGGTAGCGAAGGCAGTCAACCAAGTCGTCAATCTGATTCGAGGCAGGCTTGTCGCTGACAACGTCCTTCGTCATTGACTTCTTGTATTTCTTCAACTGCCGACACAGATTCGGAACCTTGTCTCGAATCACCCGTATCCGAGACTTGCCATCAGAGTTGATGTGCAGGTATCTCCGAATGAAGTCGATGCCAGCAGTGACGTTGTCTGACCCCTGAATGAACCCGCTGCCAGTTGCCCTGCTGCGGATTCCACGCTTCTCGAACTCGATCGAGTAAAGCTGCTGAGTCGTTTCACCACGCCCCAGCGAGGTCTGTCGTCCGGCGTGTCCGTCAATGATGAACGCCTCAAACGCCTGATCCCGTGTCTTCTGATAGACCTTCTCGGCAAGCTCAATCGCATTCAGCCGAGGAATCGCAATCTCGTCATAGATCAGGATTGTTGGGTCTCGGTTCCTGTCGAACTGCGGGGGAGGAATCGCAGCAAACAGGACTGCAGGTCGGGCAGTGCCGGGGTCCAGCACCAGGTATCTTGTCCAATCGAACGGAGGCTCAAGGTTGTTCTTGACAATCTCGGCGTCGATCGAATCCTGCTCACCCTCATGGATCTTGATTCCGTGGGTGAACTCATGGAACATCGGGAACATCGAGACGTAGTCGAGGCAGAAGTCCCCGTCGTCACGAGCCTGTCGTTCCTCGTCCGAGAGTCCCGCCAGAATGTCTGTCACTGCCTCACGGTCAAGGTGAGGATTCTCAGACATCTTGATGACGTACTCTTGGCAGATCGGATTCTTGCCATCGGGCTGAGGCGACTTCACCTCTGCTTCCGCTTCCTCAGAGAGACGAAGCAAAGCCTCGTTCCCTTGATGCGGAAAGGCCGACCACATGAATCGACCGCCACGGTCAAGAATACGCATGGCCGATTCCTTGATGAACTCGTCGTTCGCCAAGTCCTCGTCCACCCAAATCAGATCGCACTGGTCCCCCTGAGGGGCTTCGCCACGGGAGGAGAACGCATAGATCTCAGTCCCATTGACCAGTCGGCAGACATTGAATACTCGCTGGGCCTTGTTCTCCCACGACCACTCCTGAACGAACTTCTCAGGAATCAGGGGAGGTGCCCACTTCGCCTCTTTCTTGCGAGCCACATCCTTCGGGTCGAATGGGTTGTAGGCTCGGATCTCGCCGGTCTCCAGATCTCGAATAACCTTGAAGGCACCTGGCTTGAACAGAAGGCGGTAAATGTTTCGTGCGACGTGGAACAGGTCGATGGCGATAATCCACATCGTCAACGGTCTGTCAGTCGGGTAGGTGAAAGGAATCTCGTTCCCCTCACTGTCTTTCAGTGGAATCCCAAGAGCGGCACTCGCAAACTCCATCGAGCACGTCATGGTCTTCCCGGCTCGGTTTCCTCCACGAAGGATTCGCTTACGAGCCTTGGATCGGAGGAAGTCTTCCTGTCCTCCCTTGAGTGGCCGAAACAGCTTGAGCGGGTGCTGTCCTCGCTCCTTCTTCTCGGCGATGATCTTGTGGATGCGGGCGAGTTCTTTATCCGTCGCTGCCATTGTCCTCGATCAGTCTTGTTTCCATGATCTCGTTGAGGATGTTCGGATCTTTATCGAGCAGTCGCCCGATCATTGCCGTCAACTCCACGTTGAGATCTTCGTCGCTCATTTGAGCCACGTCAGGTGCGGTCTCACGCTGGTCTGTGGACTTCGTGATGATCCCGGCAGTCAGCTTGAAGTACTCAAGCGTTACCTTGCTGGTTGGGTCCGCAGCGTATGACGCCTGCATTGCGTCGGTGTACATCTGGGCCAAGCCATCAAGTCCACCGAGATTCTTAACGATCGCCGAGGCCATCTCAGAGGTGTGAGGCACCTCTATTCCAGCCACCGGCTTACCACCACCCAACTGCTTGATTAGCTGCTGGGTTGCTCCACGAATGAGTTTCTGTCTCTTCTCGTTGCGCATCTCCCGGTCGCAGGGAGCACAGAGTTCACGCCTGCCACTTCCGTTCTTGCGGAAGTGCTCTTCCTTCAACTTCCACTCGCTGCACTTGGGGCAATAACGCTCCACCGTGCCGTCGTCGAGTTCTCTGTCGAATTCGGAGAGTGCCATGCGTAAGACAATCTAGGCGGGTGGACAGTTGCCCATCACACCCGCCCAGACCGGAGGAGAGACCAGACTATTCGATGAAGCACATGGCGCGGTAGGTCGTACCGTCCACGTTGGTCACAGCCGCCATCGGGCGAGCGAACGTCCCAGGCAGGGTCGCCGCAGTGCCGCTAGCAACCTTCTTCGTCTTGCCAGAGGCAGCAGACGTAACGAGGTCGGTCACAGCCATCGTTGACGCACCGTCGGAGATCAGTTCACACGGACCACTGACAATGGCCCAGAACCACGCACCATTCGCGATTGTTCCCGCATAGGGGTTGACCACGGCGTCAGGTCGAGCAGGAGACACATCGCAGGCAGCACCGATGTACTTGCCGAAGTAGTTCTCCTTGTAGGCCACGGCAGTACGAGCCGCCAGAGTGCCACCCGAGTCATTCTTGACCCAGCGGGCACGGATTTTCATTTGCGAGAGATCAGGCTTGACCGGAGCAGTGCTCGCATAGTTCACGTCGAGGAAGATGCCTTCTTTGCCTGCCAAGTGATCGTGGGAACCCACCGTATCCACTTCGTTCAGATCAAAGGGCACAATACTGTTGTCACCCATTTCAGTTATCCTTTCGTATGGATTAGGCGAGGGCCGAGATCTTGGCGATGTTCTTGGGATTGAACTTCATGTTCCCGAAGAACCCGAGGCGGATCAGGTGCGAGTTCGTCTTGATGTCGAACTCCGGACCCTTCACGTCGAACAGGTTTCCGTACAGACAGCAGAGTTCGATGTCGCTGACCTTCAGGGCATAGCCAGAAGAGGCCGGGCAATCGAAATCGAAGATCACCGCAGTTCCGTTGACCTGCATCGACTTCCCACCGAACCCGAGGTTTTCGGTCTCGGCATGGGGAACGATGATCCGCTCTTTCGCGGCGTAGAAGTCTTCGATGTCGGCGTACATATCCGCACCGAACAGGAATAGGGTCGGAGCGTTTCCGCTTCCGCCAGAACTCCGCATCCAGATGTTGGTCCGGCGAATCACGCGGTCGCAGTGATTCTTGAATTCGGCAGTCCCGTCGCCCCACTTCGTCGAGGTGGAGTTGACCAACTTCGGACTCCAGAAGTCGTACTCGCTGGAACCCGAGCCATACGGCCAGTCCTTGGCGAGAGTCGCATTCGGATAGCGGGGATCTTCCGTGGAGGCACGGTTCGCCGTCCAAGACCCACCGTAGTTACCGAGGTTCGTGGTCAGACCGGCGTAGCTGTCGTTCGGGGTGGCGATCAGGTTGGTGGCCGCAGCGTTCGCCCCAGTCGTACAGGAGTCGAAGCCGTGCAGAGCGCTCTCATTGCCGGAAGCGTTCCCGTCAATGTACATCTGCCCGCCGATCCCATCCTGGAACTTCTTGATCAGACGGTCAGTCTTGGTCTTGAAGATATCCACCAGGGCTTCGGGGCCACGGTTCATCAGGCGTTGCTTTTCGGGCAACTGATCGGTCACAACGTAGCCACGCCAATCGAGGGTGGCCTGCTTGTGGGCAACGTGTTCCGCAAAGGTGATCTCACCGGCATCGCCAAGCTGACGCATTTGCGGCTGGCTGTACTCAACCTGCCACGTCATCGACGTACCGCTGTTGTTCTTCGAGATCTTGCCGTACTTCTTCAGGTAAGAGAGAAGCAGGCGTTCTCGGATTGTCGCATCTTCCGCACCCTTCGCATATTGCGAGATGGTGGTCATCAATACGGCAATATGTTCAGGATCGAGGTTTGCACTCATTCACAAACTCCTTAAGTTTTTAGCCCAGCGTGTTTAGCGTTGAGCCTGTAAAGCTCTCTGAAATCGACTCCCCCGTTTTGCGGTTCGTCGTTCCGTGCGGCAGCAACCACGGAGGCGTCACGGTTAATGACTCGATCCCCCTTCTTTCGCTTGCCGTTCTCTTCAGCGACCCTTGCCTTCTGAGCGAAGGATTGCTTCTGAATCTCAGCCACGTCCTCGGGAGCAGTCTGCTCAACCTCGGTGGCTTCCTCCTGTTCGACAGGTTTCTGGGAGCGGGCCTGTCGCCGCTTTTCATTCTTCTCCCACTTGTCCGCCCTCTCGAAGGCTTCCTTCTCGACGACGTAGGGGTCTGCGTTGGGGTACTTCTGGAGAATCTCCCCTTGGAATTCGAGGTATTTCAACCCCTTCTGGCTGAACGTCGGTCGGTTCATCAGGTCGCTGACGACATAACCTTCGCTGTCAACCACATAGAGGTCAGCCGCGTGCTTGTCCCAGAATGCACTGCGGTCAGCCTCTCGCCTTTCAGCTTCACGAAGCCGCTGAAATTCCTGCAACGCCTCATCCCTGGCCTGCTTCCGGACCTCTTCAAGCCGAGAGTCAAGGTTAAACTCTGACTTGAGGTAGCCTTCCGGATCTTCCAGCAATCGCCGACGACGAGACTCCACCTGCTGGTGCCACGAGTTCATTTCCTCGACGGCTTTGAGGTTGGGGAACCGTGCGTCTTTCGGGACGTAGTACCCGGCCTTCTCATCGAAGACGACGTACTGATCCGCCCCTTCCGGCTTGGAGAGGGTTCGCTTCTGCTCTGGCTGAGGCTCAGGCTTGGCGGGTTCCCGGTCCTGCTGGTAGCGGGCCTCCGCTTCACGCATCCGGGCGAGATCCATTTCCGACGGCATGGACTGTGTCCGTCGAGCCATCTCCCGAATGTTTTGCAACAACAGGTCGCCGGAGATTCCGTCAGGGATGTCGAATCCCTTCTCACGGAACAACCCGACAACCGGGTCGGCAGAGGCAATCTCAGGTTCGCTGGATTCGATTTCCTGCGTGGAATCGTCGTCTTCGTAGTCGTCTAAAAGGTCGTCGTCCAAGAGATCGTCTTCGTCGGCCATGTGATCGCAACTCCTCGTGTGCGTAGGTGATGCAATCCATTATGACAAATTCGATCAACTTAATGTTGCCATTTTTGACAGAATTTGCACTTTTTGCGTATTGACACACATTTTGACACTTTGTACAATATTTGACAGAATTTGCACTTTTTGACAAAACTGGCAA
>ERZ650304.852-NODE-852-length-13327-cov-3.495555_pt1 | contig 13327 bp, 16 predicted proteins | sample MGYA00376240_ERZ650304 | MGnify/ENA primary metagenome ERZ650304 (study PRJEB26733, sample SAMN07839271) | wastewater metagenome | biome: small river; feature: stream; material: water | place: USA: North Carolina | collected 2016-03-01 ...
AATGACTCCATGGCGATCGTGATTGTGCAACGCACGCACCTGGATGTGCGCGTCCTTGATTACATCGAGGAGGACCATAAAACACTCGATTGGTATTGCGCGCAATTACAGGCCATGCCGTACAACTGGGCGCATGACTGGTTGCCGCACGATGGATTCAGCGGAGATTATAAGACGGGCAAGAGCGCGTTTGACTTACTGCGCGCATTTGGTCGCAATCCGAAAAACAAAATCAATGACCGGCCTCCTATTCCAGCGCTCGACGTCGAACAAGGCATTCGATCAGCCAGAATGCTATTCGGCAAGCTCATCATCAACAGTTCTAAGCCTGGCCCTGTGAGGTTACTGGAATGCCTCAAGCGGTATCGGCGTCACATCCCGACGAGGACTGGCGAGCCTGGAAGCCCTGTCCATGACGGGTTCTCGCATGGGGCGGATACGGTGCGGCATTTGTCGCTGATTGTCGATCAACTGACGAATGACCCCATTGTTCCTGTGCGACCCAAGATCCCCACCTATCGTGCGGTGGATAGCGGTTTGGGGGCCCTCGGCTGAGTATGACTGTTGGAGAACTGACAGATCTTCTTGTGCAAGTGGATCGTGATCGCAATGTCTACGTGCCTGGGGTCGATGGCAAAGCGGAGATTGCGGACATGGTGATTGATCTTCAGCACGTCAATCTTCCGAAAGGCATGGAAGGCATCAAGATCACCGATGATGTCGCCATTTTGCCGATGAGTATTTATGAAGCGACGGAGGCCCACGATGACGACGATTAACACAGCAGCCCCTTCGTTCACCTGGACGAACGTCACTCCCCAGATCGAACAGAACCCCTTAGGCGAACTGTGGCACGACCAGGGCCCAGAGCGGATGGATAAATTCATCCTGCCGGCCTTGCCCGATGGCTACCGATGGCGTCGTGTTGGCCGCGCCTTGACGATTGAGCAGCGGAATCACAGCAAGGAGGAGTGTTCATGAAACCCATTCTGTCCTATCGCCTCTTGGAATCGAAGCCGGTTGACGACAAAACCGAACGCGTGCGCGTGGCGGTGACGTGTACGCCCTCGTGCTCGGGATTCACGGGCGTGACGATGCAGTTCGATGTCCCAGCTGCTGTGACGTTGGCTGCTGGTGAAGGCCAGAAGAAGGGCAAAAAGAAGGGCACGGCTGACGCAGAGCCGGTGATCGTCAGCGATGCGCGAGACTTAGCCATTCGGACGCGTGTGGCCTGGAAAGCGAATCAGGAAACACATCTCGGGCATGACGCGGCGATGCGGTTCACTGAGGCCGCTGTGGTGGTTGAGGCGTGACGATACATTCACGACGGTTCTTTCTCGGTATGGGCTCGCACATCGTGTGGCGGATGTCGTTCGAGCGAGTGCTTGTGTGGGGTCTGCTGCGCTATCGGGGGATTGATCGATGACTCAGCCTAACAAACTGTTCGAAACGATTGAATTCACCCTAAATCAGTTGGAGGAGGCGCAAGGATCTGGAGAGCCACACGCTGAGTTGGGAGTGCCTGAATTCACGATGGTGCATGAGGCGTCGGCCGCTGTCAAGAAGCTGCGAGAGCTGTACGCGCGACTTGCGAACCCATCGGCAATTGATCGGCTCTTAGCGTCCTGCGAAGTGGTGACGTTCAGTGCCATCAGGACTCCCCAGCCTGAACCGCAATCCCGGGTGATCCCGGCCATATGGGTTGGACACGCACAAAAGACATTCGATGGAGTGACGCATTGCATGGACGCTCGGGCGAAAACATTTCAAGAGTGTCAAGCAGCGCTCCTGAAGATGTTTGACGATCTTGTCGAGCATGGCAGCATTTGTAGGTGGCGTAGTGGTTGGGATTGTGATCGAGAGTAAGAGTTGGATTGAGTGGTGCAAGCGGTTAGATGGACCGATCGATGAACCCTACAACGAAAGCGATACGCTGCCATGACTTCAGCCACCGATGAACTGTTAGTCGACGCCCTCGCGGACCTGCAGGCATTCGAGGAAGAGCGCGACGACATCCAGAGCCGCGACCTGGAAGCGATCAGCCTCGCGTGGTCCGGATTGCTCAGAGAGGCGATCGACGGCCGGCGCGAGTCCGGCATTGAAGACGTGTGGCTGAAGGCCGAAGAGGCCTATATCGGCATGGATGACGCCAATCGCGCAGAGTTTGGACGCGCGATGTGGTGCAAGCCCATGAGTATCCATGGTCCCTTGCAGCAGAATGATGACGGCAAGTCCGATCAGCAGGAAGTGCGCTCCAGCATCTTCGTGCCCCTGACGGCACGCTATGTCGATGCAGGCGCGGCGAAGCTCGGGGAAATTCTGTTGCCGGCCGATGATAAAGCCTTTTCCTCTGAACCAACCCCGGTTCCTGAACTCCTCGACGCCAAGACCAATACCGAACAACTGCGACATCCGGAGACGGGCCAGCCTTTGGAGCGTGACCCGAAACCGGAAGAAGTGGCTCCGGCGGTTGCCTCCCCGCTCGGCGCCTCGGTGGCCGCTCCTGGTGTCAGCCCTACCTCTGGTATGGGCGCATCAGGGGCCGCGCCGGCTCCTCCGGTCGATCTCTCCCAGGCTCCAGGCGTGCCACTCCAGGTCAAGGATGTGGCTGAAGAACAGTTAGCGCTCGCCAAAGAGAAGTCCGACCGTGCTGAGAAACGCATGCATGACTGGCTGGTGGAGTGCAACTACGCGGGCGAGATGCGGAAGATGATCTTCGAGTCTGCGAAGCTCGGGGTCAGCATTGCGAAGGGGCCCTTCCCGGTCAAGACGCGTCACATGAAAGTGCAGCGCGTCGTAGCAGAAGACGGCTCTCCCGGCGTGGAAATCACCATGGTCGAGAAGACGGCGCCAGTGATTGAGTATCGATCGGCCTGGAATATCTACCCCGATCCGTCCTGTGGCGAGAATATTCAGAACGGCTCGCATGTCTTCGAGCGCGACCTCCTGACGAAGAAGCAAATTGTCGACCTGAAGCGTCAGCCGCATTACCTGAAGGCCGAACTCGATGCGGTCTTGAAGCAGGGCCCGCGGTCCATGCTGGTGCAAGACACGAAGCCGGGCTCGCAGACGTTATCGTTCGATAAGCGCTTCGAAGTGTGGCATTTCGAGGGGACGCTGACGCGGGAGGAATATCTCACGATCAATCCGGACGCCTGTCAACCGACTCATGCATTGCATATCGAAGAGCAAGCCGATCAGGTCTTCGTGTCTGGGACGATGATCAACGGCCGCGTGGTGCGTGCCGTGCCCAACACCTTCATCAACCCCACCCTCAGCTACTTCTCGATGCCATGGCGTCGGCGCGATGGCCATTGGGCAGGCGTCGGCATTCCAGAGCAAATTAGCGCGGCACAGCGTATTGTGAACGGGGCAACCCGGGCCCTCATGGACAATGCCGGTCTCGCCTCGGGCTTGCAAATTGTCATGACGGCTGGTGTCGTGCAGCCGGCCGATAACAGCATGGCGCAGTCGCGCATCAAGTACTGGTACCTCACGGATACGACGGTTTCCAGCGATGTCCAGAAGGCATTCCAGGTCTTTCAATTCCCCAGTCTCCAGCCTCAATTGCAGGCCATCATCGATTATGGACGCCTTGTGGCCGAAGAGTCCTGCAATATCCCACTCATCAGCCAGGGGCATTCGGGAGATACGACGCCCGACACCTTGGGACAGACCCAGATTCAGGACAACAACGCGAATCAATTGCTGCGTGACATTGGCTACCGGTTCGATGACCACATTACCGGACCCGTCATGAAGAAGCTGTACGAATACCTGTTGCTGGACCCGGATGTTCCCGATAGTGAGAAGGGCGACATGCTGCTCAATACGCATGGCAGTTCGTCGCTCGTTGAGCGCGCCATTCAGGGGCAGACCATCGGCGACTTGGCTCAGATCGTGCGCGATCCCGTCTTCGGCCTCAATCCGCGCAAGTGGATTCTCGAATACTTCCGGTCGAAGCGTCTCGATGTGAGCAAGTTCAAGAACTCCGACGCGGAACAGCAAAAGATCGACAGCCAACCGCCCCCTCCGGCGCCACAGGTGGAAGTCGCCAAGATTCGCGCCGAAGTCGACCAGATGAAGATGCAGCTGCAGCAGCAGATGAAGGACGCCGAGTTGCAGCTGAAACAGGCCTTGGGCAAGCAGGAATTGGATCGGGATACGGTCTATGTGCAGGCCGAGACGCAGCGCACCCAGGCAGAACATGACGCGCGCATGCGTGAACTGGACGTCAAGCTGCAGTTGGCCCAGCTGGAATATGCCCTGAAGAACAATCTCCAGATTCAGCAGGTCAAGGCCGATCTCGCCATGAACACCCAGAAGCTTCAGGTGCAGCGGGAGTTATCGGAGAAGGACCGGACGGCGGAAGTGCTGAAGCCTCCGACAGAGCCAGCAGGGAAGGCGCCGGCTGGACAATCGTTCCAGAAATAGGAGTCACATGCCCAAATACATGACTATCCCTGAACGGACCTATTTCTACGAGGTCATCCAGTGGGACGGGATGAATCTCGCGGAACTGGAAGACTTCGTGCCGAACTCTGGCGTCAGCCTTGCCCGGCGCAACGATGGGATGCTCTTGGTGTTCTCGAATGATCGCTACATTCAGGTGCGCAATGGCGACTCGATCGCCAAGCGTGAGGGTTCAACCGAGGTCTTCGTGGTCCAGCCAGAATGGTTCCAGGGCAAGATGCTGGTCTCCAAAGAGATGCAGGGCGATATGCAGAAAGCCCAGCCCGTCAAACTTGAGGCGCGTCGCGCATGACGCAACCTCCAGACCCCCACTCTCCTCCTGAACATACCTGTCCTGTCTGTGGCATTGAATTGCGTGACCCTAGATCCGTGCGCTGCTGGCTCTGTGCGCGGCGCGCCCTCTCCCGCAATGGCTGCTATAAGCGCATGGGGAACGCCATGGCCAAGCGCATGCTGGAAAGGATTGGCCTATGACGTGTCCCAGGGCGGGATGCGCTGGACTTGTCATTCGTGAACTCGATCCTGCCCTTATTGGATTCCCTGTCTATTGCATCAACTGTGGGTGGCGCGGCTGCGTGCGCGACCTCTCCCATTGCGACAACTTCCTTGATCCTGTGAACCATCCCGCGCTCGTGTCAGAGGGCATGCGCAAATGGCATCGCAGGATGACCGACGAACAACGCGCCGCCTGGCGCGCTCGTGTGTCTGAAGGGCGCCGAAAGGCTGCGCTCGCCAAGTTGCAACACGCCTCTGCGCCTCCTCCTGCGTCCTCCACCTAGTCTGTTGCAAAAAAAAATCCACGAAGTTTAAGAGGGGAAGTATGACCCCTCCTACTCCTGTCTTCAGCCTGCATTCTTCTGATCGCGCGTCATCGACCTGGTTGCGCTTGCGGACGCACTACCAAGCCCGTCTCGACAAGCTGCGCCAAGAGAACGACGCGATTCACCTGTCTGAGTCTGATCGGCATCGGCTGCTCGGGCGCATTCAGGAAGTGAAGGACTTGCTGAAGCTGGATGGTGAGGACCGACCCACGTTCGAGACGCAGGCCGCCCCATTGTAGGCACGGCCAGTTACACATGCTCACGTCGCGCTGACGCCAGCATGAGAAACGAGGAGTGATGGATCCTGTGACGACCGACCAAGCCCAACCAGACTTAACGACCAGCGCAACCGCCGTGGTGGAGCAGGAAGCCCCTGCTGACGCCATTACGGATGCGGACTTTGATGCAGGCTTTGATGCGGTAGCGGACGACGACTCGGCGCCCACGGAGGAGACTTCGCCGGCAACAAGTCAGACGGACGAGACGCAGACAGAGACGGTATCGGTTGAAGAGACGGTGCCGGAATTGGCCCAGATGACCAAGGCCCAGCTCGAGCAATTGCTGAAGCTGGATGCCACGGTGCCTGGGCTCAAGGAAGACGTCGACAAGAAACTGTCAACGGCCTTCGGGAAGCTCGGTCGCGTCGAGCAGATCCTCAAGACATTGCAAGAAGAGACCCCGGCTGGACAGGCCGTGCAAGTAACGGACGAAGACTTGGCCGAAATGGCCAAGGAATGGCCGGAACTGTCGAGCACGCTGCTGCCGGGACTGAATCGCATCATCAACAAGCTGAAAGTGCGCGGCACCGGACTCTCGAAAGAAGCCGTTGATCAGCTCGTCTCTGAGCGAGTCGCGCACGTCACGTATGAGGCGAATCACGCCATCATCACGGCGTTGGAGCCGGACTGGGAAACCACGGTGCGTAGCGCCGAGTTTGCCACCTGGATGAACCAGCGTCCTCAGGATGAGCGGGACCGCCTCATGAGTAGCCAAAACCCCGCAGTGGTCCGCAAGACCCTGCAAGAATTCTCCAGCCATCAAGCGAAGCTGAAGCCTGCCGCGCCGTCGAAGCATTCTGCGCCTCCTGCCGGAACGCAACGACGCGCCATTCTGGAAGCCAATGTCGCTCCCCGCTCACGCGGGGCCGCCCCGGCGCCATCCTCCAGACAGGTCGATCCCTTCGATGAAGGCTGGAATAGCGTGTAAAGGAGCCTCCCCATGGGATTACAGCAATTCGGCAGTACATCGGCGCGGATCGGGAAATTTTCAGGAGCCATCCTGAAGCATGCCGTCATGCGGGAAGTGCTGACGCGACAGGGTCGTCAGGTCTCTCGGCAGATGCCGGGCAACTCCAGTGATACCTACGTGTCTCGGCGCTTCATGCCCTACGGGGCGTTGGCGACCGACTACAACACCCAGAACCGGTTCTTCCAGAACGGCACGGGTGATCGTGGTAACGCCATGGTGATCGCGCATCAGACCGGTGAAGGCATCACCAGCGGGCCGGATTCCATGACTGCCGTCGATGTGACCACGGTCATCCAGCAGTACTCCTGCCTCTACGGCTTCTCCGACAAGATGTATGACCTCCACGAAGACGATTTCCCCAAAGAGATGACCAAGCAGATCGGGGAACGCGTCTCGCTGGTCAATGAGATGATTGTCTATGGCGTCCTGCGTGGATGCCTGAACGCCTTCTTTGGTGGCACGGGAACGACCATTGCCACGGTGAACGGTGCGCCGACCCTCGGCATGATTCGCCGGATGACCAAGACCCTGAAGGCCAACCATGCGATGCCCGTCACCAGCATGTTGTCGTCCGATAAGAACTACGGTTCTGAAGCGGTCGAAGCTGGATTCTTCGTGTACTGCCACACCAACTTGGAGCCGGACATCCGCGATATGCCGGGGTTCACGCCCACGGTGAAATATGCCAGCGGCAAACCGGTGCCGAACGAGATCGGCAAAGTGGAGAACTTCCGCTTTGTGACCTCGCCGGATCTGCCGGAATTGCAGGATGCCGGTGCCGCCATCGGGACCACGGGGCTGTATAGCACCAGCGGCTCGCTGATTGATGTGTACCCGATCATCGTCTGCGCGGAAGACGCGTGGAGCCAGATTGTGGTGCGTGGCAAGGATGCGCTGGATTCTACCTACTTGCCGCCAAGCAAGAAAGACAAGTCTGACCCTCATGGCCAGCGTGGCTATGCCGGTACCAAGTGGTACAAGGCCGTCGCGCTCGAGAACCACGGATGGATGTGCGTGGGCTACGTGGGCAGCAAGATCGTCAGCTAACCCTGTCACTGGATGAGAAGGAGTCACGACGATGATTGACACACTCTCCCGGTGGCTGGCTGCAGCGCCATCGGACGTTAAGCCGACCTTGCGCAAAGTGTTGGAGCCGATTGCGGATCGGCTCTCAACGCAATCGCTGATCTCGGCGGGCCTCGTCATTAAAGGCGTGGGGAATACCCTCGCCAAGACTGGCGGCTCAGCCTGGTATGGCATGGCGCAAGGCAAGCTCATTACGAAGGGCGCGGCCACGGATATGCCGGCACTCTCCGGCACGGTCGTGAATGCGACCTTCAACGTGTTCGCGTTTTTCTTCAACGCCGCAGGAACCATTACGTCTCAGATGGGCACGCCCGGGGCCACATTGGCTGCGGTCGTCGTGCCAACCCCTCCCGTCGGGAGTGGCATGCTGGGCATGATCGTGATCAATCCGACCGGCACGGGCAACTTTGTCGGCGGAACCACGAACCTTGACGATGCCACAGTCGTGCCGAACGCGGCCTATATCAGCTGCGTCGGGGCGATCGACCCGTCGGTACTGCTGTAACGCACAGCAGCCTGACGTTACACACTGACTGAGAAGGAGACCACGTTATGACAGGACAATTGGAAAATGCCGGACTCACGATGAGCCTTATGCACGCGGCGTTGGCCGCTGGCACGACTTCGACCGTGAGCACGACCGGCACCACGCATTACGCGATTCGAGGACTGACCTATACCAAGGCTGCCCTGACCAATGCCGCCACGCCGACCGTGGATATTGTCGACGGCTTGGCCTTCACCCCACTCATCGCCAACCAGGCGACGGTGTTTGTGTTGGGCTATGACGCAGGCGGAAACCTGCGTGCGGGCCAAGGCTCGATTGAACCGGTCGATTCAGGCGGCAACATCGTGCGGGCGCCGCAGTGGCCCAACATGCCGGATACGGTCTGCCCGATTGGGTACATCATCGCGAAAGCCATCTCCACCTTGGTCGGGACCTGGACCTTCGGGACCAACAACCTGTCCAGCGTGACCGGGATGAGCTGGACCTTCCGCAGTGTCAGCACCCTTCCGGATCGGCCGCAGATCGCCTAAGGCCGGCTGGAACGTGATCCATGCGGGGGGCGGCTTCGGTCGCTCCCCGCTCATTCAATCAGGAGGTTCCCTCTATGTCCGCAACCGCCACCCCCAAATTGCCGCGTAGCAAGGAGATCCATAGCGACGAAATGCCCATTAGCCAGAAGGATGATGTGGTGTTGTCGCCCCTCGATGAGGCCTATGCGCGCGAGTCCGACATTATCAGCGTCAATCAAGACCAGCTCCACCAGGATTATCAGGAAGCCCTCGCATTCAACCGCGAGCCAGTCATGATCCACATCGAAGTTGGGACCGAAGAGTTTCCGCCTGCCGCCCATGACTGCTCGATTAACGGCGAAGGCGCCGAAGTGTTTGACCCGGGCAGCCAGAAATGGATGCGTCTCGGGGCCTTGCCCGTCGGGATGGACATCATTACGCGGCGTATGTACGTGGAGCGCTTGGCCTCCTCCAAGATCGATAAGATTCGCACGGAGCACGAAGGGGCGCACGTCGAGAAGCCTCGCAACTACATCCGTCGAACCACCACGGGCAACATCAAGTTTCGCATCATCGAGGATCGCAACCCCAAGGGCCGGGAATGGGCGCGACGGGTGTTCCACTTCAACTAAGGACAGCTGGCACGCATGACGTTTCTGGAACTCGTACAGCGATACAGGCAGGAGATCGGTGGCGCGCGAGGGTCCAGCGGACCGGTGACGGTCGTGGGCCAAGTGGGCGAACTCAAGCGCGCTGTCGATAACATCGCCGATGCCTGGGTGAAGATTCAGAATCTGCACCCGAACTGGAAATTCCAGCGGCAAACGGCGACCTGGACCAGCACGGCCGGACAAGCCACGTACACGCTGGCTGAGTGTGGCATTGCGGCCGGCACCTTCGGGCATTGGCTCCGCGAGCCGCTGCGCTACTACGTCACGGCGTCGGGCCTCAATACTGAACAGCGCATCTTCCCCACTTCCTACGACTGCTGGCGCGAGACCTGGAACTTCAGCGCGAATCGCAGCGTCACGAGTTATCCCCATCAATGGGCGGAAACGCCCACCAAAGGCATCGCCTTCGGTCCTGCGCCGGTCGCGGGCCTCACCTTTTCGGCTGAGTACTACCGCGGCCCTGTTCGCCTCACGGCCAGTTCCGATGTGCCGCTGCTGCCGGAACCGCACGATCACATGCTGATCGTCTGGTACGCCATGAAGAACTACGCTCGCTTTGAAACGGCTCCAGAAGTCTACGCGCAAGCCGTGGAGAATCTGACGCCGATGTTGACCCAATTGCGGAACGATCAATTGCCGCGGCCCTCTCTCGCGGGAGCGCTCGCCTAATGCCAGCTACCGCCAGTTGGTCAGACGTCAAGATCGATGTCACGGAGCTGAAAGGCGGACTGGACCAGCTCACGCCGACTCTCTCCCTGAAACCGTCCTTCTGTCGAGAAGCCGTCAATTTTGAGTGCTCCGTCACTGGTGGCTATACCCGCATCGGTGGCTATGAGCGCATGGATGGCCGGGCCAAGCCGTCCGATGCCTCCTATGGGATCGTGCAAGTCACGTCGTTCGTAAATGCCCCCAGCATTGGCGGAACCTTGACCGGCGCGACCTCTGGCGCGACCGGAAAAGTCATTGGCATTGGCGACGACTATCTCGTGCTGACACAGCTTGTCGGGACCTTTGTCGATGGGGAGATTGTCTCCATTGGCGTGCCGATGATCGGACTCACGACGGCACTCACGATCAACCTGACCCCTCTACAAAATGCCGTGTACCTGAATCTGGCGGCCGATGTGTACCGCGCACTGATCGGGCCGGTGCCTGGATCCGGACCAGTCCGCGGCGTGGTCTCAGCCATCTTTAGTGGCGTGCATAAGGTCTATGCCTTCCGCGACAACCTCGGCGCTTCGGCCTGCGTCATGCACGAAGCGACGGGTTCTGGGTGGAGTCCGGTCACGCTGCATTATTCGGTGGAGTTTTCAGCCGGCGCGGTGGCGATTCCTGCCGATGGCAACACGCTCACGCAAGGCGGGAATACCGCCACGATTCGCCGCGTCGTGCTGGAGTCTGGGACCTGGAACGATGGCGACGCGGCCGGACGACTGATCATTGCGGCACCGACTCCCGGGAACTTCGCGGCCGGTGCGGCGACGATTGGTGCGACCACGCTGACCTTGGCCGGGATTCAGACGGCGATCAGCTTCCTGCCTGGCGGGAAATTCGAATTCGATATTGCCAACTTCTCAGGGCAGTTGACCACGCGGCGAATTTACGGCTGTGACGGTGCAAACAAGGCCTTTGAATTCGACGGCTCAACCGTCGTGCCGATTCGTACCGGGGCCTCTGTCGATACCCCCAAGCACATCAAGGCTCACCACTTCCATCTCATGCTGACAGTGGGCAGCTCGATCATGATCTCCAGCCTGGGCCTCCCCTATCAGTTCCTCGCCTCTGGTGGGGCGTTGGAGATCGCGGTCGGCGACACGATTACCGGCCTGCTCATCCAGCCTGGCAACCAAGACACGGCGACCATGGCCGTCTTCAGTCGCAATGCCTCCGGCATGCTCTACGGAACCTCGGTCAGCAATTTCAAGTTTGTCTCCTACACCTCGGCGACCGGTGGCATCGATTACATGGCCCAGAACCTCGAGCAAAGCTACGTGCTCGATGATCGCGGATTGGTCAGTTTGGCGGCCGCACAAGAGTACGGCAACTTCCTCCAGGCCACCTTGACGCAACGCCTGCAAACCTACGTCAGCGAAAAGCAAAGCCTCTCCCTGTGCTCGAGTGTCAGCAAGGACAAGAGCCAATATCGCGCCTTCTTCTCAGATGGTAGCGGGCTCTACGTCACCATCGTGAACGGACAGTTCCAGGGGGCCATGCCGATCCTGTTCCCCGATGCGATGAATTGCGCATGGAATGGGGAGCTGGCTAACGGCAACGATGTCTCTTATGTCGGGGCCTTAGCGGGGGGCTATGTCTATCAGCTCGATAAAGGATCCAGCTTTGACGGGGATAATATCGATGCCTCGATTACGCTGAATTGGAATTTCCTCAAGACGCCCCGCACGATCAAGAGATTCCGTGGCGCGTCCGTCGAAATGCAGGGCGAGCATTACGCCAGCATCCAGTTCAACTACGCCCTCGGCTACAACAGCGAACTCATCGACCAACCGCAACCGGTCTCCTACGACTCCAATCTGGGTGGAGCGGGCCAGTGGGATGTCTCCAGCTGGGATGCCTTCATCTGGGACGGGCGCACCCTCTCGCCGACAGAGGTGGAGATGGGCGGGCGCGCGGAGAATGTGCAAATCATCCTCGCCTCGACCACGGATTACATCTATCCGTTCACCGTGAATAGCGTTGTTACTCATTACTCGCTCGGGAGACCACTGCGATGAAGCGATTACTCCTACTGTGCGCGTTCATCATGGGGCTGGCATCGCTGGCGCAGGCAAATGATTTTTACAATCACGGAAGTTTTCCGGCTCCTGGGGCTCCCGCGACCTCGGCCGGCATGCGCGCCGAATTAGATCTCATCACGGCTGGATTCGATAAGCTGCCCGGGTTGTCCGGTAACGCGAACAAGCTCTTGATCGTCAATGGGTCAGGAACGGCCATCACGACAGCTTCTGGAACGATCAGCATTCCCCAATCGCTCGCGGTGAATGGGGCCTACGATCTCACGCTGAATCTCACTGGAACCACCTCCGTCACTTTGCCGACTTCCGGCACGGTCGCCACCTTGGCCGGAACGGAAACGCTCTCGAATAAGACCATCGCCGCGCCGATCATTACTGGCTCCATTACGGCAAGCGGGACTGGTCCACATGCAATTGGGGGAAGCGTCTACACAGGAAGCTCACTCTATCTTACGGGGACGTTTGCTGGAAGCGGAGCGGCTGCGAGAGGTTTGCAAGTCGATCAAGTTATCTCTCCTAGTGCCAACATTGATGGATCAGGGCTGCATGTCAATCCATCATTCACAGAGGCCTCAACTGGAACGCATAGCCTGCTGAGTGGGATCTACGCCACGATCCAAAATATTAATGCGGCATCTGCGAACGTCTCTGCGGCTGCAAGCATCTACGCGGAACCCTTCACGGCCAATGCTGGCGTGGGAAACGCCGCGACGGTTCGCATAAACGGGGCGCCAAGCGGAGCGACTAACAATTACGCGCTCTATGTCTCGTCCGGAGAAGTCAACACCGAAGGCGGACGCATGCGCATCGGCGTGGCTGGAACCGGTGGAGGGGCCAACCCCTACCTGAAACTGAATGACGGGACATCGGACAGCTATCTCCAAGTCGTCTCAGGCAACATCGATCTTTACACCTTAAACGCGGTGCGATTCTCGGCAGGCCTGAGCGAGAAAGCGCGTGTGACCAGTGATGGCATCATGCTGGTCGGCTCGACCGATTCTACCAGCCTCACGGCTGGCGGGCTCGGCCTACTCGGCGGCATGCGCATGGCGGAGATCTCTGATCCGTCGGCGCCATCGACTAATAACCTCATGCTCTACGCGCGGGATGACGGGTCCGGCAATACCGTCCTCGCCGTGCGCTTCCCGACTGGGGCACCGATCACCATTGCGCGCGAGAACGTCGGCGTCATCGTCGCCATGGCCGACAAGCTCGAAACCCTGGTCGGCATGTTCGGCATCGGCAACCTGCCCACGGG
>ERZ650304.853-NODE-853-length-13306-cov-11.478153_pt1 | contig 13306 bp, 8 predicted proteins | sample MGYA00376240_ERZ650304 | MGnify/ENA primary metagenome ERZ650304 (study PRJEB26733, sample SAMN07839271) | wastewater metagenome | biome: small river; feature: stream; material: water | place: USA: North Carolina | collected 2016-03-01 ...
TGAGTGCTGGTGCTGATGTGCAAGCAGCTACTACGGATGGTGCTACGGCATTAATATCTGCTAGCCTAAATGGTCATAGTGAGTTAGTAGTACAACTCTTGAGTGCTGGTGCTGATGTGCATGCTGCAAATAATGATTGTGATACACCATTGATGGTTGCCAGCCTGAGTGGTCATGTTAAGGTAGTGGCGCAACTTTTAGCTGCCGGAGCTGATGTGCATACAGCTGATACGAATGGTGCTACGGCATTAATGTATGCTAGCAAAAATGGCCATAGTGAGGTAGTAGCACAACTCTTGAGTTCTGGTGCTGATGTGCATGATGCAAATAAGAATGATAATACGCCATTGATGTCTGCTAGTGAACATGGTCATAGTGAGGTAGTAGCGCAACTATTAGCTGCTGGAGCGAATTTCGATGTTGCAAATAATAATGGTGATAGGCCATTGATGGCTGCTAGCCTGAATGGTCATAGTGATGTAGTAGCGCAACTGTTGTCTGCTGGGGCGAATTTTGATGCCGCAAATAAGAATGACGCTACGCCGTTGATGTCTGCTAGCCAGAATGGTCATAGTAAGGTAGTAGCGCAACTCTTAGCTTGTGGAGCGAATTTGCATGCTTTGGATAATAATTATGGTGGGACGGCATTAATGTCTGCCAGTTACAATGGTCATAATGAGGTAGTAGAGAAACTGTTAGCCACAAGAAGAGCGGATGTCGATGCCTCGAATAATAATGGTTGGACGGCATTGCTGCTTGCCAGTCTGAGTGGTCATGTTAAGGTAGTGGGGCAACTTTTAGCTGCCGGAGCTGATGTGCATGCCTCGAATAAATATGGCGGTATAGGTTTTTTAAATATCAGTGGTGCTGGTCAGGCAGAAATTTTGGCGAAAGTGTTAGCAACAGCTTATGTGCATGCTTTAGATAAGGATGGTGTAACGGCGTTGTTTGTTGCCAGTAAAAATGGTCATAGTGAGGTAGTGGCGCACCTGTTATCTGCCGGAGCTGTTGTAGATGCCTGGGATTATGGTTGGACTGCATTAATGCTTGCTAGTGCTAATGGTGATAGCGAAGTAGTTGCGCAACTGTTAGCTGCCGGAGCGAATGTGAATGTCTCGAGTAATGATGGTGGAACGGCATTGTTGTATGCCAGTCAGATGGGTCATCGCGAAGTAGTTGCGCAACTGTTATCTGCTGGAGCGAATGTGAATGTCTCGACTAATGATAATGGTTTCTCGCCATTACTGCAGGCCAGTAAGAATGGTAATCGCGAAGTAGTGAAGCAGCTGTTAGCTGTCGGAGCTGATGTCAATGTCTCGAGTAATGATGGTGGAACGGCATTGTTGTATGCCAGTTACCATGGTCATAGTGATGTAGTAGCGCAACTGTTAGCTGCAGGTGCTGATGTCAATGCCGCAGATAATAATGGTTGGACGGCATTATTGCAGGCCAGTAATAATGGTCATAGCAAGGTCGTGGCTCAACTATTAGCGATTGAAGCTGATGTTAATGTATCGAATAATGATGGTTGGACGGCATTGATATTTGCCAGTGGTAATAGTAATGTTGAAATAGTCTCGCAACTGTTAGATGGTGGAGTGGATGTAAATGTAATAAATGATAATGGTGTAACGGCATTGCTGATTGCCAGTGAGGACGGTCATGCTGAAGTAGTTGCACAGTTATTAGCCGCCGGAGCGGATGTGAATGCCTCTGATAATGATGGGTGGACAGCTTTGCTGTTTGTTAGTATGAATGGTCATGCCAAAGTAACCGCACAACTGTTAGCTGCTGGAGCGGATGTCGATGCCTCGAATAATAATGGTGCAACGGCATTAATGTATGCTAAAGCCAAAAATCATTTAGATATTGTTGAACTTTTAACCCGTGCAGTCAATTCATCTAAAGCTGTGGAGCCTGTACATGAAATTTATTCTGAGGAGAATATAATGAACACTAAAGAATTTTATACTCAATTGTTTACTGCAATGTTGGAAAAAGGGTATTATGATCCAGATGCAAGCTATGCTGAGAATAATACCAAGATACTTGAGCAATTATCTTCTGATTCCCAGGAGCTAAATGGAGCTTTTTATTTTCAACCTCGGGATGGATTTACGATGGTGATTCTAATAGAAAGTGAAAATAAGTCATTCTTTAAGATTTTTTCGCAATGGAAAGCAGATGATTTAGATATGGAACTTAAGTTCCGACTAGTCAATAAACTGCTACAGACGCTGAATATGCCAACAACTTCATTGATGGATGATGGTCATATAGTATTTGAGTTTTTTGTTTTTATGCCAGTTCTTCTTGATGGCGCTTTGGAAAGTATTGAGTGGTTCATTGGTTCAACTGGCCAATTTATCCATTTATTTAAAGGTTTCTTAGAGCAAGCTAATAAGTGATTGTTGAAAAGTTTTGAGTATAATTTACTATCTTGAAATTATCCTCTGAAATCTCTGAAACAAAGGAAATAAATAATGTCTTGTCTAATGGGATATTCAATTGTCGCTAATTTATGTTGTGGTGATATTGAGCGATTTAAAGTTATTATAAATGGTGGTTTAGCTCAAGAATATATGAAATTTAAATATTTATCCAAAATTAACATGCTTTATAAAGGGTTTACTTTCGATCCAGAGTCTTTAAAGGAGGCAAGAAAAGATTTTAAAAAATACATTTTAGATAAATCACTTGCTATGGGTTATAAAGAAATTCACGATTTTGTTTTGGCAAATGAATTGTTTCGAGAATAGTCTTTAATTTTTTTGGAATGAAGGGCTAAATAATAAATCTATGCACTTCATTAGCAAATTTTTAGTTAGAAAATTACATATTGTATATTATGTTTTTTATAGATGGGAAATAAAAATGTCACATGGCGGCTCTAGTCGTTCGGTTGTTGGAACTACAAAAGAACATAAAATGATACTAACTACAGTTGCTTTACTGTTGTTTGGTTATTTACTTGGTGCTTATGGATATTATCAGGCTTTTGAAGCACTGTATGGTCATGCTAGTATTGTAAATTGCTTCTATGATGCTTTTGGATTGTTTGAGTTTAAACTGGAGTTTACCGAGCATGTAGCAGATTTGCCGTACAGCTTAGAAATTGCTCGCTGGGTTATTGCTGGAACACTTCTATTTGCCGGTTCATACTTCATTTATAGAGTTATAAAAAATTATTTAAAATTTGTATGGTTCAAGCTTTTATATAAAGACAAGACTATTGTAATTTTTGGTGCAAATGAGAAAAGCAATCATTTAGCCCTTGATCTTTTGAGGGAAAAAAAGCATAAGTTAATTATTATAGAAGAAGATAAAAATAATCATTACCTTGAATCACTTAGTAGTCATGGTGCAGTTTTTTTTGTTAAAGATCCTGCTGCTGAGAGTACTATTCGCAAAGTATTACATGCGACAAATGAATCAAGTGAGTTTATTTGTATGACTGAGGATGACGCAACAAATCTTAAAATATTTGAAATGCTAATTAAAGATAAGGTAACTAGCGGTAATATATATGTGCATGTTGGTAATCGTATGCTTAATGATATTTTGTCAAATATGAAAAACATTAACGGCACAATAAAATCGTTCAATGTTTCTTCTAATGCAGCTAGGCAACTTTTTTTAGAAAATCCAATCAATAAGAATATTGATACAACTAAAGATGGTGAGCAAGTAAGAATCGCGGTAATTGGTGAATCTATATTGGCGCAAGAAGTTATATTTCATGCGTTAAATTTGGGTGGGTTCTATAATCGGAGTAAATTACACATTGCTATTATTAATGATAGTTACAAAAATTTACCCCATCATACATTATATTCGTTAGATCTTAATGCTCCTGAGCTGGATAAATATTTTGAATTCGAATACTTATCAAGCGCAGATTTCTATGCTGATAATACGACATATTATAGTCATGTGGTTATTGCTCAAGAAGACTCCAATCAAGCTCTTGTGAGTATAACTAGATCCGTTGATAAATTTAGAAACGTTATAACTAATCCTGAAAATAAAGATAAAACAATAGTAATTTCAGCCTACTCAATCAAAGCATTAGTGGGCGTTGGGCAAGATATTGATTTTAACGGCTCTAGAATAACTGTAAACTCATTTGGAGATTTTGATAAACATTTTGTGGCGGATGTTATTATTGATAAAGTTTTTGATCGGCTCGCTGCATATAATAACTATATTTATGATGAATCACATTCAAATCAGGTCGGCAATGATGATGGTGTTGAAGCGTTTAAGCAATTAGACGTATTTAGTCAAGATTCAAATCGTTCTTTAGTGGATCATATTATAACCGTTAAATACTATGAATATTTGAGGCTTAAAAATCACAAAGCTAGTAAGCTAAGTGATCAAGAGATACTTGAATACTACCACAATGAAAAACTACTTGAAACAACACCTATTTATCAAACCAAAAAATATGATGAAGTTAGGAGTAATCTAAGTAATGTTGATGTTATTCGTTTGGCTGAGGCAGAGCATGCTCGTTGGAATATATTTCATCTAACTAGAGGGTGGAAGAAAACCCCCAACTTTGTTACAGATAGAAAAAATCTAAAAATGAAATTTCATTCTTGTATTGTTGATTGGTCTGAATTAGATGAAGTTAGTGAAAAGTATGGGCGTGATTTTAAAATCGATGATATAGAAACAATTTTTAGAATAGCGTTGATGCATGAACAGTGTGATAAAAAATAAATTTATCTAATAAAAACTTATGAAACGTGAGGTATAAATGTTTAGTTTCTTTAGTAGTGGTACAGATGAGCTAAATCGAGCATGTATTATTGACGATGTAGCAGCAGTGCGTAAATTACTCAAATCTGGTGTCGATTTAAATTTTCCGGATAAGAAAGGGCATTCTCCATTGATGAATGCCGCTATTAATAATAACATAAATAGTGCAAAACTTTTATTACAAAGTAATTCAATTAAATTAAATTTAAAAGATGATGATGGAAATACGGCATTAATGCTTGCAGTTATCAATAGTAATATTGACATTGCAAACCTTATTAATGGGTATGGTGCTAAGCACGACATTAAAAACCGTAAGGGTCAAACCGTTGCTGATATTTATGGATTATATGAAGAGTCATCAAAAACTAATTCCCAAACAACCTCGAATTCTACAGTGGTAAATTCTGTTATAAATGATTTAAATGAAATCTTTGATAGTGAACTTGATGGCGTGGAAGATGTAACAAATAAAATTTCATCAAATGGCAATGCAAAAAAAATATTTAATCCTACCGCTGCAGATTCTGCACTGAAAGAGTTAAATGAACTTCTTGGGTTAAAAAATGTAAAAGATGAAATTAAGGAGTTTATCAATATAGCTCTTAATAATATGGAGCGCAGCAAGCGTGGACTTCCTATTGTTCCACTTACGTTACATATGGTATTTACTGGTAACCCTGGTACAGGTAAAACTACTGTTGCAAGAATAATTGGTCAGATTTTATTTGCTTATGGTTATTTATCTAAAGGTCATCTGACTGAAGTTGATCGGAGTGGCTTGGTTGCGGAATATGTTGGACATACTGCAATTAAGACTACTGAAGTTGTTAAAAAAGCAATTGGTGGGGTTTTATTTATTGATGAAGCATATACTTTGTTCAAAAATAGTGATAGCCGAGATTTTGGCAGTGAAGCAATTGATACTTTATTGAAGTTAATGGAGGATAATCGAGATAATTTTATGGTGATAGTTGCAGGTTATCCAGATAAAATGAAAGATTTTGTTGCCAGTAATCCAGGTCTTAGATCAAGATTTAATACATATATTAATTTTGAAGACTATTCAAATGATGAATTACTCGTTCTATTATCGAACTTATTGAGCAGGTTTAATTTAAAGTTAGATTCAGGGGTTAATGATTTAATTTTTAGCATTTTTACGCACCTACGAAAAGAAACTAGCTCATTTGCGAATGCCAGAACAGTTAGAAATATTTTTGAAGAATTATGTAAAATTTCATCATTAGGTAACAGTGGTTCGTTTAATATAAATAATTTAATCTCAAAAGATGAAATTCTTAAGCTTATGACAAAATTACATATTGAGCAACCAAAAAGTTTTTTAGATCTTAAATCTAACCATTCAATGTGTGAATTAAATAATTTAATCGGATTAAGTGATGTAAAAAAACAAATTGAGCAGTTTATTGCCGTTGCAAAAGTCAATCAGTCGCGAAAATCTCAAGGGCTAAAAGAGTTTCCTATGAGCATGCATATGGTATTTAGTGGTAATCCTGGAACAGGTAAAACTTCTGTGGCTAGGCTTTTGGCTAGTATTCTGCACGATCTTGGTTATTTATCTAAAGGACATTTGGTTGAGGTTGATAGAGCTGGTTTAGTTGCTGGTTATGTTGGGCAAACCGCTATTAAGACTTCAGCCGTTATAAAATCAGCAATCGGTGGAGTGCTTTTTATTGATGAAGCTTATTCACTTTGTACAAATGGTTCTGGTAATGACTTTGGTCAAGAAGCTATTGATACGGTTTTGAAACTAATGGAAGATAACCGTGATGATTTAGTTGTGATAGTTGCTGGATATACTCAAGAGATGACTAAGTTTATAGCAAGTAATACTGGCTTAGAATCAAGGTTTAATACTTTTATTCGTTTTAATGATTATTCTATTGATGAGTTACAACAAATTTTCAAAAATATGCTCATTGAGTATGACCTAAACTTAGACGACAACGCTGCTGTTGCACTTAGCAATGTGATTATAAAAGCGCAAAAAGACTCATTACATTTTGCAAATGCTCGTGAAGTTCGTAATATCTTCCAGTCTGTAATTAAGTTAATGGCGGTGAGGATTGCAACGTACGGTGGAGATCCTTCGATTGTTGTTGATAGCGATTTTATTCATTAATTTTGTTGGCCACACTTATGCTATTAAGGTGATCTTTAGATCGTTATAAGGTTAATATTTTATGTCATTTTTGACAAGTATAATAGGTTTTTTACTTTTTTCTTTAATCGGTTATTCTATTTCTATATTTTTTAACTGGATAGATCTATATAATTATTATGGAAAGTGGTTTGGTTTTGCTGCAAATATTGTTTTCGGGATTTTAGCTTTCATGGGTGGGTGTATTGGCGCTAAAATGGGTAAAAGTAAGTATGATGATTTTACATTTGGTTTTTTGAAAATTATTAAGCAGAGTATAGTAATTAGGGTTTTATTTTTTATTCTATTTATATGTGTTGTTGGGTATTTTTCTTATAATGTATGGTTGCATTGTTCAGTAAAGCATCCATTTAAAATTGCTGTATTTATTACAGTTCTTAATGTATTGTTTAATATGTTATTTTTAGCAAACTTTATGCGTATTTGGCATAAGTGGGTTGAGGATGATGATTTATCTGTAGGTTCAATCAGTAAGCATATTGTTGTGATATTGTTGGTTTTGACTCTTGATTATGCATATCTTATTGCACCTGTCATGGGATGGAAACCTGTCAGACAGATTCTTGTTGATCTTCATATTGTAAGCCCAGTTGTGAAAGAAGATGCACCAAATAAAGTTACTAAGGTAAGTAAAAGTAATACTAGTGGTGTAGTAAAGAATAAATCTAAGAAAAAATCAAATCATAAAATAAAGAAGTTAAACAAAGAGGTAGCATCTGATACGGCATATTCCTGATTCTAGTGCGACGGAGTGAAGATTATTGTGCCATGTTAAATTAATTTTATATAATATTTCATCTGAGACTTCCCGTTGGCGGATGAGTCCGAGGTTTTTGTGTAAAATATCCATAATCATGACAATACTCCCCCAACCCCCGAATTTTAGGCGGCACTATCCTGATAAGCTTGATTAGCTGCCATTAAAATATTCAAGATGTTACATTTTATTACAATCTCATTTTTCTGCGCTTGCACAGTTCTAGATGAAAGTCTATCGGTAAAGGTTGTAACAAATCTACTCATGGTTGTTTCAACCCGATTTCTATCCCAATAGTTATTTCTATTCGCCCATGCATAAATACCATGGTAATACTTCCATTTTTAATTCAATTTAAAAGTACAATACTTTTCTATTAGAATCATTACTTCTTAAAAACAGGTGGCACATCTCCTAGACTCATATGTGGTCTCACATTATTATACATCCAAACCCATTTCTCTGATTGCTGTTTTACTTGCTCAATATTTTCAAATAAACATTGGTTGAGTAGTCCATAACGCATAGTCCGATTAAATTTTTCAACGTATCCATTCTGCTGTGGATTACCTGGTTGGATATACAAAAGTGCAATATCGTTGGTTTTAGCCCATTGTTTCAGATTGCTACTGATGTATTCTGGACCGTTATTACAACGAATAGCAAATGGTTTACCTCTGCACTCAATGAGTTGGTCTAATGTTCTAATTACTCGTAATGATGTCAATGAGAAGTCAATCTCCGTTACAAGTGTTTCACGGTTATAGTCATCAATAATGTTTAGTGTGCGATATTTACTGCCATCGATTAATTTGTCGTGCATAATATTTAGCACGCCATTTGTAAAAGGTCGCGCTGCTGATTCCGTTATTACGGCAAACCTCAGTAACTGGCATACCATTTTCTGCCAATTTTAAAATAGTTACTATTTGGGTTTCATTGAATTTTACAGTCTTCATTTTTAATATTTTTTTATATTATCCATTATTGTAAATCTCTCTACTTTTAAATGGGGTTATTTTTAAGGGGTATTACCGTGGAGCAAAGCATAAAATACCTGATAGAATTGGTATTGAGTGCAGACCACAGATAAGCCCTCCAAACAATACAAAACGGCGGCAAAAAATGCCGCCGTTAAAAGATTAATAATGAGTTTATTTAAGCTAGATTAAATTAATTAAACGTCATCACCGTAGCCTTACCGTTATTTTCATAAGTTTCATAATTTAGATATTCTCGATAAACCACATAAGGTTGATTATTGGCTGGATTAAAGGCAATTGAGGTGGAATAAGCGTCACCAGCTGAAAATTCAGGTTTACCCACGTTTACCCAAGCAGTTCCATTAAACGTCATCACCGTAGCCTTACTGCTATATCCACCATCTTGATAATCTGAATAAACCACATAAGGTTGATTATTGGCTGGATTAAAGGCAATTGAGGTGTAATCAGCGTAACCAGTTGAAAATCCAGGTTTACCCACGTTTACCCAAGCAGTTCCATTAAACGTCATCACCGTAGCCTTAGTGCTATTTCCAAAATCTTTATAAACCACATAAGGTTGATTATTGGCTGGATTAAAGGCAATTGAGGTGTAATAAGCTACACCAGCTGAAAATCCAGGGTTACCCAGGTTTACCCAAGCAGTTCCATTAAACGTCATCACCGTAGCCTTACTGCGATTTACACTATCTGCATTACCACCTGAATAAACCACATAAGGTTGATTATTGGCTGGATTAAAGGCAATTGAGGTGTAATCAGCGTAACCAGTTGAAAATCCAGGTTTACCCACGTTTACCCAAGCAGTTCCATTAAACGTCATCACCGTAGCCTTAGTGCTATTTCCACCATCTGGATAAACCACATAAGGTTGATTATTGGCTGGATTAAAGGCAATTGAGTAGTAACTGCCAGAAGCTACACCAGCTGAAAATCCAGGGTTGCCCACGTTTACCCAAGCAGTTCCATTAAAAGTCATCACCGTAGCCTTATAGCCATTTCCACCATCTGAATAAAACACATAAGGTTGATTATTGGCTGGATTAAAGGCAATTGAGGTGCCAGCAGCTACACCAGCTGAAAATCCAGGGTTACCCACGTTTACCCAAGATTCTCCATTAAAAGTCATCACCGTAGCCTTATTGTTATTTCCACCATCTTGATAAACCACATAAGGTTGATTATTGGCTGGATTAAAGGCAATTGAAGTGAAACTAGCTTGAGGAGCTGAAAATCCAGGTTTACCCACGTTTACCCAAGCGGCTACCGCTACCGTTACCGTTACCGTGTAGCCTTGAGTGGTACCATCCGCAGCGACTACTGTATAAACTACTGGATTTGTAAAATCATTTGCAGTAAGTCCACTAGTTTGAGGCGTACCACCTATGTTTACTGAAGCACCTGAAGTAGTATAGGTCGCTATTAAAGCCGTTACATTCGTGCCAACTGGCATAGTAACCGCAATATTCTGACCAGTAATGACCCCAGGTGTACCATTTAATGAAAAGGCAGTTATCGCTTTCGCTGAATTTTGGGCTACCGTTACCGTGTAGCCTTGAGTGGTACCATCCGCAGCGACTACTGTATAAACTACTGGATTTGTAAAATCATTTGCAGTAAGTCCACTAGTTTGAGGCGTACCACCTATGTTTACTGAAGCACCTGAAGTAGTATAGGTCGCTATTAAAGCCGTTACATTCGTGCCAACTGGCATAGTAACCGCAATATTCTGACCAGTAATAACCCCAGGTGTACCATTTAATGAAAAGGCAGTTATCGCTTTCGCTGTACCTTGTCCACTTCCACTTCCACTTCCACCACCATTACACGCTGTAATTATACAGCTCATAAATAGCGCAAAAAACGCTAATAAAAAATATTTAAACAATATATTGAATTTCATTACACATGATCCTTTATAAAACTAATTACACTACATATTATCTCACGTAGGTGAATGGCTTGTTGTAAATAGGGTAAATAATTCACTTTAATGTAGCATTATTAAATACATCCCTACAAAGTTAGCTATTATAGCCGATAATTTAACATCATCCCGCAATTTTAATAATCGTTCGTTTTATTTCTCGGCTCACAGTCTGACGACTGCAACCAAGAAATCGAGCTATCTAATAAACAACTGTGGTGCAACTCACGTCAGCGGATGCGTTTTCTGCGGACGATTATAATTGCCAGAATTTATCTTCTGTCCAATTGCTTGGAAATCCCATTTTGTTAATCTCAATAACAGGATATTCATTAATTAAAATTTGTAGTCGCTTAACCCATTCAGATGTCGGACTAATTTGTCGGATAAAGAACCAGACTACAGCTAACTGGTGATAGAGTTTTTTTCTAGCAGATGATTGAATAATCGCAAAGTGAAAAGGTGTAAATTGTTTATTGGTGCTTTCAAATATATCTGTAATGAATAGATCTTTCAAATCTAATTCATCTTCAACAGTTAATGGGGCTTGATTAATTATTTTGAGTATTGCCGCATTGTTAGTTAATTTATATAGTTGAGTAAGTTTATTTGAACGAACATCTACCGCGTTATCATGTATATACTCAAAAATATCCAAATACAGCGAATTTTTAAGTTTTGTTGGTAATGATCCAAATGTAAAATTCCAGCATCTTGAATGGTGAGCACAAACATTACGTAAATCAGATAACATCCGTAACCAACTATGCAATACATTAGATTTTAAATTAAACTTATTAGCAATAATATTTCTAGCATCTGCGTTTAAAATATCGGTGGCAAAACGCGTAATAGTTCCAAAAGATAATGATTGGAACATTATCCATGAATATGGGTATTTTTTATTGGGGTTTTTGGCATAAAACTGATCAAATGCTTGCTCACGATTCTTTTTACCATCTGCGCCATTAGTTGGTGTTGTGTTACTCTTAACTTCTTTATCTAGTTGTTTAGTGAAATACCCCCATGCATAGTCTGAAACGTCTGGAAAGTTACTTCGTTGATGGTAATAAAAAGGATCATTTTTGCTTATTTCTGGAGAATCGCTAAGTAATGCTTTGAATGTAACTTCAATTCGTTCTAATCCCTCTAAAATATGCAATCGTAATTTTCTGTCAAAGATATATACATCTAGTATGTCTTGAAGTGTTATCTGCGGATAAAAGCAGCTGGTGCTTGGATCAATAAAACTTCTGGCGTATCCCATAAAACGATAATAGCCAATTTGTTGAATGTGTTTTTTTAGTCGAGGTATTTCATCTTGGCTAATATTTAATTGTTTTTCAACAACTAAACTACTAATAAAGCCGTTTATAACTTCCATAACTAACTTTCTAATATTTTCAGTAGATACAAAAAAAGCCACGTAGTTCGCATTATAAAGAGGCGACGCAGCTTTCATTAACGCTATTTTATCAAAGAATGCTTAATAAAAGCAAATCATTATTAGGTAATTAGGTCATATCATAATTGTGAAACCTAAAATAACTCAACTGCTCAGGTGTACATTTCTCTGTTCTGCCTGTGCGATAAATAAAACCAACTCCAGCAAACAACTGCCTAAGCTTTTCAGCAAAGCCCTCATCAGTGAAATAAATCACTTGCTTGATAATCCCACGTTCTTTGATGTCCATGTATTGCCCGATAATCTCCTGATAGCGCTTTTTGGTCTTGATAGTCCTTTCGTATTCAATCGCTACCTTGTTACCATCGGGATTTATGCAAGTATAATCAGGGATTTTAGGAGGTTTTTCTCCGCGCTTTCTCAGGGTTCTGGTTAAATGCCAAGAACTCTGAAAGCTGTGGTAACCTTGAGCTTCCAGCTTAAACCTAATTTGTTGCAATTTAAGATCATGGTAAATGGTTGCAGCACCAACTTTGGCAACTTCTCTAAGTTCTGGTAATGCTTCATCATCTGCCATTGCAAACATAAGCCCTGTATTAGTTGGTTGAAATACTGATATTTTTCTGGCTAAACCAACATCAACCTCAGTTTTATTGAGATAGTTTTTATCACATAAATGCTTCGTTACTCGAATAGCAGTTTGCTTGGGAACACTGAGCAATAAAGCTAAGTTTTCTAAACTTGAGTAATTTTCATCAATCAAGAACCTTAATACTGTATTAATTCGCTGATTAAAGATTGCCATTTTAGCCGCATGTGGCAATTTAGAACAGGTAATCAGATTTGCTGGTGCTGGTTTTTTGGGCTTGGTTGTTGTTTGAATCACCTGAGTTTGTTGAATTGTTTGATTGCTTGTTTCTGTTGCTTGCATTATGTTCTCCGTTTAAGTTATCATTTGAATTAGTTGCTTTAGTTTTTTGATTTTGCTTCTGTTGCCACTGCTCAACAAACGAATGAGATTGGTTAGCATTATCATTGGTTTGATTGGCTATTGAATGATTTATTTCTTCAGCTTGAGCTACAGCCTTATCCTGAACCTCAATCAACTGCTTACCATTAATTTGATTGGTCTCAGGTGCTTTAACTGGGCTGGTCTTGCACAAGCAAGCAATAGTGCTGCGATATGCTAACGAAGCACAAAACACGGCTTCAAACTGTTTGAGGTTTAAAATCATGTTTCTATCAAAGTAATTGCGCTCAG
>ERZ650304.854-NODE-854-length-13287-cov-4.545269_pt1 | contig 13287 bp, 10 predicted proteins | sample MGYA00376240_ERZ650304 | MGnify/ENA primary metagenome ERZ650304 (study PRJEB26733, sample SAMN07839271) | wastewater metagenome | biome: small river; feature: stream; material: water | place: USA: North Carolina | collected 2016-03-01 ...
AGACCGATCTCATTAACCAAACCAACAAAGTAAATCAGCTTTGCAAATTCTTCTGAATCAAAAACATAATTACCAATTGGTTCAGGGCTTTCTAAACTATTAAAAAATCTAAAATAGATACTTCCAGAAAAAAGTGGGGCTTTCGCAAAAATAAAACCAGTCTTATCTAAGAAATAACATTCCTTGTCTGCCAGACTTGCCCCAAAGACAGGAGAATCTCCACACCACAAATATTCCTCTTCTCTTTCTGTAATAGAAAAAGAAATTGTACTTTGATTCGTCTTAACCCCGTGAATGTCTCCAATTCTTGGAAACTCTTTCGTAACAGATCTCTCCATCACCCCAACTGGTAGGAAAATATAATTCTTTTTTGAAAATATAAAAAGAACTTTCCCATCCATTTCTTTTTTAATAAAATCTTTTATTTCTTCTGGATTCAAAACTTCTGCTCCGCTCACTTCAATATTTTCTATTCGCATTAATTTTGAATTAGAAAAAAGAGCAACTCCAGCAACTAAAAAAACAAAAATAAAAAAGAAAATTAGAATTTTTCTTCTAAATTTTCTTCTTCTAGCAAGACGAATCTCTTTAGGTAGAATGTTCGATTTCCCTTTTGGCATCGAATTTATTTCTTAGGTGATATTTTTTCTTTTCCTCCCATGTATGGACGGAGAACTTCTGGAATAGTTACTGTTCCGTCTTCATTTTGGTAATTTTCAACAATGTGTTGCAAGATACGAGGCATAGCAAGAGCTGTATTGTTTAGTGAGTGAGCATAGCGAAGTTTTCCTTCTGAGTCCTTGTATCTAATATTTAATCTGCGAGTTTGGAAATCGTGGAAATAAGAACATGAGTGTGTTTCTCTAAATTTATCTTGTGATGGAACCCAAGCTTCAATGTCATACTTTTTTACCTGACCGAGCCCGAGGTCTCCTCCACAGTTAACAACAACATGATAATGAAGTCCTAGAGCTTGCAGGATCTCTTCCGCATTCATAAGAAGTTCTTCGTGGTATTTTACAGAAGTCTCATGATTTGCCTCACACAAAATTACTTGTTCAAACTTTCTAAACTCATGAACACGGAAAAGCCCCTTTGTGTCTTTGCTGTGACTTCCCGCCTCTCGACGAAATGCCGGAGAAAATGCCAGAACTTTTTTAGGCAAGGCCTCTGCTTCAAAAACCGTATCTGTAAAATAGCTCATAGTTGCAACTTCTGCTGTTCCAGAAAAGTAATCACTATCTTGTGTCTTATACATATCGTCTTCTCCTTGTGGAAGATACCCTGTACCAAAAAGAGTTTCTCTGCGAACAAGAGACGGAACAATCATAAATTCATAATCTGACTTCTTAGAAGAAAAATGATTAACAACAAATTGATGAAGAGCAAATTCAAGAAGTGCTCCATCTCCTTTCAAGAAGTATCCTCTAAAACCAGCAACTTCTGCACCCTTCACGAAGTCAGCGATGTCGAGAGATTCCATAAGAGCAATGTGATCTTTTGGAGTGAATGCAAATTCTGGCTTTTGTCCCCAAACTTTTGCTTCCACATTTGCAGAATCATCTTCTCCTTCTGGAACTGAGATGTCTGGGATGTTTGGAACTGACAACATTAGAAGTTGCCACTTTTTCATAACCTCTCTTAGTTTTTCTTCTGTTTTTTCGAATTCTTCTTTAATTGGCTTCATTTCGAGAATTATCTGATCTCGAACGACAGGATCTTTTTCTATTCCAATCTTTTTAGAAGCTTGATTTTGTTCAGCTCTTAGATCTTCGGTTTGTTTCAATAGAACAAGACGCTCGTCATCCAAAGCGACTAACTCATTAACGTCAAAGTTAATGTGCTTTTTCTTCGCACCGAGCTCTATTAATTCCTTATTTTCCTTTATAAACTTGATATCAAGCATTGTATATAGATTATACAAATAATAGTGATACAATCAAATCAAAGTTATGGGAGACAATATACTCATAATAAAACCAGACGATTTCCCGAAAAGACTTAAAGAAATTCCTGACCCTCCAAAAGAACTATATATAAGAGGAACCTTCCCAGATGAAGACCTCATTTTTCTCGCTATTGTTGGGTCTCGCAAATATACAACTTACGGCAAGGATGTCTGTGAAAAATTAATAGCCTCTCTCCGTGGATTACCCATTGTTATTATCTCGGGGCTTGCCATTGGAATGGATACCCTAGTTCACGAATCAGCACTAAAGGCAGGACTAAAAAATATCGGAGTTCCGGGTGGAGGAATTTCTCCTCAAGTTATCTATCCAAGAAGAAACTATTTTCTTTCTGAAGAAATTCTAAAAAGTGGCGGATGCTTGCTATCTGAATACAAACCAGACTTTCGTCCAACCATTTGGAGTTTCCCAAGACGCAATAGAATAATGTCTGGATTGTCTGACTATGTCTTAATAATTGAAGCAGAAGAAAAATCTGGAACACTCATCACTTCTCGACTTGCAACTGAATACAACAGAACTGTTTTGGCGGTTCCTGGAAACATAACTTCCCCATCTTCAAAAGGAACAAATATGTTGATTCGTCTCGGAGCAACACCAATAACTTCTCCGGAAGATCTAATTGAAGCATTGGGTCTAAAAATTGATAAAAAAGAAGAAATTAAAAAAGAAAATAATTCCCTCTCACCTCTTGAAAATAAAATTTTAGAAACTCTAAACGAGCCAAAGCCAAAAGACCAAATCTTGGATGAAATAGACGAAGAAGAAAGTAAGATCATAATTGCTCTCAGCCTTCTTGAAATGAAGGGCCTAATAAAAGAGGAGTTGGGTGAGGTAAGACGAATAGATTCATAGATTTGCTATCTTTGTGCCTTTATTGTATAAATTAGGCAAAACTTGTGAGGTATGAAAAATATAATAATTATCTGTTTCGCTGGAGAAAAAACAAATGGCTGTTTAAGCGCAGAAGAATTGCTGTCCTTGAAAAATATCAGCTACAAAATCAAAAAAGACTTTCGTGAAAAAACCACAATTTATTGTGGAAACAATGTAGAGGAGGACGGTGTTTTGACAGAAACCATTAAAATACTGAATCCGGAAAGTAATTTTTTTATTGTAAGAAAAATAGACTTTCTATCAAGAAGAAACTCCAAAAGGTCTGCTTCAAATCAGTCTTTTTTTGTGAACGACCACTTGAAGAAAGTTTATTTTTCACAAAAGAACATTCCGCCGGAAATTGTTTTAATGAGTGAGTCTGGAATCAAAAAATTATTGAGTCACTTAACAGACAAACCAGGCTACTCCTGTCCCGAAGATTTTCTAAAAAAAGAAATTTCCGTAGGGGTAGTTTTAAAAATCAAAATTCCTCAAAAACAAATAGAGGGAATTTCATAAATTAATCCCCGCGCAGGCGGGATTTTTATTTTTTGACAAAACATATTTTTGGCGTTATATTGAAGAAAATTTTGTAGCATGAAAAAACAATATACAACACCTGCCGGGTTTATCGGAAACCTAGTGGAAACAAGAGAGGAATTTAAAGACCTCAACAATTATGCGATTGCGCTTTATCCGAGCATAGAAGAAGTCCTCACAGAACTGGAGAATGGAAAGGCCGACGAATTTTTTGAGGATGGAAAAACACCACCCTTCGCAACTTGGATAATTCCAAAAAGTGGAACGCTTAATACTTCTACTGGTGGTTACCAGGAATATTGGCAAATTGAAAAAACAGCCAAAAATAGCTTTTCAGTTGAAAAAGTTAGCATTGAAATAATCCTGGCAACAATTGAAAAAAAATACATAATTCCGTTTAAATCCAATTTTACAAAAAAAATGGAAAATGAAGTTACTGTACTCCAAAAAGACGGGCAAGTAGTATACGAAGAAGAGGAAAAAACTAACTAACCCCACACTTGTGGGTTTTTTATTTGCCCCGATAGTAGAAATTTGCAATTTATTTTTCTAAAAATAAGTACTTTGTGCTTTTCAAATTTTAACTACGGGGTTTGCCAAAAAATCAGTCTTATAGTATAACTTCGCGCATTGGATGTTTTCCACTATTTATAGAGCCCTGGGAAAATTCATACTATATACTTAAACTAAAATATGAAATTACTAATAGTTGAGTCCCCATCAAAAGCAAAAACGATTGAGAAGTATCTCGGTGGAGCTTTTACCGTGCGAGCATCCGTTGGGCATATCCGAGACCTACCGAAATCAAACAAAAAAGCCATCGACATAGAAGGCGGATTCATCCCTCACTATGAAAACTCTCCTGGAAAAATAAAAGTGATCCACGAACTCCAGGGCCTGGCAGAGAAAGCAGAATCTATAGTGCTAGCAACCGACCCGGACCGTGAAGGAGAAGCTATTTCTTGGCACTTAAAACAAATACTTGATGAAGACAAAAAAGTTAAGGCAAAAATAAAAAGAGTTACTTTCCACGAAATTACAAAAGAAGCAATTGAAGAAGCCCTAAAGAATCCTCGAGACATAGACGAGAAATTAGTAAAAGCTCAAGAAGCTCGACGAGTTCTAGACCGTCTTGTTGGTTACGACCTATCTGGTCTTATTTGGAAAAAAGTTCGTTACGGACTCTCAGCTGGACGAGTTCAGTCCCCTGCACTCCGAATTATAATGGAGCGCGAGAGAGAAATTAGAGCATTCATTCCAGAAAAGTTCTGGGTTATAGAAGCAGACACGAAGACGGAAAAGAATTCACCACTACCTCTTGTTTGTTCAGATGAACCAAGAGATGAAAATCTTGTAAACAAAATCTTAGAAAAAGGAAAAAATGGTAAATGGATAATAACTGACATAAAAGAATCCGAACAAAAGCGTTCTCCTCGTGCGCCGTTTACAACTTCAACATTGCAACAAACAGCCTCAACCAGACTTGGTTTCTCCCCTTCTCGTACAATGCAAGTTGCACAAAAACTATACGAAGCTGGACATATTACATATATGAGAACAGATTCAACGACCCTCTCAAAGCAAGCTATTGGAGCAATCTCTGGAGAAATAACAAAAAGATATGGAAAAGAATTCTTAGAAACAAGAATTTATAAAACAAAATCAAAAAATGCCCAAGAAGCTCACGAGGCAATTAGACCAACTCATTTCAACCTTATCTCAGCTGGAACAACTGAAGAACAGAAGAAGCTCTATAGATTAATCTGGGAAAGAACTGTCTCTTCTCAAATGATTGACGCGAAGGTTCTAAGGACAAAAATAACAGCCGAAATAGAAGGAGAAAAGCTACCTGAGTTTCAATCAAATGGATCGAGAATTCTATCTCTTGGATGGCTTACAGTGGACACCGCCGCTCGTGGAGAAGACGTAGAGTTGCCTGAAGTTAAGAAAGGTGAATATCTAAAACTCATAGATCTAAGAAGCATCGAAAAAGCAACAGAACCACCAAACCGATATTCTGAAGCCGGACTTGTTAAAGAACTTGAAGCTCGAGGAATCGGAAGACCTTCAACTTATGCGTCTATCATGAGAACCCTAGAAGATCGAGGGTATGTAACAAAAGAAGGAAGAACTCTTTTCCCTACTGATACTGGAGATGTTGTTTCTACTTTCCTGGAAAATAATTTCACAAACTATATATCTGACACCTTCACAGCAGAAATGGAAGATGAATTAGATGAAATAGCTGAAGGAAAAAGAGAGTATGAAAAAACTCTAAAAGATTTCTACGGACCTTTCTTAAAAGAAGTAAAAGCAAAAGACAAACTCGACAAAATCACAAACCTTGGAGAGGCTCCGAAGGAATTCCCTTGTCCTGTCTGTGGAGCTGAGATGATCGTAAAATTAGGAAAGAATGGTAAATTCCTTTCTTGTTCAAAATTCCCAGACTGTGTTGGAGGTAGAACAATCGATGGAAAAATAATGGAAGGACCAAAAGAAATAGGTGAACCTTGTCCCGACTGTGGTGAAAAACACGGAGGAAAGCTGGTAATTCGTGAAGGACGCTTTGGAATGTTCATTTCTTGCTCTCGTTATCCAAAATGTAAATTCATAAAAGAAGACGAAGAAGAAAGAAAGAAAAAACTAACCGGTATACAGTGCCCAAATTGTAAAAAAGGAGAAATGATGGAACGCCGAGGTAAGTTTGGAATATTCTACTCATGTAGTAATTATCCAGACTGTAAAACAGCAATTAAAGCGAAACCAACTGGAAATATTTGTGAGATGTGTGGAGCTCTAATGATGGAAGGAACGAAAACTATTCCAGAGCGATGTTCAAACAATAAGTGCCCGAACCATAGACCAGATAAGTTGAAAAAATAAGCGCCTTGCCCTTCCGTAGCCTTCTTTGCCCTCCGTAGTTTTAACGAAGGAGGGGGCGAAGGAGGGTCCGAATCATAGGCCAGACAAACTAAATAAAAAATAATAAATTCCCCTTTTGTAGTATTAGCAAAAAAACCACGATCGTGGTTTTTTTGCTAATAAGAAATTTAATAAGAAAATAAAAAAACCCGTAACACCAAAATATTGATGTTCGGGCATGACCGCAAGCTATGCGGGAGTAAATCTCGTTATGGACTGGAAGGTTAGAACCCCTCTTCCTTTTTGGAAGACTTGATTTTTTTCTGTATATACAGGTTCCACACATACGTAATCAAATGAATCCCTCCAAATATAAAACCCTTCAACACGAATCGGCCGATTGGATTCTGTTCCCAATTTCCAATCAAAGGTTCCAAGGTTTTTAGAATAAAGACTAAAACTTGGAGACCTTCTCGAATTAATTGAAATTGGAACAAATAGATCACAACCAAAAGGAAGTTCTCTTTGATTCAATTCAATCTGGTTTCCGTGCCGGTTGAAAAATTTTAAATTAAATTCTCCTTCAGGTGTTAAAGTTCTAAAATACGGATGAATCCCTACATTTAAGTAGTCATTCAAGCTAGTTGAAGAAAGGTCAATTGTTAATTCTTCAAAAAGTTCATACCCTTCGGAATCCAACCTTCTTTTAAGAATTGGCAAAGGAACATCTTTGTATCTACCCTGAATGGTAGATTCGTGAAATTTTATTTCCACCTCATTTTCCTTTCCTTGAAAAACATCCGCGATAAGATCTCTCAGGAATCCGTGCTTTTTCACCATCTCTCCAAGTGGATCAGTCCCAAATATTGGATAGCAAAAGTGTGACCCTCCACGAATTACGTCCAAACCATTTTGGTCTAACACTTTCTGTCTTGGAAAAAATAATTCAATATCTTCCCCTGTCTCATTGAGTGTCCAAGAGATTATATTTCCGTGGCCATCCATAGACAGCCTCGAATACTTATTTTTTATTTCAAATTCCATTAGTTACAATTTTCCTAAAATATACAGGAAAAAACAGCTTTTGCAAGAAGATGCTATTTGCCGGAAAGTCCTGAAAGAGCTATATTTTAATTACTATGATATCCCCTCACCCAAAGATTCTTATAGACGCGCTAGCGAATCCAACCCACAAAGATCGTGAATTAATTACGAAGGCCTATCACTTTGCAGAAAATGCCCACAAAGAACAAAAAAGAAATTCTGGAGAACCGTATTTCAATCACGTTTTTGCCACAGCCAAGAATATTGCAGACCTTGGAATGCCCTCACTTCTTATCGCAGCCGGACTTCTGCATGACGTAATAGAAGACACTCCTGTAACAGAAAAAGAATTTGAAAAAGAATTCGGTAAAGAACTTCTATATCTAGTAAGAGGAGTTACAAAGCTTGGAAAAGTTAAGTATCGTGGAGTTGAAAGAAATGTAGAGAACCTAAGAAAGTTCTTTGTCTCAATGGCGGAAGATTTGAGAATCTTAGTGGTAAAGCTTTGCGACCGTCTTCACAATGTTGAAACCCTTGAATTCGTTCGTCCTGACAAAAGAGAAAGAATTGCAAAAGAAACTCTAGAAATTTATGCCCCACTTGCCAACCGTCTGGGAATGGGACTCTTGAAAGGACGTCTTGAAGACGCCGCTTTTCCTTTTGCTTATCCAAAAGAATACAAACTTGTGAAAGACCTTCTTTCTGAGAAAAAAGGAATAAGTGATAAGTACCTTAGTGAAATTGAAAAAGTTCTAAAAAAAGAAATGAAGAAACACGGAATAGAAAACTTCATTATCGATAAAAGAGTAAAGCACCTGTACAGTTTGTACAAAAAACTTCTTCGTTATGATATGGATATCGAAAAGGTCCATGACATCATGGCTCTCCGAGTTATCGTAAGTAGCATCGAACAATGCTATCACGTTCTAGGTATTATTCATGGGCTCTGGAGACCTCTCCCTGGAAGAATCAAAGATTATGTAGCGTTGCCAAAACCAAACGGATACAAATCACTTCACACAACAATCTTTACCGGAACAGGAGGAATTGCTGAAATTCAAATAAGAACAAAGCAGATGCATGAAGAAGCTGAATACGGAGTCGCTGCTCACTTCGCATACAAAGAAAAAATTCCTTTGCACAAGAGAGACACAACAGGACAATATGCTTGGATAAAAGAACTTTCTGATGCCCAAAAGAAAATAACAGACGTAGACAAATTCTTCGAAAATCTATCAATGGACTTCTTCCGAGATAGAGTTTTTGCCCTAACCCCAAAGGGAGACATTATTGATCTTCCAGAAGGAGCTTCAACTTTAGATTTTGCTTATGCGGTACACACTTCTGTGGGTAGCCGAGCTCGTGGAGCAAGAGTAAATGGCAAATATGTCCCTCTTGATACAAGACTGAAATCTGGAGATTTGGTAGAAATAGAAACAGCAAAAAATGCTCACCCAACAGAAAAATGGCTAGAATACACAAAGACTTCTAAAGCCAGAGCTCGAATTACTCGATATCTGAAAGCAAAAGAGACTCTTGATAATATTTTCTAAGAGGTTTTAAAGAGAAAAGTTTTTTATATTATACAAATCCTCTGCCCCATTTTCTTCTTTCTTCTTTTCTTCTTCTGTTCTGTCATCAACTGGAGCTTCTACATTCTCAATATTTTCAACTGGGATGTTTTCTGGAATTTCTTCTCTAACAGCCTCGTTGACCAATTCTTCTGCTGAAGCCGGCTCAACTGATGAAGAAGCTGGGACAAATTCTTCTTTTCTAGATTCTATATATTCATTTATTTTTGCATTTGGATTACCAACTCTTTTTTGTTTTAGCAATTCTGAAATTTCCTTCAAATCGTCTTGTGAGAAAAAATCTATTGATATAGTTCCTCCAAATTCTTTTTTCTGAATATGAACTCTTGTTCCAAGTGCCTCATGAAGAATATCTTCAAGATCAAGGATTTCCGGATCTGGCAACAACTCTTTCTTTCTGGCTTTATCAACGGCTATCCGACGAGAAATTCTCTCAGCCTCACGAACTGTAATCTTTTTATAAACTATTTCTTTAAATAAAACCATTTGTTCTTCTGGTCTATCAACAAGCATCATCAAAGGACGAGTATGTCCTTCTGTAATTTTTCCTTGAGAAAGCGCATCAAGAATTTCTTGAGGCATAGAAAGTAATCTCATTGTGTTAGAAACATATTCTCGGCTCTTTCCTACTTTCTTTCCGATATCTGCATGTGTAAATTTGAACTCATCAGCCAAACGATGAAAAGCCCTAGCTCTTTCAACGGCATTTAGATCTTCTCTTTGAAGGTTTTCAATAATTGCTAACTCAAGTTTTGTTTTACTGTCGTCTCCAACACGAATTACACAAGGCACTTGAGAGAGTCCGGCTAGTTTGGAAGCACGCAAACGACGCTCTCCGGCAATTAACTCGTATTCTGTCTTTAGACCATCAGGGGTTTCCTTCTCAATACGGGAAACAGTAAGAGGTTGAAGTACTCCATATTGGCGAATTGAATCAGCCAAATCTCTAAGAGGTCCTTCTTCAAATTCTCGACGAGGTTGGTAAGGGTTTGGAACAACCTTGTCTACATCTATAAAAAATATTGAGTTTTCGTATCTTCCTTGCATAGATTAGATTGTAGCAGAATAGAAAATAGAGACAAACTTTAATATATTAAGAATCTGTGATATAAATTCAAAATAGTTAAATTAAAGCCCGGGTGGCGGAATTGGTAGACGCGCACGACTCAAAATCGTGTATCGCAAGGTATGAGAGTTCGATTCTCTCCCCGGGCACAAAAAAACCTGCTTAAACAGCAGGCACTTCATTCAATTCAAATAAAGATTTACTTTGGTCAACAATTAGCTGAAAGCTCATTTGTCCATTCATCTCATCTTTTTTAACTGTTTCCAAAAAAGAAACTATTGTTTCGTACGTTACAACAATTGAAAATTTTGCATCAATCTTAGACTCTTCCTTCATTTCAATTTTTTCTTTTTCAACATCAAACCTTCTTAGTGCAAACAAAAAAACTCTTTCTATCTCAGAGATAGACATATGTGTTTCTTTTTCACACAGGAACATAAGTAGATTTTCAATTCTTGTTTTTTTATCAGTATTTTCCATACTTACAATTTTTCATACATTACTTTATTAGGGAAACTTTGTCAAAATGATAATTTCTGATAACCTAATCTCGTGAAAAAACCTTTCATTATGTCCATCGTTGGTCCAACATCCTCTGGAAAAACAGCGGTATCTATTGAGTTCGCAAAAAAACTAAAAGGACTAGGTATAACAGCCGAGATTGTTTCTGCTGACTCACGACAAGTTTACAAAGGACTGGATCTTTTGTCTGGGAAAGTAACAAAGAAAGAAATGTCTGGCGTTCCCCACCATTTATTAAGCGTCATTAGTCCAAAAAAAGTTTATTCGGTTTCTGATTACAAAAAGGATGCAGAGAAAGTAATTGATGAAATAATCGCTCGCGGAAACCTGCCCGTTCTTGTCGGTGGAACAGGTTTCTATGTAGATGCAATAACGAAAGGAATAATTCTTCCCGAAGTTCCACCAAATAAGGAGCTAAGGAAAAAACTAGAGAAACAAGAAACAAAAAAGTTACTTGAAACACTTAAGAAACTAGATCCGAAAAGATATCGTGAAATTGATCAAAACAATCGCGTCAGAATTATTCGTGCAATTGAAATCGCCAAATCTCTTGGTAAGGTTCCCAAAATAAAAGCAAAACCAAAATACGAAGTTGAAGAGATTTATGTTGATCTTCCTGAAGAAGAATTAAAGAAAAAAATCCATACTCGCCTACTCGCACGCCTCAAAGCCGGAATGATAAATGAAGCCAAAAAACTCCACGCCTCAGGTATTTCTTGGCGCCGTATGGAAGAACTCGGTCTCGAGTGCAGATTTATGGCACTTCACTTGCAAGGCAAAATGCCCAAAAAAGAAATGATTGAGGAGCTAGAATCCGCAACTTGGCAGTATGTAAAAAGGCAAAGAACTTGGTTTAAGAAAAGTAGTTAAACTGGGCAAAAAGGACTTATTTTGATATAGTTTGAAAACAAAGGGTGATTAGTTTAGTGGCAGAACAGCGGTCTCCAAAACCGCTGGCGAGGGTTCGATTCCTTCATCACCCGCCTTAAATAATAAAAAACCCCGCTTTTGCGGGATTTTTTATTATTTCTTAAGCTCTTTGTGAGTAGTGCTTGCTTTACACCATTTACAAAACTTCTTAAGTTCTATCTTTTTAGTAACTAGTTTCTTGTTTTTGCTGGAATAGTAATTAACCCTTTTGCAGTTCGCGCAAGCTAGTTTGAATAGTCTGTCTTGTGATGCCATATATCTTTAATTAATTAGTCCTAAGACTTTATCATAAATACCTTATTTTGTAAATCTTATGAGGACTTTTGGTCGTCAGACCCCTTTGAGGCCGCTCTCCAAGATGAGTTTGTAGGGTTATTATTTAGACTTGTTGCTGTCTGTCCCATAGAAGACGGCTTTCTGTCTGCTAAGGCGCTTTTAACCTCTTCTACTGGGGTCTTTTTGTCTATTGTGTCTCGATTAACGATCCTTGGAGGAGTCTCTTCAATTGCGTTGCCTTCATCATCCAAATCTCTTCCTTCATCATTCCAGTTATCAGTATCTATTCCACCCTTTCTCTTTCTCATTTCTTTTATGATGCCTTTCTTGTTTAGTCCCAAAAGGAATGAAGCCTCTTTCTTGAACGCCTTTGCTTCTTTTATTTTTTCTTCTAGCTTTTCTATTTCTTTCTTAGACTTTTTAGCTTTTTCTAGAGCTTCTTTTTCTTCGATGAGTGAATTTAATTTTTCATCAACTCCCTTCAAGTATTCTTTTGAATAAACAGAAGGTCTAGAAACTTCAGCCCCAATACCACCATCTCTCTTAGATTTTATAAAATTTTCTTTTGAAATAATGTCTTCTCCTAAAGATTTCTTGTAATCAAGATAGTCAATTATTGAATCCATTGCATATATAGAACCAACAGCGCCATAGAGATTGTTATCTTTCTCTGCCTTTTTAAGAGCCGACACATTTGCAACATAAAGATCCTTAAGTTCTTCTTCTGACTTACCTTCCAAAGTTTTCATTACTTCTTTTGTAAGAAGAGGGAAACCTTCTATCTCTTCTAGAGTTCTCATTCCGGCAAGAGAAGATTCTGCATTTTTAGCTCTGGACCAAGCCTCTGGAGAAGAAGCTTTCCATTGATCAAGTCCACTTCTCCAACCAGACTCAAACTCCTCTTCTGATTCTTCTTCTTTCTTTTCTTCTTTTTTAACAGGAGCTTTTGGCTTTCCAACTATATTTTCTATTTCTTGTTGAGTCTTTCTTCTTGTTTTTCCAAGTCCTTTTCTTGCATCAAGAGGTATCACTGGTGGCAAAGTTGGGTCAACAAAAGTAATATCTTTTTCTGGAATATCGTAAATAATTGTTTCAGAAAAATCTTCACTTCCACCTCCAACAGTGTCTGAAATTTTATCCATTCCATCATCTTCGTGTGTTGCAAGAATCCTAACGTGCTCTATTCCATCCACTTCTCCTCTAACTTCTGCAACTTCGGCATAGCGACCCAAAAATTCAGCATTTCCATCGTGCATATCAAATAGTTTTCCAGCTGGACTATCAGGATCGATTATCACTGTTCCATCTGGATTGATATCAACCTCAAAAGGATAAGATTGTGTTCCGTCAGATACAGAAAGAAGAATTTTTAGTTTTCCTTCAGCAAGCAAAGCTTTTACGTCAGCGCTTTCAAGTCCTTGGAAAGAACCATTCTTAGTCATTCTGCTAACATTAAAAACATAATTACCGTTTGAGTCGACTCCTTTTCCGTCAACTCCACCCCAATCAAGTTTCAATTCATTTTTATCAAAAACTGGTGAAGGTGTATCGTTTCCATACCACAAATCTCTTTTTATATGATCAGTATCTTCTAGGTGGTTTTTTATAAATT
>ERZ650304.855-NODE-855-length-13283-cov-7.228908_pt1 | contig 13283 bp, 15 predicted proteins | sample MGYA00376240_ERZ650304 | MGnify/ENA primary metagenome ERZ650304 (study PRJEB26733, sample SAMN07839271) | wastewater metagenome | biome: small river; feature: stream; material: water | place: USA: North Carolina | collected 2016-03-01 ...
CGTGGTTCCCATGGGCTCACCTCACTCGTAGTAGGCGTCAAACGAGACGTGGTACCAGATCGACTGCGACGCGGTGGCGGTGCCGACGATCTGCTTGACGACGCACGCGATGAACTCGCCGGGGTTGACGTAGATCGGCGAGTCGAACCACCGCGTGATGCTGTCGGGCGTGTAGAGCGCGCCGATCGCCGCGCCGACCGCGACGGACTGGAAGCCGAGCGGGATGCGGCGCGGAGCCTTGGTCGTCGCAGCCTCGGTCGTCGCGAGCGAGACGGCGGTGTGGCCGAACGCCAGCGACCAGGCGAGCGTCGTCGGCGTCGTCGCGACCGCTGCGCCCATGTTCGCCGTCGTGATCGTCACGCCGCGCACCACGAGCGTGCGGGGCGTCTGCGTCGCGACCGCGCCGGCCGGGACCTGATACGAGCAGGCGATGAAGTCCGTCGCCGCGCCGGCCGCCGCGTTGATCGCGCCCTGCCCGCCGAGGCCGGTGATGTTCGCGGCGGTGTTGCTGCCGGCGGCGCTCGTCGGGTTGGTGCTGTTCGCATAGCTCGCCGTCGTGCCCATCGTGCCGCCCTGCATGCCTTGGTAGGGCATGCGCCCCGAGCCGTTCATCTGCTCGGAGTAGGGCTTGCCGGCGAGCAGGTCGCCCTGGTGGATCGCGAACGACTTGACCGCCGCGGAGATGACGCCGCCGGCCGCACCGCCGGCGATGGCGTGGCGAACGATGAAGTTTCCCGCGCCACCGGCCATCATCATGCCGTTCGCGGCGCCGCGGGTGAGCGTTCCGTAGAGCACGTCGTCGATCCAGAACTCGGCCTCGCGGTCGGTGATCGAGATGACGTAGCGGTGAACGGCGTTGTTCGTGTAGGTGTACGCCGCGCCGGTGCCGTTCGCGGCAGCGAGCGTGATCGTCTGCTCGGTGCCGTTGTAGTTCGCGACGCCGAGCAGACCCGCCGACCCGAGCCTGAAGTACACGCCATCGGTCGGCGCGTAGGGGTTGGTCGTCGCGAGCGTGCCCAGCCCGAAGTCGATCGCCGTGTTGGTCTGCGGCTGCGCGGTGAACGCGACGGCGGCCTCGACGTAGAGCGGCAGCGCGCCGAGGAGCGGATAGGATCGCTGCGACTGGTAGCTCGCGCCGGTCGTCGTCGTCGTGATGCCCGAACCGTTGGTGTTCAAGGCGAGCGATGACCACGTGAAAGTCATCGTCGTGTTGCGGTAGATCTCGAAACCGGTGTCCTGTGCGCCGTAGTTGAACAGACGGTCGGTCAGGATCGAGTCGACGCCGACGCGGAGCCGGAAGTCGTCGGTCGTCTCGGGCGACGCGAGGTAGGTTGAGCCGGCGTCGTTCTCGGAGACGAGGATCGCCTTGCCGACGTACGCCTCGTCGGTCGGCAGCGTGACCGTGAGGTTGTAGCCGGCGTCGACGTTCGCCTTTCCGGCCGTGTTGCTGCCACCTTGGATCTGGACGGCCATCGATCAGACTCCCACCGCGACGAAGCGGTACTGCCCGATCGAGCCGAGCGGGCTGTAGGCGATGACGTCGAAGCCGACCCCGGCCACGACGTTGGTGGCCACCGCAGAGATGCCCTCGACCAGCGCCTCCTCGGCGGTGTGGTCAGCCGTATCGCCCATCGGCTTGATCACGAGCACCGTGCTCGCGCCCACCCAGGCCGCGGCGATGTTGTCGGTGACGGTCGTCTCATCGGTAGCGCCAAAGTCGACCGTGAACGCGACGCCGGTGCCGCCGCCCGTTGCCGGCGCGGCCCACGACCCGTCGGCGCGAAGGAAGCTGGTCGTCCCGCCCGGGCTGGCCGGGACAAGCCCCTTGAGCGGCGGTACCGACGCGAAGACGTTCAGGAGTGAGGTGGCTTCCGTCCCGGTCAGGTCCTCCGGGTCGCCGGTACCAGCCGTGACGCGGCCCTTGAACGTCGCGGTGGCCATGTTGGCGAGCTTGGCGTTGGTCACCGCGTCTCCCGCCAGCTTGCCGGTGTCGACCGCGAGCGCGTCGATCGTCCATGTCGCACCGCCGCCGCTGACCACCACGTCGCCCTTGTCTCCGTCCGTGACGCCGCCACCGCCACCGCTCGGGGTCGACCATGCGCCGGTGCCGTCGAGGTAGTGCGAGGCGTCGCCGTCGAGCTCGGGCGCGAACCCGGCCGCTGTGGTCGTCGCCACCGCGTGCGCCGTGCCGCCCGCGCCGATGTGGGCCTCGAGCTTGTCGATCACGCGCTCGGTCGCGCTGGCCACCGCGTCGATCGCCCGGTCGACCTCGCTCGGGTTGTACTCCTCGGGCACGCCCGGCACCGCCGGCTTGGCGATGACGTCACGGGTCCGCCGCTTGCCGCTCACCCGGGCCACGAGCTGCCCTCCCACGGCATCGGCAGGTAGGCCGGCTCGGCGGTGTTGCGGTTCTGCGAGGCCCGGACGATCCGCTGCCGATAGCGGTCGATCGCGGCCAGGCGGTCGCCGAGGGGCCGCTCCTCGCGCTCGTCGCAGCGCAGCAGGATCGAGTGGATGATGAAGCCCTCCCATCCGTTCGGCACGTCGATCGAGTCGCCGTCCGCGGCCAGCGCGGTCATCGCCGGCACGTAGCGCAGGCGGATCGTGTAGGCCGCGTCGGGCGTCGGGAACAGTTCGAGGTTGGTCCCGACGTGCAGGTAGCCGACGGGCCGGCCGGTCGAGCCGTCGAAGCCGAGCGCCTGCGGGCCGGGCTGGAAGCGGCGCAACTGCCGGTAGGTGCCGCCGTCGAGGATGTCGACCGCGCGCGCCTTGAGGAACGCGGCCGGTAGCGCGACGGTGGCGACGCCGGCCGTGGTCGTCACGGTGCCGGTGGTGTCGCGGTAGCCGTCGAAGTGCTCGTCGAGGAGGTCGAAGTAGTCGCCGATCGCCTCGTTCACCCACGGCGTCATCACCGCATCGGTGAACACGGTGGAGTTCTCGTAGTCGCCGAGCTGGCGAGCACGCGTGCGAAAGGTGGCGAGGGTGATCGCGGTCATTCGGTTCGTTGCGGGCCCGGGTACTGACCCCGGTTCTGCGGCTTATGGGGCCGCCGTGTTTCCTTCTCACTCGCCCGCGGTGGCCCCTTGCGGGGCGGTCACTCAGACGGTGCGGACGTACTCGAGCGTCGCGCCGGCCAGCGCGGTGATCGCCGAGGCGCCGACCTCGCTGGCGAACTGGATCGCCGCGGTGCCCGACGCGCTGGGCTTGAAGAAGCCCTCGACCACCGCGACGTTGCCGGTGGTGAGCGACGAGGCGTTGGCGGCGGCCGGCTGCTGCAGCGCGGTGTAGTAGCCGAACGTCTCGGTCGAGGCGGTCAGCGTGTACCGGCTCGTGTAGCTGATGTGCGTCATCGCCGGGCCGTTGATCGTCCAGCGCGAGCCGGTCGTGGTCGCCGCCGAGGTGTACGGGATGACCGCCCGGAAGCGGTACACCTGGCCCGAGGTCACCGCGAACGACAGGCCGGTCACGTCGGCCAGCGTGTCGGCCGCCGAGTTCACGACGTCGGCCGTGGTCGCGAGCAGCGTGCCCACGCCGAGGGTCGCGGTCGGGGTGACGGTCCAGCCCGCCGAGTTGCGCTCGTAGAAGGCGTGCGCACCGGCGGCGAGGGTCACCTTGTAGACCTCGGCCGTCGAGCTCTCGCCGTTGAACAGCTTGACCGTCACGTCGCAGGACGACGCGTCGCGGTTGCGGATCGAGATCGACTCGACCTGTCGGCCGGTGAAGGTGTTGGTCGGCGCGGTGCAGATGTTGGTGGTCGTCGCGGTGCTGATCAGCGTGACGACGCTGCCCGGCTTCTGCTCGCGGTTCATGCCGATGTCGAGGTACCCGACGACGACATCGACGTTGACGGCTGCCGAGGTGGTGAGCTTCAGGACGTAGTTGGGATTGATGAACATGGTGCGTGGCTCCTTGGCTCAGGCGGCGGTGGGCAGCTTGGCGACGCCGTTGCGGCCGGGCGCCTCGCAGCCGAGGTTGCAGAACGCGGCCAGCCACGCCTCGACCTCGGGGGCCACGGAGCCGCTGGTGTCGAGGCGCATGATCGAACCCTCGATCTCCTCGGTGGCGAAGAACGGGACGCCGCCGCCGGTGTAGCGGAGGGTCCAGGTCGACGGCTCGAGCATGTACATCCGGTTCGACGGGCAGTGGCGGGTGCCGATCACCTTCATCCGGTACGGGCCGACCTGCGCCGACATGCCCGAGGCGATCTCGCTGATCTTGAGGATCGAGCCGTCGGCCATCCGCTCCGACGCCGACACGGTGATCGGCGTGTAGGGGATGCGCGCGGCCAGCCAGATCTGCTGCAGCACGGTGAGCTGGTCGGTGGGCAGGATCCACAGCTCCGGCTTGGCGCCGTACTTGGACATGTCGCCGGCCAGCTTCAGCGCGATGTCGTTCAGGTCGCCCGACACCGCGGTGCCGTCGACGTAGATGCCGCCGAGGCGGTTCGGATCCTGCGAGCGGGTCAGGCCGTTGAACGACGCGGCCAGCTTGGTCGTGCGCGAGTCGACCGGCAGCCAGTCCTCGAGCCCGTTCGGGCAGGCGTCGTAGTCGCCGTCCTGGAAGATGTAGTCGCCGGTCGCGAGACCCGCCTCGGTCGACATGTTGGCGCCGGCCGTGGTGACGGTGCCGGCCTGCTCGTCGACCGAGAGCACCGTCAGGATGCCCGACAGCGTGCCGCCGGTGCGCACCGCGCCGCCGCCGTCCGCGGTCGACACGTTGATCTTGTCGCCGGGCTGGAAGTTGAAGGCGTCGGCCTTGTCGGTCAGGACGATCGTGGTGCCGGTGACGGTGGTCGTCGAGGCTACCTGGCCGATCTTGCCCGACTTGCCGCGGTACAGCCGGCGCTCGATCTTCGAGCCCAGCTCCTTCATCCCCTCGTCGAACTCCTTGGTGATCGTGTAGATCGACTCGGCGGACTTCTTCGCGGCGGTGAAGAGGTTGAGGTTGATCGCCACGCGCTGGTACAGGTCCGCGCGGCTGATGTTCATCTTGAACATCTTCGAGGCGGTGTTGTTCGCCTTGGCCTTCGAGTAGGTCGCGGACGACCCGCCCGGCGCGCGGGTGCGCACCGCCTGGACGAAGTAGTCGCCGCCGCTCTGCTCCTTGCCGACGGTGGCGAGCAGGACGTTGTCGACGTAGGCGAGGGACTTGCGGTGATCCTCGCTGTAGATCTCCTTCAGCGAGGCATCGACGTCAGCGAATGCGGTTGCGGTCATGGTGAGCGTTGCTCCTCACCTCCCCGCATCCGGTCCTGCGCCGCCGACGTGTGTCAGCCCTGCTGTCGCTTGGCGATCGCCGCAGCGATCCTTGCTGCGCGGTTCGCCGGGTCGTGCGGGTCAACGATGACCCGCGGCGATCCGTCCGACGGGGCCTTGGCGCTCGGCGGGGCGGCGGCCTGGCGGGCGCTCAGTGTCGGGGGCGGGGCGCTGGCGGCCTTGGGAGCCGGTGCCTTCGACGGGGTCTGCTTGAGCTGCCCGGGCTGCCCCGCAGGAGCGGAGGCTTTGGTCGGCGTGGTCGCCGGTGCCTGGGAGGTGTCGACGGGCCGGATCTTGGCGATCCTGTCGGCCCTGTGTTGGTAGAACTGGTTGGCAAGTCGGAGTGCCTCGCGAGCGGTCGCGGCGTCGTCACCCGTCGGCTTGATGCGCCCGGCCTGCACTTCGCTGACCCAGAGGTCCAGCGCCACCTGCGCCGGGTCTTCCCCGAACGCGGTGGCCAGTTGCAGGTACGGGTGGTCTGCCTTGGTGGCGTCGATCACCGAGGAGACGAGTCGCACAGCGGCGGACCGCTGTTCGGTGGCTCGCTGCGTCTCCTTGGAAGCTGCCTGGAGTTGCTGTCCGAGTCGCCAGCGGCGATCGGTGTGTTCCTGGCTGCGCTGAAGCTTCCTGTCGTCCGCCAGAGTATCAGCACCGATCGCGTCGATCAGCAACTCTTGGCGCAAGAAAGCCAGTTCGTCCGCGACTTCCTTGGAGTCTTGCTTGACCCCCAGGCGCTGCGCGATGAACCCGCGGATCGAGTCCAGGGGCTTGTCGACGTAGCCGAGCCGGTCGTCGTCCGTGACGGTGCCGACCGCCTCGAGCTGCCGGCGCAAGAGCACCGCCTCGGCCCGGGCCGCTTCGAGCTCGGCCGTGTGCACCGCCGCGGCGGCCGGGTCCGGCTTGGCCTCGTCGGCGGGCTTGTCCTCGGGCGGCGGCTCGTCCGGCTTGGCCTCGCCGTCAGCGGGCGGTTCCTCGGTCGCCGCCTCGTCGGTCGGCGCCTCGGTCGGCTTCGTCTCGGCGGGCTTGGCGTCGCCTCCCTGGCCGCGCGCGAGGATGGCCGACAGGCGGTCGCCGGTAGCGATCCGCGGCGCAGCGGCAGCGGTGCGCGCCTCGGCGTCGCTGCCCATGACGACCTCGACGATCGGCGCGCTGAAGGACGACGCGACGGCGGCATCGGTGCCGACGATCGCGCCGGGGATTGACGTTGCTCCTAGGTCACTCACGGGTGGCTCACATTCCCGGCGGCATGCCGGCCGCCATCGGGTCGAGGCCGGGCGGCGCGCCCATCGGCGGCCCCGGCGGTTGCGGTGGCGCGGTCGGATCGACCGGCGGCGGCGCGGTCTTGCCGCGGTCGCGGATCAGCAGCGCCGCGTCGCCCAGGTCGCGATAGCGCGCCTGGACCTCCTCGGGCGCGTTCTCTGCCTGCGCGCGGTTGTAGTACGCCTTGCAGTAGACCAGCAACGCGTCGAGGTCGTGCCACTCCTCGGGCGTCGGGAGGTCCTTGGTCGGGTCGCCGGCGATCTCGACCATGTGCTCGACGTTCTTCAGCGCGGCCAGCTGCACCCGGTTGGCGTGGGCGACGTCGGGCTCGTCGTAGAGCAGCGCCGCGGACGACGACGGCATAACGCCCTTGCCGATCATCTCGGAGATCCACGCCAGCTTCCCGGCGCGGGTCGACGGGATCGAACTGGTCGGCTCGATCTGGAGCCGGTACTGCTCCTCCTCCATCGCGACCGAGTCCCATTCGAAGCGGTGCATCCCGGTCTTGTCGAGCCACGCGGCCGGCAGCGTGCGCTTGCGCGGCTTGGCCTTCTTGCTCTCGTCGCCCTCGCCCTCGGACGCCTTCATGCGCATCGCGCACCGGCGGGCGGCATCGATCAGGCACTGCGCGACGTCGACGACGAACTGCGAACACGCGCCCTCGAACACCGAGTGACGGTCCGATAGCAGGTCTTCTTGCGTGTCGAGCGCCGCGCCCGACGCGCCGGCGCCAAGCGGCGACCGCCCCTGCGAGAACCACTGCGCCGCGCCGGTCAACTCGTGGGCCTTGCCGATGAACCGCTCGAGCAGGTCGAGCGTGGCCGGCGAGACGGGCGGCGGGTGGTAGTACTCGGTCCGCCCCGATGCTCCCGCCGGCATCTCGAGGTGGAATGGCCGGTAGCCGACGAGCTGACCCGGCTGGATACCCGGCGGCGTGATCCAGACGCCCTTCCCGGTGACGGCGACGTTCATGCCGATGTCGTCGACCATCTGGTTGATGATCGCCTGCAGCGACCGCAGCAGCTCGACGTCGCCGCGCCCGTGGAAGCCGTCCTGCGGCGCGTACCGGGTCAGGCGCGCGAACGGGAAGCGCGGCGTGGTCCAGTTCTCGTAGCACAGCGTCGCGCCCTCGATGCACGCGGCGCGGCGGCCCGTGCACACGTCGTCCGCATCGTCGCAGTCGTCGTCGGGCAGGTGCCATGCCTCGACGAAATCCACGGTGTCGCGGGTGCCGATCGCGCTCTCGGTCGCGAGCCAGTCCGAGGTCGAGATCTCCGGCTCGATCGACATCGGCGCGCGCCGGATCGCCTCGGCGTGGTGCGGGAACCGGGCGATCAGGCTGTCGCGGCTCACGGCGCGCACGCGGTAGATCGTCCGCACGGCCTCGGCACCCTGCCGCGCCTCGTAGGGGTCGATCAGCAGCTCCCGGCGGTGGACGCGCTCGATCAGGATGTCGTCGTCCGTCTCGTCGACGTAGACCCACCCATCGCCGCGCACCGAGGCATCGCGGATGATCGCGGGGTACAACTTGTCGAAGCTCGCCTCGCGTAGCTTGCCGTGGAGCCACCGCCGACAGTCCTGGGCGCGCTGCTTCAGCGACCACTCGGCGTCGTCGACGACGAACATCGGCATGGCCTTGCGCTTGGCCATGCGCGCGACGAACGTGTCGACGATCGAGGTGGTGACGAACAGGCGCGTGCTGTCGAAGCCGGCGAGGTCGAGCTGGCGCAATCCGGCCGCCCGGACCGTGCCGCCGCGGCGGGTCAGGCGGCGCGACTCATAGATCGCGTCGTGCTCGCGGTCGGCGCGGGTCAGCTTCTTCCACGCCACCCGTAGCCGCCCCGACCACTCTATCACCTTGCCATGTACCGGCGTCGGGTCGCACGGGTCGTCGCTGACCGGCGCGTCCCAGAACTTCGCGTCGGCGGCGTCGCCGGTGCGCACGGTCGCGCCTTGGCGCTTGGCGCTGCCGATGTCCATCTCGGGCGGTTCGGTCATCTCGGCCATGGGTCAGTCCTCGTAGTTCGGGCTGTCGGGCGTCGGGGCGCGGCGCCGCGGGTAGTCGTCGCAGATACCGATCACCTGGACCGGGCCAATCTGGATCGACTGCGCCCGGTAGCCGTGGGCGCGCATCCAGGCGAGCAGCTCCTGCGCGCCGGCGACGGCCGCGTAGATCGTCGGGTCGCCGTCGGTCAGATCGAGGCGTGACTCATAGGCCGACGGATCGGGCTCGCTCACGAACTTCGGCGGGGCGCTCATCGCTTCTCGATCTCCACGCCGAGGCTCCGCAGGCGCGGCAGCAGCTCGGACAGCACGGTGTCGAGGCCGAGCGCCATGCGCCGCTGGCCCTCGGATTGGTCCTTGCGCGGCGTCCCGAGCACGATCAGCCGGTCGATCGGCTTCACGTCGGGGCGGGCCTCGAGCATCTTGCGCAGCGCCCGCGGGACCTGCACGCCCTCGGCGACCCATGGCCCGGGCTTGGCCATCTCGTCGGCGAGCGCCTGCGAGGACTGCGACCAGCCGAGTTCGATGTAGTCATCGCCGTGGATGACCGGCGCGCCGAGCGTCGCCGCCAGCGTGGTCTTGCCGGTCTGCGGGCCGCCGGTGATCGCGATGCGCATCACTCACCTCCGTACAGGTCATCATCGAGCGCCGCACGTTTCGTGCTGGCGGCGAGCCACCGGGCGACCTGCGCGCGCTCGGCGGCGGCCTCGGCGGCGTCGAGGTTCGGCGGCTTGGCGTGCTGCGTCTGCCGGCCAAGGATGTCGCGCAGCCCGTACAGGCCGGCGTCCGAGCAGTGGTTGCCGTGCTTCACGCCGTCGACGGCGCGCTCCTTCCACTCGACGCGCTTGCCCGACGGCAGCAGGCGCCACTGCAGCTCGCGTTGCTCGGCAAGGAGCGCCGACCCGCGGCGGTAGTGGATGCGCCCCGAGTAGATCTCGCCGTTGAACAGCTCGATCGCCGTCTCCTTGAGGCCGCTCTTGTCGGCCGGCTCGATCGGCAGCTTGATCACTTCCTCCCACTGCGCGATCGACGCGCTCGCCATCGCCCCGCCAGCGTCGCCGCGGATCGACACCAGCGCCTCCTTGCACTGCACCCAGACCGCGTGCATGTGGTCACGCATCTCGTCGGGCGTCAGCTCGGTCCGCTTCCACGCGCCCATCTCGTACACGTCGTCGATCTGCGGCGACCACGCCCACAGCACCCACGCGAACGGGTCTGGCCGGTAGCCGAAGTCGGCGCCCATCGTGAAGTACCAGCGGATCGGCTCCTGGACGCCGTGCTCGTCGACGAAGAACGGCGGTAGGTCCGCGACGGCCGCGCGGTGGTCGTAGGCGCCGGTCTTGGCGTCGACCCGCACCGCGCCGAACTCAGGCGGCGGTTTGGCGTGGACCGCGTAGACGTAGAGCGCGTCGCCCGTCGTCCACTTGCCCAACCACTCGCGGATGAACTGCGGCGGCGGGTTCTCGAGGCTCCACTCCTTTTCGCGCAGCGTCTTGCCGGCGGTCGCCTCCCATCGCTCCTCGGCCGTCGCGCCGAAGTACGGGTTGTCGATGACGGCCCACTCGTGGACGTCCCAGCCGGCCTTGCGCGGCCCCTGCTCGGGCTCCTTGGTGATCTCGAAGAACAGCCCCGACAACTGGCGCGACGGCGTGCCCGTCAACCACAGCTCGCCCGACTCGACGCCCGCCGGCTTGGCCAGCATCGCCTCGGCGACGTTGTCGACGAAGTAGTCCAGCGCGGGGAACTGCTGCGCCTCGTCGACGATGACCAGATCTTTCTCGCCGCCGCGGAGCTTGTCGGCGTCCTCGGCGCGGTCCGCGGCGAAGATGGCCAGCTGTGACCCGTTGCGGAACTCGATCGTCAGGTCCGATTCGTTCACCAGGCAGTCGGTGTCGCGCTTTGTCTCGAACTCGCGTCGCGTCCGGGCCACGCGCAGCCCCGACCGCTCGACGAGATCGCGCCAGCCGTCGCCGACGTCGCTGCGCCAGGCGATGCGCTCGGCCTCGGCCCGGGTCGCGTGGCAGTAGACGACGCGGTGGCGGGCGCGGGTCAGGCAGCGGGCCAGCGACTCGCGGAGGATGCCGCGGGACTTGCCGGCGCGGCGGGTACACTTCGCGGCGCGGCGCTTCGACGTCGCCTCGCAGAACGCGCCCTGCTTCGGGTGGTAGACGCGGAGCTCGGCGGCGACCGCGGCGAGGCGGGCCGCCTGGTCCGCGCTGGCGCCGGCGGCGCGCGACTGCCGCTGCGACTGCTCGGCGAGGAGCGCCGCGAGCGACAGCAGGACAGCGGCGCCGCGGGACATGGGGCTATTCGTCGACCCAGCCCACCGAAGGCGGCGGCGGCGGGGCAGCGGGGATCCCAGCTGGAGCTCGACGGCGCGAGGCGGTCGGCGGCGGGGCAGTCACGACCACGACCGGCGCGGCCGGGGCTGCAGGCGGCGGCTCGGGCGCGGAGGGCGGCGGTTGCTCCTCGGCCTTGCGCTGCGACGCAGCGGTGCGCGCGAAACCAAGCGCCTCCGACGGCGCCGACTCGGGCAGCGCCTCGCCCTCGAGCCACTGCCCCGCGTAGTGGACGACCACAAGGTTGTGCGGCACGAACACGCCGAGCGCCACGTCATCGGGCTTCTCGCCGATCAGCGCCAGTTCGTCGCGCCCGCTCGTCGACAGCCCCGACGTCGAGCCGTGCGGCCCGCGGAACAGCCAGCCGTCGGGTAGGCGCGTCGCGGTATGGCCGTGGTTGCCCGAGGCGGCCGGCTCGTAGACGGTCGTCGGCGCCTTGCCGGGGAGCTGAACGGGCGACAGGAACACGAAACGGTGGATGATCACAGCTGGCCCCCTCGACGGTGGTGCATGAACTCCTCGATCGCGTGGTACCGGGCCACGATGCCCGCTCGCCCTGCCGCCTCGAGCAGCGACTCCTCGATCCCGGTGCCACGCCGGTCATGGCGGTGGCTGCGCGAGGCCGGGCGGAACGTGTAGACCACCGCGTCGCGCACGCCGATCGCCGCGACGAGCCGCGTGAACAGGCCGATCCGGCGCATCGGCGACTGGTCGGCGTGGCGCCGGGTCACCGCGTAGTGCAGCGTCGGGATCAGGCCCGGCGTGTGTGCCGCCCAGCACCAGATCCGATCCGGCGCCGACGGGTCGCAGCCGACCGTGATCCGCGTGTCGTCGAGGGTCATCAGGCCGCCGCGCACCATGTCGTCGAACAGGCGGCGGTAGTCGCGGCCCCGCATCGCGTGGCACCGATCGGCGAGGCGCCACGACTCGCGCCACGAGTGGGCGACGTAGGGCAGGTCGGTCGGCGCGGCGTCGCGGAACCAGATGCGGACGCGGCGGGGCTCGGCGGACGGTGCCAGCGGTGGCGTCGAGGTCGAGGCGGCGATCACGAATCCCCCTTGCGCGCGAGCAGCGCCGCGATCTCGTCGGGCGCCATCGCCTCGAGCTTGGCGCGGATCGCGGCGTCGAGTTGGGCCTGCAGCTCCTCGGGCGAGAGCGCAGCCGCCTGCTTGGAGTCGCTGGACTCCGAGACGCCGCAGAACTTCCCGAGCTGCGTCGTCGCCTGGACGGCCGACCGGAAGTCGCCGGCCTTCTCGGCGGCGCGGGCGAGGCGGCCCAGCTCCTCCTTGACCGTCGCCGCGTAGAACGGCGTCATCTCCTCGATCGCCTCGCGGATCCGCGTGTTGACCACCCGCAGATCCTCGTAGGCGGTGCGGCGCGAGATGCCGAACTTGCCCATCAGCTCGCGGACGACCGCGGCCGGGCGCAGGCCGTCGCCCTCAAGTAGCTCCAACGCGTACTTGAACCGCACCTCCCGGGTTTCGGGCGGCGATCGGTCGGAGTCATCGTGCGACGGCGTGCGGCTCATGTCGGCGCTGGGCTGCCCGGCACTGACCGGGTGCGCTCACCACCACTCGCACACCCCGCTGCGTCCTGTTAACTCTTTGCGCGGTTAGCAGCTGTGATGCACGAAGAGTTCACGCCAGTCGGCACGACGTGCGCATTCTGATCCCACGATCGAGGGATCACCGGAACCGACCCGTCAGTTCAACGAACGACTCCGCGAGGTCCTCGTCTCTCGCCAGCGCGGCGTGCGCCTTCATGATGGCCTTCTTCACGGCCTGGCGCGACACACCCATCGTCGCTCCGATCGCCGGCATCGACATGCCTCCCTTCTCGGCGTAGTCCAGCGCGCAGCTCGACTCGAGGCGCATCAGGCGGTCGACGATGTGCTGCGCGACCGCGTCGAGGTCTTCCATCTTGACGGCGCCGGCACCGCGCCTCGCCACTGGCAGGCTCGCCCCGTCTCCGGTGCAGCCGCGACCACCGGTGATGATCGTGCCAGCGTCGGTCACGTGCAGCGCGATGTTGAAGCGACACCGGAACACCGGGCAGATCCCGGGTCCGCGGCAGTCGCCGACGGTGCGCGGCATCCGACCTGCGCCGCTGGCCAGCGTCAGCAGCGCGACCGAACCATCGCCGCGACGCTCGTAGCCGTCCGACCGACGGCCGTCATCGCTGAGGCTCACGGCCCCACCACCGTCAGCGGTTCCGCCTTCGCCGCATCCTCCATCACCGCCCGCACCGCGACGCCGCTGCCGAGACACGGGATGCCCCGCCGCGCGTCGTGCTCCTCGACGATCTCGATCCCGGAGCGCATCACAGCGTTCGGGTACCGGCCGCAGCGCGGGCAGTAGATGCGGGTGGGCTTCATGGCGCGACCTCCGTTGTCTCGACCCAGCGGCCATCGACTGCGACGAATCGG